>ERZ1047472.20-NODE-20-length-162811-cov-23.541485_pt1 | contig 162811 bp, 142 predicted proteins | sample MGYA00383095_ERZ1047472 | MGnify/ENA primary metagenome ERZ1047472 (study PRJEB29581, sample SAMEA5548365) | metagenome | biome: marine; feature: coastal; material: water | depth 1 m | study: Short-term variability in the microbial, nano- and picoplankton... | reverse complement strand
ACAAAGGGGTTTATCTAGGAGGATTGATATCCCCTGGTGTACAGATGCGTTTTAAAGCGATGAATGAGTATACGGCAGGATTACCACTGGTTGAGCAAAACTATGAAATGATCTTTCCAGGCAAAACCACAGAGCATAGCCTGCAAGTGGGAGTGTGCCAGTCTATCGGTTATGAAATAGAAGGCTACATACGCCAAATGAACGAAGGGTATGCCGACATCAAAATTGTTCATTGCAGTAGTCTGCATTTGGATTTTGGTAAAGAGGTTAAAAATGAGATATTCGCACGCCCAAATCTAGTGGTAGAGGGACTAAATCACATCTTAGAATACAATGCAAAGAAATAAGTTATTACTACTCACGCTTGTGATGGTCGGTTCCCTGTACACAAAGGGACAAGCGGGTACAAGTTCACCCTATAGTATCTCTGGTTTAGGGGAGTTGAAAAGCAGAGCTTTTCTACAACACCAGGCAATGGGAGGCACTTCTGTTTCCCAAGTCAATAAAGGAGTATTCACGCCGGCAAATCCTGCTTCGTATGCCAATATAGATTTCACTGTATTTGGTGTTGGAGCGAGAGCATCGGTAGGAGAACTGAGATCTACTGACGAAAAGGCAAATACGAGCTCTGGGAATTTCAACCATTTTGCAATGGCATTCCCAATAGGGACCAAGCGGAAAATGGGAGTGAGTTTTGGTACAAATCAATATAGCGATGTAGGGTATAGTATTACGAATAATGTAAACATCGATACACCAAGTTATTATAATCTTTTTGGAGGCACAGGAGGAATATCTCGAGTATATGCCGGTTACGGAGTAGAGTTGTTTAAGAATTTCAAGCTTGGAGCAAATGTGAACTATAACTTTGGTAACATACAAAAAGTAAAGGCCACAGTTTATCCCAATACAAATAATGTATTGAGTTATAACGATGAACGATTTTTGGCCTACCGTGGAGTCGACTATACGTTGGGTGTGCAATATAGTGTACAGCAAAATAGGCAAAGTGAAGGTGTTGCCAAAAACGCTTGGTTGCATACGTTTGGAGCTGCTTTTCAAAGTGATTCGCGACTCAATGGGGTCGGCTATCGCTACTCAGAGACATTCTATGGTACCGCGTTTGAGAATGGTCAGTCATTTACGGTAGATACACTGCGGTTTGAAGACAATAAGCGAGATACAATGAGTAAGCCTGTTGGATTCACCCTAGGCTATACCCTATCCCAAGGGGATAAGTGGTCTGTAGCACTAGAGATGGAGCAGAACCAATGGTCTGATGTTACAGATAGCAAAACAGGTAGAACATTTTTTAACAATGTGCGTTATTCTGCAGGAATAAGTGTAGTGCCATCTCCGAAATACAATGAAAAAGGTGACTTCTTCAAAAAGGTAAGATATAGTGCCGGAGTGAGGTATGAAAACCTGTACTTCAACTTCGAAGACATGCAAATTTCAGAACTTGGCATAAGTATTGGTCTAGGTTTACCGGTCGTAAGATCGTTTAGGCTGGAAGGAGAAAAAGTAGCTGTAGTGAGCATGGTAAATCTCACGGCAGAGTATGTGCAGAGAGGAACTACTAACAACGGGTTATTACAAGAAAATTTTTTTAACATAGGAATAGGATTAAACTTAAACGATAAATGGTTTACAAAACGAAAATATCAATAACAAATACAATGAAAAAGTATGTAGTACTTGCCCTTGTAGCATTAGTAAGCGGCAATGCGATGGCTCAGAAAAACGGTAATCCAGAGGCACCTGAATGCCAAAATAAATGGGGTGCAGATTCTGTTGAGACAGCAAAACAACTTTCTCTTTTCAATCAATACTATCAAGAAAAAAAGTATGCAGAAGCATATCCTTATTGGAAGTACCTCTTCGAGAATGCTGCTTGTATTCAAAAACGAATAACCTATGCAGGACCATACATTGTAAAGAAAAAACTAAGAGAAGAAGTAGCTGCCCGTAAACCAATATACGCAGCCGAGAAGGCAAAGAAAGCAGAGCTTAAAGCGGCTACTGAACCCGGCAGTATAGAGGCTTACAAGGCATACAAAAAAGAGATGGCCATTACAAGAGCTGCTCACCAATTAAAGATAGACGGGTATGCAGAGGAAGTATTCTCTGCTCACCGTAAGCGTATCGTATTTTGGGGAGATGAAGCAAATGTATTGGGTAAATTAGCAGATGATATGGCAAAACTTACTCCATCTAGAAGATTAGAAGCTATTGGTATTTTTGACAAGTCAATGGATATGGCTGGTGACAAAACAAAGTACGATGTACCAATGGATTACATTTATGCTGGGGTGAAAGTCTACAAGAAAAAGGAAATGAGCATGGATAGCTTATTTCTTATGTTGGACAAGGTGTCACCTATCATAGATGCAAATATTACAGCATATACTGCAAGCGGAATTAGTGTCAAGGATAGCCTTATCGGTGTAAAATGGGTGAAAACTCAAAATGCAATAATTGGTATGATGAAACCATACCTGAATTGTGATAAGTTAGAAGAATTGAAGAAGCCCTACTTTGCGGATAAGAAATCCGATGTAAACTGGTTGAAATCCACGGTGAAACTCCTAGCTAGAGGTGGCTGCGAGAGTAAAGCATTCTACCTAGAATGCTCAGAAGCGCTCTTTGCACTAGAGCCAAGCAGTGATGCAGCTCTTGGTCTTGCCAAAGGATTTGGTAAACAAGGAGATAATGACAAAGCAATAAGCTACTACACCAAAGCGGCAGACCTTGCACCCAATGATGATGCTAAGTATGATATCTGGATAAAGCTAGCAAAAACAGCTAAGAATAGCAAGCAGTACAGTGCGGTAAGAGATTACGCTCGCAAGGCTATTGCAATAAATCCAAACAGTGGCGAGGCATATATCTTGATAGGAGATGCGTATGCAGCAAGTGCTGGTAGTTGCGGAAGTGGTGAGCTTGGTAGGGGAGGAGTGTACTTGGTAGCAGTAGATAAATATGCTCGAGCCAAGAGTATAGACCCAAGCGTAGCAGAAGCTGCACAAGCCAAAATTAATAAGTACTCGGCTTACTTTCCCGGAAAAGAAGATGCCTTTTTTAAAGGAGTAAATAACGGAGACAGCTACAGAGTAGGATGCTGGATTGGCGAAAGCACTTCGGTACGTACAATAGGAAGCTAATAATAATGCGCTTCCAAAAATATAGAACGAAAGCGGCAGTAGTATTTACTGCCGCTTTTTTCATGGCCTGCACAACCGATCGTACTATGGGAGAACTATCGGAGCACAATGCCCGTAAAGATAGTGCAACCATAGAAATAGCACATGAGGTTACCATTACCTATACAGACTCGGCAACACTCCGAGCTATAATATCAGCTCCTGTTATGAAGCGTTTTCCAGAGAAGGATAATCCGCGGTTAGAAATGCCAGAAGGGGTGAGAGCTACCTTTTTTGATGGCATAGGCGATACCAGTAGTAGATTGTTTGCTAGATATGCTATGCACTATGAGAAGGAAGATAGAATAGAGATTCGTGATAGTGTGCGTGTTCTCAATCGAAAAGATGAAGAGATAAAAACAGACGAACTCATCTGGGATAAAAAGAAACGTAGGGTGACTTCAGATAAGCCTGTGCGTGTTCGTATTCGAGACGAAAAAATTATTATGGCCGAAGGATTTGAAAGTGATGAGAGTTTCTTAAACTATACGTTTACCAAAGTAACAGGGGTTGTATATTTGGACGAAGAAATAAGCTCAGAGTAGAAAATCCAAAGCTTACAGTATTCACTTTACATCTATTTAAAAAATGAAAAAATTACCACGCATATTACAAATTATCTGGATGTTAGTAATGGTCGTCTGCATCTTTCAAGCCTATGACATTCTCAGTTCTACAGAGGTGCAAGACAAAACCTCCGGATACTTATTTATTGGGGTAGGTCTATTTGCGATGATGCGCTATATAATGCTTCGTCGTAGGCAGTTTTTGGACAAGAAGAAAGATGGAAAGTTTGGTTAGGTAGATGGCATAAGAACATGCCGATACGCCATATGACATGTTCTTCTTTTGATTACCTTTGCTGCAAGAGGAACAATGAGAAAATCGTGGTGGAAAATACTGTCTGTAGTCTGTGTCATCTACGCCATACTGGGTGGATTCCTCATGCCTGCGCCCGATGATATAGGGATTCTTGCCAAGACAATACGCAATCTCCACTTTCATGTACCCATGTGGTTTACTATGATACTCCTCCTCTTGGTATCGTATGTTTACGGGATAAGATATTTGAATACAGGAAATCCAATGCACGATAGCATGAGCAGTAGTTTTGTGAAAGTGGCTATGCTCTTTGGCCTTATGGGGTTGGCTACTGGTTCTTTTTGGGCCAGATTTACGTGGGGTACTTGGTGGATAGAAGATGCGAAGCTCAATGGAGCAGCTATAGGTATGCTAATTTATACGGCCTATTACATTCTTAGAAATAGTATAGATGATGAGGTGAAACGAGGAAAATTCTCTTCGGTTTACAACCTCTTTGCTTTTCCCATATACATTGTACTCATCATTGTGATACCACGGATGGCAGAGACGAGTCTGCATCCTGCGAGTGGTGATACGGTGGGTTTTAGTACGTTAGATTTAGACAATAACCTACGCAAGGTATTTTACCTAGCCACCATAGGTTGGATATTGCTTGGCGTTTGGATAGCCACACTCAAGCATAGATTAACAGAAATAAAGAGAATTGATGAGGAAATATAGTGTGTTACTTACTTTAATAGGATTTTCGGCTATGGCACAAACTTCGATGGACGATTTTTTTTACCAAAGCGGTAAAATTTACGTCGTTGTGGCCATTCTAGTAATCATTTTTTGCCTTTTAGCGTTTTACCTGGTAAGGTTGGACAAGAAGATAACTAAACTAGAAAAAGAACAAGATGAAGCCTAAAGCAATTGTGTTGATAGTGCTACTAGCGGTGGCAATAGCAGGAATAATGAGTACCTATGCCGGTGCAGAGAAAAGTTCTACCTTTTCTGAAGCCGCAGAAAATCCGGGGGATACGTACCACATTACAGGTTTTCTCGTAAAGAATAAGCCCATGGTGTATAACCCGGTGAAGGATGCCAATTACTTCTCTTTTTATATCAAAGATAAAGAGGGCAGTACGCGTAAGGTGGTGTCTAGTGAGCCAAAGCAGCAGGATTTTGAACGTGCTGAGTCGGTGAACATGTACGGCCATATAGATGGCGATATCTTTGTTGCTACCAAAGTAATACCGAAGTGCCCATCTAAATACAAAGATGAGCAAAACAATAAGAACGCTCAAGCGTCTCAATTATAACGTATGGAAAATATAACCTATGTAGGCGAAAACCTATTCATCGGTAACTTGGGACACTTCTTTGTAGTGCTCTCATTTGTGAGTGCTATTCTTAGTGCCATTTTTTACACTAAAGCAAAAGAGGACCGTAGTGTAGATGTAATGCTAGGACGACTGTTCTATGGTATACACGCTATTGCGGTATTGGGTATTTTTGTTACTCTATTCTTTATCATTCAACGTCACTTTTTTGAGTATGCGTATGCCTACGAACACAGCAGTAAAACGCTACCACTTCGGTATATGATATCGTGTTTTTGGGAAGGGCAAGAAGGTAGTTTTCTTCTGTGGATGGTATGGAACGCTCTACTTGGGACAATACTCATTTTCACAGCTAAGCGCTGGGAACGTGGCGTTGTAGCCATAATGGCTCTTTCACAAGTAGTGCTCACGGCTATGCTATTAGGCGTAAATATTCTAGATATTTATACGCTGGGAAGTAGCCCGTTTGAGCTGCTCAGAGATAAGCTGCAAGCACCTATTTTTTCGCTTCCAAATTACCTTGAAAATGTGGTAGATGGAACAGGATTAAACCCCTTACTACAAAACTATTGGATGGTTATACATCCACCCACGCTATTCTTAGGTTTTGCACTGACTATAGTGCCGTTCGCCTTTGCAGTTACTTCTCTCTTTCAGAAAGAATACAGAGCTTGGATAAAACCGGCACTGCCTTGGGCCCTCGCTGGTGGTATGGTACTGGGGGCAGGCATTATCATGGGCGGGTTTTGGGCGTACGAGTCGCTTAGTTTTGGCGGTTACTGGGCGTGGGATCCGGTAGAAAATGCTTCTTTAGTTCCGTGGTTACTTCTGATTAGCGGTATTCACCTAATGCTTATCAAAAAAGTAACCAATAGCTCGACCATAGCAGCCTACACATTGATAATTTCGACGTTTATTATGGTGTTGTATGCTACTTTTCTCACGCGGAGTGGTGTGCTTGGAGATACGTCTGTGCACGCATTTACAGACTTGGGACTTGCGGGTCAGCTTATGCAGTTTGTGGTGCTATTTATCTGGCTTCCTATTGTAGCGGTTACCGAAGGAGCTCGCAAGCGTTGGTATATGATCATACCCGTGAGTTTCCTGGTGCTATTGCTTCCGTTTTACACCAAGTTGACTTTTTACCCGCTGCTCGTTTTGTCTGTACTTGGCCTCATTTGGTTTGTGTTAAACTTGAACAAAAATTTAGAAAATAACGCGAGTGAAGATAACGTAAGCAGCAGAGAGTTTTGGATGTTCATTGGTTCCCTTATGCTTGTGCTCAGTGCTGTTCAGATTTTAGTAGGAACATCAAAACCAGTTTTCAATAAAATTTTTGGCACCAACATGGTGCCGCCAGAGGATGTAATAGGTTACTATAACCTATACCAGATGCCAATAGCCATAGCCATCGCCGTGCTTATGGCAGTGACACAATTTTTTAGATACAGGAACACTCCAGACAAAGGCAAGTTAGCTACAGAAATATTGGTAACCGCAGGGATTTCTGTGATGCTCACCGTGGGAGGTATATTTCTTTTTGGTATCACCAATCCAGTGTATGTTATTTTTATGCTGGCAGGTATCTATGCTTTTTTCGCGAATTTATCTTACTTGGTTATTTATGTACGTAAGATTAAACTAGCGGGCTCATCTATTGCGCACATGGGCTTTGGATTAATGTTGCTTGGGGTACTTGTGAGCAGTGCCAAGAAACAAGTGATTACTGCAGATTTTAGTGGTCAAATGGGTAATTTTGATGAGACAGCTCGTAGAGAGAATATGTTGCTGATTAAAGATGAACCAACACGGCTGGGTGATTTTATGGTAACATATCTGGGAGATAGCACAGATGTAGATGATATTTACTTCAAGGTGCATTACGAGAGTCTTGATGGGCAAGAGAAATTTACCCTAATGCCCAACACTCAAATCAATGAAGATATGGGTGGGATTCTTCCCAATCCAGATACCCGCCATTACCTTACATACGATGTATATACGCACATAACGTCGTTGCCTAAACCGCTTACAGACAGCATACCGTGGGAAAATGTAAAAGAGTACACTGTAGAAAAAGGAGATAGTATAGTAACCACAAACGGTACGGTGTATTTCACAGGAGTAGAGCAAGGCGATGGTCAGTCAATCGGACTTAAAAATACTACGTTAGCCAAAGCGATCCTTAAAATCAAACGAGGCAACACCCTTATAGATGCTGCGCCACTATTTGGCATCAATGCAAATACGTACTTTAGTATTCGAGAAGAAGTAGCCGAAGCAGGATTGCGTTTTGGGTTTGAGATAAGACCAACACTTGGCGGTGAGCCAAAGGCCGTGTTAGAGATATCTGAGACAAAACCGCAACCCAAGTTCATTGTGATGAAGGGTATTGTATTCCCATACATTAATTTTTTATGGCTAGGTACGGTAATGATGGTGCTTGGTTTTGCACTAGCTACTTGGAATAGACTTGAGCTCAGAAAACGCTAAATGAAATCTAAAATCACATTTATAGGAAGTGGTAATATTGCCACTAATTTAGCTCATGCACTGGATAGTGCAGGCCATACTATAAATCAAGTGATCAGCAGGGATATAGCCCATGCAAAAATACTAGCAAGTAAGTTTGGGGCGTACTACGGAGATAAGCCTAGTGAGATGTATAAGGACTCAGATTTTGTGATCTTGTGTGTGAGTGATGAGGCATATTTCAGCGTACTAGAGGAACTTCCTAGAGAAATGAAAGCGATAATATGCCATACAGCCGGACCGGTTGGAATGGACATATTGGCGAACTATTCTGTAGACTACGGTGTATTCTATCCGCTGCAAAGTTTCCGAAAAGAAGAGGTAAAGGATATGTTACAGGTTCCCATGTTTATTGAGTGGAGCTCTGATATGGTGAAACAAAAGCTACACAACTTGGCAGATTCTATTTCGAATAAAGTAAGGGAGGTGAATAGTGTTGAGCGAGAAAAATACCACCTAGCTGCTGTGTTTGCCAATAATTTTACCAATGCCATGTATGCTGTTGCAGACGAATATCTTACGACCAATGGGTTGGAGTTTAATAACTTGTTACCGATCATAAAAGAGACGGCAGATAGGTTGAAAAAAGGGAAGCCGAATCAATGGCAAACTGGCCCAGCTAAACGAGGAGATAAGGCTGTTTTGGAGAAACATTTATCTATGTTAGACGATGAGCAGCTCAAGTCTATTTATACACAAATGAGCCATTTTATCAGTCAGAATACCCATTCTTAGGGTTTTTTGCCTACCTTAGACTTCTTGATTAATTAGAATGAGTAAGAGCGAAGTAATATCCAGTGAGAAGTATAACATTTTTGCTATTTGTCAAGATTTTAGACAACGTATCGAGCAATTGAACCGTCTAAAAGAAGAAATGATGAATAAGCAAAAAAGTGAGGATTAATTTGCTGCAAAACACCATGAAACAGTACCTTTTGTTTTTACTACTGGCTAGTGCAGGATTATCAGTAAGTGCTCAAGTAGTTGATGTAAACCCATTAGCAGAATGGAAATTTATTCGATCTCAGGAGCTAGAACTTCAGGATAGAAGTATTTATCAGTTTGAGTTTCCCGCAGACACAGCCTATGAGTACTTGATCAATTTGACGATTAAAGAGGCAAACATAGAAACATTCATTGCCGTTACAGATTTACAGAACAAACCAATAGGTGGAAGCTCGCTCGAGCAAAAGAGAGAGCAATTACAGTTTGAGGTGCCTGCTCTAGATACGTACCGAATATCTCTAATCTACAAAGGTCCGTCTACAGACGATGGTAGGACACCCATTACAGTTACGCTAATTCGAAGACCAAGCATAAATTGAAAAGACAATATAGTGAATTTGGCAAACACAATTTGGCAAATCAAACACATAAAAAAACCGCCGAGAAACTCTCCGCGGTTTTTTTGTGATTTTATATAACGGTTACAACCATTGGTCGAAGGTATCTCCACGAAGACCCAATCGAAGTGTTTCAAGTGGAATTACTTCATTTGGAGCAATGTTTCCTAAGTTTACATTGTGGCCATACAAAGACATAAACCAAACCTGCTGCACCTTTTGTGGAGCCTCCCAGAGTATAGTGTCGAGCGGTATATGTTGCAGTATTTCTTCAATTAGTCCTGAGCGTACTTCTCCAGAGTTTCTAAAGATACCTACTGTTCCGCTTTCACGGGCCTCTGCTATTACTTTCCATGCGCCAGCTTCTATCTCAGCTTTCATCATGGCGATCCACTTATAAGGCGGTATGATTTTTTCAGCATCTTTACTGCCCACCTCACTTAGTACTGTAAAGTCTTTTGCCAAAGAACGGATATATTCACATTTCTCTTCTTGGTTTATTTCTATACTTCCATCAGAAACTTCGGTATGTGTTATTTTGTATTTGTCTAGCAAACGTTTGTAGTCATCAAACTGACCACGTATTACGTATGCTTCGAAAAGTGTGCCTCCAAAGTACACAGGGATATTTGCATCACGGTATATTTTTAGCTTCTCTACGAGTGTAGGTGTTACAGAACTGGTACCAAAACCGAGTTTTATAATGTCTGTTTTGTCTGCAGATACCTCCAAGAAATCTTCTGCTTGTCGCGTGCTTAGACCTTTATCCATGACCATTGTGATCCCGTTTTGTCTTGGTTTCACACTTCTTTCTGGAATATTATTTAGTTTAAATTCTGGATTTATCATTTGCTTTAATTCGTGTACAAATCTATAATATTTGTGATGTTTTCTATGTTTTCTGTGAAAGGAGAAAATTCAAACAATAAAATATGCGCTTTCGGGTTAATGCCCAGTGCGGCATGCAAGAAATTATAACCTTTTTCAAAGTGACCAAGTGTGAAGCTGTAAGAGGCTATGCGGTAGTACATTCGGTGGTCTTCATCATGATTTTCTAGGTTTTCCAGAAGCAATTGTACACTCTCTTCTATGTCACCCATTTCAAACTTGGCATGGGCAAAATCCAATAGGATTTCTGTAGTGTCCGAGTCTATTTCATAGGCTTGTTGGTAATGTTTATAGCAGCGTGTACTATTCTCTTGTATGAGATATACTTCTGCGAGCTCTATATGGTATAGGCTTTCATATTGGTCTATGTCAATGGACTTTAGTAGGTACCGTTCGGCTTCTTTCCATTGCAGAGATCGTTTGTATACGGTACCGAGCCCAAAGTATGCATCACTAATGTTGGGATTTATTTTTATAGATTTAAGGTAATAGTATTTTGCGGCGTTATCATCTTTTAAATTCTCGTAGCATTCAGCCACATTACAATAAACCTCTGCATCGCTCTCGTCATTATCCAGTGACAGTTTGAATGACTCTATAGCTTCTTCAAAACGATCGAGCTCCATTAGACAATTCCCTTTACCCAAGTGCCCCATTGTATTGTGCTCTTCAATCGCAATGCAAAATTCATAGGCATCTATTCCTTCTTCATTCTTGTCTTGTTTCTGATTGATTAAGCCAGTGAAATACCATGCACCATAGTTGTATGGATTTTCATTGATGACTTTCTTTAAGAATTGTATGGCGTCGTTATACTGGTTGTAGTCTAAGAAAAGGCGAATGAGCTCATGTATACTTACTTCATCGTAGCTAAAATCTTTTGGAAATGCATTGAGATAAGACATCGCCTTGTTGTTATTGCCAAGTGCAAAATTTATGCGGGCTAAGCGTATCAATAACTCGTCATTTCCTGAGTCTTGATTAAGGGCAAATAGGTAGCACTCTAACGCTCTTTTATACTGTAAGCTGAGTGCGTAGCAGTCACCGAGCAATTTGGCTATTTCACCATTATTAGGTTCTATGGTGCGGTACTTTTCTAATAGTTTGATGCCTCCATTTATGTTACGTTGAGCAATGTATACTTCTGCTTTTTTTATTTTAAAGTTGGTTTCGAATGGGTACAAAGATTCACCAAACTCAATGGCTACTGTTGCTTTCTGTATTTGCTCGAAATCAAGATAATAGTCTATTAACTGACCGAGCTCGTCATTATCGTAAAAAAAAGTATCTCCGCTCTCAAGCATTTGCTCAAAATAGCGCGCTCTTTCTTCCATCCCTTCATTCAAAAAATCGTCATTTTCCATCATACACTATTCTTCTAATCCAAATTTAAGCAATACTTCCCTATACAATGTACTGCAAAGTTCGTTCAATGTCCGTATTTTGCTAACATATTATCTTCGGAATAATGAAAAAATTAGCCTTAACTACACTATTTACAGGAGTTATAGCTCTTGCTCTGGCTCAAAAAGTCAATCAGTCATCGTGGCAACAGCAGGTAGACTATAGCATAGACGTATCACTTAATGATGAAATGCATACCCTACTAGGAGAAATCACGCTCACCTACCACAATAATAGTCCTGTGGATTTGAATGAAATGTATATTCATCTTTGGCCAAATGCATACGCCAACAACGAAACTGCTTTTGGTAAGCAAATGGAAGAAAACGGTGACTTAGATTTTTACTATGCCAAAGAAAAGGATCGTGGGAGTATCCGTAATATTGTATTTTTTGCCAATGGTGAGGAAATCAAGTGGGAATACGCCTCCATAGACGGTAAAGAGCATATGGATGTTGCAAAACTTACGTTGAATACACCTATAAAAAGTGGTGAGATGCGTATAATTTCGACTCCTTTTCAAGTGAAAATACCCAAGGTTTTTTCCCGTTTAGGACACGAGAATCAGGACTATTTCATTACCCAATGGTATCCCAAACCAGCAGTGTTTGATGCAAACGGATGGAATCCAATGCCCTATTTGAATTTGGGTGAATTTTATTCTGAATTTGGAAAATTCGAAGTGAATATTACGTTACCAGAAAATTATACATTGGTAGCTACGGGTGTGTGCAGCACCCCAGGTGAGTTGTCTGACACAAAACGCATAAATAGCGATACCCTTTTAGCCAGCTCTAAGTCGCTTAAGACTGTAAGTTTTACTGCAAGTGATGTACATGATTTTGCCTGGTTTGCAAGCAAAAGATGGGGCTATGAGACTAAAAGGGTATTGGTAGGAGAGGATGAGATTAGCCTAAGAGTAGTAGGCGCAGTGCCAGACAGAAAGGACTTAGATCATATTCAAACAGCTATTGAGTACTACTCAGAAAATGTAGGGCCATATCCGTATAGCCATGCCACGGTAGTACATGGCGAGCTCAAAGCGGGTGGAGGTATGGAATATCCTATGATTACCTTGTGTGATTATATGAGCAAATCAGTAATTGTACATGAGGTAGGGCATAATTGGTTTTACGGGATATTAGCGAATAATGAACGTATATATCCATGGATGGATGAGTCTATCAACAGCTACTATGAACAACAGGCGTTAGGGGCAGATAGTGCAGGCAAACCAGATTTTAATACGGGAATTATAACGGCTCTTGTCAAGGATAATTTGCTTAGAAACAAGCATCAAGCAATAGCATCAAGTAGCCAAGAACTGACCGCGGGAAACTATGGTTTGAGTGTATATGGTATCGGTGCTAAGGCGTTTGGCTATCTGAAAGCATACCTAGGGGATGCTCGATTCAAAAAATGCATGACCAATTACTACGAGCAATGGAAATTTAAACACCCTCTACCCGGAGATATGAAAAGGAGTTTTGAGCTAATAAGTGGCGAAGATTTAAGTTGGTTTTTTAATGAGTTACTCCATACCGATGCTAAAATGGACTACAGTATAAGCAAGCGTAAATCAGGTTTTGTAATTAAGAACAAAGGCGCCGTAGCAGCACCCATTCCTGTAGAAATTACCCGCAACGGTATGGTAAGTAAGCAGTGGGTTACGGTTCCCGTTGATGAGAAGTTGTTACTGAAAGGCACAACAGATCATGGTTCAGCTACTTTAGATGCACAAGGCCATACACTAGACCTACACTTGGGAAATAACAGTACGGCAAGCAAGATAAAATTCAACATAGGTATGGGATTTGATAAAACCATGTACAAAGAGGTATATGTTGTACCCACGATTGGCTGGAATTTCTATGACAGAATGATGGTAGGTGTTGGGGTTCATAACTACAGTGTGAGCGATAAAGCGCTACAGTATCATATATTGCCTATGTATTCTTTTGATAAAAAGGTCATTAATGGAGAAGCAGCTATCCAGTATACGAAACCACTACAAGGCAGATCAGAGTTTCTAGAGCTAGGTGCTGCAGTAAGGAAGTATAGTTTTAGTGATCGGGGAGTCGTACGAGAAAACGATGCATATGTCATTGGTAATTACAACTACCTCAAAGTGCAGCCACAGGTAACGTACCATATTCAGAAATCTACATTGAGAAGCGCACAATCCAAGAGTATATGCTTAGCGTTAGATCATGTATTTTTCTCTCCGCAGTTTGATTTTGTCTCTTCAGATACGTTACCAGGGCCTATATTCTCTAAGCCCAGAGGCAATTCATTTGTAACGTTGACCTATCGTGCAGGTAACGATAGGCAAATCGAAGGCTATTCTCTTGAGCTTAATGCAGAATACGGCAGGTTAACGTATGATAACGTTGTAGGAGAAAAACAGCGTGTGCCTTCTGGATCAGATTCTAGTACCATTTATCCTTTGTCTGGCACAGCTATTGGTTCTTCAGATTTTGTAAAACTGAGTGGGGTGTTTGTACGTAGACTCGATATAGGAATCAAGAATAAACCATTAAATATTAGAGTCTATGGCGCTGCTATGATAAAACCAAGTGATGTTAGTAGATATAATCTTGCTTTGGGAAGTAGCGAAAAAGCAGGGTATTATGACTATAAGTTTGACGATTATTTAATGCATAGAAACGCAGACGTAGGGCTATTTCAAAATCAGATTAATAGCCGTACGAATGCATCAAAATTTGTCGGTCATATTGGTGCTCCAGATCGGTGGTTAGTCTCTGCGGTCATGACCATCCCGTTGCCTGGAAAGATACCGTTAAAGCCATATGTTGAGTTTGTTTCGTACAATGATATTGACAAGGAAGTATGGAATGCAAGTGAGCGTAAATTAATTTTTAATGCAGGATTAGAGTTAGAGGTAATCAAAGATCGTTTTGAGATTTTCTTTAACTTAGCACAGACCAGTGATATCACCTCGTATCAGGAGGGTGCTACTGGTGGGTTATTAGAAAAGAATCGAATAACCAAATTTAGTGAGCGTATTACGTTTGTGCTAGACCTCAATGGTCTCGCTCCGCATAAGCTCAAACGTAGCTTGAAATTATTCTAATGGGAGAGCAGTGTTTAGCCTGGTATCAATCCTTCATCAGCAAAAGAATAGTAGCCACTATCGGTTACTATAATGTGATCGATTACGTTAATGTCTAAGTTTTTTCCTGCGGCTATTAATTTGCTAGTAAGAAACTTGTCTGCTGGGCTGGGTTGTAAGTTTCCGCTGGGGTGATTGTGACAGAGTATGATGTGCGATGCATTATTCTCTATTGCCGCTTTATATATTCGTTTAGGATCTGCCACGGTTTGGGATATGCCGCCTTCGCTTACACGATAGGGGCGCAGTATCTTATTATTGTTGTTTAGCATCAAAATCCAAAATTCTTCGTACTCTTTGTCTTGTAACATCGGGCCAAAGAAATCATAGGCATCCTTGCTTTGTCGAATAAAATTATTCTTGGCTTCTGCTTTCTTACGTCTGCCACCCAATTCAATAGCTGCCATTAAGGTGATTGCTTTTGCTGGTCCTATGCCGCTTATTTTACAAAGGTCTTTTATGCCCAACTTAGCTAGTGCATTTATATCGTTTTGGGCAAGTGCGAGGATATCTCTAGCGAGGTCTACGGCACTTTTACTGCGTGTGCCATGACCCAGTAGTATGCCTATTAATTCAGCATTGCTCAAGGTCTCTCGACCGTTTGTAGCGAGTTTTTCACGTGGTTTATCATCCTCACTCCAATTCTTTATAGATAGGTATTCAGTCAAATTTAGTATAAATCAAAAAGCCCTTCCGAAAATCGGAAAGGCTTCAAAAATATACTTTTATCGCTTAGGAATTATCCTAAAGATGCTACGTGCTTTGCTAGCTTGCTTTTCAAGTTAGCTGCTTTGTTTTTGTGTATGATATTTTTCTTTACAAGTTTGTCAACCTTAGAAAAAGTCTCACGCAATATTTTTTCAGCTTCTGTTTTGTCTTCAGACAGACGTACTCTTTTAATCCAAGTTCTAGCTGTTTTGTGCTGGTACTTGTTTCTAGCTGTTTTAGCTTCGTTGCTTCTTATTCTCTTTAGCGTGCTTTTGTGATTTGCCATTTTGTTCTCTTAAAAAAGGTCTGCAAAAGTAATATTTTATTTATATTTACTATCGTCCTAGTATAAATATATCAAGAATAAGCGAGTGTAAATTTTATTGCAGCTTTTCCTGCGCGATTAACCAAGCTCATCTTGGGTGCAATCCCACTCGTAATCTTTTGTTTTGGGAAGAATTTCTAGGCTTTTTTCACTGATGATAACGGTTGTATTGCTTGGGATATCTCCTTTTATAAAACAACCTGCCCCTATAGTAACATTGTCGCCTATTTGTGTGCCTGCTACTATGCTCACATTGGCACCTATCCATACATTGTCTCCTATAGTTATTCCTTTGGTGTGGCTCTTTTTACGGTGATCGTACTTGTAGTGATTGGTAGTGGTCAGTATCGTGTTCTGTCCTATGTTCACATTGTTTCCTAGTTTTAGACCGCCAGATGCATTTATATAGATGCCAGGATTATCTCCGGGGTCGCAGCAGATGCCCTTTTCTATATTGGGCCAGTCTACTATTTTACTGCGAAAATCTACGGGCCAAGGAACGCTGCCATTAATGCGTAATATTTTTTGTGCCCAGAAGTATTGCTTCAGTACTTGATAGCCCTTCATGTAGCCCTTACGTGGCCGTTTATAGTGTGGCCATAGCCATTTTACTACAGGACGCAAGATGGAGTCATCTATGGACTCTGCTATTTTTTTCAGTATGCTCGGCAAAATTTGTGTGCTACGTTAAAATCCTTCTCGTATACCAACACCCACATAGACTAGTATGACAGTGATAGCTAATGCAAATATGGTCTTTGGGATTAAGTTTTTACCAAATAGCAGAAAGAAATAGTTGAGTATACCAATACGTAATAGGGTACCTACTATGGTAAACCATGCTAAAGCAACCCTAGCCGAGCCTCCTATGGTAAATCCGAAGTACATGGCAGCGGTTGTAGCTGCCAGAAAAATAGCATTGTATCCCAACTGCACTTTTAGCTTGTCATAGGTTGCAAATGCACTACTAAACGAGCTCGTCATAAACATGGCAAAGTAAAACAGAATAGTAATTTGGATATACACACCGGATTCTTCCCACTGTGCTCCTAAAACAAATGGAGCAATTTTATCTCCCCACACTACGAGTATACATACGGGTATTACTGCTACTCCAAACATTATATTAACCAGCTCATGGGCCATTTGTGAAGCAGATTCTTTTTCTTCTTTTAAGCGTGCAATGCGTTCAAAAAAAACTTGTCCCAAGGCCATAGCCAGCATACTCATAGGGAGGTAGGATAGTTTATACGCGGTAGCAAAATGTCCTGTACTTTCCTTACCTGCAAAAATTGTTAGCATGAAGACAGGCATACTCAGAGCCAACAGATTGAGCAACGCCGCCGGTGAGCTGAACAGCGCAAAAGACTTATAGGTTTTGGCAACGGCACGCAGGTTGTCTTTGGTGAAATCCGCTATTTTCAATGGTAGTGTGTAGGCGATATGAACGAAAGCAATAGCTTGAGAGAGTATCTGGCCAATTAGTAATCCATTCCCTTTGATAAGATTTGCTAAGGGGTGGAGTAACTTGTAGCCCGTCCCGCTCATCGAGTACAGTACCCTGTTGCTTGAGATACGGTTGTAATTCTTGCTGCGGTTTTGCCACATTATGATTGTTTCTGTACTGCTCATTATCCAAATAGTAAACGGAAGAGCGTAGAGGGTATTAGAATTCTCAAAATTGAATAACGGGGTAAGCCATTTATTGAAAATTAGGATGGCAATAAATAGTAGGATACTGATGAACGTATTGAGAAATAAACTAAGCCTGACAAGGTCTTTGGCAGAGTCTGAATTGTTTTCTACAACAATGGCTGTTTCGTACCTCAAGCCTGCTACTACAGCAAATACACCTGCAAGTTTCATAAATGTTTCCACAGTACCAAAATCTTCTGGTTCGTACAGCCTACCCAGAGCAGCGAGTGCAGCAAAACCAATGAGCTGAGCCACTACAGAGCCACTGAAAAGCTTGCCTGCATTCTTTAAGAAATCAGATTGTATCAGATTCAAGGATGCAAAAGAAAGGGTTTTCTGCTCACATTCGTTAGAATATGAGCAAGTGTTGACACAGAAAATTGCAGAAATCTTATCCGCTTGAACCATATTTGTAGTGTAATGACGAAACGTAGTAACTCCATTTTTGCTATTTTTAGTATTGCCATTTTCTTTTTTGGAGGGTGCAAAGAAAAGGTGGTTGACGTTAATAATGATTCTGTAGAATTACAGGTAGATAGGCGTTATCGACCATTATTACATCATTTTGGTAGTACAGGTTGCGGAGGCTGTGGCCGATGGGGCATACCTTTGGTCAATAGATTGGGTGATCAGATGGGCGACAGTATCATTCCTTTAATAACTCATTTTAAATACAACGACCCCTTTATTACAGCTTCGTCTCAAAGACTAGAAGAGACTATTCTAAACGCTCGATACTCCCCCCAAGTGTGGATTAATAATAAAGACATCACATTGCCAATGCTCTACTCTGGTCTAGAAGCGAGTATTCTGACAACACAGAATATGTTGCGTGATTCTATGAAAAAAGAAGCTAAGGCTTTTGTTGGTTTTCAAGCCATACAATTACCAAGTACACGGTACGATGCGGAGGTTATGGTAGAAAACAATACTGATGATAGTGCAACTTTTTTTGTAGAAATATATAGTATGCAAGATGGTCTCATAGCCAGCCAAGCGGGTGCAGATCCTTATGTTTCAACACATTACAGGGTGAATAGAGGTGGGCATTATGGTGGTATGGGCAAAGAGATACGGTTAGCTGCGGGAGAGACCTCTAGCGATCAGATAGAAATAATACCATGTTGGGTATGCGATGCCAATGCACTCTATTTTTACGCCATTATTTGGGAAGAAATAGGGAATGATAGGTTCAGTTACGTGAACGGTAAAGTAATTGAGCTTTAAAGTCATCTCTCACATGAGGGTATTCTAGTTTTATAGCAATTCTATGTGTTACATGTATCTAAGATCATTTCCACAGACTGGCACTGGCGTCTCTTGTTGCCTGATCTGAAGTTTCTTTTACCTATCTAATTTTAGCAGAAACGGAGATCTTGAAGTGACTGTTGTGTGCTCACCTCCTCAAGTATAATCCCTCAAGAATACCCCTTATTGTATTAAAAAAAAAGACGAAGTACAATTCCGATCATCACCGAAAACGTACATTTGCACTTCAATTAGAACAGCATGTCCGAAGAACATTTTAAAAACGTAATTTCTCACGCCAAAGAGTATGGCTTTGTTTTCCAGAGTAGTGAAATATACGATGGCCTAGCAGCAGTGTATGATTACGGTCAAAATGGGGTAGAACTCAAGAAAAACATTCGCGACTACTGGTGGAAAAGCATGGTGCAACTGCACGAGAACATCGTAGGGATAGATGCTTCTATTTTCATGTCGCCTAAGGTATGGAAGGCTAGTGGCCATGTAGATGGCTTTAGCGATCCTATGATAGATAACAAAGACTCTAAGAAAAGATACCGAGCAGATGTACTCATAGAGGACTACCAAGAAAAATACAGAGTCAAAAATCAGAAAGAAGTAACCAAAGCAAAAAAACGTTTCGGTGATGATTTTGATGAGGCACAGTTTATAGCTACCAACCCCAACATAGCACGTAATAATGCTAAAATAGAAGAGATAGATGCTCGACTAAAAGAAGGTTTAGAAGGAGACCTTGCACTGGTAAAAACACTGATAGAGGAACTGGGTATAGCTTGCCCTGTAAGTGGTAGCAAGAACTGGACAGACGTACGTCAGTTTAATCTCATGTATAGCACTCAAATGAGTGCTACAGATGGGGAGAGTCAAATTTACCTGAGACCCGAAACGGCCCAAGGCATTTTTGTGAACTACCTGAATGTACAAAAGACTGGCAGAATGAAACTCCCCTTTGGGATAGCCCAAACAGGTAAAGCGTTCAGAAACGAGATAGTAGCGCGTCAGTTTATTATGCGAATGAAAGAGTTTGAGCAAATGGAAATGCAATTTTTTGTAGCTCCTGGTGATGAGGCTAAATGGTTCGACTACTGGAAAGAGCACAGACTAAAATGGCATACCAACTTGGGGACTAACCCCGAAAAATATAGGTGCCATGACCACGTAAAAATGGCTCATTATGCCAATGCTGCTGTAGATATAGAGTATGATTTTCCGTTTGGTTTCAAAGAAGTAGAAGGAATACACTCACGTACCGATTTTGACCTAAAGCAACACGAAGAACATACCGGTAAAAAGTTGCAATACTTTGATAATGAGAAGAATGAAAGCTATGTTCCGTATGTAGTAGAGACCAGTATTGGTTTGGATCGTATGTTTCTCGTACTCATGAGTAACGCATTACAAGAAGAAGACTTGGGCGAAGGAAAAACCAGAACAGTGTTAAAACTGCCAGCTGCACTAGCACCGTATCAATGTGCTGTATTGCCGCTTATGAAAAAAGACGGATTGCCCGAAATGGCGCGTAAAATCATGAAAGAGTTGAGCTTAGATTTCAATTGTTTCTACGAAGAAAAAGATGCCATTGGTAAACGTTACCGCAGACAAGACGCCATAGGAACACCCATCTGTATCACCATAGACCACGATAGTTTAGTGGACGATTCCGTGACCATACGGCACAGAGACACGATGGAGCAGAAGCGTGTAAAAATAAGTGAGCTAGGGCATATCATCTCTCAAGAGGTAAGCATGAAAGAGCTGCTCAAAGGCTTGATGTAAAGGTAGGGGGAGTTGTTTTGTACTTTGTGTGTATTGGTTTCGATACTTTAACTTTCTTAAACCATCGAACGCCTAACTCGTTGTATACCGTTTTGTGGGGTTATTTTTGTCCTAGTTCCATGTGTTGAACAGGCATCAAAACATTTTATGAGATTAACTTCTCCGTGTGGTTTAACACCCGTAATAAATTGTTTCTCATTGTTGATCAAGAAGCTAAAAATGTAGTAATTGTATGGTTTAACAATTAAGTCTTCTGCTTTTCGATCATCACCAATTCCATGGGGGGCAGAAACGTCTACGAGAGCAATTTCTTGTCCGGAGGTTTTTTGGATAGAGCGTAGTTCTTCGAAGTTAAAGATAAACTCAAGGGCTAGTAATGCTGCTCCATCACTATCAATTGCAACTAATTCGTTCGTTTTTACCAGGTATTTTATTCGTTTTGCTACACCAATCCAATCTTCAATTCCTTTGTCGATTTTGTTTCCGAGTAAAAAGACATTGGTAATCCCTAAAATACTAGCTTGTATCACAGACGCATCTCCTTTAGGTTCTATTTTACTCTCGCTGATTTCTTTTTCTCCTTCAAATGGGAGTTCCTTAATAATTTGTGCGATATCATCGGAAGAAAGGCCTTCTCCATTTCTTCGGCCGCCATATTTGTTAAGTTGTAGTAAAAGTTCCATGTCTCAATTTTTAAGGCAGCATAAAATTAGTGTCATCTTTAGATATGCTTATTTGAACAAAATAAGTGCGTACTGTTTCATAGAAAGAAGTTATCTGTAAAATAATAGCTGCTCATGCTAGTGTAATACCAATGGTAAAACGTAATTGCTGCTATTGCAACTGTTCTGTCCTATTTCTGAATCAAGTAGACGATAGTTGACATTTAATTGACAAAGGCGGCACTGTATGTTAGGATTTTACTCATAGCAACCTCTAAGGTGTTGCTATGAGTAGCCTTTGCGGATAAGCCGATATTGTCTGCGATTTATCCAGTTTTTTGTTAGACATGACATACCACCGTCAGCCAATGAATGGCATGGTTATCTCTGACACCTTCTGCATCAAAAGTCCACACTACAGCATGGAGATTTTGGTTAGCTAACAAATAGAGTCTCCTTGTGTATTGCTCACGAATGTTACTCCACCGATTCAAAAATAATGTCAAATACAATTCCGCACTCCTCTTCGGCGAGGTGTATGTACTTAATGGTGTTTAGGTCATTGCACGTTAGGGTATATACATCAACTGATCTTCTTTCTTTCGTTGATATTTCTTGCTCTTCAAGCCTACCGTCTTTGTATTCAAACGATACGTGAGGAGGGCAACCCCTACAAAATGATGACAATAAGGTTAGTTTTATCGTATTGCCTCTAATTGGCACAGACGATGCTTGTATTTTGCACGAAAAAGCTATAGGCTCCTCTTCTTCATAGAACTGAACGTAATCATCCCATTTAATCCTCAAACCCTTGTAATCGAAAAAGGAGCTAATTGGGATGAATGTGGATTCCTCTGCTACGTCTTTGAAACAAAGTCTAAAGGATTTTTTTCGAAGCTTTTTCTTATTCTTCTTTCTTATTTCTTTATTGGCTTCTGAAGGATGATTCAATGCAAATGCCAAATAGGCTTCGCACGCTTCTTCTATTCCATAATAGCACGCTTTTTTATAGTCACCCGAATAGGGAAGTCCCGCTTTTTCTTTTGTTAGCCCTCTTTTATAATAGGCTAATGGGGTGAATTGTGATACGCTAGAACCATATCCCATCGCTATTTGTAGACTGTCGCGTGCTATTATTAAGCTGTAATCTTGTATGGCTCCATACAAGTCGTTTAAATTTAGTTTTGCATTTCCTCTATAGTACATTGCCTCGGTTTCTCCTTTATAGCCCAGCCAATTGCCTTCATTGTGGTTGAACTGTATAGCCTGATTAAAACTAGCAATAGCACTTTTGTAGTCTTTTAAGTGATAAGCTGACATCGCTTTCCAGTACTTAAGACCAATATCAACCCCGTCTCGTGTAACACACTCTGTGAATATTTTTAAGGATTCAGAATAGTCTTTTAAGCCATACTTTATTTTCCCAAGTGCTGACAATACTCGGAAAGAGTTAGTAGGTTCCAGTGCTATGTAGGTAGTATAGTCTGCCATAGCTCCAGAGTCATCGTTTATTCTTTCCAATAAAAATCCTCTGGATTGGTATGCGTCAGCATAGCTAGAATCCAGTTCTATAGCTTGGGTATAATCGCTTATTGCTTCAGATACAAAACCAAGTTTAACATTGTCTTCAGCTGCATTGTAAAAGTCTACAGCACTTGTTTGTGCAAAGATCCCGAATGAACGGAGCACTATAAAACAGCAAATAATTTTCTTCATGGATATAATTTTTATGGAATCACAAACGTAGAAAATAAACATGATACAAAAAGGAGAATTCGTTTTAACTGGTTCATCCTTTCAATGCTTCAGCTACCAAGCCAAATCTTCCTCATTTTTTTTGGTTTGCACGTGAGCACTGCGTCACTACCTTTGTACTATGTCCTTAAACGAACAGATTACCGATCAGATAAAAACGGCTATGAAAGCCAAAAATCAGACAGCACTTCGTGGCCTTAGAGCTATCAAAGCAGCCATGATGCTACTTGCTACCCAAGAAGGTGGAGGGCCAGTTACCGAAGAAGACGAGATGAATACCTTGGTGAAAATGGCCAAGCAGCGAAAAGATTCACTTACTATTTATAAAGAGCAAGGAAGAGATGATCTTGCTGTCATAGAAGAAGAGGAGTTGGTTATTATAGAAAAATTCTTGCCTGCTCAAATGAGTGAAGATGAAGTGAAAGCTGAGATAGAAGCGATTATAAGTCAAACCGGAGCGAGCTCCATGAAGGACATGGGCAAGGTTATGGGTATGGCCAATGGAAAATTGAAAGGCCGAGCAGACGGCAAGATGATTGCCGGTATGGTCAAGGCACTTCTGGCTTAAAATACTATTTCACTGGAAGGCCAGATCCTTTACTCCCAATCATGCCTGCCTCTTGGTTTAGGCTATTTTGATTTTTATTGTGGAAGTTTTACTACAGGGTATGAATCCCAGTTTTTGGAGTGGTTTATGATCCTCAGTTTCGGTGATGTAGCATCGCCCTAAGGTCCATTCCGATGGAATAATTTTTGGCATATAGGAGATCCAAGTTTTCTTGAAATTTTAAGTTTTCTTCCTTAAGCTCAAAATCTGTTGTGTATATCCCCGGTTTTAATGCTGGGAGATTTTGGGGATCAGCAGCATAACCCACCCAAGTTTTTTTGCCTATAAGTACACTTCCGCTATGAAGTAGCCAATTGCGTGTTTTTCTAAAAACAGCGGCAAGAGGAGCAAGGACTATTACCATAAGAGCCATGGCAATGTCAAATAATCTCTTTTGTGTACGTAGTTCTTGGTTGCTCAAGTTGAGTTCTATCTGCTCACCAAAGTAAAGTCCATTGGCATTTTTGCTGTGACTACCGATTACGAAGTTGCTATCTGCGGGTATGGTGTAGTAGTTTACTCGCGGACCTATATCATTCATCAATTTCATCGTATCTTCAGTAGAGATACTATCATTGCTAAATATTACCTCATTAATGCCGTATATTTTGATGATTTCTTTGAGCTGACTACTCGTGCCAAGCCATTGCGGAGAGTCGCTTTTTTGGTCGCTCACAAAACCAATCTGTTGGTAGTTGCGGTTATAGCTTTTTAGCATATCGATCACTTGCTCCCATTTATTTTGCTCTCCTACAAGTATGCTTTTGGTATGATTTCGTTGGCTAAAATCAAGTGTTTTATATCGGGCAAAGTGCAATGCAGTGCGCCATATGAGCAACATCGCTATTACTAGCAAGGTGCCAAACAGAATGATACCTCTGCTGAAGCGCAGCGTCTCTGGTAATAAGCCGTATATGATAGATATGGCAGCCGTACCCAGGAGTATGCCACGAACCAGTAATCCAAAGTCGTAATTTTTTTTGTAGCTACCACTATACCATAAGCTCAATATCCAACTAGCAGCGTAGTAGGGTATATGTACCGTCACCATTTCTATGGGGTAAATCTCATTGCCACGTTTTATGTGCTCCTCCCAGTATCCCTTTAGCCAATAGAGGCTAATGAAAATAAAGAGTGCCTCAAGTACAGGTTGCCAAAATTTCTTAATACCATTGGTCACCAAAGCAATGGTTGCTCGTGCGTATATGGCTGTATTTATAAAAAATTTAAAAAGCTTTTGATTGCCACCAGAGTAGTGCTTTTCGGCAAAAATGACCATTGCCTTGTAAAATACACGAACATAATTCGTACTTAATTTTTTTGTACTCTCTCCCTTGTAATGAATGATTTGTGTGTCAGCGAAGTAATAGTTTTTCCATCCGTCTTGGGTGATACGATAGCTTAGATCTATATCTTCGCCGTACATGAAAAACGTCTCGTCTAGCAAGCCTACTTCGTCGAGGGCTCTCCTTCGCATGAGCATGAAAGCTCCGCTCAGAATGTCTATCTCGTGGTTTTGGTCTTTGTCTAAATAGCCAAGATGGTACTTGCCAAATTTCTTAGATTTTGGGAATACTTTATTTAGCCCTATCATTTTATAGAGAGCCACTTCCGGTGTGGGCAGTCCACGCTTACTCTCTGGAAGGTACGTTCCTTGTCCGTCTACCATGTATACTCCACACCCGCCCAAATCAGGTTTGCTATCTGCAAAAGCGAGCAGTTTAGTGAAGCAATTTTCGGGTACTATAGTGTCAGGATTAAGAAGCAATACATATTCAGATCTACTCTCTTTTATAGCCTGATTATTTGCTACGCTGAAACCCACATTTTCTTTGTTAGCAATGATATGTACTTCAGAAAAGAGCGATTGGACCATTTCTACTGAGCCATCTACAGAATTATTATCTACGACCCATACTTCTGCTTCTATTGAACTAATAGATTGATATACAGATTTTAAGCATTGTTCTAGAAAATGCTTAACGTTGTAATTTACTATGATAACAGCTAGTTTCAATACTGGGAGGCAAACATACGGAATTCGAATGTGTTATATAACATAGGGTCAATGAAGTCTTACTTTAAAAACTTATTTAATCAGCTGGAGTCAGAAGATTTTTCGTACAGCAAGCACATCAAAAGAGCAGATGGGTTTGCCGATGCGATGTGTCATGCTTTCAATGGGATACAAAGCCGTATTTTGTATTTACAACGAGAGTGGGAGTCGGCTAAAGAATCAGATGAAGACATAAGCACGTATGTTATTGATAGAAAAGATGCAGCAGGCATAATCATAAAAATATCAGAAGCCAAGCAGGAAGAATATTGCCATTACCTAATGGATTATATCAAAGGGAGCATAGAGCAGAAAGATTATATTATACAAGTAAACAAGCACACTTCAGAACGCAGGAGTGGGGCAACTCAAGAAAGTTGGCATTACTTCTTTAAACCAAAACCCAGTTTTGATGCCTATGGTAAGTATGAACAGCGTTATGGCAATGTGATAGTGGAAACCAAAAAAGATGCAAAAGGAGGTATTCAGTTCAAAATACAATGCAACTACTACACGGGATTTAACTACAAAAATCCCATCCCATTTGAAGAACTGTTAGCCGATTTGTGATTAGCTGTATTTACTTCTTTACCAAAGATATATTTTAGTTGTACAGCGAGCCTAGGTCAATTTAAAATAAAGGAGTTGCCCGTTTTTTAGCTCTCAAAATGGCAAGAATCATGAGCCAAGTGCTCAAACCCTTGGCAATCTGACAAATGCAAAAAAATCACACGAATGGTTATCTGCCTTTTTCGGGTTAAATTTGCATGGTATCCATGAGTTTTCTACAACCATTATTTTTATGGGCTTTAGGACTGTTAGTCGTCCCGCTGGTGATTCATCTGTTCAATTTTAGGCGATACCAAAAAGTTATTTTTAGTAACGTAGATATGCTAAAAGAGATCCAAACAGAAAGTCGTAAAACCCGCCAGATAAAAAAGTGGCTAGTCCTAGCAACACGTATGCTGGCTTTGATAGCACTCATCCTTGCTTTTGCTCAGCCCTTCTTACCCAATTTAGCTGCCAAAGATGGTCGAAAGTTGATAAGTGTATACCTGGATAATTCAGAAAGCATGCGAGCAGAAGGGCAAGAAGGTCAACTGTTTGAACAGGGTAAAAATACTGCGCGGCAGATTTTACAGAATCTACCCAACGATGCCGAGGTTCAAGTCCTAAACAACGCTTTAAGTACGTTCAGTAACAGACTTTACTCACCGGATGAGGCCCTCAAAATTATAGATGATTTAGTAGTTGATTATCACTCCAATAACTTCGTTAAAATTATTCAAAAAATGAACAATACGTTTGTGTCAGGGGGGTATGCATCGCACTACTCATTTGCCATTAGTGATTTTCAGCAAAGTAAAAAAGCATCCATTCTGTTAGATAGCAGCATGGTACTCAACGTAGTCAAGATAAAACCGGAAGCATTGCAAAATCTGTCTATAGATTCGGTATGGTTAGATGAGCCTGTGAGTAGACCCAATGTACCCGTGCGATTAAAAGTGAGAGTAGTGAACAACGGTCCGCAATCCGTAGAGTCAAGTGTGCTTACCCTTAAGGTGAATGGTGTACAGCAGGTTGTTGAGAGTTTTGGTATAGCAGGTAAAGAAGAGCTTATCTTAGACTTAGGCTTTACGAGCGCAAAAAAAGGATGGGTTTCTGGTGATGTTAGTCTTGCAGACGTTCCTGTCATGTTTGACAATGTTTATCATTTTGCTGTACATATTAAGCCGAGTATTAATATCTTGCAAATAGGTGCCCCGTCAGGGGAGGTAGTCAAGATATTTGGAGAAGATGCGGTATTCTCTCTTACAAATACTGCTGCGGGAAACATAGACTACGCAGGTTTTGGTGCATATGATTTTATTATTCTTAATGCCTTACCAACGGTAAGTAGTGGTCTTGTGGAGCAACTCAAGCGATTCGCAAATAAAGGGGGAATAGTAGCCATAGTACCCAACGTTGACGGTGTAGATTATACGCTGCTAAGTACTGCGTTAGGAGTAGCTTCATACGGAGCCGTTATCAAAAAGGGGCTGAGTGTATCCAGTAGAGATTTGAAAAATCCTTTTGTAAAGGATGTATACAAAAAAGTGCCAGAAAATGTACTACTGCCCAAAGTGAAAAAATGCTATGAATTGCAAGGAAGTCTATCTTCTCAAAGGATATTGTCCCTCAAAGATGGGTCAGATATCTTAACACGAACTAAAGTTGGCGCAGGAGCTGTTTTTCAGTTTGCTATGCCGCTAACTGACGATTATAGTACAATGGTAGATCATGAATTATTGGTTTTGATAATGCTCAAAATGGCCTTTAGTAAGCGTGTAAAACAAAAATTAGCTTATCCGCTTTTCACCAAAGAAGCAATTAGCTTAGGCGGGGAGAATTCCTTCGCTGCTCTATCGCTAGTAAAAGGGGGTAGAGCCATTTTGTTAGAAAACGGTTTTGGCGCCGAAGGTAGTCGTTTTTGGCTCAATGATGAGGTAGATGAGGCAGGCGTATATTCTCTACAAAATACCAATGGTGATGAACTCGCCAAGTTGGCTTTGAATCACAGTAGAAAAGAGTCGAGACAGCAATTTGCTACGGACGATGACTTACATAACCAACTGAAAGGAATTACGATAAATAATATAAGTGGAAATGTAGCTGAAATTAAGACTGCAACCGATACAATCAGTAACGGTAGGCCGCTGTGGAAAGTCTTTATCGGGCTGTGTTTGATATTTCTGCTTATAGAGATACTTTTGTTGAGATTCTTAAAATCCTAAAAGCAAGTGCCAAAAACCTACCTCATACGCAACGCTACCCTAATACAAGAAGGAAATCCGCTCAGTGGGACATCCATTGATATTTTAATATCCAATGGTCAAATACAAGAGATAGGTCCTGAATTAAAAGCGGACGCAAAAGTGATAACGGGACAAGATCTTTGGGTAACCGAAGGTTGGATAGACATGCGATGTCACCTCACCGATCCAGGAAATGAACACAAAGACACCTTAGAGAAAACTTTAAATACAGCGGCTGCAGGAGGTTTTACATCGTTAGTGACATTGCCATGCAGTGAACCAAGCATTAGTGATAAGTCTGGTGTGAATTATATTGTAAAATCCAGTCAGAATCATTTAGTAGACGTACAGCCTACGGGTGTATTGTCAGATACCAAGCACGCAGGAAATCTAGCGGAATTGTACGATATGAGTTTAGCAGGTGCAGTAGCTTTTACCAATGGAGACGGTGCTGTAAGCAATGGTTTGCTTAAAAAAGCATTGCTCTATACCAAACCCTTTGGTGCAAAAGTGATAACACATCCTAGTGACAAGTCTATAGAGCAAGGCGGCTCTGTAAATGAAAGTGAAACAACCGTACATACAGGGTTAAAAACAAGCCCATCTATAGCTGAGTTTATCAGCGTGAGGGAGCAGATAGAAGTAGCACGTTATTGCAACGCTGCGGTACATTTTAGTTGTATTTCTACAGTAGAGTCTGTAGACCATATTCGCCAAGCTAAAAAAGAAGGACTGGCAGTAACCTGTGATGTCAGTATTTTTAATCTGTGTTTTACAGATAAAGAGGTGCTCAGTTTCGATGAGAACTTCAAACTGTACCCGCCTTTGCGTAGCGAAAAAGACAGAAATGCGCTTATACAAGGAGTCAATGATGGAGTGATAGATGCAATATGCAGCAATCACCATCCACAAAATATAGAAAGTAAGCAGGTAGAATTTGACTATGCAGACACAGGAGCACTCAGCTTGCAACTGATCTTGCCATGGTACTTAAAACATTTAGCTAATGATATATCAAAAGAAACATTTGTAAATGCACTTACCAATGGGCCTAGAAATTTATTGGGCCTTCCTACAGAAGCTATATCAAAGAATACAAGTGTTAACCTTACCATTATAGATACGCATCATGAGTGGATATTCAATGCAGAGACCAACCAGTCTTCCAGCAAAAACTCACATGAGTGGAAACAAAAACAAATGGGGAGAATAGTGAGTGTATTCAACAAAAAAGAAACATATTCAATATAAGATACAATGGAACAGTATAAACCCGCAATCAAACAAGGAGTTACAATGGCTATTCTTAGCATACTGGTATTTTTAGTGCTATACGCAATAGATCCTTTGATATATGCTAAGCCTGCAGGGTGGATTATTCTCTTGGCAGTTAATTTCCTTGCTATTCCTATCGTGTTCATCCTATTGGGAGTAAGAGATACCAAGAAAAATTTCAGTTACTTCACTTTTGGCAATGCATTAGCCGCGGGTATGGTTACGGGTATAGTTGCCTCAGCAATTGTCCTCACATTCAATATCCTATTTATGACCGTTATAGATCCTCAGTGGGAGCAACAATTGGCAGATGAAGTGCTTATTAGTACAGAGGAATTTATGGAAAAAATGGGTGCGCCAGATCAAGCAATAGAGGAAGCCATGGCCAAAGCTAAAGAAGACGGAGCGGGAAAAGCTCAGGGTATAATGGGCCAAATAAAATCTGCTGTAGGCGGTATAGGGTGGTACCTGTTATTGTCACTCATCATAGGAGTAATATACAGAGACAAAGAGCCGAGAGTGGAAGCAGAAGTAGACGAAATAGGAAGCTAATCTTGGATATATCAATTGTAATACCACTGCTCAACGAAGCAGAATCGTTACCCGAATTGCACGCTTGGATAAAGCGGGTAATGGACGAAAATAAATTCAGTTATGAAGTTGTATTTATCGATGACGGCAGTACCGATGACTCTTGGAGTGTAATCTTAGGATTGCAAAAGAATTTCTCAGAGGTAAAAGGTCTTAAGTTCAGAAGAAACTACGGCAAAAGTGCGGCTTTAAATGAAGGTTTTGCGATAGCAAAAGGAGATTCTGTATTTACGATGGATGCAGACTTGCAAGACAGTCCAGATGAATTGCCAGAGATGCACCGTATGCTCTGGGAAGATGGTTTTGATCTTGTAAGTGGATGGAAGAAAAAACGCTATGATCCCATCACAAAAACGATCCCGACTAAACTGTACAATTGGGCAACCCGTAAGATGAGTGGCATCTATTTGCACGATTTCAATTGTGGGCTGAAAGCGTACAAAAATGAGGTGGTTAAGAGTGTAGAAGTGTACGGTGAGATGCACCGATATATCCCGGTAATGGCCCACAGGGCTGGATACAAAAACATAGGGGAGAAGGTGGTGATACACCGATCGCGTCAATATGGAGAGACTAAGTTTGGTTTCAGTAGATTTATTCGTGGGCCGTTGGACTTACTTAGTATCATGTTCGTTTCTAAGTTTGGTAAGAGACCTATGCATTTCTTTGGATTTTGGGGTGCGGTTGCGTTCTTAACAGGCTTTGGGTTAACGGCGTTTGTCCTTATCCAAAAGCTATTGGCTATTAGTCAAGGTTTACGGAAAACCTTGGTTACCGATAATCCGTTGTTCTACATTGCATTGGTGATGCTCATTGTAGGTTCTCAGCTATTCATGGGAGGTTTCCTGGCAGAAATGATGAGCAGAAACGCTCCGAATAGAAACAAATACGAAATCTCAGAAAGATTAGGCCTTGACTAAGAATATAGTCATAATTGGCCCGGCATATCCACTTAGAGGTGGTTTGTCTACCTACAACCAATTATTGGCCACCAAGCTAAAAGAACAAGGACATACTGTGCGTATTGTCACCTTTAGTTTACAGTATCCGAGTATACTCTTCCCTGGTAAAACACAATACAGCACTGACCCAAAGCCGCAAGATATTGACATAGAGGTTAGTCTTAATTCGGTGAATCCGTTCAATTGGTTTCGTCTAGGTGGGAAGTTAAAAAAAGAAAAACCCGATCTCGTTATTTTTAGATACTGGATGCCTTTTATGGGGCCATGCTTGGGTACATTGGGTAGAATTATTCGCAAGAATAACCATACCAAAGTGGTTGCGATTGCCGATAATATAATACCACACGAGCAGCGATTTTTTGATGCTCCATTTACCAAGTACTTTGCCAATAGTTGCGATGGTTTTGTGACTATGAGCGAGGCTGTATTGCAAGACTTAAGAACGTTTACTGCAGACAAGCCAGCGGTGTATAATCCGCATCCCATGTATGAGAGCTTTGGGCCGCAACTGGATAAGGCTATTGCTCGAGAAAAACTGGGCCTTGATAAAGAAGGTAAATACTTGCTCTTCTTTGGCTTCATACGTAAGTACAAGGGGTTAGATATTTTACTTCAGGCATTCGCAGACCAACGAATACAAGCGGCTGGCATAAAGCTCATTATAGCAGGTGAGTACTACGACAAACCAGACGATTATCAGGCTATTATTGCAGAACACAATTTAGAAAATACCTTAGTACAAGCCAATGATTTTATTCCCGATAGCGAGGTGAGTACGTATTTTAGTGCAGCAGATATGGTCGTGCAAACATACAAGACAGCTACCCAGAGTGGCGTAACACAGATTGCATACTACTACCATAATCCTATGCTAGTAACAGATGTAGGTGGTCTGGCAGAGCTAGTGCCGCACAATAAAGTAGGCTATGTTACGTCTACCGATACCACAGAAATAGCAGACGCTATTCTCGATTTTTATGCAAACAATCGAGATTCAGAATTCGTAGAAAACATTAAAACAGAACGCCGGCGTTTTACGTGGGATAGTATGATAGCTAAGCTCTTTGAAGTAGCAGGCGTTTAGGGGTGAAATTATTTACCTCCACCATGACTCGCAGATATACTCGCCAGCAAGTGCTCTATTCACAGTAAAAAAAACAACAGTCTCTATGCTGTCTACTAGTTGCAGTAGCTTGTAGTATTAGTATTGACTTTCAAATGCACCTACATCAGGTGTAGCATCTCGAAGTCTGTCAAAGTGGTCCTCTATTATGGCAGGAGATACCCTTATGGCTTTGTCTTTAGATATGGAGGAATTCACCGAGTCTAAATCCAAGTTGTAGTTGTAAGCATCTATAAAGAGTTTTTCCCCTTCTTTTCGAATATTATTAGACCCCGAGCCAAAATAGAAGTTGTCTTCGCTACGCAATACATTATAATCTACCACAGATGGAGCTTCTATGGTGCCTTCCAAATCTCCGAGTATTTCTCCTTCGCTATTTATACCATCGATGATGTTGTTCAGAAAGTTAAATTTGAGTGTATACCGTTGCAAGATGGCATTGGTAAGTGGGTCTCTGCGTGTACTTAAGTAGGCAAATGTTGGATTTTGACGGCTGAAGTCTTTACTGCCAGTATAAAAGGTATTATGGATGAGGGTATAGTCACCCCCTTCATTTCCCAAGAAGGTGAATCTGCCGCAGTTGGTGCTTACGCAGTTTTCTGCATATAGGGTACTTCCTTTACCACTTATACCGTCAAAACTCATGTTGCGTATCATGGTTTTGCTTAGGGTTACGTTTCGTTCGCCGTCTAGTCCAGGAGTAGAGTCGCAATAGACACCCACAGTTCCGTTTTTAATAGTAGCGTGTTCTATTGTACTGCCGTAGCTCGGGTGGCTTATCCAGATGCCTCCCCATTGGCCAGCGCGTTCTTCCCACTCCGGTTGTAGCCTATCTCCTTGCATTAGTACAGGTTCTTCCTTAGATCCTCTTATGTCTAGCTTGCCTTCTACAAACAGCCAGCTTCTCGGAGCAAAGTGCACCTGTACTCCTTTTTCTATGGTAAGCTGTACGTCAGGTTTTACATAGCAATAGCCGTACACTACGATGGGGAGTTTTGTGTCTCTCCATGTGGTATCGGTTTCTATGCTATCACGAAAAATATAGTGAGCGTCTTGTCCCCAGCCTATGAGTATTGTTTTACTTTCATTACCATTTGTATTAAAAAGTAAAGAGTCTCGAATAATAAGCGGATTAAATTCAGGGTTATTGTTATTGGGGTCTGGGTGTACCTCTACAAATAGGAAGACACTGTCTTCGGGAAATATCTCTACATTTTGAAACGTATGTCCGGGCTCTCCATCTACATTGAGCCTAAAGTGAGATTGTGCTCCCCCTGCAAGGGTAATGTGAGTACGAATACTCTTTTTGGAAGGGTTTTTTACAATGATCTGCTTGTTTACAGAAAGTGGGACTCCAATTTTTGCTCTTGTGAATACAGTGTCAAACCAAAGGGTGTCTGAATTTACTGTTACACTATCTGCGCCACTGGTGGTGAATTGCTCTTTACGGCAAGCGGTCATTGTAAGGTAAATGCCTATCACCAGAAGAATGTATTTGCTAAAAAGCTTCATTGTAGAATCAACGTTTAAGCAAAGGAAATATTTTAATTGGTTTAGATGGGGAATGGGCGTGTGGTTTTTTGGTATAGAAGAGCGAAAAGATAATTCTGGAGCTCTTACGTGTGTAAATAAAAAAAGGTTCACATTGCTGTGAACCTTTCTGGTAAATGCGCCCCTTATTGTACAGAGTTGCAGCCAAAACTCACTTTTTGAGGGGTTGTATTCAGGCGAATACTTTAGAAAATAGTTGTTTGAATAGATTAACTAAAGTCAGTCGTGACTGAAGTGGTAAATTGAAGAAGTACTACTCAGATTATATATTTATTAAATCCTCTATCTTAGCATTAAGTCTTAAAAAGTTTAGTTATTGCTGACAACGAACATAGCACCCTAAAGGCTATATTTAAAGGCCGTAAAAAACTAATTTAATGGCAGTTACGGCCTTTTTAATGCGGGAGTAAATATTGGTGAAACACGCATATGTTAGCACAGCCATCGAACTTGATAAGGTATTGAAGTTCTTAACATCATTAGAAGGAGTTAAATTAAAAATTGATTTAATTCTCTTAACCTATTTAGCTGTGAATATAACGCACTAAGCAGGCTTTATACTTTTTACCTATATTCGCGGACGTGAGTTCAAAGCAATCATATGTGAAAAGTGTAGCATTACTACTATGTAGTATCGTACTGTTTAGCTCGTTTGGATTTACTCTCAATATGCACCTATGTCAAGGTGAAGTTAAGGCTATTAGTTTACTTGGTGAGGCTCAGAAGTGTGTTGAGATGAAAGAAAGTGATGTTTGCAATTCTAAAAACAGTCCAGTTTCTCTCACCAAAAAGAAATGTTGTACAGAGGCTTCAATCAAAGCTGAAAGTTCAACTCAAAACATCCCCGTTATTACTAATCACGTTCAAAACCTTGTTTTAGGAATAAATCCATATGCAAAATTAGTTGCGACGATTATTCCAGAAATCAGAAGCGATATTACTCACTACAATCCTCCTCCAGATGAACAAGCTGGCAGAGTACTTCTGGTATTACACCAGACATATCTTATATAATACCATTACTTTTTTTCGTGATGCCTTCTGGCATATTTCAACTATAGCAGGCTACGATGCGTCTGTTTTTAATAAAATCAATAATAAAAAGTAATGAAATCAATAATTTATAAAGCATCAATGATGCTACTCTTAATAGGTACTCTGACTGCCTGCTCTTCAAATAGTTCAGAAATAGATAAAACGGGTAAGGAATACACTTCTGCCTATGTATGTCCTATGCACTGTGATGGAAGCGGTAGCGAGACTAGTGGTGCATGCCCGGTTTGTGGGATGGACTACGTAAAAAATGATCAACATAAACATTAAACAATCTTTAAAATGAAAAAATCAATAACACTAATTACCGTGCTCGTAATGGCACTAAATGTATCCGCACAGACGGATGTAAAACTCACTATAAATCATCTCCTTGGATCAACTCCGTTTGCCTTTAACAGTGAGGCTGAAAATGACTTAGGTGACAAAGTAAAGTTACAACGGCTAGAGTATTATATTTCTGGTATAAGTATAACCCATGATGGAGGCACAGTAACCAATGCGAAGGATATTTATATCCTCGTTAAAGCAAATAAATCAGACACTATCGATCTTGGTAATCTAAATATTACAAATGTGGAGTCAATAAACTTTTCGGTTGGAGTTGACCCTGCAGTAAATAATGGTGATCCTGCTCAGTGGGGTGCATTCCATCCCCTAGCTCCAAAATTTCCTTCTATGCATTGGGGTTGGGCTTCAGGGTACCGATTTGTTGCTATTGAGGGGAAGTCAGGAACAAATTTTGCCCAAGACTTTCAAATACATGCTTTAGGAAATAAAAACTATTTTAAACAAAGTATTCCAACTTCAGCAACTGATGTTAATGGTGCTTTAGTAGTTTCTATTAATGCAGATTATACAAAAGCTGTTTCTCAGATAGGGATGGCCAATGGTTTAATTGAGCATAGTGAAAATAAAGAAGCAGCTGAATGCTTAAGAAATTTTCAAACAAAGGTGTTTTCCTCTTTAGATGGCACTGGCAATACCCTTTCCGCCAGGGACATAAATGTTCCCAATGCTTTTGGTATTAATCCAGTTCCAAGTAAAGGAGAGGTAAACATAGTTTTAAAAGATAATAGATTCTATCACGGCAATATGATTGTAACTGATATCACAGGAAGAAAAATTCTTAATAGCCCAGTAGGAACATCCAACACTATTTCCATAGACAAGAAAGGTTTATACTTTTTGACTATTTATGGGGATGGTGTTAAGAGCACAAAAAAACTAATCATAAACTAAAATAACTTGAGGTCTCGGTACATTATAATATTATTTTTCTCAGCTACACTCTTTATGGGTTGTACTAGGGAAGACGGTGAGGTTCTTATTCAGCAGAATTTCACATCTAATTTACCGAGTCCTTTTTCTACAATTAGCTTTCCAGAAGACAATGGTTACAGTGAGGAACGTTGGGAGCTAGGGAAAAAGCTATTTTATGACAATGTCCTTTCTATTGACAGCACATTGAACTGTGGATCATGTCATAAGGCTGAACTTTCATTCAGTGACGATGTCTCTTTCAGTAAAGGTGTAAAGGATAGGGATGGTGTAAGAAATTCACCAAGCTTAGCTAACATAGGGTATCATCCATATTTTACTAGAGAGGGCGGAGTTCCTACATTAGAGCAACAAGTATTGGTTCCTTTACAAGAGCATAATGAATTTGATTTCAATATTGTCTTAGCTGGCGAAAGAATAGCACAAGATTCAATGTATGTGGCAATGAGCCTTGAGGCTTATGACAGAATGCCCGATTACTATGTTATTACAAGAGCCTTAGCCAATTTTGAACGAAGCTTAGTGAGTGATAATAGCTACTTTGATCAGTATCATTTTGAAGGACAAACAGAGGCTTTGTCAAACTCTCAAAAGCGAGGAATGGCTCTCTTTTACAGTGAAAAAACCAATTGCTACAAGTGCCATGTTGGTCCTAATTTTACAGATTATAGTTTTGAGAATAATGGCCTTTATAAAGACTATAGTGACGAAGGTAGAAGACGTTTAACTGAAGAGGAAACCGACGATGGCAGGTTTAAAGTAGCAAGTTTGAGAAATGTAGAAGTTACTGGGCCATATATGCACGACGGCTCATTGAGAACACTTGCTGAGGTAATAGAACATTACGACTCAGGAGGTAAAAATCATAAGAATAAAAGTGAAGTAATCCAGCCACTAAATTTAACACAACAAGAAAAGGATGAGCTGTTGGCCTTCCTGTTATCATTAACCGATAATGAGTTTTTAACAAACCATCAATTTAAAAAATAAAATGAAATTAAAATCAATAATACTAATTGTACTAGCAGCTTCCATTTTGGTGGTAAGTTGTAAAGACGATGATAATGAACCACAAGGGATAGTTCAAGATACTACACCTTATGAAATGAGTATTGGAGGATTTCCAATACCCAATATTGCTTCAGATAACCAACTTACAGTTCAAGGGGTAAAGCTTGGGCGTATGTTGTTTTATGAAGAGATGCTATCAGCGGACGGTACTCAAGCCTGTGCTAGTTGTCACTTACAAGAGTTTGCATTCACAGATTCAGCACAGTTTTCAATAGGAGTAAGAGGTGAGAAAGGTGGAAGACATGCAATGTCTGTATTTAATATGGCATGGAATGACAATGAATTTTTCTGGGATGGGAGAGCTCATTTGCTACGAGACCAAGCATTATTGCCGATTCAAGATGAATTAGAAATGGATGAAACTTTGGAAAACGTTGTTGCTAAATTATCTGCTAGCCAAATGTACAAGGACCAATTCATTAGAGTATTTGGTACAGATGAGGTAACAAGTGAGAAGGTATCACTGGCATTAGAGCAGTTTATGAACTCTATAATATCTACAAACTCAAAATATGATGATTTTCTATCAGACTCTACAGTTTTTAGTGAGAGCGAAAAAAGGGGATTCAAACTATTTAACACGGAGTATAATCAATTTTTTCCAGAACAAAGTGGAGCAGATTGCCAGCATTGTCACAGCGGTTTAAACTTTGAAAATGATCAATATATGAACAATGGATTAGATGCAACTTTTGCAGATGACGGCAGGGGGAAGGCAACTGAAGATCCAGCAGATAATGGTAAGTTCAAAGTGACTAGTCTCAGAAACATAGCACTTACCGCACCCTATATGCACGATGGTAGATTTAATACCTTAGAAGAAGTTGTTGAGCATTATAACTCACAATTACAAGCGTCCTCAACACTAGATCCAGCTTTGGAACAGACTCGTGAAACTGGTCTTTTTTTAACTGAACAAGATAAGAAAGACTTAGTGGCTTTCTTAAAGACCTTAACTGATAAGGATTTGACCACAAATTCAGAATATTCAACACCCTTTTAAAAATGAAAAAATGAAAAAAAATAATCTAATAATTACACTGACGCTTATACTCTTCGCAGGTTTTTCTTCTTGTAAAGATGATGATGAGGTAACACCAAGCGAAGTAGTTCGTAAAAATGATGTTCCCGAGTTTTACTTAGAATCCAATGAAGGAGATTGGGGTATCAATCAACCCAACATATTAAAAATATCTTCCAATGCTTCTAGGATATTGAAACCTACAGATTTAGATTTTAATCCAACAAGAAAAGGAGAACTATGGATCACAAATGAAGGAACTGATAATACTGGAGGTACAACTGTACGAATACCTGACATTACAGCTGAAGATTATGAGTATGACTACCGTAAGGATGGCAACTCTTGGCATTTCATGGCATTCCCCACAGCATTAGCGTTTAGTGAAAATGGAGACTGGGCGACTTCTTCGGGTATACTAGATGCCAACAGACAAGGTGGTTCCTTTACAGGCCCTGCGTTATGGTCTGGTGACCTAGATATATACGCTAGACCAAGCGGTGGAAATGGCAGTCATCTAGATATGTTACATGGCAGTCCATATTCAATGGGAATTGCATCTGAAAATGACAACGCCTATTGGGTTTTTGATGGGTATAATAAACATATCTGCAGATATGATTTTGGTGGCGACCATGGTCCAGGAAACGCTGATCATGATGATGGAGTCATTCAGCGATTCACCAATATTTCTGTAAAGAAGAACGGTACTGTTCCAAGTCATATGGTAATGAATGATGATCGCACAATTCTATATGCCATAGACGGTGGTAACAAGAGAGTTCTAGAAATAGATGTGAATTCAGCCAATAGGTTAAGATCACTTGGTTTAATCAATGAGCAATTGGCCGATCATTCCGAGTGGAATGCTGACTTTGAGGTACTAGCTTCGGATGATAACTTCAATTATTGTGGAATGGCCATTAATGGAAATCGTCTTTTTGTTGGAGATTTTGATAATGGAAATATTAGATGTATCGATTTGGTTACTAATGAAGAACTAGGTCGAATAGAAACGGGTGTAGAAGGAATGACTGGATTGGCAGTATATGATAATCAACTTTACTTCGTTTCCTACGCTACCAATTCTCTGTATAAAATAGAAGCAAAGTAAGAGTATGAGAAAGTTATTAATTTTAGTATTGTTTGGTTTGGGCAACAGCTTAAATGCTCAGAATCATATTATAATTCCTGATACATTATCAGGGCCACAAATTAAACTTGAATTAAAAAATGGAATACACGAATTTTATTCGGGTATTCCTACAAATACAATGGGGGCTAATGGTAATATTTTGGCTCCCACATTAATTTTAAATAAAGGCGATAAATTAGACTTTGAGGTTACTAATAGTTTGAGTGATACCACAACCATTCACTGGCATGGTTTGCATGTAGCACCAAAAAACGATGGAGGTCCACATACTATTATAAAACCAGGAGAAACTTGGAAACCAAGTTTTGAAATATTAGATAAGGCTGCTACCTATTGGTATCACCCTCACTTACATCACAAAACCGACCAACATGTATCCAAAGGAATATCAGGATTGATAATTGTAAGAGACGAAGAAGAAGCTAGACTTGGCTTGCCTAGAAGATACGGCAAAGATGATTTCCCAATTGTTCTTCAAACAAAAGATTTTGATGCTAACAATCAAATTCTATTTCATACAAATTCAGATGATGTAGCTATGGTAAATGCTACCATAAACGGCACGTTAGATGTACCAGCACAAGTTATAAGGCTGAGAGTGCTTAATGGATCATCACAACGAGCGTTCAATGTGGGTTTTAATGGTGATAGGGCATTCTATCAGATAGCCTCAGATGGAGGTTTATTGGAAAAACCTGTAGAGCTAACTAGACTACTCCTATCACCAGGGGAGCGTGCAGAGGTTTTATTGGATCTCAGTGAAATGGCAGGAGACAGCATCAAACTAATGAGTTTCGCATCAGAATTACCAAATGGTATATATGGTGCAGCTATTCCTGGGATGATGGCTCAAATGAGTATGACGGGATATAATCCTAATCCACTCAATGGAGCAAATTTCAGTATGTTGACATTAAATGTGATTGCTCCAACAAGTAATCCTGTTACTGTAATTCCCTCGAGCTTAGTTACTGTAAAGAGGTTAAATGCTTCCGATGCTAATTTGATTAGAAATCTGACCTTGAATCCAGCTTCAATGGGAATGAATCAATTGAACAGTGACTTTACAATAAGTAATACACCTTTTGATATGAATACAATCAATCACACAATAAGGTTGAATGATACTGAGATATGGTCTATTCGAAACATGTCAGGGATAGCACATCCTTTTCATATTCATGATGTGCAATTTAATATTTTGGATAGAAATGGTGTTGCACCTACAGCATCTGAGATGGGTCGAAAAGATGTAGTTTTTATTAGACCTCAAGAAACGGTGAGGTTTATTGCTAAGTTCGATAACTTTTCGGATTCTATAACTCCATATATGTATCACTGTCATCTACTCACTCACGAAGATGGTGGAATGATGGGGCAGTTTGTAGTTGTAGAAAATCTTGAAGTAGCCGATATATTTACACCCAATAGGATAAAATTTACACTGTATCCGAATCCAGCTTCTGATTATCTCAATATAAATTTTAATAAAATTGTAAATCTAGAGTCGATAAGCATTTATGATGTGAGAGGAGCTAGAGTCTACTTTGAAGAGTATTTCGAACCTGCAAGAGAGTATAAATTAAATTACGATTTGTCAGCAGGGTATTATCGAGTTCATGTAAATGCAGATACGGAGCATTTTATAAAAAAATTGCTTATAAATAATTGAGGAAAATTACATCCATATTATTAATTCTAACCCTTTTCTTGTCTGAGACAGGAGTATCATTCGCAATGCATTTTTGCGGAGATAAGCTAGTATCTGCCCAATTAAATATGGGTCAAGAAAATGGTGGTTGTGATATGGATAACAGTGATTGCGAATCTACAAATAGTACGATTAGTAAATCAAATTGTTGTGTAAACAGTGTTGTTAGCATTGAACAAACAAATAGTTATGAACTTTTCACGTTTAATTGGTTGATTATAAGAATACCTGTTTCCCGTTATCAATGGGAGCAGGTATATTCTTATGATAGTCTTGAAGACCTACAATGTGAGTTTATTGAATCTCCACCCACGTTACGCCAAAACTTAATAAGGTCTTACCTTCAAGTTTATGTAATATAGAAAGCATAGTTTTTTTATCCCAATTATCAATTCTTTGGGATGTCTTTTTTTAGTTTTTAGTTCAAAGAAATTATATGCTTAACAGAATAATTAAATATTTTTTATACAATAAATTAGTGACGGTAATCGTCATAATGCTCTTCGTTGCTTGGGGAGTAGTTACTTCTCCATTTGGTTGGGAAATTGGGGCTTTGCCCTCAGACCCCGTGCCCGTAGATGCTATACCTGATATTGGTGAAAACCAACAAATAGTCTTTACTAAGTGGCAAGGAAGGTCACCTCAAGATATTGAGGACCAAATTACATACCCATTAACTACTTCATTGCTTGGGATTCCTGGAGTGAAATCTATCCGTAGTTCATCTATTTTCGGAGTTTCGAGTATTTACGTTATCTTTAATGAAGATGTGGAATTTTATTGGTCTAGGTCAAGAATACTAGAGAAACTTAACTCACTTCCTACTGACCTTTTGCCTCCTGAGGTAAGCCCAGCAATAGGACCAGATGCTACTGCACTTGGACAGGTGTACTGGTACACTCTTGAAGGAAGAGACGAAAACAACAATCCTACTGGTGGTTGGGACCTCCATGAAATACGATCTATTCAAGACTTCTTTGTAAAATATGGACTGAATGCGGTGGACGGGGTAAGTGAAGTAGCGTCCATTGGTGGTTTTGTGAAAGAGTATCAAATAGACGTAGATCCAAATGCTCTACGAACCTACGATATACCACTGCATAAGGTAATGCAGGCAGTAAAAAATTCTAACAAGGATGTTGGTGCAAAAACCATAGAAATCAACCAAGCAGAATATCTAGTTAGAGGGCTTGGATACATTAAATCTATTGAAGACATAGAATTAGCTGTAGTAGCAGTTCATGATAATATTCCAATTAGAATTAAAGATATTGGTGTAGTTTCGGTAGGTCCCGCTACTCGTCGTGGACTTTTGGATAAAGATGGTGCTGAAGTAGTGGGCGGTGTAGTAGTAGCTCGATATGGGGCTAATCCGCTAAAGGTTATAAATGGTGTAAAAGATAAAATTGGAGAGATTAAACGTGGATTACCTTCTAAAACATTAGCTAATGGAACAGTTAGTCAATTAACTATAGTGCCCTTCTACGATAGGACTACGGTCATTAGAGAAACCCTAGGAACACTTGAAGAAGCTCTATCCCTTGAGATCTTAATTACCTTTTTGGTTGTAATCATTATGATGTTCAATATACGTGCATCATTGCTAATCTCTAGCCTGTTACCGATTGCAGTACTTATGGTATTCATAGCCATGAGATACTTTCATGTAGACGCCAATATAGTTGCATTGTCAGGTATTGCTATCGCTATTGGTACGATGGTCGATCTGGGAATAGTTCTCTCAGAGAACATTGATAAACATAGGACTTCAGCTCCCAAAGGTCAAAAATTGATAGAAACTATATACAATGGAGCAGCGGAAGTAAGTTCGGCAATTGTAACAGCTGTCTCTACAACTATAATAAGTTTTATACCTGTATTTACAATGCAAGCTGCGGAAGGAAAATTGTTTAGACCACTCGCATTTACGAAAACCTTTGCATTGTTAGCAGCTCTAGTGGTAGCGTTATTCATTTTACCTACGTTAGCTCATTGGGTGTTTGGATTTAAAATATCTAAGAATAAAAAAGGAGTAATTTTCAATGCCTTACTGATTGTCTTTGGAATTATATCTATAATCTGGATTAGCCCTTGGGCAGGAGTTACTTTAATTGCTATTAGCATAGCTTGGTTTGTTCAAGAATATGGCCCGATAAAGAATTGGTTTGCAAAAAATCTAATTATTATAGTATCGGTAATCTCGATTACTTGGCTATTAGCTGACTACTGGATGCCATTAGGTGCAGGAAAGTCTGGATTGCTCAATTTTATATTTGTAGCTCTCATCATAGCATCCATTCTTGGTGTATTTGCTTTGCTAGAGCATTACTATTCCAATGTACTCGCTTGGTGTTTGGCTCATAAAAAGACTTTCCTATCCTTTCCTATGTTTATCATTCTATTGGCTTCGGTTATTTGGATGGGATTTAATACTGTTTTTGGATTTGTCTCTTCTAGTTTTCAGAAAGTAAATGTCTCTATAGAAAATACAAGTGTATGGTCTTCTTTATCAGAAAGCTTTCCCGGCATTGGCAAGGAGTTTATGCCATCATTAGACGAAGGTAGTTTCCTGCTAATGCCAACATCAATGCCGCATGCAGGAATAGAGCAAAATAAACGTGTGGTTCAGCAATTGGATATGATTTTGGCTAACATACCCGAAGTAGAGCTAGCAGTAGGTAAAATGGGTCGTACAGAATCAGCTTTAGACCCAGCTCCAATATCCATGTATGAAAACATTATAAACTATAAATCAGAGTATGCTCTAAATGAACAAGGGCATAGGCAGCGATTTAAAACGGATAATGACGATCTCTTTGTATTGACTAATGGAGATACTATCTCTAACGCTGATGCTATAACTCAAGGAATTACACGTGACGATTTGATTTCAGATGAATCTGGACAATACTTCAGAAACTGGAGAGATCACATTCAGTCGTCGGACGATATATGGAATGAGATTATAGGGACCATTAATCTACCCGGAGTTACATCAGCTCCTAAATTACAGCCTATTGAAACAAGGCTAGTAATGCTTCAAACTGGGATGAGAGCTCCTATGGGAATTAAAGTCTTTGGTCCTGACCTTCCTACAATAGAAAAGTTTGGAATGGAGTTAGAGCAAGTTTTGAAAGAAGTTCCATCTGTAAAGACAGAAGCCGTATTTGCAGATAGAATAGTTGGCAAGCCCTATATCCACTTGAATATAAATAGAGAAGCGATATCCAGATATGGACTGAGTGTCGTTGATGTGCAGCAAACTATAGAGACAGCTATTGGTGGTATGCAAATTACTACAACCGTAGAAGGTAGAGAGCGTTTTCCTGTAAGAGTTCGTTACCCTAGAGAGCTACGGGACGATCCTTCAAGTCTTAGCAAGATAGTTGTGTCAACAGCAAGTGGAGCTCATATTCCGCTCGGAGATTTAGTAGATGTGGAGTACGTGAGAGGCCCACAGATGATAAAAAGTGAGAACACCTTTTTAGTAGGTTATGTACTGCTGGATAAGAAAGACGGCTTTGCGGAGGTAGATGTAGTAGAGGCTGCACAAAATCTTATCAATGAAAGGATAGATGAAGGGTCTATTGTAGTTCCTAAGGGAGTAAGCTATAAGTTCTCTGGAAGCTATGAGAACCAGATTAGAGCTGAGAAGAGGCTTGCTATTGTAGTGCCTCTTGTACTAGTCATTATTTTCCTTATTCTCTATTTCCAATTCAAATCTATTTCTACTTCTTTGATGATATTTGGAGGGATAGCAATGGCATTTAGTGGTGCATTTCTAATGCTTTGGCTTTATAGCAAAGGATGGTTTCTAAATTTCTCATTATTTGATACTGATTTAAGAAATCTCTTTCAGATAAAGACCATCAACCTAAGTGTAGCAGTTTGGGTAGGTTTTATAGCCTTATTTGGTATAGCTACAGATGATGGAGTGCTTATTGGAACTTACTTAGATCACAGTTTTAAAAAGAACAAACCCAATACTGTTGGAGAGATAAGAGCTGCTGTTTCTGAAGCAGGATTGAAAAGAATAAAACCTGCAATAATGACTACAGCCACTACTATCATAGCTCTGTTACCAGTTCTTACTTCTACAGGTAGAGGAGCAGATATTATGATACCTATGGCAATACCTGCTTTTGGTGGAATGATAGTAGCCTCCATTACCTATTTCATCACTCCAGTGCTTTATAGTATGCGGGAAGAGTATAATTTAAAGAGAAATCAAAATGAAAAATAGAGTTTTATTACTTTTCATTCTTGGAATGGTGGTTAGACCACTTACGACACAAGCACAACACCTAGAATCTTATCTAGTGTATGCTGCTGCTAACAATCCTGGCTTAAAAGCTAAATATGCTGGTTTTGAAGCTTCAATGCAGCGAATAGAGCAAGTTAATACATTAAATAATCCTACATTTTCGTTTGGTTATTTTATTAGTCCAGTGGAAACAAGAGTCGGGCCACAACGAATGAAGTTTTCGTTAAGTCAGATGTTCCCTTGGTTTGGAACACTTGATGCAAAAGAGGATATAGCGAGCAAACTAGCAGAAAGTAAATTTCAAGAGTTCCTGGCTCATAAACTAAGTATATTTAGAGATGTAAAAGAGGCGTACTTTCCACTGATAGAGTTGAATGAACATGTTAGGTTGCAACAAGAGAATTTATCCTTGCTTACTACTTATAAGGAACTAGCGACTATTCAATTTGCCAATGGTAAAGGAACAATGGTGGATGTCCTGCGAATAGATGTTCGTATAGAAGATGTAAAGAGTGAATTGCTTCTGCTGAATGAAAAAATGAATCCTTTGCAAGTTCGTTTCAATCTATTACTAAATAGGTCTTCTGATGAGGTTATTGAACTAGATTCATTGAACAATTTTGCTGGTAATAGGTCTTTTAGTGCTGATAGTATTTTTGTGAATAACCCAACAATTGCGTCGTTTGATTTAAAAATGAATGCAATAACAAAACAAGGAGAGCTAGCAAAGTTGTCAGGCTTACCTAGCATTGGGTTAGGGTTAGATTATGTTGTAGTCAGTAAGAGAAACATCTCAACTGTGGCTGAGGATGGCAAGGATATTTTAATGCCTATGGCGACCATATCTTTACCAATCTTTAGATCACAGTACAAAGCCGCTGCTAGTGAGGCTAACTACCTTAAAAACGCCTTAGAGCTAAACAAAGAGCAATACCAAAACAATAGGAATAGCGAATTTGTCCAAGCGGAGTATAAATTAACCGAAGCGACCGAATTAATAAAACTTTATGAGTCAGAAATAAAGACCCAGACTAGGATATTAGACCTACTTTATACTTCATACAGCACTTCGGGAAATGACTTTGTAGAGTTAATTAGATCTCAGCAATTGCTTATAAAGTACAAAATGAGACTCTCTAGCGAGATAAAGAACTATCATATTGCAATTTCACAATTAGAATATCTAACCAATAAATAATGAAACATACATATCACATACATGGAATGACTTGCAATGGCTGTAGAAGCCACGTAGAAGAAATACTTTCTAAAGTGGAAGGAGTTTCAAAAGCTACTGTTGATTTACAAAACGCAGAAGCTACTATAGAGATGGTATCACATATCTCATTGACTACTTTTCAGGAAGCACTTAAAACTAATAACGATCGATATAGCATCTTTGCTCTCGGAGATGGATATCAACCGAAAGAAATACCTAAAAAGGAACAATCTAAAAATGGTACAGGGACATTTTACTGCCCTATGCATTGTGAAGGTGATAAAACCTATAATTCGAATGTAGGGTGTCCAGTTTGTGGGATGGATCTCGTAGAGGAACAAAACCTATCTAAAAACACCTCTGAACAATGGACTTGTCCGATGCACCCAGAGGTTATAAAAGACGAATCAGGAGCTTGTCCTAAGTGCGGAATGGATTTAGTGCCTATGGAGGCAGATAGTTCAGCAGAAGAAAAGAGTTATAAGAAACTTTTTAAGAAATTCTGGATAGCTACCGCATTTACCTTGCCTATTTTTTTTATAGCTATGAGTGAAATGGTTCCTAACAATCTCTTATACGATTTATTGGAACAGAAACGGTGGAATTGGATTCAATTTGGACTTTCCATTCCAGTTGTCTTCTATGCTACTTGGATGTTTTTTGAACGAGCTTATAAAAGTATCAAAACTTGGAATTTGAATATGTTTACGCTTATAGGTATAGGTGCAGGTGTTGCTTGGTTATTTAGTGTTTTTGGTATGTTGTTCCCCGATGTATTTCCAGAGCAGTTTAAAACAGAATCTGGAGCAGTACATGTATATTTTGAAGCTGCAACTGTGATTCTGACCCTAGTATTATTGGGGCAGTTACTTGAAGCAAGAGCACATAGCAAAACTACCTCGGCAGTAAAGGAGCTATTGAAACTAGCACCAAGTAAGGCGATAAAGGTAGTTGATGGGCAAGAGGTTGAAGTCAGTATAGATAAAATAGAATTAGAAGATATCTTAAAAGTAAAGCCAGGAGATAAAATACCTGTAGATGGAAAGATAACAGAAGGTGAAACTACAATAGACGAATCTATGATTACAGGAGAGCCAATCCCTGTAAATAAATCAAAGGACGATAAAGTCAGTAGCGGTACAATTAACGGAAATCAAACCTTTTTGATGAAGGCCGAAAAAGTAGGAAGTGACACGCTTCTTTCTCAGATAATTCATATGGTAAATAATGCGAGTAGAAGTCGTGCACCAATACAAAATCTAGCAGATAAAGTTTCAGGCTACTTTGTACCTGTAGTAGTCTTTATTTCAATAATAACATTCGGAGTATGGGCTATTTGGGGACCAGAGCCAGCTTATGTATTCGCACTGGTAAATGCTATTGCAGTATTGATTATAGCTTGTCCTTGTGCATTAGGATTAGCCACACCCATGTCTGTAATGGTAGGTGTAGGAAAGGGTGCTCAAAACGGCGTTTTAATCAAGAATGCTGAAGCACTAGAAAAACTAAATAAAGTCGATATTCTAATAGTAGATAAGACCGGAACTATAACTGAAGGGAAACCAACGGTAGAAAAAATTGGATCATTCAGTGAAGAGTATAAAGAAAATGAAGTGCTTCAATATATAGTATCGCTAAATAGCAATAGTGAGCATCCACTTGCAGAAGCGACCGTAAAATATGGTAGAGAACTAAATTCGGAGATCGTAAAATCTGATGGATTTAGTGCTGTGACAGGCAAAGGAGTTGAAGCTATCATTTATAATAAAAAAGTATCTCTGGGTAATCCTAAAATGATGGAACGTGCAAATGCTGAAATCACCTCTCAAATGCATGATGAGGCCAAGAAGTATCAAAAGCAAGGTAAGACAGTATCTTATCTATCAATCGACAAGGTAGTGGCAGGATATGTAGTGATAGGAGATAAAATCAAAGCAACAAGTGCAAAAGCGATAACAGAACTTCAAAAGAAAGGCATCGATGTAGTTATGCTTACAGGAGACAATCACGACACAGCAAAAGCAGTAGCCTTGGAATTAAACCTTGGAGGCTTTAAGGCAAGTCTGCTACCAGAGGATAAGCTCAACGAAGTTGCCTCACTACAGAAGAAAGGAAAAGTCGTGGCTATGGCCGGTGATGGAATTAATGATGCTCCAGCCTTGGCTAAAAGTGACGTGGGCATCGCAATGGGTACAGGAACAGATGTCGCTATAGAAAGTGCTATGATTACATTGGTAAAAGGTGACCTGCAAGGAATAGTAAAAGCTAGAAATCTAAGCGAAGGGGTGATGCGAAATATTAAACAAAACTTATTCTTTGCCTTGGTCTATAATACGCTTGGAGTTCCAATAGCAGCAGGTGTTCTCTTTCCTTTTTTTGGAATACTACTCTCACCTATGATAGCTGCTCTAGCTATGAGTTTTAGCTCAGTATCTGTAATAGTAAATGCCCTTAGATTAAGAACAATAAAAATTTAAAAATAGAAAATCATGAAAAAAATAATTTTAACAATTTGTATAACCGTTTTAACAATTGTAACTCTTAAAGCACAGACTGTGGCTGTACAAGACTCAATTGTAATAAGTGCAACTGACTCTGCAAGCTTTACCGTAAGTGGTAATTGTGGTATGTGCCAGAGAACAATCGAAAAAGCTGCGATGATTTCTGGGGTGACTAGTGCCGAATGGAATATAGATTCTGGCAAGATGAGTGTCACATATGATCCTGTAAAGACTAGTATCCTTAAAATACATCAAGCAATAGCTGCATCAGGATATGATACAGATAAAGTAAAAGCTGAGACTTCAACATATAATGGATTACCTGGCTGTTGTCAATATGAAAGAATCTCTAATGAATAAATGTAAACAATGAAAAAGTATATTATTTACATAGGAATTTTGCTTGGAGGATTGCTTCTTGGTTGGTTGATATTTGGTACACCATTGTCTGGTGATAGTGGGCACAATCATAATGAGCTATCTGAGAACGGACAGATTTGGACATGCTCTATGCATCCTCAAATCAGAATGAATGAGGCAGGAGACTGCCCAATATGTGGTATGGATTTAATACCTCTTAAAGATTCTCAATCTGATGAGAACCCCATGAGTATTAAGATGTCTCCTACAGCTATGCAACTTGCTAATGTACAAACAGCTATTGTGTCAAAAGGAAGTGCTCTCAAGGAAGTAAAGCTAAATGGCAAAGTGCAACCAGATGAGAGACAAGTTTCTACTCAAACGAGTCACATAGCAGGCAGAATTGAGCAACTAAAGATTAACTACACTGGAGAGCAGGTATCTAGAGGTCAAGTACTAGCCTATGTGTATTCTCCCGAACTAATAAGTGCACAAAAGGAGTTGTTTGAAGCCCAAAAGCTTATTGAGTTACAACCGGCTTTATTTAATTCGGCCAAAGAGAAACTCCGGAACTGGAAACTTTCTGCAAGTACAATAAATACAATAATTGAAACAGGAAAAATAATAGAGAATTTCCCTATTCGTGCAGATATTTCGGGTGTAGTTACAGATAAATTAGTCAATGTTGGAGACTATCTAAATCAAGGAGAACCTATATATAAAATCTCCAACTTAAATAAACTTTGGATACTGTTTGATCTGTATGAGTCTGATTTGGGTTTTGTGAGAATAGGAGACAATGTATCATATTCTTTAAATGCAATTGCAGGCAAGACTTTTAATGGAAGGATAGCTTTCATCGACCCTATTGTGGACCCTAAAACTAGAACAGCCAAAGCTAGAGTGGAGGTAAATAATTCTAATAATAAATTGAAACCTGAGATGTTGGTGAATGGCACTATTAAATCTGTGATTTCTGCTAAGGAAAATACTATGGTAGTTCCTAAGACTGCTGTAATGTGGACAGGAGAGAAATCTATAGTTTATAAAAAGATGGAGTCAGCTAGTGGAGTTAGCTTTATACTCACAGAAGTAGTTTTAGGCCCTTCTCTAGGAGATTCGTACGTAATAAGTAGTGGATTAGAAGAAGGTGATGAAATAGCCACTAATGGCACGTTTAGTATAGATGCCGCCGCACAGCTGGCAGGTAAACCCAGTATGATGAATCCTGAAGGAGGTAAATCGTCAACAGGTCATAATCATGGAGGATCATCAAATGAAATGGGTAATAAGCCCAATAAGGCAGTTTCATTAAGTTCAGAAGCAAATAAAAGCCTAGGAAAACTCTTTGATTCATATTTGAAAGTAAAAGACAATTTAGTAAAAGATGACTTTGAAGGAAGTCAAGAATCTTTAATAGCGTTTAAAACACAGCTTAGTCAAATCAGTATGAGTCTATTCAAAGGTGAGAATCATGATATATGGATGAAACATTCTGGTGCACTAAAAAAACTCGCAGATAAATACACAGCATCAAAGGATATAGCGGAGGCCCGAGACAATTTTATTCATATCTCCGAGCAGATGATAATGGTTAGTAAAAGTCTAAAACCAAGAATAGATAAGTTGTACGTGCAGTTATGTCCTATGGCAGATAGAAACAATGGAGCAAGATGGTTAAGTAAAGAACAAAAGGTTTTGAATCCATATTTTGGAGAGGCAATGTTGAAGTGCGGTTCGGTTAAGGAAGAGTTAGAATAAAAGTTAGTTTAAGATTATATTTGATTCTTAGTATGAACGATGCACTTGATTATAAACTTGCTCAAAGAGATATTAAACCAACAGCAATGCGAATACTTGTTTTGCAACACCTTATGGAGCAAAACAAAGCAATTTCCCTTCAAACCATTGAAAGTGCTTTTGATATTGCAGATAAATCTACATTGTATCGAACATTAAAAACATTTGAAAAAAACAAACTGGTTCACACAATAGATGATGGCACGAAACAACTCAAATATGCCCTTTGCTTAGAAAGTTGTGAGTGTGAGACCATTGACCAACACTACCATTTTCATTGTTCCAACTGTCAGAACACTTTTTGTCTGACTAACCAAAATATACCTAAAATCGAGCTACCCAAAAATTTCAAAATGCACCGAGCCAATATGGTAATAAAGGGTTTATGCGAGAATTGTAACAAGTAAAAAACTTTGCAAGTGGGTTGCAATAAACTTGTTCTATCTTTGAACTCAGAAATGAGAATATTTGCATTAATAACATCTATTTATATTGCAGCACTTTCGGTAGTGCCGTGTACAGATGGTATGCCGCAAAGTTCCATTCATACAGACATTGAGGTTTCAGCAGCAGAGCACGACCATGATCATTCAGAACACCAAGATGATTGCACTCCTTTTTGTGTTTGTGCTTGTTGTGGCTCTATAGTTACTTTACCTACCGATAAAGCGATGTTAGAGAAAAAAATAGAAATTTCTACTGACTACCTTTTTCATTACACATTCGACTATTCCTTTGACTACAGCGAAGGAGTTTGGCATCCGCCAAGCCTTAGTTAAACCACTTTCCAAGGGACAGCTATGCCCTTTCCATTCATAGTTTAGGTTTAACTTTTTTATAAAATCAAATATTAATGTTCGATAATTTAATCGCTTATTCGGTTAAGAATAAGTTTGTCATAGGGCTCTTCGTAGCAGCCCTTATAGTTTGGGGGTTATTTTCTCTCAAGCAGCTACCCATAGATGCTGTACCTGATATTACCAATAATCAAGTACAGATAATCACTATTTCGCCCACACTTGCTACGCAAGAAGTGGAGCAGTTTATTACAACTCCTGTTGAGCTTGCTCTACAAAGTCTGCAAAAAACAGAAGAGATACGTTCTATATCTCGCTTTGGGCTTTCAGTAGTTACCGTAGTATTTGAAGAAAACTACGATATATACTTAGCTCGACAGCTAGTGAATGAAAGACTCAAAGAGGCTCAAGGCAATATACCTGATGGCTTAGGTGTGCCAGAAATGGGGCCCCTCTCTACTGGATTAGGTGAGATATATCAATATGTAGTTCGACCAGATCAAGGCTTTGAAGAAAAATATTCCGCTACTGAGTTACGAAGCATCCAAGATTGGATTGTCAAAAGACAGTTGCTTGGAATCGAAGGAGTAGCTGAAGTCAATTCAATGGGTGGATTTTTAAAACAATATGAAGTAGCCGTTAATCCTAATCTTCTTAAATCTGTAGGCATAAGTATTTCAGATGTATTAGAGGCCTTAGAAAAAAGCAATGAGAATACTGGTGGAGCATACATTGAGAAAAATTCCAATGCCTACTATATCCGTTCTGAAGGATTAGCAAAGTCTTTAGATGATATTGGAAAAATAGTGGTTAGTGATAGAGGAAATATTCCAGTTTTAATTAGTGACATAGCTACTGTACAATATGGTAAAGCTCCTCGATATGGAGCGTTAGTTCGAAATGGTGCAGAAGTAGTAGGTGGTAAGGTAATGATGTTCAAAGGAGCAAATTCTGCACAAGTAACTGAAAGAATTAAAGAACGAGTAGTACAAGTTCAAAAATCATTACCCGAAGGCGTAATCATAGAACCTTACTTGGTAAGAGATAAACTGGTGAATACTGCAATTGGTACGGTTAAAAAGAATCTAATTGAAGGTGGTTTAATAGTCATCTTTATATTAGTTCTTCTACTTGGTAATTGGAGAGCTGGATTAATTGTGGCTTCGGTCATTCCTCTGGCAATGCTGTTTGCCGTTTCTATGATGAACTTATTAGGTATATCAGCTAATCTTATGAGTTTAGGTGCTATTGATTTTGGATTGATAGTAGATGGTGCAGTTATAATAGTGGAAGCTATAGTACACCGCCTACAAGTCAAAAAAGCAGGAAATCTGCTTTCGCAAACCGAAATGGACACAGAGGTAATTGCTTCCTCACAGAAAATAAGAAGTTCAGCAGCATTTGGTGAGATTATCATTCTGATGGTATACATACCTATTTTGGCTTTGGTAGGTATAGAAGGTAAAATGTTTAAGCCTATGGCTCAAACAGTAATGCTTGCTATTGCAGGTGCATTGATACTTTCATTGACGTATGTACCTATGATGGCAGCCTTGGTGCTCAAGAAAAATGTAGTCAATAAAGAAACTTTTGCAGATAAAATCATTGCCTTTTTCCAAAGAGGCTACACACCAATTTTAAATGCAGCTCTACGGTTCAAAACAGTTTTTGTAAGTGCAACTATACTTGCTTTTTTAATCAGTCTGTTTGTATTCAGTAGGATGGGTGGCGAGTTTATTCCTACATTAGAAGAAGGTGACTTGGCAATGCACCAAATCTTAGTGCCGGGCAGTTCACTGTCTCAAAGTGTAGAAACTGCTAAACTTATTCAAAACAGATTAAAAGATAGTATTCCAGAAATCATCGATGATGTGGTAATTATAGGTTCGGCAGAAGTGCCAACTGATCCTATGCCCACAGAAATAGGCGACCATATTTTAGTTATGAAACCTAAATCTGAATGGACAACAGCCAGTACTAAACAGGGAATGTTTGACGCTATAAATGATGTCTTGAAAGATATTCCAGGAGTGACTTATGAATACTCACAACCAATTCAAATGAGGTTTAATGAATTGATGACAGGAACTCGGTCTGATATTGCCATTAAGCTATTTGGTGCTGACTTAGATGTGCTTTATCAAAAAGCAATAGAAGCTCAGGCTATAATCGAAAAAGTAAGTGGTGTTGCTTCTGCCAATGTAGAGCAAACGATTGGAATGCCTCAAATTATCGTTTCATATAAATATGATAATATGGCACAATACGGTTTACATATTCAAGAGGTCAATCAAGTTGTTCGTTCAGCCTTTGCTGGAGAAAAAGCAGGAATTATTTATGAGGGTGATAAAAGGTTTGATTTAGTGGTTCGCCTAGCGGAAGAAAATAGAACAGGTATAGAAGATGTCGAAAATCTATTTATAACGCTGAGCAATGGAAGTCAAGTGCCGCTTACCAGTGTAGCCAATGTTGATTTGATAGATGCACCTATGCAAATTTCAAGAGAAAACACTAATAGAAGAATTGTAATTGGTGTAAATGTAGGTAATACAGATGTAGAATCTTTAGTGGAAAAGATCCAAACAGAATTAGACACTAAAGTTAAGTTGCCGAACGGTTATTACTTTACTTATGGCGGACAGTTTGAAAACCTAAAAGCAGCCAATGCGAGATTATCTATTGCCGTTCCAATGGCCTTAGCCTTAATCTTCATATTGCTTTACTTCACCTTCGGTTCAGTATCACAAGCAGCTTTGATTTTTACAGCTATTCCTTTATCTGCCATTGGTGGAATATGGGCTTTACAACTAAGAGGGTTACCTTTTAGCATTTCAGCAGGCATTGGTTTCATAGCACTATTTGGAGTAGCCGTATTGAATGGAATAGTCCTTATTGGCTATTTCAATCAACTTAAAAAGGAAGGAATGAAAAACATAAAAGAAAGAATAACAACAGGATCAAGAGTAAGACTTAGACCAGTTATTATGACGGCTGCAGTAGCTTCACTTGGTTTTTTACCAATGGCTATATCTACTTCGGGTGGAGCAGAAGTTCAAAGACCATTGGCAACGGTAGTTATTGGTGGTTTGATAACCGCTACTTTTTTAACATTGATAATATTGCCTATTCTTTACTATTGGTTAGAAAAATGGAGCGAAAGAAAAGCCAACAGAATTAATGTATCGAAAGGTGGTGTATTAGGAATCTTGTTGATGTTAGGTTTGTCCTTTTCTGCCCAAGCACAAGAGCAAGCTCTTGATCTAGATAGTGCTATTTCTATGGCAATCACTAATCATCCCAATTTAAAAGCAGCAAGTTTGGAAGTAGAGAAAAACAAGTCTTTACAAAACCTAAAATATAACTTGGGTACTACAGATATATCCTATCAAGGTGATGGATTAGTAGATAGACAATTTGGACAGCAGGTTAATCAATTTGGAGTAGTTCAGAATTTCCCAAGTCCAGGTATTACTAAGGCTCAAAATAAATTGCAAGATGCGTATACAAGTCAGAGCAGCACCCAACAGCAAATAACGGAGAACGAACTGAAATGGAAAGTCAAGCAATTATACTTTGAAATTCAGTACAAAAAGGAATTGGAAAGGCTTTATAGCAATCTTGTTTCTACATATAAAGAATACCATAGAAAATCAACTGTAAGAGTACAAGCAGGAGCTGCCAGTCGTATCGAAGAACTAACTTTACAATCCAAATGGAAGGAATACGAACTGCTCTTTAACCAAGTGAAAATAGAAATTGCTAACTTAAATAAGCGGTTTCAATTATTACTAAATACCAAGGAGTCTATTACCACCATAAATAGTCTATCAGTGGCAAACTATTTCACTCAGATAGATACAGCTACAAACCCACTTCTATTAAAAAGTCAGCAAGAAATTGCCGTAGAAAATGCCAAAGTAGATGCTATGAAGGCTGAATTAAAACCCAGCTTCAATGTTGGCTATGCTGCACAAAATTTCAATCAAGGAGGTTGGCTAAATGCGGCACAAGCAGGCGTTGCTATTCCGCTATTTAATGGTCAAACTAAAAAGAGAATAGCGGCTCAGGAAAAGCAGATTGAGATAGGCAACTATCAATACCAAAGTACACTTTTGAGTTTCAAACAAGACCAATTAGAGATACAAAACACATTGAACTTGTATCAAGCAGGAGTGGATTTTTACAAAAACCAAATAGAAACCATTAATCCAGAAATTATCAGAATAAGTGAACTAAACTACCAAGCAGGAGAAATCTCTTACTTAGAATTATTGAACACTTTACAACTGATGACAACCAATAATAAAAATTATTGGGAGCAGATTTTAGCCTACAATAAGGCGGTAGCTGACTTTCAATTTCTTACAAATCAATAAAAGACATTTAAAAATGAATCATACAAAATATTTCATAGCTATAATTACAATACTTTCACTTCTTGTATTTTCTTCTTGTGGTCATAAACATACCGAAGGAGACGGCCATAATCACGGAGCAGAAGAATCTACTCACTCTGAGGATGATGAACACGACCACGGAGGAGAAGAACAACACGAAGAAGGACTACACCTTTCAAAAGCACAAGCCAAGACAATCGGTTTAGAATTTGGAACATTGTCCTCTATCAAAGTCAATGACTTTGTTAAAGCAACAGGTTCATTGGGTCTGCCGCCAAATGCTCATTCTTCTGTTTCGGCAAAAACTAACGGTATCATAAAAGGAACAAAAAAATTCGTAGAAGGTGATTACATAAAGAAAGGAGCAGTTATTGCATATCTCGAAAATGCTGATTTAATAATTACACAGCAAGATTATTTAGAAGCAAAGGCACAGCTAACCCTCAAGGGATTAGAGGTAGAACGACAAAATACCTTAGTGGAATCCAATGCTGGCGTAACCAAGAATTTACAAAATGCTCAAGCAGAAGTGGCAGTATTGGATGCTAAAACTCAAGGACTTGCCAAACAACTGTCCTTCTTAGGAATATCAACTTCTAATCTGTCACCAAGTACCATAAAACAGCAAATAGCTATTGTAGCACCAATGAGTGGCTATATTTCTAAGATTAATTTTCACAATGGTATGTATGCTCAATCTTCGATTTCATTAATGGATATAATTTCTTCAGAGCACCTACATTTAGAGTTAGATGTATTTGAAAAGGATATTGCCAATATCAAGAAAGGGCAAAAGATTAGCTATACAGTTCCTGCACTTGGCCAGTCAGTTTATTACGGATCAGTAGAGGTAATTGGTAAAGAGTTCAACGCCAATTCTAAGACTATACGTGTTCACGGTCACTTAGAAGGTACAAAGCCAACCTTTCTAAAAGACTTATTCATTAACGCTAAAATTTATCTCAATAATGAAGAGTCCTCAGCTTTACCAGAGGAAGCAATTATCAAAGATGGAGCTAACAGTTTTATATATGTAGCTAATGAAAAGGTGGATGATAAAGAAATAGAATTTGAGAAGATAGCAGTTGTTACAGGTGCAACAGACAATGGTTTTACAGCCGTGAAATTAATCGATACAATTCCAGATGGAATGCAGATAGTAACGAAAGGAGCTTACTATGTCTATGCACAATCTAAAGCAGGAGAATTAGAACACGAACATTAATACAATCATTATGTATCTATTTATATTCTTTATCATTTATTTTCTCTTAGTCTTTGTACTACGATCATTTTTACTTTGGAAGAAAACCAAAGTCATTCCACTCACCTTCAACAAGGGTGATGATGCACACGGCTATAATGGTAAAGTCTTCGGCATTATTTCTCTTATAGAGTTAGCCGTAGTTTCTATTTATGCCTTTATTCCAGCTTGGCATAAGTTTCTATTGCCCTTTTGGTATTTAGAAAATGATACTTTAGTATACATAGGATGGGCGTTACTTATTCTTTCCTTACTATTTGTATGGTTTGCTCAGTCCAATATGAAAGAGTCTTGGCGTATAGGTATAGATGAAGAAAACAAATCAGAATTAGTAACCAATGGCTTTTTTGCAATTTCTCGAAATCCCATTTTCTTAGGGATAATGATTGCCAATATAGGATTATTCTTAGTCCTTCCTAATGCCTTTACTTTACTAATCATAGCTTTATCAACTGTAAGTATAAATACACAGATTAGGTTGGAAGAAGAATTTCTATTGAAAGAATTTGAAGAAAAATATCAAGACTATAAAGCCAAAGTTAGAAGGTGGATATAAAGTAAACAATACAAATTATGAATTACAAAAAATCAATAATAGGCAGTATAATAGCTTTTGTCATAGCAACAAGTTGTTGTTGGTTGCCAGCACTTATTATTATGCTTGGAGGAGCTTCAAGTATGTTGGCATTTGCTAAGGGGATTGAACAATTTAGCGGAGTTTTTATGGCAATTGGAGTATTATCACTTGTATATGGAGTATTTCTATATTATAAAAAAAGAAAGGCTGCAATTGTCTCAATCGAAGTACAACTTTTGTCAACTATAACTTGCCCTAAATGTGGTAACAATAAAGAAGAAGAGATGCCTACCAATGCCTGTCAATACTTCTACGAATGTGAAAGTTGTAAAGCAGTTCTAAATCCAAAAAAAGGAGACTGTTGTGTGTTTTGTAGCTATGGCACAATTGCCTGTCCACCTATTCAACAAAATCAAAATTGCTGTAACTAAAAGAATATTTACAATGAAAAGAAATCACAGACATATATATGATGTGAATGGCAAACCAATATGCTGTTCTTTAGAAGAAAAAATAGATAGAAATACACCTCCACCTTTGTTGAAAAATAAGCATAGTGAGGATGATGGACATAATCATTCACACGACCATTCACACAAAAACAAAAGTAATTGGAAGGTTTATTTACCTGCTATAGTCAGCTTTATTTTACTCATTTCGGGTATTGCCTTAGACTATTTTGATGTTGCTTTCTTTAAAGGTTTGATCAGGATTATATGGTATGGGGTTGCATATATTCCTGTTGGATTACCTGTCGTCAAAGAAGCATTTAAATCACTTAGTAAAGGTCAAATATTTACAGAATTTTTCTTAATGGGTATAGCCACTATTGGAGCTTTTGCCATAGGAGAATATCCCGAAGGAGTTGCTGTGATGCTCTTTTATGCTGTTGGAGAATTATTCCAAAGTGCAGCAGTAAGACGAGCAAAAGATAATATCAAAGCTCTTTTAGACGTACGTCCAAAAATCGCCAATGTATTTCGAAACAAATCCTTCCTTGAGGTCAATCCAGATGATGTTAAGGTAGATGAAACCATACAAATAAAGGTAGGTGAGAAAGTGCCTTTGGATGGCACTTTGCTTTCAGCCAAAGCCAGTCTAAATACCGCAGCCTTAACAGGTGAAAGTAAACCTCAAAGTATAGTAAAAGGAGGAAACGTATTGGCAGGCTCTATTAATATGGATGGAGTAATAGAAGTAAAGACAACAAAACTATTCAATGATAGTTCAGTATCGCGAATATTAGAGTTGGTACAAAATGCAACTTCCAAGAAGGCAAAAACAGAACTTCTTATCAGAAGATTGGCAAAAGTTTATACTCCCATTGTGGTCTATTTAGCAATTGCCGTATGCTTTCTACCTTACTTTTTTGTAGACGATTATGTGTTTAGTGATTGGCTTTATAGAGCCCTTATTTTCTTAGTAATTTCTTGTCCTTGTGCATTGGTCATTTCTATTCCTTTGGGATATTTTGGTGGCCTTGGTGCAGCTTCTAAAAATGGCATATTGTTCAAAGGAGCTACGTATATGGATAAGCTAAAAGAGGTAAATACAATGGTAATGGATAAGACGGGAACAGTTACCAAAGGAGTGTTTAAGATTAAGGATATTGAAGTAATAGGCAAATATTCTAAAGAGGAGTTTATGACTTTTCTTTTAGCAATTGAATCTAAATCTACTCACCCAGTTGCCAAAGCAATTAGCGAATACCCATTAGACAATGAGGTCCCAGAAGCCACAGATATAAAAGAAATTGCAGGTAAAGGATTGCAAGGTATTATCAACGGCACTCAGATTGTGGGAGGGAATAAAAAGCTAATGTCTCATTTCAATATTTCCACACCAAAGGAGATTGACAGCATTGTGGAGTCAATAGTTTTGGTTGGTATTGATAATCAGTTTGCAGGCTATGTAACTATTGCAGACGAGTTGAAAGAAGATGCCAAGGCAACCATTGCTGCCTTCAAGAAAGAAGGTATTGATTTAATAATAATGCTTTCAGGCGATAAAGACAGTATCACTCAACAAGTAGCAAAGGAATTGGGTATCTCAAAGGCAAAAGGAGGACTATTACCTGAAGATAAATTGATTGAAGTAGAATTACTCAAACAAGATATTACAAAAACAATTGCTTTTATGGGTGATGGTATCAATGATGCACCCGTATTAGCAGCAAGTGATGTGGGTATAGCTATGGGAGCAATGGGAAGTGATGTGGCTATTGAAACAGCAGATGTAATCATTCAAACCGACCAACCTTCAAAAGTCGTAACTGGTATTCAAATTGCTAAATCCACTCAAAAGATTATTTGGCAGAATGTATTTCTTGCTTTCGGTATTAAAATCATTGTTCTTGTATTAGGTGCAGGTGGATTAGCCACAATGTGGGAAGCAGTTTTTGCAGATGTAGGAGTAGCACTATTGGCAATACTGAATGCAGTAAGAGTGCAGAAGATGAAGTGGTAAGCAATTAGTCGAAGTATAAAGAAGCGATGCACAGAGGACTTAAGCCAAGAATAGATAAGTTGTACCTGCAGTTATATCCTATGGCAGATAGAAACAATGGAGCAAGATGGAGTTCTGTGGCATTAACTCGAACGTTTTTGCTAAACGTTTAGATTTGCTGATTCAACCTTCACTTATGCTCGTGCGTCACAGATACCCATAGCCATCATTCTTCAAGCGGAGTACTTCAAACTCATATTCACATTGAGTTATAGAGATAACTAGGAGCTTTTGAAAAGCAGAGGGGCACAAGTAGATCACTCCACACTTCAAAGGTGGGTGTTCAAGTTCAGTCCAATGATTGAAGCAAACATGCTTTTCAGGGGTGAGTTTCGTGTCGCAGTTGGGAACGTATTGACAGGGGTCATTTAAAATTTAAGGAGGTTGTAAGCAGATAGAGTTTCTATTTATTGAATTTTTTTGGCATAATATTTTTTTCGGTTTTTCACCATTTTTTTGAAAAATATTTCATTCGCGCCATCGAGCCCCTTATATCTAAGTCCCTAAACGATATATAAGGTGGGATACCCCCTACATGATAGGAGGGAGGGGATCCCCGGATCTAATTTTGATTGGCGCCATCTCACAATATAGAGTGTCGGTTTCATAGGAACTGAGTCTGGTATTTGTATTTCGAAACAGGAGGAGGAATGGTTTGACCCTGGAAGGAATCATGAATATTGATTGGCATATCCAGAATTTGAGATCTATTTCCAGGTAGTTATTGATTGGCCCACCATGAGTGCTTCATTCATTCTAGACTGTACTTTAAAATAATTGCGATTTGATGCAGTATTATAACCATTTTACTAGGAGATTAGCTGTTATCATACACACTAGTCTAAAATGATAACATTATGGGAAAGAAAATAGCTTACTACATGAGAACGTCGCACTATCTCCAGTCAATTGGAACTCAAGAGGCAAAAATCGAAAAAGGTTGGAAGGTATATAGGGATCAAGGAGTCTCAGGCCGTGTTGAGTTCGAAAATCGTGCTGCTGCAAAGAAATTACTTCAAGATATCAAAGAGGGCCGTATATCCATTGTCAAAACCATGAGGTTGGAAAGGTTAGGTCGCAGTGTCAAGGACCTAATCGGCACGATAGATATAATTCATTCCTATGGTATTCCTATTCAATTTATTTCAGAAGGTATTACAACCTTAGATGAGAACGGTAATCAAACTCCAACGACAGGTCTATTGATCAACGTCTTGTCCTCGCTATCTGAATTCTTCTATCATCAGAACCGTGAAAAGACCCTTGCCGGAATTGCATTAGGTAAAAAAAATGGTGTTTACACAGGAAGAAAGCAAAATTCCACCGAGACAGTTGAAAAATACCTCAATAAGCCCAAAACCAAGAAGATGATTGAATTGCTGAAGCAAGGAAATAGTGTTCGGTCCATTGTGAGGGTATTAGAGTGTTCTCCAAACAGTGTCTATAAGCTGAAGAAGATATTGAATAAGAATTAGACCGATCAAATGATTATGGGGTAGTTCTAAATGGCATCTCAAAATCCTGTATTACAAAATACTATTACAGGAGATAATATTGTCTGAAGTATATTCAAACCTAATTCACAAATGGATTATGTCCGCTTGATAGCTGTTAAACAGGGTTTGGAGAGATTTATTAGATGAGAATGAACTTACTTTAAACGGAGGTCAATTCCTTAGACTTAATTGCCAATCAATATTTCCACACTATCCAGACCCAGAATTCCGTCTCAGACCATCTCAATGTGGAATTATTGCCATCAGATTCTAGTTCTGATTAGTAATAAAACCATAGCGTTCCTTACGACAAATTCTGCGAATTGTTTTCTATAGAATCATCAGTTTTGCTTTCAGGTAATTCAGATATGTTAGGTGTTTTTATTACTATGGATTGAAGTAAACGCCTGTATTGTTTTCTGTTTAAGCCAAGGGATTTCATAATTTCTTTGTTCATGATTGAGGTTTTATAATAAGTATGTGATACTTAAAAAACTATTTGCATAAGGAGTTCTCTGTTGCTACTTTTATACCCAACCTTTAAATATGGATATTAAAATAGCATACCTCTCGCATAGGGGACGGTCAGATATGGAAGATGTGGTTGCTATGTTTTCTAAGGATGTAGGGCCAATCACATTTCAGTTAATTGATCATACGAATTCTTCAGAGTATTATTTACTGCATCGTGAACTTGAAAATATAGACTCGGAAAACTTTAAGAGACTGAGTAAGCTGATAAGGGAAGAAGTTGGATTAAAGGACGATGATGTTCTAGTTATTGTTTCACCTCGAGAACTTAATTCTCCATATAAACTTGAGAACTCATTTAAAAACTGGGTGAGTTACTATATTAAGAACAATATTATTATTAGGTCTAGCGGCTACGATAAGGTGACCGAGGGTAAGCCATATCTCGGCGGAGCCTACCAAATCATTGAAAACCTATTTCAAAATTTGGGAGGGATTGACCTAGCTGTATTAGTCGAAAATGAAAGAATTCATTTCGAACCTGAAGGTTGCGTTAATGATTTCGCTGAGGAGTTTAAGGAGGTTAAATACAAAATGCGGTCTGGATTCATCTGTGAAAAATGCAAAGAAGCAGCGTTGAATTCAGAATCATCCAGAATGGATAAGGGAGCACTCCATCAGATAGAAAATATCTTGAACAGAATCGGTAATCGACTGAAGGATAATTATACGATTAATTATACTCCTGATGAGTTAAAGATTGAGGTAATACTTGAACGCGATCCACATAAAATTTACGCTCGTCCTAGATGTAGGATGAAAATTGGCAATAAAGCAATCAACTTTGGAAGAAAAGGTGAGTTAATGACAGTCAGATACTTATTTTACTTAATTAACCATAACGTGCCAATTGGTAAATATGATTTCATTGGTGATGGAGTTTATAATGATGCTGCAGAAAAGTATAAACTGCTGTATGAAAAAATACAGGGGAGTGTCTCTTCAAAAACGCTAGGGGATTACATAGATAATCTACCTAAACTTCATGACAGAATATCAAACCGAATAATAAATGAGGTTCAGAATGATTACATAGGAGATCTTTATAGCCTTAAATCATTAAAGACAAATAAAACAGACACCTGTTATATTATCAATGTAGAGCCTGATAATATTGATATCCCAGAAGAGCTTATGGAATTCAGAGTAGCATAAAGTCGAAATTATCTGTCGCGCGACACTTGAGGATAAGGGTTGAAAATAGGGCCACCTTGGCTCTATGTTTATCAAGAATTACACATCCGCAGAACTTAACATCAACGAAGTAAAAGTAGTTGAAGTATTAAGTAGTTTCTACGATCATCAAGATCAAAAATCAGAAGAGCAGCTAAGTTACTCTTTAAAGTCCAATGGTCAACTGTTACCACTTACAGTCTCAGCAAAAAATGAACTGATTGATGGGTATCGAAGACTTAATCTACTGCGTGGATTAGGTGTGAAGTCTGTAAAAGTTCAAATCATTGATGAAGAACCTACACTTGATTTGAGAGTGGCGCTGAACACTACTAGGATAAAAACGGAAAACGACCTAACTAAAGAGGTTATTCAAATCTTTAATTCTGTACCTAAAAGGCAAGGAAAACGTGAAGGTGACGAGAAGTATGACAGGTACGCTATTATCCAAGCGAAGCTAGACTACCGCTGGAAATCTTCTACAGCAATTCGTCAGATTGACAAGATTATCGAGAATGATTTCGAGGATAACCTCCTAATGAAAGGTATCGTAACAAAAGGTTGGACATTGACTGATTGTGAGCGATATGTTGGTGGCTTAAAGAAGCTTGACGTTGATCGTGAATTAGGATACACTGAAAAACTCAAAAAGGGAGAAATCAATATAAATGAGGCTGTCGAGTTCATCACAGAAACAGTTGTTCTAAGCACTGAATACCAAGATACCTTTATCATTCCAGATAGATCTTCATCTTTCAATTTGAACTGTAGGGATATTAACCAGTTAGTTCAATTCAAAGGTCAAGTTCCATTTATCTTTACGTCGATACCTTACTATTCGGTTCGATATTATAATACTGGTGAAGGGAGTGACCAGTTAGGTCACGAAAGAACGCCTGAACAGTTTGCTGCCAACATTGGAAAAATCATTAGTAGGTTCGAATTCGTATTAAATCCCACATCAAATGTTATGATCAATATAGGAGAAACTTATAGAAATGGTTGTGCACTTGATATTCCAGGATTAGTAAAAAATGCAATTAAAGAACATACGGGACTCACCTATAAGGATACTCTAATTTGGAGTAAACCTAACCCGCGTCCTCAAGGTGAAAAGGTGAATCGTCCTACGAATAATACCGAAGTAATACTCTGGTTTGTTGTAGATCCAGCTAAGTCCAAGTACAATCACCTGAAGTACACAGACGAGAAGAAACAAATAGGTATTACAAAAGGAGCCAAGGATGTAAACCAAAATGGGGTTGTTTCAAAGAAATCCAAGTCTCTTTCAAAACCTTACAAGAAGATCTATAATCATCTAGCAGCCCAAGATGTGAATAGAATGATCAAATGTGCTGTTGGAGGGAATAAGCCTGTTCAAGAAGCCTCTATCCTAAGTCACCCTGCAATGATGGCTGAGTTGTTACCTGTTGTGCCAATTTTAATGACGACAGACGAGAATGACCTAGTTTTTGATCCCTTCGGAGGTGTTAATACCACGGGTAGAATTGCCAATCTGTTGAATCGAAGATATCTATCAACAGAACTAACATCTCAGTATTATCAAGTTGGATGTAAGGTTATGGAAAACGCACAGAAGGAGTTTAACCTGGACGAATTATCAATAGTCCTAAATGAATTTAATGAAGCAGCATAAGATGAAAGTAAGAAAGTATACATATAGGGTTGCAATACCAATGAACATCGATGCAGAATCTCTTGTGCAAGAACTAAATATTGAATCTAGATTAACTCAAAAGACAGTGAAAAATAAGATAGTTAGGGTGATATCTAGACTAACTAGAACACATCGAAACTCAAGATACTTTTACCATGATAACCATATCAGAATTTGCTCCAAGGAATTACAAAAAATACTAAACAGAGATTACGAAAAAGTATTAAATCTCCTAAAAACAGAAGGCATAATTGAAAATGGAAAAGATTATCTCCCCGGTGACAGATGCAGTAAATATCGATTAAAACACAAGTGTCAATATGTTAAATATAAATACAAAACCATCACCATAAGACAAAAGGAGATTGAGAGTAAAACAAAACTATTAGACTCATACTTCAATGATAAAATCACTATAAAGAGTGATGATATTTATCCTAAACTCATAAAGTTTTACTCGGAAATAGAAAAACAACTAAAAACACCTAAACAACTAAAAGTACTTAAAAATTGGATAGGTATGATGTTACTGTTGATAGAAGATATCGATAAAAATGAATTTTGGAAAAGTAGATCAGCATCAAATAAAAGATACAATTCTTCAATAACCAATATATCAAAGAAATTCAGAGGATATCTAAAATATGACAATCAGCAACTAATTCAAGTAGATGTAAAATCTAGTCAGGTTTATGTATTAGCTAGTTTGCTTAATCATCAATTCTTTAAACAAAAAGGAGATTATTCATTCTATAGATTAACAAAAGATCTAATTGATAAGAAAACAAGAAAAGAGATTATGCTTTACATGTTTTCCTCATTAATGTTTGCGCAATTTTCTGGTAAACCTATAGGTGAGATTTCCCCGGACACCAAAGATCATGAGGAATTTAAAAAGTTTCGGGACGCACCATTTTCTGAAGATTTCTATTTCCACATTTATCATTTGGAAAATAACTCCTTCCCAAGTTCAGAAGAAAGAGGTGCAATTAAGTCTGGCATCATGTATCTACTCTTTCAAGACTTGTATGCACATCGTAAAAATGTTGAAAGTGTTAAACTATTCAAGCGAATTTATCCATTTGTAAACAGGTGTTTAGAACGCCTTCTTTCAGATATGGGCAAGAGAAATTTTGCCTTGTTTCTCCAGAGGGCTGAAAGCTACCTAGTTCTTGATTGTATTGTCCCTGAGTTTCACAGATTGTGTCCTGAAGCTCCAATTTTTACAATTCACGATTCAATTCTAACAACTCAGAAATACAAGGATCAGTTATATGATGTTATGAATACGGTTTTAACTGAGAGAACGGGTATTAAACCCGGATTGACAGTTGAAAACATAAAAGAGATAGATTTTACGCAAGAATCTTATGTCATCGAAATGGTCAATAGAATAATAAAAGATTCCAAGCCGTCACGGTATAAAGAGCTCAAGAATTCAATTCTGAAAAATTGTATTGAAAAAGCTGAAGAATTTATTTCGGAGTGGAACGTAACCAGTAACCATATATCGAATGATAAAAAGGATATGGAAGAGAGCTGAGTCGATTAGGCATAACAGGGGTTGACTTTTAGAATAATTTCCTGTATACTTTATCGTATGTGTCTGATATGAAGACCATTATAATGTAAAATCTATTATATATGACGGAATGAATAAGCAAGATTTAATAAGAACAATCAAGGAGGAGCTAGCAGATGTTCCGAGTACAGACATAACGCTAATCATTAGCCTTTTGAATAAATTAGCTCAAATTGAATACGACAATTACATGAAATCAAGCCAATGAGAACAATAATTTATAAACGCGTTTCTACTGACGAACAAGCGAATACAGGACATTCATTGCCACACCAAGAAAATGTGATGAGACAATTCTGTGAGTTAAAAAAATATCCAATTGTTAAAGTGTATACGGAAGATTACAGTGGGAAGGACTTCGATCGTCCGGAGTGGTCTAAACTTATGAATTACCTCAAGAAGAATAGAGGTCAAGTGGATCAAGTTCTGTGTCTTCGTTGGGATAGATGGTCAAGGAATCAATACTTGGCACTTAAAGAAATTAGAACACTTGATAAATTAGGAGTACTCATATCAACTGTTGAACAACCAATAGACCTCTCAAGTCCTGATAGCAAAGTACTTTTGAGTTTATACCTAACGCTTCCAGAGGTTGAGAATGATAAGAATTCAATTCGCACGACAGAGGGGATGAGGAGATCTCGCATTGAAGGAAATTGGAATGGTTCCGCTCCTCGTGGCTATGATAATTGCCGAATTGATGAGAAATCAACTTTAGCGCCAAACGAGGCTGCACCATACATAAAAGAATGTTTCGAAAGATTCGCCCTAGGAATATATTCAGCCAATGAAGTTAGAAAGTACATTAATGGAAAGAAGTATTCTTATAAGGGTGGGACATTCTATTTGAGTAAATCAACCTTCTATAATACAATCCGGAATATTGCCTACACAGGTAAAATAAAAGTAAAAGCGTGGAAGAAAGAACCGGAGCAAATAATAGTTGGTCGTCACCCTCCGATAGTGTCTGACGACCTTTTTAAGAGGGCCAATGATTATCTGGAGGGAAGGGTTAGAAATTGTGACTTTAAATCTAAAAAAAGTGACCTATACCCTTTAAAAGGATTTATGAGATGTTCCAAACATGATCGTGCTATTACCGCGTATAAATGTCAAAGTAGAAATAAAACTTGGCACCATTACTATCTGTGTACTAAACCAAAATGTCAAAGGTTCAGAGTGGATTGGGCGCACGAACAGATTAAAAACCTTTTGGATAAGATCTCTTTTACTGCAGGTATGGTTAAGGTTTACAAATCGCAGCTTGAGGCACTGATAGATAGAGAGGATGTCACAAGAAAGACTGAAATCAAGCGATTAAATGAGTCAATTGAAAACTATGGTCGTCGACAATTAAAACTACAGAATTCTTTTCTTGATGGAGATATTACCTCCGTTGATTACAATGAAATGAAGTCCAGAATTGAGTCTGAGATTAGTGAAAAAAGGGATCAACTATCAAATTTGAAGTCTGTAAAGAGTCCTTTTAAGGTGTATCTCAATAAAACTCTTCCAATGATTGAAAACCTAAGCCACTATTGGGATGAGGCGGATGGTGAGACCAAAAGGAAAATTCTTGGTTGCATGTTTAAGGAAAACTTCGAAAATTTTGATTTTGAGAGTTGCAACCGCATATTCACTCCAGAGATTGAATCTATTCTGTTGGCCAGCAAGGTTTTGAGAAATGATGTAAATAAAAAGGAGGTCAAAAATGACCTCCTGTCTATAATGGCGCCCTCACCTGGACTCGAACCAGGGACCTATTGATTAACAGTCAACCGCTCTAACCAGCTGAGCTATGAAGGCATCTGTTGCTTTATGTCGGCTGTGAATCTCTTCTCTCCTTTCAAAAGCGAGTGCAAAAATAGATTTTTACTTGAAACGAAAAATACTTTTTGATATTTATTTTGGGAGTAGGGTACAACTTCCTAAAGACGCCACTTTAGCAGTTATTTTTTTACCTTTTTCGATGAAAACTGCAGGAGTAGCTGCTCCAGCTAGAAGTATTTCTCCTGCTTTGAAGGATTGCTTGTATTTTACTGCGAGTCTAGAGGCATTGCAAATAGATAAATAAGGGTTGTCTAATATGGCATTACTACTGTCGCTTTGTTGTACTTCTTTGTCAAAAGACAGGCTTATCTCTAAATTATTGAGCGATGCTGGCAGTGGTTGCCATGCTCCCACTACAAATGCAGAAGAGGAGCAATTGTCTGCGATTACATCTTCTAGCGAAAATTTGAAATTTTCATACCGTGAATCGATCACTTCTATGGCTGGAGCACATGCGTGTATGAACTCAGGTATCTCTTCGAGTGATATTTCTCTGTCAAGGTCTTTTTTTAATAAAAAGGCTATTTCTGGCTCTGCTCTCGGGTGGATGAACTTTTCTAAGGGTAATTCGTCTCCGCTTTTGTAGTGCATTGCATCCGTTAGTCTGCCCCATATCATGTCGTGCACACCCATTTGTTCCATTTTGGCAAATGAGGTAAATCCAAGCTTGAGCCCGGTGAATTGTTCGCCGCGGGTGTACCGCTCTTCGAGCGATAGTCTTTGTATCTCGTATGCTTCGTCTTCAGTAAAGTTTTTGGTATTGCTTATTTGTGCTGTAGCTTTGGCTGTAGCAGCAGCTTTGTCAAGTGTTTTTGCGATTTCGTTCAAATTCATCGATGCGAATGTAAGATGCGAAATGCAGATTTAATAGCATTGATAATTTATGCGTTTTGAACTACTGATATATGAGGGAACACATACAAGTATCATACTACGTATACTTAACAAGTAGTGAATATCAGGATTTGGAATTTCAACATTTGTGGTTTTCAAAATCGTACCTTTGTACCAATGAGTTTATTAGTAATAGGAAGTGTGGCCTTTGATGCCATAGAGACGCCATTTGGCAAAACAGATAAAATAATAGGTGGAGCAGCTACATATATAGCGCTCAGCAGCAGTTACTTGGCCCAGCAGGTGAATCTAGTAGCTGTAGTCGGAGGAGATTTTCCGAAGGAAGATATTAAACTGTTACAGGATCATGGTGTAGATACCGAAGGCCTACAAGTGAAGGAGGACGAAAAATCGTTTTTTTGGAGTGGGAAATATCATAATGATATGAATAGTCGCGATACGCTAGTAACGGAGCTGAATGTTTTGGAACATTTTGACCCGACTATTCCAGCCAGTTACCAGAGTAGTGACTATGTAATGCTAGGAAACTTATCTCCTGATGTGCAGCGCAAGGTGATAGAACGTATGGAGAACAAGCCAAAGCTTATAGCTATGGATACCATGAATTTTTGGATGGATATAGCGCGTGAGGAACTGGATAAAACTATAGCAATGGTGGATGTGCTAATCATAAATGATGAGGAGGCTCGTCAGCTAAGTGGTGAGTATGCACTTGTAACAGCGGCGAAGAAAATAATGACCATGGGTCCTAAGTACCTTATCATTAAAAAAGGGGAGCATGGCGCTTTGTTATTTCAAGGGGATAAGGTGTATTTCTGTCCTGCTTTACCACTAGAATCGGTATTTGACCCAACGGGTGCTGGCGATACTTTTGCTGGAGGATTTATTGGTTATCTTGCCAAAACAGATGATATTTCTTTTGAGAATATGAAGCGTGCGGTTATACACGGCAGTGCTATGGCTAGCTTCTGTGTAGAAAAATTTGGTACAGAGAGAATAGTGAACTTAAGCAATAGGGAGATAAATGATAGAGTACAGCAGTTTATTGATATCTCTCAAGTGGAGATCAACGTATAACTCTCGATAAGCCTACCAGACGTTAGACAGCAAGCGGTTGTGACCAGACAGACCCATGCTTAGGCTCTTCGGGTTTTTGGAAAGAAGCGTTAGTGATACTTCTGACTTAAATTCACACAACAGCGGTGTTGCACTGCAGAAAAACTTTAAAATAAGAATGACTGTGTTTGGTTTCCGTAAATTGCTGAGGTATACAATGCACAGATACTCGGTAGAAATTAAGAAAGAAAGGTGGTCATAAAATCATGAGTGAATCAAACATCAAACAAAAGATCTGGAAACAGAAGTCTGCGCCAGACCAAGCACTGGTGGACGTATTAAGGAGTGAGCTCAATGCTCCTAAACTAATTGCAGAAATGCTCGTGCAGCGAGGAATAGATTCTTCTGATAAGGTAAAGAAATTCTTTAATCCGAGAATAGGCGATATGCATGATCCTTTTCTAATGAGGGACATGGATAAAGCCATAGAACGGATTCACCTGGCTCAAGAGAAGAACGAAGGGGTCTTAATCTTTGGAGACTATGATGTGGATGGGACTACTTCTGTAGCATTGGCGTATTCTTTTTTTAAGGATAAATTTGATACGATTGACTATTATATACCGGATAGATACAAGGAGGGTTACGGAATAAGTACGGATGGTATAGACTATGCCAAGGCAAATGGTTTGAGTCTTATTATAGCGCTCGATTGTGGCATAAGGAGTATGGATAAGATTGAGTATGCTACCTCGTTAGGGATAGATTTTATTATCTGTGACCATCACTTGCCGGGCAAAGAAATACCAGCTGCCGCCGCTGTACTTGACCCTAAACGAGGTGATTGCGATTATCCATTCAAAGAACTAGCGGGGTGTGGCATAGGATTAAAACTAGCTCAAGCGTATAGCCAAGTGAATGGTTTGGACGAGCGAGAGTACCTGCAGTACCTCGATTTTGCTACGTTGAGTGTAGCCAGTGATATAGTACCTATAGTGGATGAAAATAGAATCATCGCTCACTTTGGGCTCAAGATAATCAACCAGCAACCTCGAATAGGACTACAAAAGCTGATAGAGGTTTCTGTGAATAAGGAGGAGCTAAGTATAAGTGACTTGGTGTTTTATTTAGGGCCTAGAATTAACGCAGCAGGGCGTATGGACGATGCTAAAAGTGCGGTAAGAATGTTAATAGCCGAAAATGTGGATGCGGCGAATAAGTATGCCAGTGAGCTGCAAACACAGAATGAAACACGAAAACTAGTTGATCAGAAAATAACAGCAGACTTTCAGGAGATAATAGCAAACAACAGCGACTTACTCAAGCATAAGACGCATGTCTTTTATAAAGAGGATTGGCATAAGGGGGTAGTAGGTATAGCAGCAAGTAGAGCAATTGAGTTGTACTATAGACCAACGATAATTCTTACCAAAAGTGGAGATGGTATGCTGGCTGGTAGTGCAAGAAGTGTTAAAGGGTTTGACGTGCATGCAGCTTTGGAAAAGTGTAGTCAGCATCTGGAACAGTTTGGTGGGCATATGTATGCCGCAGGTATGACGATGAAAATAGAGAACCTAGATGCCTTTAGAGAAGCCTTTGAAAAAGTGGGCGAGGAGATGCTCACTCCAGAAATGCTAATCCCAAAAGTGTATTATGATGCTGAGATGGACATAGCATCTGTTGACGATAAAATGCTATCTATAGTGAATAAAATGGCTCCATTTGGTCCTGCAAACATGACACCAGTGTTCTTTGCCAGTGGCTTAAAAGATGATGGATCGGGTAAGATAATAGGTAAGACTGAAGAGCACATACGGCTTAATATAAAGCGGGACAATGACTCACTTGCTGCGGTAGGTTTTGGCATGGCAGATAAACTGGCAGATATTAAAAAAGCAAGCTCTTTTGAAGCTTGCTTTCAGATTAATGAAAATATTTTTCGGGGTAATCGTTCTATTCAACTAATGCTGAAAGATGCCCGACCTACCATCGATGCTTAATATACTTCCTCTTGGTTAGGCTAAAGTCAACAGCAATATAGCCTACAGCAGAGAAGTTCGTTGCCGTACCTAGTCTGTCATCTCTAAATAGATTTAGGAATCCGTAGTTAGCTCTGGTGCCTACAATTAATCGTGTCTGTCCTTTGCTTCCAATGCTAAAGTTGACGCCGATTCCTGTGGTGATACCTACGTCGATTTTACGAGGAGTGAGGTCTTTTGTTGTGAATGTGTCGGAATCTGGATCTGTCCACAAAGCCAGTATGTCCGGATCGTAAAAAGTAGTGACACTACTTCCATAAGCTACGTAAGGTCCTCCTTCTATAAACCAAAATGTTTTTGGTTGGCCCATTCTGTATGGAACCAATTCTTTTTTCTTGACTGGGATCATATACTGTAAAGTGATGGGTACTTGTATGTAAGTTCCTGCACCTTTAAAGTAAATAGGTAAGTCATTTGCATCTAATTTGCCAGTGTAGTATTCTGCAGCTCTGCTGTCTAGTAGTACATCTCCTTCTAACAATAATTGATTGGATATTTGGTGCTTGTAACCCAAACCAAAGCTCGTTGTTATTCCTGCGTTTACATCTTGAGTATAACCCAAATTAGTGCCCATACCTCCACCGGCTTTCAGTGTAAGCCAATTTTGTGCACGCGTACTGGCTGGCAATAAGGCGAAGAGTGCTAAGGCTAATACAATTTTTTTCATCCTGTTATATTAATTATTGGACAAATATACTTGAAAACGGATATTACTTATTCATTAGTGTGCTACTTTTGAAAACAACATGCGGCTCAAAGCAGAAAATCTCATTAAACAATACAAAAAACGAAAGGTGGTCAATGAAATGTCCTTGGAGGTGAATCAAGGAGAAATTGTAGGACTACTAGGCCCCAACGGAGCAGGTAAAACAACTACGTTTTATATGGTGGTTGGGCTTGTGCAACCAGATGCAGGAAAGGTATATTTAGATGATGAGGATATTACATCCAAAGCTATGTATCAACGAGCACAGAAAGGTGTAGGATACCTGCCGCAGGAAGCTTCAGTATTTAGAGATCTTACAGTTGAGGATAACATACGAGCAGTGCTTGAGATGACCAATAAAAGCAAGCAAGAGCAACACGATAAAACCGAGTCGTTGATAGCTGAGTTTGGATTGGAAAAAGTGCGTAAGAATTTGGGTAAGGTGTTAAGTGGTGGTGAGCGAAGAAGATGTGAAATTGCTCGAGCATTGGCCACGGATCCTAAGTTTGTATTGTTGGATGAACCCTTTGCTGGTGTAGACCCTATTGCTGTAGAAGACATTCAAGAAATTGTACAGAAGCTAGTAACCAAAAATATAGGAGTCCTCATTACTGATCACGATGTACAGGCTACTTTAAACTTGGTAGATAGAGCTTATCTGCTCTTCGAGGGTAGATTGCTCAAAAAAGGTACGCCGCAGGAGTTAGCAGATGATGAGATGGTACGTAAAGTGTACTTGGGTACCAACTTCGAACTACGACCGTAGAAGACGTACAAATATAAACTACGGCATATTCGCATAACAGGAATGCTGTGAGCGTTAAAAGAAATCTCACTGCCCGAAGTATGAATACTTTTTGAGGAAGGCCGATGTTCCTTCTAGTGCATTTGACTTACTGTGCAAAGTATTCCTTTACTTTTTTCTGGTAATACGGTTGTAGTTCTGGTGAAACGCTACGCAAAAGTTCTGTTTCTTTTTTCTTCTGTTCCAGATACTTTTTTATACTCGGAGGCACCAGTCTTTCTTGCTCGGTTGCTTCATTAGAAGTTCGTTTGTTATCCTGTTCTTGTTCTCGCTCCGCACGTTCGTGTTCGCTAAGCTTTATTTCTATCTGATTTAGCTTTTGGAATGTTTGACTATTGAGTCTTTTGTTATAAAGATCCTCTTCCAATTGATCCATTAGATCTTCTGTTTTTTTAATGTCTCCAAGACTCCCACGTTGCCCGTTTTTTTCTAATTTGCTCCCGAGTTCTCGTAATTTCTTACGTATGGCGGATTGTTGAGCTGCCATCTCTGCAAACTCTTTGCTGCTAGGTTTTCCCTTGCCTTTTTTCTGACCCTCTTGCAATTTTTTCATTTGCTTTGCCAGTTGATCTTGCATCTTTTTTATAGCATTGGCATTGGATTTTTTCGGTTTGTCTCCTTTTTTGCCTCCAGGTTTTTTGCATTCACCTTTTGGCTTGCCTTTGTTTTTCTTTTGTGCCTTCATCTCTTCTTGCATTTTCTTGAGAGATTCACTCAGCATTAGAGCCAAGTTATTGTACCCTGTCATAGCATATTGTTGATGTACAACAGCATTGTTTGTATACCGTTCACCCAAGTACTTGAGCGATTTGTCTAAGTTATCATTTATGCGAGCTATTTCTTCATTTACAAATGATTGTATCTTAATATTCCGTTTACTTAATGCGAGCAGAGAGTCTTCAACCATTTTGGTTTCGTCCTTTATCTTTCGCTGTTCTTGGCGTAGCTCTATATACTTGGGACTGTAGCGTTTATTTTTTTTAAAACCACCTATTACTTTCTCTTGATCAAAAGAAAGTTGCACAAGATTTTCGAGTATTTGTCGAATGTTATTGTAGTCTTCTTCTTGCTGTTCTTCTTGGGCATCCTCCATTTCCTGCTGCATTTTTTCTGCCATCTCTTTCATCTTCTTGGCGGCATCGTCCATACTTTGGGCAGCATCTTTGTTTTTGCCTTTGCTCTGCTTTTGCTGAGCATCGTCCATTTTTTGATCTACTTGATCCTTATTCTCTTCTTGCTTACTTATCTCCAGTGGTGACTCTAGCTCCTGGTTTTTCTTATCTATATCTTGCAAGTCTTTTTTCAGGTCATCAAACGCTTTCTTTATCTCTTCTTGTTCTTTCTGAAGGGGCTCACTTTTACCTTTTTTGTCTTTCGTCTTTTCAGCCAGTTCCTTTTCTTTCTTCGCTAGCTCATTCAGCTTGTCTATGGCCTCGTTTAGCTTTTTCTCTAACTCCAGTTCTTTAAAAAGTTCCAGCATACGGTCCATTTCCTTGCTCATTTCCTTCTCGCTAAATTTGAATTCATCCATTGCTTTTTGGAGCTCATCTTTCCTATTTTCATCAAGCAATTTTTGTATTTTCTCCATCAACTTGCGAGTTTCTTCATCCAGCACTTCTTCCATCAGTTTTTCCAACTGTTTTTGCTTCTCCAGTAAACTCTCCTCTGGGGGGGTAAACTCCTCTTCTTTGTTATTCTTTTGCTTGTTCTTATTTACGGCATCGCGTATTTTTTTTTCGAGTTCTTTCTGCTTATCCAGTAGGTCCTGTATTTTCTTTTTATCATTCCAGTCCAAGTTTTTCTTCTCGGTCATCATTTTTTCGATACTCTGTATCTCTTTTTGGAGCGCTGCAGCATCACTTTGTGCCCCTGCCATAGAACTTTTTATTTCTTTGTTGGCCTTCTCAGTTTGGTCATTTATTTCTTGTAGCGATGGAGCTTTGTACGTGTTTGTTGGCGTCTTGGCAGACTTTGCGCCATTCACTCTATCATTATCCCATACGGTGAAATAGTACTCTATCTCATCTTCTGCTTGTATATTAAGGGCATCTAGGCTCCAGTAGTGATAGAAGGTTTGAGTAGCAATATCAGCAGCTACTTTTATAGTGAGATAACCTTGTTTCTTTTTATTTTCAAGCAGGCTACTTTTTTTGAATCTATAATTAAATTGGAGCTTGCTAAAACCATGATCATCTCTGATATCTCCCAAAAAATGAAAAATTTTATTACTCAAACTATCGGTTTTGCATTCTACGCCTATTTGTGGGAACTCATCTGGTATTACATTTATTTGGTAAAAAATAGAATCTCCTTCGTCTACCTGTGTATTTTTTGTATTCACTTTTAGCAGTACGCTACGCATAAATTTTTTAGTGAAAGAAGTCTTGTTATTCTTGGGATGTAGTACTATGTTATCTGGAGTTATGCCTATACTGTCTACATTTTTTGTATCAAAATTCCATTGTATTGTGGTTCCCTGCGGGACACTGAGTTCCCCAATATTGCGTACTTTTTCATTCGCCAGACCGAGATATTTTGGGTAAAACAGTGTTGCACTGTAGCCAGAGAGGCTTGGTTTCAATGCCAGATCTAAAGAATATTCTTTGCTTGTAAAACCTCCTGCTTCAAAATAGATCTTTTCAAGACGTTGAACATTACTAATAGTATAGCGAAATTTGCCTACCCCGTCACTGTTCATTTTGTAACGTTGACTCCCCATGTATATGTAAGCAGTAGCAGGTATTTCTGTTCCTTCCAGGGTTAATGGCACCTCTATATTTTGGTTCTGTATAGCTTGTTGCTTATCTATGTTAGTGAGGAATTTAAATGGAGCTTCTATTTCAAAGTGTTGATTAAAATTGACTACACGTTCGGTGCTTTTCTTAAATCCTGGGGTTACGAGAAGTATAAATGCAAAAGCAATTGCGGGGAGTAAAGCGTATTTTACATATTTGAGATTGGATCTGAATGGAATGGCATGGCTGAAGGGTATGGGTTGTAGGGATGCGGTGCGTCTTTCTATGCTTGCAAGAAGCAGATCGTTGTCGTTTTGTGCAGCTTTATCTTGTAGCTGCAAAGTATTGATCAATTTGTCTTTGACTTCCGGGAAATGATTGCCAATGAGTTGTGAGGCTTCTTTTACCCCAAATTTTCTGTGAACGTTTATAAGACCAAGTATTGGTCGTATCATATACCAACAGATTACGACCAAACTAAGGAGTACAAAGCTATAAAATAGCAACGTCCTGGTGGTGGTTCCAAAGCGGGCGAAGTATTCAAAAAATGAGAGAGCAAAAAATGCGGCAAGCACAAGAGAAATACCCAATATACCTCCTTTGAGAAGTTGATTTTGGTAATACTTTTTGATGAAGTTCTCTAGTTTCTGTATGAGTGTATTATATACTGCCACGTTGGTCTGTTTCGTATAACGCAAATGTACACTTTTTGTTGCCTTGTTTCAGAGCATCTGGCTCCTCTCTAGCTGCTTCCTTAGGACAATTTTAATTTACTTGATCTCGTCTGTATTGGTCCACTTAAGGTATGCAAAGGTTCGGTGGCATGTAAAAATGTAACTAGACATCATGAAACCGTGACCTAAACGTTATTTTTGCGTCTCTGTTATGAAAAAAATAGTATTTGCACTAGCCATTTTTCCTCTTCTTATTGGAGCTCGGTATTACACTAGCGGTACATCTGATGTGCCCAATAAAATAAAATGGTATGATTTTAATACGGGATTTGATCTTGCTCAACAAAAAGGGAAAATAGCGGTAATAGACTGTTATACAGATTGGTGTGGATGGTGTAAAGTGATGGACAGGAAGACTTTCTCCAATGATAGTATAATAAAGCGGTTTAACGAAAAGTACATAGCTATTAAATTCAACCCGGAAAAACCTGGAAGATATGATGCTGGCACTGGTGACTCGCTAAGTGGTAGAGAGCTACTTTTGGCTTTGTCTAATAACAAGCCAGGGGGCTACCCTACATTCTTCTTTTTTGTGCCAGAAACTAAAAAGATGTTTCAAGTGCCCGGATATCATGATGTAAAAAAGTTTAGCGAAATACTGGATAATGTAGAACGCTACAGGAAATCAGTTTCGCAATAACAGTGCATACGAGTATAGAACGCACTGCAGCAAACCAGAAAAAATAACAAATCAAAAACAACACATATTGGGACGTAGAAAGAAGAAGGACAGGCAGATGCATTTTGAAAATGTAGAATTGCTTGCCGCAGGAGGTGAAGGCCATGCATTAGCAAAAATAGAAGGCAAGGTGATTTTTGTAAAATACGGAGCCCCTGGAGATGTAGTAGATTTACAGATAGTAGGCCGTAAGAAGAAATTTAGCCTGGCTAAAATCACTCAAATACACACCGCTAGTAAGTTGAGGGTAGAGCCGTTTTGTGAGCATTATGGTACATGTGGGGGTTGCAAGTGGCAACATATAGATTACACGGCACAAGCTGAGCTCAAAGATCAATGGGCTAGAGATTGTATGGAGCGTATCGGTAAGATTGAGATTGGAGAGACCTTGCCTATTTTGGCAGCTAATGACCTACAGTTTTATCGCAATAAAATGGAATACACCTTTAGCAATAAAAGGTGGTTGTATGAGAATGAGACATTAGAGGATCTGGACCATACGAATGCACTTGGTTTTCATGCTCCAGGTAGATTTGACAAAGTACTTGCCATAGACAAGTGCTGGTTGCAAGATGACAGAGGAAATGCCATACGCAACTTCGTGTATGCGTTTTGTATCGAAAACGACTATTCATTTTATGATCTGAAAGATCACGGTGGTCTTATGAGAAATTTAATGCTACGCAATACGGTAGGAGGTGATTGGATGGTAAATGTCGTATTTGCTTTGCCAGAGATGGATAAGATAGAGCCTCTTATGGCTGCTATTCAAAAAGAATTCAACCCGAAGGCATTGAACTATTGTATCAATACAAAATTGAATGATAGTATCTTCGATCAAGAATTTATCCCATACAGTGGCGATTTTGAGATACAAGAAGAATTGGGAGGGTTGAAATTCAATATCTCTCCAAAGTCATTCTTTCAAACCAATCCGAAGCAGGCAGAAAGCCTCTACAAGGTAGCCATAGATTTTGCAGATATACAAGCAGATGATGTAGTGTATGACTTGTATTGTGGTACAGGAACAATTACGTGTGTAGCAGCGAAGTCTGCCAAGAAAGCTGTAGGTGTAGAAATAATAGAAGAAGCCATAGAGGCCGCAAAGGTAAATGCGGGCATCAATGGACTGAGCAACGTGGAGTTTCTAGCAGGAGATATGAAAGATGTTTTCAATGCCGAATTTTACACGACACATGGCAAACCAGATATCATTATCACAGACCCTCCTCGCAGTGGGATGCATCCTAAAGTAGTAGAATACTTGGGAGATATAGCATGCCCTAAGATAGTCTATGTAAGTTGTAACCCAGCAACGCAGGCAAGAGATTTAGCCATGTTAGATTCAAAATATAAGGTGATAAAAAGTCAAGCGGTAGATATGTTTCCGCAGACACATCACGTTGAGAATGTAGTCCTATTGGCACTTAGATAGCCAACTCCATCTCAAAGTCATCCATGGAGTAGCCTTTGCCAATGTCAAAAACTACCTCTCGCTTTTTTATAAATCCCAGTTTTTCATAAGCCGCAATGCTTTTATCATTGTACTTATTTACGGTAAGTCGTATGTATTTATGCTTGTTTACTTTCGCTTCTGCGATAGCATAGGTCATCATTTTTTTGCCATATCCTTTGCCTCTTTCATCCAGTAGAAGGTATATTTTGCTTATGAAGAGACCGTCATTTTGATGGAGTAAACAAAGGTATCCAATGGGCTCTGGGTTATGCCATAGTGTATAGCTGTACCCCTTTTCTATTTGAGCGGCAATAGCGGTTTCGTCCTGAAACTTAGCCAGCATATAGTCTACTTGACTCCTCCCTATAATTGGAACGTAGTGTTGTGTCCATATTTGCTTTGCAAGTGTGGCTACAGTGGTTATATCTCCTTCAGATACAACCTGCTTAGATTGGAGCTTATCGTGTTTCAAAGTTATTCTATGTAAATACTTACAGGTATGTGCAAGCGTTGGCCTTTCCCTTCTCTCCAGGGAAAGTAAATTAGATCACTGATCTCTTTTTGCAGGTAGTGTCCTGGATGTCTTATAGCTTCTACACACCCGATACCGCGGTATAGGACATCAGTTCTCAGGGTATTGGTGTTTCTTTTTTGCTGATAAAAACGTAGTTCTGCTTTAGCAACAATGTTGAGAGCCATTACATTCAAATTATTAAAGGGTATTGGACCACTGAAAAGTAGAGCAGGTAGATTTGCAGTAGCTCTCATAGGCTTGGTCTCACGCGATGCAAGAAGGCTTGAGCTGCCACATGTATGAGAATGATTTTCATATTCACTAAATTATCGTTGCTTTCTTGAATCTATGGTCGAGAATACGACTTTATTTCTACACTTTTGCCATTGATTAAGTAAAATTGTTTTTTCGGTAGCCAATACAAATACGCTTATATGGATAACAGCATATCAGAAAAAGAGAAAGAAATACTATACAATTTGGAGAGTGATATTAAAGTGCTCAAAAAAGAATTGAATGAAACAGTGAAAGCCATTGTAGACGGGGGTTACTCTAAGTTTCCTGTTATTATTGCCCATGCAGATGAGATAGCTATTGCACAGAAAGTGATAGATAGGAGTGATCATCAAACACATTTTCACTTTAGTGCAAGTACGCTGGAAGAAATGGTAACCCGAGAGATAGTAGTAAAAGAACGAGAAGCAGATTTCAAACAACAATTTCAGGGGAATTCGGATAAATTTTGTGTTTTACTTGTTCATCCTGAAAGTATGAAATTTATATTTTCGGATAAAAGCGAATAGAGATGAAAAGTGTACAACCCAAAGTTGCCATAGTCATATTGAACTATAACACGCGTCTGTTGCTGGAGCGTTTTTTGCCTTCAGTATTGGCTACAGCGTATGGCAATAAAGAAGTATGGGTAGTAGACAATGCAAGTACAGATGATAGTGCAAGCTACATTAAACAACATTTTGCTGAGGACATAGAACTACTCGTGTCTCCAGAGAACTATGGCTATGCAGGAGGATACAATTGGGCATTGGAGCAAATAGAGGCAGATTACTATGTACTGCTAAATAGTGATGTAAGAGTGCCAGAAAACTGGCTGAGTCCATTAGTAGATATGGCCATTGCCGATAAGAATATTGGAGCAATACAACCCAAGATACTGGATGCCAAGCAGCCTGAACTATTTGAATATGCAGGAGCCAGTGGAGGGTATTTGGATAAATGGGGTTATCCCTTTTGCCGTGGGCGAATATTTGATACGCTCGAAGAAGACAAGGGGCAATACAATAAACCGCAGAAAGCCTTTTGGGCCACAGGAGCGTGTATGTTTATTCGTGCAGAAGTATATCACAAAGCAGGAGCTTTGGATGCGGACTTTTTTGCTCATATGGAAGAGATAGATCTTTGTTGGCGACTTCAGCGTATGGGCTATTCTGTTATGGTACAACCCAGTTCGGAGGTATATCATCTTGGTGGGGGTACACTTGCAGAAGGATCAGAAAGAAAGTATTTTCTCAATTTCAGGAATAACCTAATACTACTGGCAAAGAATCTGGATTCTCCATTTTGGCTATTCACTATTGTATGGCGAATGCTACTGGATGGGGTGTCTGCCATAAAATTTATGTTGGACGGCCAGCCAAAGCGAGTGGGGACTATTGTTAAAGCACACGTTGCCTTTTGGGGAAGTCTAAGCACAACATTACGCAAACGAAAGAGTGTAAAAAAAATAGGTAATACGAAGGTTGACTTGTATTCCAAATCAATAGTCTGGCACTATTTTGCCAAAGGGAAAAAGGTCTTTACAGACTTATAAGTGCTTGTATAGCACTAACGTACCCTTGAAGTCCTAAACCAAATATTCCTCCGATGCAATATTGAGCCAATAACTCTGTATGCCTTTCCTGCTCTCTTGAATATATATTGGAAATATGAACACCAATAACGGGAGTAGTTATAGCGGCCACAGCATCTGCTAAGGCTACTGAAGTATGCGAATATCCGCCAGCATTTAGTACGATTCCTTGATAATCAGTATTTTCTGTTTGGTGTAGTTGGTCGATTAACTCTCCTTCTCTATTGCTTTGAAAATAGTCGATTTCTAGTGTTGAGAACTGGTGCTTAACCTGCTCAAGGAATTCCTCAAAACTCTGGTGTCCATACACGCTTGGCTCTCGCTTACCAAGCAAGTTTAAATTTGGGCCGTTTATGATTAGTATTTTCAATTAAGGTGACTCTTATGATGCTTCAAAGTTATACATTTGTTTGCTTAATCTCAGTATATGAGCGATCCTATAAAACACGAGTGTGGTGTAGCCTTTATAAGGCTTAGAAAACCACTAGAATTCTACAAAGAGAAGTATGGAACAGAACTTTGGGGATTAAAGAAATTGCAAATGCTTATGAATAAGCAACTCAATAGAGGCCAAGATGGTTCTGGTCTTGCGGCGATAAAATTGGATCCAGAGTATGGTAGTAGGTACATAGCCCGAGAAAGAGCAAACGGTAGCGGCGCTGTTTCTACACTTTTTGAACGTGTCAATACAAAATTTGCTAATCTAAATCAGGAGAAAGCCCAAGATACAAAGTGGCTCAAAAAAAATTACGCGTATGCCGGGGAAGTACTTTTGGGGCACCTCAGGTATGCTACTCATGGGAAAAATAGTATTGAGAATATTCATCCATTTCTGCGTCAAAATAACTGGATGAGTAGAAACCTTGTGTTAGCTGGAAACTATAACGTGACCAACGTACAAGAAATGTACCAGCAACTCATAGAGCTAGGACAGCATCCCAAAGAAATAAGTGATAACGTTACGATGCTCGAAAAAATTGGACATTTTTTGGATGATGAGAACGAACGACTGTACAAGGAGTGTAAGGAGAATGATATGGATAGCCTTGCTACTGCGGAGTATATTAAAAACAACCTAGATCTAGAGAATGTACTAAAAAATTCATTCAAAAGTGTCGATGGAGGATACAACATGGTAGGGTTAATAGGAGATGGAAATGCATTTGTAATGCGGGATCCAAACGGGATAAGACCCAACTACTATTGGGCCAATGATGAAGTAGTCGTAGTTGCTAGTGAGCGACCCGCTATTCAAACCGCGTTCGACTTGCAAATGGGTGATCTGAAAGAAGTGAAACCGGGGAATGCCCTAATCGTAAAGCGAGATGGAAGCTTTGAAGAGAAACAAATTATGGAACCTCAAGAACGCCTTTCGTGTAGCTTTGAGCGTATCTATTTCTCCAGAGGTAGTGATGGGAAAATACATGAGGAGCGTAAACGGCTGGGGCGTAAAATATCGCGAGAGATACTCACTAGGCTTGACTTCGATATTCGATCTACTGTTTTTTCATATATACCAAATACGGCAGCTACATCATACTATGGACTTATCGATGGCGTATACAAGTACTTGGATAAGTGGAAGAGAGAGCAGCTCCTTAAACTGGGGAGTACGGCAACAGCTCAGGAGATAGATACACTCCTTTCTGTAAAAATAAGAAGAGAAAAATTACTCATCAAAGACGCCAAAATACGAACGTTCATTGCTCAAGACGAGGGTAGAGACGACTTAGTGGGTAATGGATACGATGTGACCTACGAAGTGGTGAAACCTACAGATACGCTTGTGGTTGTGGATGATAGCATCGTAAGAGGCACCACCTTGAAGAAAAGTATTCTGAGAATATTGGACCGTTTAGGTCCCAAAAAAATAATAGTAGCTTCGAGTGCCCCTATCATAAAATATCCAGATTGCTATGGGATAGACATGAGTCGTATGAATGAGTTTATCGCTTTTCAAGCAGTAAAGAGTTTGCTCGAAAAAGAAGGGGATCTTCAATTTATGGATGTGGTTTTTGAAGCGTGTACGGCGGAACTAGAAAAGCCGGTGGCTGAAATGGAGAATAAGGTAAAAATGCTTTATGATCGGTACACAGACAAGGAAATAGAAGCAGAGATTGGTAGATTGGTTACACCTGTAGGTATGCAGGCACAGGTTGAGATAGTTTATCAAACTATTAAAGGACTCCATGCTTCATGTCCTAACCATCTGGGGGATTGGTATTTTTCTGGGAACTATCCTACACCCGGGGGAAATCAGGTAGTCAACAGAAGCTATGTTTACTACATGCAGGGCAGCAATGCTCGGGCGTATTAAATTAGTACACTCCCGATCATACTCTCCCCAAACCAATATGGGATATCGGCTAAACCATTCGCTGGTTTGGTGATAATCAAGTTTGCTTTTTTGCCAATTTGGATGCTTCCTACTTCGTCTTGTACTTCCATAGCAAAAGCAGCATTATACGTTAATGCATTGAACGCTTCTTCTGGAGTAAGTTTCATTTGACTACACGCTAGGCCAAAGGCAAGATTAAGATTGCTGCTAGGAGCAGATCCTGGATTGAAGTCACTGGCTATCGCTAGCGGAATATTTTTGTCTATTAGCTGTCTTCCTGGTGTATAGGGTATATCTAGGAATAGTGAACAAAGCGGTAATCCTGTAGCTATGGTATTGGAGTTGGCTAATGCCGAATAATCATCATTGTTCATTACCTCTAAATGATCTACCGATAAAGCTCCCATTTCGCAAGCCATTTTTACTGCCCCAAAACTGCTAAACTGATTTACGTGTACCTTTGCTTTTAGGCCGTGTTTCTCTCCAGCTTCTATCACGTGTTTTAGGTCGTCTAAGCTAAAGTAACCTGTCTCACAGAAGATGTCTATGTAATCTGCCAAACCTTCGCCAGCTATACGCGGAAGCATCTCATTACATACCAAGTGCATATACACGTCTTTGTTGTTTTTGAATTCTTCAGGTAGAGCGTGAGCACCTAAAAAAGTAGCCTTTATCGGAGTAGGAGAGAGCTGCTTTAAGATACGTATGACACGCAGCATTTTCATTTCATCCTCAATGGTTAATCCATATCCACTTTTTATCTCTATAGCCCCTGTGCCTTGTTTTATGGCATTTCCTATACGTTCTTGAGCGGCATCATACAACTGCTGCTCGCTCAAAGAGCGTAGTTTGGCGGCACTATTGAGTATTCCGCCTCCAGATTCAGCTATTTCTTGGTAGGTTTTGCCATGCAAGCGTTGGCTCATCTCTCCGCTTCGGCTTTCGGCAAAAATCATATGGGTATGGCTATCTACATACATAGGCATCACGAGTCTGCCGGCACAATCGTGCGAGTCCATGTTCATCTCAGGGCATTCGCTCATTGGCCCAAAAGATTCAATCGTATGATTTCTGACCACCAAATAGGCATTGTCAATGGTTCTTACCTCGCCTTGCGCTTTACCCCGTTTTATGATGCTAGAGTCATCGGTAATCCCGATTAGTTGTTTTATGTTTTTGAGAAGGATGTTCATGGCTTGGTGCAATGTTACAATTACTGCTTTACAAATGCTTTAGGCGATAGCGATTTGTGTGCGTTGCTTATTCTGACGTAATAAATGCCAGAAGGAAATTTGCTTATATCTATTTGCTCATTGACTAGTTTGCCTTCAAAAACCAGTATTCCTGGGTTCTTGTATATGGCAATAGACGCATTTCGTAGTCTGCAGTTAATGTATAATGTGTTGCGAGCTGGATTGGGATACATACTATAACTCTCTTGGTTTGTATTGGATGTACTCAGTAGCTTTTCACAGTAGTTCGCTTTGAAATCTGAAAAGTAGTGTGTCTTTACGAATTCAATAAGTGTATTACTAGCACTGTCTATAAAGGCCTCTCTACCTGCAGAGGTGAATCTCCAACTCTGATTGCATTCTATCTGTATAGCGTCTATCGTACCGCCGTTTCTAGATCCGTGCCGTTTTACATCGTAGCCTCCTGTGAAAAACAACTGAGTATCTAACGGAAAACTATCTGTACTGCTTGGTACAGACGGGAAACCAGACTCGTGCATCATTGTGCCCAGTGAATATTCGCCACGTAATAGTTGTGCATGACTTAGATTATTGATATTATCGTTGGCCAAGTTCTTTATCGTGCTTTTCTCCAAAACTATCTGACTATTCAAATGATTATCAGATTGTTGAAGGTCACTTTTCCATACGGCATGTCCTATTTCTAGTCGTTGTATGCTATGGGCATGAGCGTGCATATCTATATACAGTCCTTTTTCATATTGTCTCGTGGCTATAGCTTTGGCAGTGTCTGTCATTCTATGGAAGTACTCCCAAGATTTTTCTACGGTCGTATTACTATCTGCCGCCTCTATGATGTCTCTATTGGCATCTAGTCTGTTGCGGTGCAGGAGGTTTATAACCATATGAGGGTAGCAACCCGTCTTGGATACGATAGCGTCTTTTATGCCTCGGGTAAGTTCTTGTGTGTAGGAGTCTCGCTGATATACACATCCATCGCAATCTCTACGAGGAATGGAGTCTGGTTCTAGGTATCCGCCGTGTGGAGATGAGAGTATTAGGGGTAAATTACCAACGAAGTACTCAATATAGCTGTTGCTATCTACGTACGTGTTTCCTGAGGTGAATGTTTGTGCTTGCCCGAGGAGTACAATTGATGAAAATAGCGACAGAATAAGTGATTTAATAATATTCAAGTATCAAAGATAAAAGAATGTGGAGGAATATGAATCACAAAAAAATGGAGCTACTCTCGCAACTCCATTCTGTATATGCTGACAACTAGTTAGGCTCGACTAGTTGCAGATTACTCAACTTTACTTCGCAAAATTTACCGCTCTACGCTCGCGTATTACAGTTATCTTGATCTGACCTGGGTAGATCATTTCCTTCATGATTTTCTGTGATATATCGAACGATAGTAAGTCTGCTTGTTTATCGTCTAGTGAATCACTATCTACTATCACCCGTAGTTCTCTACCTGCTTGTATGGCAAATGATTTCTCTACACCTTCAAATCCAAGAGCTAGTTTCTCAAGATCTTGTAGTCGCTTGATGTAATTCTCACTATCTTCTCTACGTGCACCCGGTCTAGATCCGCTTATCGCATCACACGCCTGAACAATAGGAGAGTAGAGATTTGTCATTTCTATCTCGTCGTGGTGAGCTCCTACTGCATTACATACCTCAGGATGCTCGCCAAATTTTTCACAAAGTTTCATGCCCAAAAGTGCGTGAGGCATTTCGCTATCGCTATCAGGCACTTTACCTATATCGTGCAGTAGTCCAGCTCTTTTGGCTCGCTTAGCATCCAGTCCAAATTCGGCTGCCATAGTAGCACAAAGATTGGCAACCTCTCTACTGTGTTTCAGAAGATTCTGGCCATAAGAAGAACGGAAACGCATTCTACCTACCATACGAATTAGCTCAGGGTGAAGCCCGTTAACACCAAGATCTATTACCGTTTTCTCACCGTATTCGTTTATCTCTTGCTCTACGTCTTTTTTTGTTTTCTCTACTACTTCCTCTATACGTGCAGGATGTATTCTCCCATCTGCTACCAGTCTGTGCAGCGATAGTCTTGCTATCTCTCTGCGTACTGGATCAAAACCGGATAGAATAATAGCCTCAGGCGTGTCATCTACAATTATTTCAATACCAGTAGCTGCTTCTAGTGCTCTGATGTTCCGGCCTTCTCTACCAATGATTCGTCCTTTTATATCGTCATTGTCTATATTGAACACGGTAACAGAATTTTCTATGGCTTGCTCTGCGGCAGTACGTTGTATGGTCTGTAAGATCATACGCTTTGCATCTTTATTAGCAGATAGTTTGGCTTCTTCGATAATCAATTTTTGCTGGGCTAATGCCTCTGTACGAGCATCTTTAGCTACGGCATCTATCATTTGAGCTTTGGCATCATCTTTCGATAGTCCTGATATTTTCTCTAGTTGCGATATCTGTGCACCTATCTGCTCTTTTAACTCTTCTTGTTTCTGCTTTACTATATCTACTTGGTTCGCCAGGTTTTTCTTTACCTCATCCAGCTCTTTTTCTTTTTGCGTGTTGTGCTGTATCTTAGAATCAAGACTTTGCTCTTTTCTTTTGATATCGTTAAACCTGTTGTCTAGCTCCTTATCTTTATCTCTGGTTGATTCACGGTGTTCATTTTTGAGTTTATGAAACTTTTCTTTTGCTTCTAGTTCGCGCTCACGTTTGTATGCATCCGCTTTTGACTTTACAGAATCGGCGTTGGCTTGTGCTTTGGCTAGTATAGATTCGGCTTTTGCCTCTATTTCTACTGCTTTTGTGCTGTTATTTTTGGATGCAATAACCCATGCTACTCCACTCCCTAGGGCGACGGCTACTACTGCTATAATTGCTTCAATCATTGTTCTTTTTGTTTGTCGTTATTTTTGATTTACGTTCGGATAGTACAAAAAGACGGTATGTGAAAAAGAAACTTCCTATCGATACGCTGATCTAAAATTAAATATCGAGCATTTGCTCTAATCCTTTCAGTTTGGTATTTATATGTTCTAAGTCTATGCCTCCAGAAAGTGTGTTGTTATCTTCTGATGCAAATTCTAATGCTACCATAGAGAGAGCGTCTTGTTTATCTTGTACCGAAAAATTTTCGATATAAAACTGTGCTCTATCATTGATGGTCTTGGCTGCTAAACGTACGTTTTCCTCTTCAGAGGTTTTTATTCGTAGCGGGTAAAACCGGTCGCAAATATTGACTTTTATGGATATTTCTTGTTCAGACATTGTCGCCTGTTTGGTCTATCTTTTATTATTGTTTAACTAAATTCAAACACTGGTCTATCTCCCTGATAATCTGGTCTATTTGCGTTTTTAGCGCAGTATTATCAGAAAATGAACGGGTGTCCTCTGCAAGTTTAGTGATTTTATTTGTTTCTTCTAATCCCTGCAGCTCTTGGGTTGTCTTATATATTTGGCGCTCTAGCTCCCGCTTCTCTGCGCGCAGTTGCTCATTTTCAGTTTGCAACACATTGCATTTCTGCTTTAGTTGGTTAATATGAAATTCTATATTTTCTAAACGAGCGAATAATTCCATTATTTTCGAATAACTGCACTAAGGTTGGATTCAAAGTTAGTAATTAATTTGGCCATTAATGCATCTATTTCTGAGTCTTCCATAGTCTTTTTAGGATTGTATAAGAAGAAGGCTACAGCAAAAGACTTTTGATCGTTCTTTAATGGTTTTCCCTCGTAAACATCAAAGAGTAGGGTGTCTGTAAGCGTTTGTTGAAGTGTTTGATTCGCAATTTTTTGCACTTCTTTGAACGCTACACTTTTATCCAACACGAGCGACAGATCTCTGCGTACTATTGGAAAAACAGGTATGTCTTTCAACGTAATTTTCTCATTGGATAGGCGCAGGCACTCGTCCCAGTCCAAACTTAACGTAATCACATCTTGTTTCAAACCGTGCTTCTTCATCTGTACTTTATCTACTGTATGCTTCGTGAGTAGTTTGTCAAGATGCTTCGGAGCTATGTTGAGCTTTTTTAGAAGGTTTAGAGCTACAGCGGTTAGTTGGTCTGTAGTCGCTTTTGCTGCCGTAGTGCTCCAGTGTTCCGGATGTCTGTTACCACTAAAAGTGAGTTGTAGAAATTCGCGTTCTACAAAGGTTTTTTCTTGTTTGAAATATACTTTACCAAACTCAAAAAATTTAAGGTCGGCATTTTTACGATTGATGTTATATGCAACTGAGGAGAGTGCAGAATTGACCAACTCCATACGCATCACATTCATATCTTGACTCAGTGGATTGAGCATATAAACAGCCTCTTTTAGTTCCTTTTCGCTGTATAGCTGGCTAGCTACAAGGGAGTTGTTCATTATTTCATTGAACCCAATATCTGTTAAGTAGTTACTGACTTTGGTTTTTAGTTTATTGGGGGCATTCTTATTTATTACGGATGGTACGTAGTTTACTTTTTGCGGAATAGGAATATTATCAAATCCATATATCCGTAGGATTTCTTCATATATATCTACTGGTCGTTGTACGTCTGGCCTATAGCGAGGTACTTCTAGGAAGAGGTTACCGTTGTTATTTCTCAAGATTTTAATCTCAAGGCTTTGAAGTATGGCGGTTGCGGTTTCCTCGGGTATGGGATGCCCTATGAACTTATTAAAGTCTTCTAATTTTATTTCTATCTGCAAGGGTTCTATAGCCTCTGGGTATATGTCTACCACTTCAGAAGCGATCTCGCCACCTGCTTCTTCCAAAATTAGGTTTGATACGCGCACAAGGGCAAAGTTTACCATATCTGGGTCGGTGCCTCGTTCGAATCTGTAGCTTGAGTCGGTGTTTAGTCCAAAGCTTTTTGCCGTTTTGCGGACAGCCGCAGGGTCAAAATAGGCGCTTTCTAAGAAAATATTTACCGTGTCTTTTGTTACTCCGGAGTCTAGACCGCCGAGTACACCAGCTAGTGCTATTGGTTTGTTTTCGTCAGCAATAACTAGATGGTGAGGGCCCAATTCACGATTTACATCGTCTAGTGTAGTTAGCTTTTCCCCTGCTGTAGCATAACGTGCCACTATTTTTTTGCCAGCAAGCTTATCGTAGTCAAAGGCGTGCATCGGTTGACCTATCTCATGTTGTATGAAATTAGTAAAATCTACAACGTTGTTAATAGGTTTCAAGTCAATAGACTTCAGACGTTTTTGCAACCAGTCTGGTGACTCTTTCACAGTGACGCCCTTGAGCGTAATGCCACTATATCGTGGACACGCTTCACTATTGTCTATGCTAATATCTATGCGCATTTGTCCGCGAGCATCTAAATTCTCTATGCTTGGTTTCTTGTATTTGTTGCCCGTTAGAGCTTGTAGCTCACGCGCTACACCCATGTGTGAAATAGCATCTCCTCTATTGGGTATTATCGCTATTTCCAATTGATGGTCTGTTTCAACCGTGAATACATCTGTTAGTGGAGTGCCTGGAAGTAGACTTTCTTCTAGCACCATTATACCAGACTTGTCTAATCCGAGTCCAACCTCATCTGCTCCGCAAATCATACCTTCAGATGCTTCGCCTCTTATTTTGGCTTTTTTTATATCAAAGCTTCCCTCTTCAGTATGTATCGTAGTTCCTACGGGAGCAACTATTACTTTTTGACCAGCCGCTATATTTGGGGCTCCGCATACAATATTTAGTATTGCGCCATTTCCGATGTCTACGGTCGTCTTATTTAGTTTATCCGCATCAGGATGTTTGTCCTTGGTAAGTACATGTCCTACTACTAAGTTTCGGAGTCCACCTTTTATAGATTCAGTTTTTACAATGTGTTCAACTTCTAATCCGCTCATAGTGAGCTTCTCGCAAATTTCTTCCAGAGGTAGGTCTAGGTTGATGAATCGTTTTAACCAGTTGTATGATATCTTCATGATATGAGCTGTGGGGCGAAGATAATTCCCTTATTGTAAACTCGATATTTAGAACAACCTTTTTATCTATTTATGTTATATATTGCCCTTTATTATGGCGGCAGAAAATAAAGTATCCGAGTTAATGTTAGAACAGAAAATGAGCTTTTGGATGGCTTACCTCAGTGACATAGTAGAAACCTATCTGCCTAAGGTAGCTGCCGCGGTTATTACGTTACTTGTAGGCTGGTGGCTTATTGGTCGTATAAATCGTTGGTTGAATAAACTACTTACGAATAAAACAGTTGACATCTCTCTTGTGCCCTTTTTGAGCAGTATGACAAATGCAACACTTAAAGTCCTCTTATTGGTGAGCGTAGCCTCTATGGTGGGCATAGAAACTACCAGTTTTGTTGCGGTGCTGGGTGCTGCTTCCTTGGCCGTAGGTCTTGCATTGCAAGGTAGCCTTGCCAATTTTGCAGGTGGAGTGCTGATTCTCCTGTTCAAACCGTTCAAAGTCGGTGATCTCATAGAAAGTGACGGCGTTTTGGGTGTAGTGCAAAGCATCACTGTTTTGAATACGATACTAGCTACACCCGCAGATAATACAGCGATTTTGCCAAATGGGCAGGTGGCCAATAATAAAGTGCTCAATTATACCAAGGAGAATAATAGACGGGTTGATTTAACTGTGGGTGTTGGTTACGGTGAAGATATAGAAAAGGCCAAGAAAGTGCTGTTAGAAGCGATGAAAAATGTGCCCAACGTATTAGAGAGCCCGGCTCCTTTTGTCGGTATCTTGGGCTTTGGAGATAGCTCAGTCGATTTAACGGTAAGACCGTATGCGAAATCTGCCGAATATTGGAACGTCTATTTTGCTGCAAATGAGGCTATCAAAAAAGCACTAGATGAGAATAATATCGAGATTCCATACCCACATCAAGTGGAGATTAGGAAATAGGGATTAACACTTCTACGATTGTATTTTTAGTAGTCCCAAGTCTATTGCCTGTTTAGTACTTCCAGCACCAACTCGGGAGGTCTACATACCATAGCTTTGGCACTAGTCTCTACGATTGGTCTTTCAATCAACTTTGGATTGGCCACCATAGCATCTATTACTTCTGCATCTGTAAGCTCTTTGCCCTTATAGTTTTCTTTCCAAATAACTTCGCCTTTACGTACTAGTTCAATTGGAGTGATCCCGATTTTCTGTATCAAAGCATTCAGCTCAGCTGCGGTCACCGGTTTTTTGATGTAATCAATTATCTCAACGCCTTCTGTAGGTATTAATGCAAGGCATTGCCTGCTCTTGGAGCAGCGATTGTTATGGTAAATTTTTAACATACTAGTTCTACAGAAAAACGTTAATTACAATTGATAATTACTGGCTCCCCGGGGCACCCATAACTGTGGTATACTTCAAGACCAATTTCTTGTCAGGAAAAATACGCTTATAGCAGCTCTGTACTGCCATGGTGGCTTCGTGAAAACCGCACAAGATGAGCTTGAGTTTTCCTTCGTACTGATTGATGTCGCCTATGGCAAAAATGCCTGGCACATTCGTTTGGTAGTCTGTCGTATCTACAAGTATTGCTTCCTTACCCAAGTCGAGTCCCCATTCTTTTATGGGTCCTAGTTTTGGGCTCAGCCCAAAGAGTGGAATAAAATTATCCGTCTCTATTTCGTGCACTGTTCCGTTGTTCTCGGTCACCGTTACTTTATTCAGCTCATCGCCACCGTCTAGTGCAGATATTTGTGCTTCCGTGATCAGGTTTAGTTTACCTGATTTATCAAGATTCTCTACCTTTTCTACAGAGTCTAGTGCTCCACGAAAAGACTTACGTCTGTGTACTAGCGTTACTTCACTAGCTACATCTGCAAGAAAAATGGACCAGTCCAATGCACTATCGCCACCGCCGGCTATTACAACTTTCTTGTCTCGGAATTTTTCCGGATCTTTTATGATGTAGTCTACTCCCTTGTCTTCGTATTTTTCGAGATTTATTAATTCGGGTTTGCGCGGGGCAAAACAGCCAAGGCCTCCTGCAATCATTATGTTGGGAGCTTTATGAGCCGTACCTCTATTGGTAGTTACTATGAACTGGCCGTCCTCAGTCTTCTCTATACTCTCTGCTCTTTCTCCTAACGTAAAGCCTGGATTAAAGGGAGCAGATTGCTCCATGAGGTTGTCTACCAACTCACCGGCTAGGATACTCGGAAACCCAGGAATATCATAAATAGGTTTTTTAGGGTATATCTCTGCCAACTGTCCTCCAGGTTGTGGAAGGTAGTCAATGAGGTGGCACTTTAGTTTTAGCAATCCTGCTTCAAAAATGGCAAAAAGTCCAGTAGGACCTGCACCTATTATTATGATGTCTGTTTCTATCACGCGGCAAATGTAAAATTTAGTTAGTAGTGAAATAATTAATTGGTCAAATTGTTCATTGAAAGAATGTAATTTTAGGCCGAATACAAATTGTGATGACAGGAGAATGCCTAGAATTGAATATCGAGAGTCAAGTAACCAACCATTTTATTAATTTTACCCCTTGAATTGGAATATCTCCATACCGTACTCTTGGACATTTAGTGTACTTTGTCTTTTTGTTGGATTTGTATATGCAGGCGCATTGTATTACAAATCAAAGGATGCCGACCGATTCTCTGAGTATAAGTGGGTACAAATTGTATTGCCTCTTTTGCGGTTTTCATTCGCTAGTCTTTTGGCATTTCTGCTGCTTGGTCCTATACTGACGTATGCAGGTTTCGAAACTCAGAAACCAATCATAGCTCTACTAGTGGATGACAGTAAATCCATAGTCCAAAAAGATGTTAAGTCTGAACAGATAGCGGCCTCACTGCGTATCTTAAAAACCGAACTTGCCCAGAAGTACGAGGTGAATACCATTGGCTATAGTAATGTAGCTCAATTTACACCTTTAGATAAACTGTCATACACGGGCAGTGAGAGTAATCTACATCAAGCCCTACGACACGTTAATGAGCAATATGTAAACCAAAACTTGGGCGGTGTTGTGCTGTTGGGTGATGGTATTTATAACGCAGGAAGTAATCCAAGTTTCATTGCAGACAATTATAAAGTACCTATTTATACAGTTGGGATTGGTGATACTGCGGTCTACGCCGATCTGAGTGTTAATAATGTGTCGCACAACTCACTGGCATATTTAGGCAACGCCTTTCCGTTTCGCATAGAGGTGAAGGCAAACAAACTCCGAGGTAAGCAAGTGAATATGCAGGTATTGCTCAATGGTAATATGCTTACGCAAAAGAGTCTTCGTATATCCAAAGAGTCTTTTTATCAAGAGATAGATGTAGTAGCCAAAGCTGGCAAGGTTGGTCAGAATAAAGTAGAGATACGATTGACTGCTTTTGATAATGAGAAGAATAAGGCAAATAATGGATATACGTTTTATGTAGACGTGATCGATGGTAAAAAGAAGGTAGGTATTTGGGCGGCCTCCCCACATCCAGATTTAGGTATGTTGCAAACTACCATCAATAGCAATGAAAATTATGAAGCTATCCTATCACTAGGTACCTACGAAGTCAGTAATGAATTTGATTTAGTGGTCTTGCACAATTGGTTTGCCTCGCAAGCAGAGCTGGTTTTGTATGAAAAATTGCGTAGCAGTGGTGTGCCTGTCCTACTTATCGCAGGAGATGATTTCAACGGACGAATTTTTAGTGCAGGCAGCCAAGACATAAAATATATCACCCGAGGCAGGGGAACCAATGCGGCCCTTCCATTGGTCAATGGCAATTTTGAATATTTTGACCTCGCACCGGAGGTGACAAACAGTATTAAGAAATGGCCTCCATTGCGAGCGTTGTTTGGCAAGTATACCGGCTACCAGCCAAGTGATGTACTATTCTACCAGCAGATAGGTACCGTTCCTACCCAGGAGCCATTGGCTTTGCTGAGTAATGCGGGTAAAGTGCGGTTTGGGCTGCTTGCAGGCTCTGGATTGTGGCAGTGGAGACTTGCAGAGTTTGAACAAAACGAAAGCCACGAAAACGTAAATGAACTCATCGGTAAAATGGTGCAATACTTGGCCGTAAAGGAAGATAAAAAATTACTGAATGTTTATTCGAGTGCTAAGCAATATGGGGTAGGAGAGCGTGTTACTGTGCTAGGAGAATTGTACAATCAGAGTTTAGAGGCTATCGGTGGGCAAGAGATTAATGTGAGCGTAAAAGATGCTGCGGGTAAGATATACAAGCATACCATGACAGCCAGCAGTAGTCAGTACAGATTGGTATTGCAAAATCTAGCAGTAGGAGCGTATCAATATACTGCAAATGCTACGGTAGCAGGAGTGAAATTAAAGGATAATGGTTATTTCACGGTGTTAGGCCAGCAAAAAGAGTTAGTCAATCTTACGGCAGACTTTAAGCTGTTGCGTGGTTTGTCAAAAACTACAGGGGGTGGATTTGTTCCTTTTTCGGAGATAGCAAGCTTGGGCAAGGACTTGATAGAAAACGAGGCATTCAAATCCGTAATCACAGAAGAAAATAAACTGGAAGACCTCATTAAAATGAAGTGGCTTTTTTGGCTAATCTTCGGTCTGCTTGGTTTAGAATGGTTTGTGAGAAAATGGGCTGGAGGTTACTAAGGTAAGAATTGATCATGTAGAACTATTGATATGTCAAAATTAGCACACCAACTGCTTGTGTTGAAAAAAATTAATATGCGTCCCTCAAAATATTCTAACAACAAATAATTGACACTCACAAATATTTATTGTCACTAAAACTAATAATTGAGAATTAATCTTACTTTTGCAGGCTTAAATAGGAATATTTACAATAATGGAAAAGTTAACAGCTGAATCAAAATCAGCACTAATAGCACAGTACAGCGGAGACGCAAAGAACACTGGGCATGCAGAAGCACAAGTTGCTATATTCACACAGAGAATATCGCACCTGACAGAACACCTTAAGAAAAACAAAAAAGATTTTTCGACTGAGCTTACATTGGTTAAACTAGTAGGTAAAAGAAGATCTTTACTAAAATATATTGCTAAGAAAGATATTGTTCATTACCGTGAGCTTATCAAGCAATTAGGCATCAGAAAGTAATTGGCCTACTCGCCTGTGGCGAGAAACTCTTTCTGGAAAAAGTCCCTTTCGTATAGTTGAGAAACTAGCATGTACAGAAATACATTGGCTAACGCTGATGTTTTTGTGTATTTGCACTTTTTGTTTACGAAGTCGAATAATTTCAAGCGTAGGAATTTCTTACAGCTTTTAATTTCTACAATGTAGAGCAGAAAATAAAAACGTCGTAGGCATTGGGTCTGCGATGAAACATTTTTTTAAACATTGGCGGAATAACCGCAACATTATGAACGTATTTACACAAACACTATCCTACGGTGCTGGCAAAGATGTCACACTAGAAACGGGTAAACTCGCAAGACAAGCACATGGAGCTGTCGTATTATCTCAAGGCAGACTAAAACTTTTGGCCACAGTAGTCTCTAACAAAGAGGCTAGAGCTGGAGTTGATTTTTTACCAATGTCTGTAGATTATCAAGAAAAATTTGCGGCTGGTGGCCGTATTCCAGGTGGTTTCCTTCGTAGAGAAGGCCGTCTTTCTAACTCTGAAATTTTAGTATGTAGAATCGTAGACAGAACACTACGTCCACTTTTCCCTAGTGACTACCATGCTGAGACACAAGTAATGATTCAGCTCATATCTGCGGATGCAGATGTATTGCCAGATGCACTTGTAGCACTTGCTGCCTCTGCAGCACTTACGATATCAGATATTCCTTACGAAGGTCCTATTTCTGCTCCTAGAGTAGGTAGAATAGATGGTGAGTGGGTGATAAATCCTACGGCTACTGAAATGGAAAATTCTGACGTAGACCTTTTAGTAGCTGGTACAGCTGCTGACATCAATATGGTGGAAGGTGAAATGAACGGAATTTCTGAAAAAGATATGGTAGAGGCATTGAAATTTGCCCATACATTCATCAAACAAGATTGTGCAGCACAGCTTGCTCTTTGCGACCAAATGGGTGGCAGAAAAGCACCTCGTGAGTACAACCACGAAACAAATTCTGAAGAATTGGCAGCTACTGTAAAAGAAGCTACTTACCAGAAATTTTATGATGCAGCTAAAGTTCCTTCCGAAAAGGATGAACGTTCTGAGAAATTCGGTGCTATCAGCAAAGAATACATAGAATCCCTACCAGAAGATACAGATGGTGAGACTATGACTATGGTAAAAAGATACCTAGCCAAGTCTAAAAAAGAAGCTGTACGTAATATGATGCTTGACAACAAGCAACGTCTTGATGGAAGAGCACTTAATGAAGTAAGACAAATCTGGTCTGAGGTAGATTATCTACCTTCCGTACACGGTTCTGCTTTATTTACCAGAGGAGAAACTCAGTCACTTACATCGGTAACATTGGGTTCTAAGCTAGACCAACAAATGATAGATAACTATCAAGCGAAGTCATTTAGCAAGTTAATGCTACATTATAATTTCCCTTCTTTCTCTGTTGGAGAAGCTAGACCAAATAGAGGTCCAGGTAGACGAGAGATTGGTCACGGTGCATTGGCAGAGAGAGGTATCAAGCGAATGATTCCAGATGATTTCCCATACACACTTCGTATCGTGTCAGACATACTAGAAAGTAACGGAAGTAGCTCTATGGCTACGGTATGTGCAGCAAGTATGGCAATGATGGATGCAGGTATTCAGGTAAAATCAGGAGCTTCTGGTATCGCCATGGGTATGGTTGCAGATAAAGAAGGTCGTTATGCTATCCTTTCAGATATCTTAGGAGATGAAGATCACTTGGGAGATATGGATTTTAAAGTAGTTGGTAACGCTGACGGTATATACGCTGTTCAGATGGATATGAAAGTAGAAGGCCTTTCTTATGACGTATTGGAGGAAGCTTTAGTACAAGCCAAAGAAGGAAGAATGCATATTCTAGGTGAGATGGAGAAAACAATCTCTACTCCAAACACTGGATTGAAAGATCACGCTCCACAGATTGAGGTGATGATTATACCTAAAGATAAAATCGGTGCTTGCATTGGTTCTGGAGGTAAAGTTATACAAGAAATACAAGCTGAAACGGGTGCTATTATCACTATAGAAGAAGAAGGAGACACAGGACGTGTTGAGATCTCTGGTATAGGTAGTGGTCCAATAGAGGCTGCTAAAGAATGGATTACGGGTATCATCACTGATCCTGAGCCAGGAACCGAGTATACAGGCAAGATCACTAAAATAATGGACTTCGGTGCATTTGTAGAGATACTTCCAGGTAAAGAAGGTTTGCTTCACATTTCAGAAATATCATGGGAACGTATTGAGACCATGGACAAAGCTCCTCTAAAAGAAGGGCAAGAAGTTACAGTGAAATTATTGGCTGTAGACGAAAGAAGTGGCAAGCTTAAGCTAAGTATGAAAGTGCTTACTGAAAAGCCAGAAGGATACGTAGAGCGTCCACCAAGAGAGCGTAGAGATAACGACCGTAGAGGTGGTAATGACAGACGCGGAGGAGGCAGAGATAATCGTGGCGGTGGTAGAGACAACCGTGGCGGTGGTGATAGACGTGAAAAACGTCAAGATCCAGACGTAGGATAATAATGCTGAATAATTCAGTTACAAATTATTGATGAAAGGCGAACCGAGAGGTTCGCCTTTTTTTTGTGCTTCTTTCGCCTTGTTGAGAAGCGGAGCATTTGTGAGTACCCTCAGAAAAACATATTACCTATCGTATTTCATCGATGGTAGCTGATTGATGACGTATGGCTAACATTAGTTGCTCGCTATTGTAGACTTTTTTTTCTTTCTTTGAAGTCAATGAAATATATCAAAATAGTAGCTATCGCTTTGCCACTGATTCTAGGTTATCAAGCGTGTAAGGATAAGGAAGTGAAAGAAGATCCTATCCCAGAAGAGGAAGTAGTGGTAGTAGAAACCATAGAATACAAAACCTTTGAAGAACAACGCATTGCCTTTGGAGGCGGAGAGAACCAGACGGTAGAAAAGACGTTTACGATGCATCCTCAAGAGCGAAATATAGATAATATCAAAATGTTTGTGATCTTAGATTGTCCAACGGGTGGTTGCAATATTTGGGATGTATATGCCAACATAAAAGTAAAAGACAAGGCTGCAGATAAGTGGTATGAAATTGGAAGATACATTACTCCATATGGAGTAAATACCTCTCAATTAGAAAAAGGCATCGAGATAGATGTTACAGATTTTAAATCACTGCTTCAGGGTGATGTAGACCTTCGGGCTCGTATAGAGACGTGGGGAGCAGACGGGTGGAATCTTACAGTGAATTTTGAGGTAACCACGGGAGTGCCAGATTATCAATACTATGCTGTAAGTCCAGTGCTGATGTATGACCAGTGGTCTACCTCTGGTGTGCCGTATGGTAAAGAACATGCGTATGATCTCGAACGTACAATCACTATACCGAGCAATGCACAAGAAACGGCTCTACGTACTGTTATATCGGGTTGGGGGCACGCTACTCCTGCAGATAGCGACGGTAGACCGTGTGCAGAGTGGTGCTTTAGAACACACGATGTAAAAATAGATGGAGAGAATGTCTTTTCGCATACTATGGGGCCTATTGGTTGCCCAGAAAATGTAATTCAACCACAGCGTGGGAACTGGGAGCCTGATAGAGCAGGGTGGTGTCCAGGTATGGCAGTGCCAGTGCGTACAGATATTTTCTCAGAATCGCAAGCCGGTAAGACGTTCATTTTTGAATACGAATACGAGGAGTGGACTACAGATGGTGGTACAGCATCTGGGCAAGGTGGAGCATTTTATGCTACCTCTAGTTTTGTGATAGTAAAAAGTAACGAGCCGATTACGAGTGCTACTGTGGTGGAGTGATATTCGTTTGAATACCTGAGAGTTTCGCGGTAGCGGCACGCATTGAAGGACAAAGAAAATACGCTAAGAAACAAAAAAAGGCAAACCTCTCGGTTTGCCTTTTTTATTTGGGAGGGATTAGGTGTATTTATCCGTTCCCACGTCTCCAATTTTTACGCTCATTGGCTGTGTGGTAAGACCAAGCTACTACGCGACTACTCTTATTGCCTTGTCCCATATCTATGGTTTTTACTTGTTGAGCATTTACATTTCGAAGCGATTCGTATATGTCTTTTAGATTGCCCTCCTTACTCACCAAAGTACTAAACCATAATACGTTTTTCTTAAAAAGAGCACTCTCTTTTATCATATCGCGGACAAATCGAATCTCGCCACCAACACACCAAAGTTCAGTATGCTGGCCACCAAAACTTACTGCTGTAATAGGTTTATTACCTTTACTGTCAGTTGCTTTTCCTTTGGACAGATTTTTTACCTTACGCATATTGGCATGTATAGCATCCTCAGCACTCGCGTGAAACGGAGGGTTACATGTCGTTATATCAAAGTGCTCGTCTGCTTTAATGACTCCTTTGAAAATGTTAGAAGGATTGCGTTGCAAACGTACTTCTATTGCTAGTTTGTTTGCTTTAGTGATAGCGGTAGCGATTTGTATACTTTTAGGATTGATATCCGCAGCTACAAAATTCCAATCGTATTCTATGCAGCCTATTATGGGATAGATGCAATTTGCTCCCGTACCTATGTCTAGGGCTTTTACACGTGGTCCACGAGGTATATTTTCATTGTCGTCGTTGCCTAGTAAGTCTGCAATATGGTGTATATAATCGGCTCTGCCCGGTATAGGAGGGCACAAGAAATCTTGAGGAATATCCCAATGATCTATGCCATAGTCTTTTTTTAGTAATGCTTGATTGAGAAGCTTTACTGCATCAGCATTAAAGAAATCTATTGTTTCTGAACCGTACTTGTTAACCGCTACGTATTTTTTTAGAGCAGGGTTTTCTTCAATCAGCTGCTTAAAGTTATACCTGCTCTTATTTCTATTTCTTGGGTGCAGTTTACTTTTTACTCCGGTAGTGCTTGGTTTTGGCTGTTGTTTTTGAGACATATACAGCTACAAAGGTAAGCGAAGTGGCAATGATGTAGGTACGCTGTTTTTGAACGATGTGTGGTATGGTAATCTTCTTTTTGTAGGCATACGCGTCTGGGCGTTTTCTGTGGTCCTATCGTGTCCCACATTCTCCCTTTATACCCCAAAAAGGCGCTTTTTATCCGTCCATAAACGCTAATACTGAAAATTTACGGGAATTTATGCCACCTATTAAAACGTTAGTAATCAAGTAAATAACATTGTTTGTGGAATACTTATGTGAAAAAGTGGGAGATAGTGGGGTAAAGTGGGATATTTCGTTTTACTTTTGACATCAACAAAAAAGATAAACCGTGTCTAAACCACTTTACATAGGAGAATTTGAGGTCAAACTAGACGACAAGGGTCGTGTGGTTTTGCCTGCTGGTCTCAAAAAGCAGCTTCCGAAAGATGCTGTAGGTAAGTTAGTGGTGAATCGTGGCTTTGAAAAGTGTCTTACGCTTTATACCCGAAAAGACTGGGATGATGAGTTGAATGGATTGCAATCTCTCAATCATTTCAATAAGCAGCACCGTATGTTCATTCGTCAGTTTAGTAATGGTGCGACTGAGATACAATTAGACAACTCCTCTCGTATGCTAGTGCCTAAAAAATTGTGTGAGTATGCTGAGATTAAGAATGAGGCCATTTTTTATGCGTATGGCAATCGAATAGAAATCTGGAGTAAACATCTATATGAAGACATGATGGATGTAGATGCAGACGACTTTGCTAATTTGGCTGAAGATGTAATGGGCAATGCAACTAAGGGAGGTGATAATGAGTAAGTATCACGTACCTGTAATGCTGCAAGAGTGTCTCGATGGATTGCGAATAGAACCGAACGGCGTGTATGTAGATGTTACCTACGGCGGTGGTGGCCATTCGCGAGCTATATTAAACGTACTTGGTGAGAGGGGTAAGTTATTGGTTTTTGACCAAGACGAAGATGCTGTTGAAAATAGAATAGATGATCCACGATTGTACTTCTGTCAAGGAAATTTTAGGTATTTAGAAAACTTCTGCTCCTACTATGGAGTGAGCAAAATAGACGGTCTTTTAGCAGATTTGGGTGTGAGTTCGCATCACTTAGATGCAAAGGGTAGAGGCTTTTCTTTTCGATTTGGAGAGGCCGATCTGGATATGCGTATGAATAAGGAAGCAGAAATTTCCGCTAAGAATGTACTCAATACGTATGATCAGCCAAGATTGGCAAAGGTGTTTCGTAGTTATGGAGAGTTGGATAAGGCGTCGCCTATGGCAAATGCTGTGCTCAATTATCGTGCGGCAAAACCCATAGAAACTACACAAGACCTCGAAATAGCATTGGAGCGATTTCTCAATGATAAGACAAGAAATAAGACGCTAGCTAAGGTGTACCAGGCAGTGCGTATCGAGGTGAATGCAGAGATGAGCACACTAGAGCTAATGCTTGAGCAGGCTACAGATTTGCTTAAGCCCAGTGGGAGGCTAGTAGTTATGTCTTACCACTCGTTAGAAGATAGAATAGTAAAGAACCTTGTGCAAACGGGCAATGTAGCTGGAGACAAGAATCCAGATCCGTTTGGAAACTTACCGCAGGTGTATAAGGCGATAAGTCGCAAGCCTGTCATGGCGAGCAGCCAAGAGATAGAGATAAATTCCAGAGCACGCAGTGCAAAACTCAGAGTAGCAGAACGTATCTGATGGCAAAACAAAAGAAATCCATTTTGACGCCAGAACTTAAGCTCACCACCGAATGGATCAACTACCTTATCTTCTTATTTGGGGTGGCTCTACTGTATATCTACCTCACACATCGTACAGATAACATAGTACGCGATATAGAGTCTACTAAAAAAAACCTAGTGGAAAAAAGAGCGGAGAATATCACACTCAAATCCGAATTAATGAAAAATCGCTCAAGAGCAAATCTGGAAGAACGACTAACTGAGCGTGGGGTGAAAGAACCCAATAGAGCAGTAACAGTCATAAAAAAGCAAAAAAATGACTAATGTAAGGCAAAGCATAATGTGGCGTGTGGTCTTCGGCATGAGCGTCGTAGCTCTTTTTGCATTGTATGTTACTTTTCAGATGTTTAGAGTGCAAATAGTCGAGGGTGATAAGTGGTTGAGCTTGTCAGACAGCACGACTATTCGTCGTATTGATATTAGCCCAGCCAGAGGAAATATTTATTCGGATGATGGGAGCTTACTTTCTACTTCTATGCCCATTTACGATATACGATGGGATGCAACCGTTGTAAATGCAGATACCTTCAAGATGTATGTGAATGAGCTGGCTTTCCAATTGTCAGAATTGTTTCCCAATCACTCTGCATCATACTTCTTGGCAATGCTCAAAAAAGCCAGGGCAGACCAGAATAGATATAAATTAATTCGTCGTAAGGTGAATTATCACCAACAGAAAGCAATCCGTGACTTTGCTATTTTCAGAAAAGGAAGATACAAAGGCGGAGTATTATTTGAGTTAAATACTAAACGTGTGAAGCCAGCGGGCCAATTAGCATACAGGACTATAGGATATAGTACAGTTGATAATCCCGGTGTAGGTCTTGAGAGAGCGTACGATGAAGATTTAGGGGGAACCAAAGGTAAGCGCTTAGTGCAGCGTATCTCTGGCGGCTATCGTCCACTCAATGATGCAAATTTAATAGAGCCTCAAAACGGGCGTGATGTTCATACATCTATCAATATAGATTTTCAAGAAATTGCGCAACGTTCGCTCAAGAAAGCACTTGTACAGCATGCAGCTAAGCACGGTTGTGTGGTAGTAATGGAAGTGACTACGGGTAAAATAAAAGCTATTTCTAACCTAAAAAGAAGAGAAGATGGAACATATGGTGAGTTGTATAATTATGCAGTAGGGGGCAGTTATGAGCCAGGTTCGGTATGGAAAGTATACTCCGCTATGGCAGCATTTGAAGATGGTCTTATTGATGTAAATGATACAATAGACATAATGAATGGTGAACGTGATTATTTCGGTAAGCCAATGCGAGATTCAGACAAAGGTCGCTTTGCTAAAATGAGTTTTAAGCAAGCGTTTGCCCGTTCCAGTAACGTAGCATTTTCTTCTATAATTTTTGACAATTATGCCAAGAACCCGAGTAAATATATAGCACACTTAAGAAAGCTAGATTTAGATAAAACCACAGGCATTGAGATACTGGGAGAAGAAAAACCGTTTCTCAATCATCCGCAAAGTAGTAGTTGGTCTCAGCTTACGCTTCCTTGGTTGGCCATAGGTTATGAGAATCAACACACTCCTTTGCAATTACTTACGGCATATAACGGCATTATTAATGACGGCATTATGATTAAGCCACGGATTGTAAATCAGGTCACAGATGCTGGTTTGGTTATCAAGGACAATAACAAAAAAGTAAATAGAATTCGCGTTTGCAGTAAGAAAACATCAGACAAGATCAAAGAAATAACTGCTGCTGTATTTACCGAGGGATCTGCTCGTGGAGTGCGAAGTAATGTGGTTTCTATGGGCGGAAAAACAGGTACGGCACAGATAGCCACCAAAGGTGCTTACCAGAAATCAAAAAAGTACAATGCCAGTTTTGTGGGTCATTTCCCTGCGGATAAGCCAGTGTATAGTATTTACGTGCGTGTAACCGAGCCTAGTAACGGTAAGTTTTATGCCTCATCTGTAGCTGCACCAGTATTTAGTGAAATCGCTAATAAGATATTTACCATTAGTGTCAAGCAAGAAATTGACTACAAAGGCACAGAGTCACCGTTGTACACCCGCGGTTATTATTCAGATTTCAAGCAGCTAAATAATGTGCTAAACGTAAAACTAAAAAACGAGGTAAATACAGATATCGTAAGTATTAATGCGGTTTCTGGGTCAGCAAGTGGTGTGGTTGTGCGAGACGGTAAGGTTCCAAACCTGAAAGGTATGGGCGCTAAAGATGCGATGTATCTCTTAGAGTTAAACGGCTTTCGATCAATAATTCATGGTCACGGTAGAGTGATGGAGCAGAGTCCAGAACCAGGTACACGTGTCCAAGCAAATAGAACAGTTTATATCCGGTTGAATTGAGAGTACTAATAGACATATTATCTGCAATAAAACCGACTTCGATAGTTGGTGACCAAGAACGAGATTTACATGGACTTACATTGGATTCTCGTGAGGTGAAACAAGGTTTTTTGTTTGCAGCTACTCGCGGTGCTTCTACAGATGGACACTTGTATATTAGCAAGGCTTTAGAGCAAGGTGCAAGTGTAATACTGTGTGAGGAATTGCCAGCAGAACGAGGTAATGCTACATATGTAGTGGTGTCAGATGCTGCAGAGGCTTTAGGTAAATTGGCTTCAGAGTACTATGAGAATCCAAGTAGTAATATTCAGCTTGTGGGTGTTACAGGTACCAATGGTAAAACATCGATAGCTACTATGCTATACCAGTGTTTTATGAATATGGGTCACAAGTGCGGTCTGCTTTCTACCATAAAATATAGTATCAATGGTGTAGATACCATTAGTACGCATACCACGCCAAACAGTGTTCGTATCAATGAGCTACTAGCGGAGATGGTAGATGCAGGATGTGAGTATGCTTTTATGGAAGTGAGTTCTCATGCGTTGCACCAAAAAAGAACTGTAGGACTCGAATTTAATGGAGCAATATTCTCCAATATTACGCACGATCATCTCGATTATCATACAGACTTCAAAGAATATCTATATACCAAAAAACGCCTTTTTGATGGCTTGGGAGCAGATGCTTTTGCATTGGTAAATAAGGACGATAAGAATGGAAAAGTAATGGTGCAGAACACCAAGGCGAGTGTGTATACCTACAGTCTAAAGTCGATAAGCGATTTCAAAACGAAAGTGATAGAAAGCGACTTCGATGGTATGCTCTTGAATATACGCACTAGTGAAGTTTGGCTCAGGCTAGTAGGTAAGTTCAATGCATACAATGTACTGTCCGTTTATGGTGCGGCATTTTTGCTTGGTAAAGAGCATTTAGATATAGTAACAGCACTCAGTGCTATCAATAGTGTAGATGGGCGTTTTCAGAATATAAAAGAAGCAGGGATTACAGCTATAGTAGACTATGCCCATACACCAGATGCACTGCAAAATGTAGTAGATACTGTAAATGCAATACGTACTACAAATGAGCAATTTATCACTGTAGTAGGCTGCGGTGGGAATAGAGACAAAGAGAAACGTCCGGTGATGGCTCGTATAGCCTGTGAGGCTAGTACGCGTGTAATTTTAACTAGCGATAATCCACGTAACGAGGATCCAAATGAGATCATCAAAGAAATGATGGTCGGAGTAGAACCCAAACATTTCAAGAAGGTATTGCAAATAAGCAACAGAGAAGAAGCCATAAAAACGGCCATAAGTCTGAGTAGCTATGGAGATGTAATACTAGTAGCAGGCAAGGGTCACGAGACCTACCAAGAAATCAATGGAGTACGTCAACCATTTGATGATAAAGAAATCATAATCAAGAACTTAAAACTAATAAAAGAGTAATGTTATATCACTTATTCGACTACCTACAAGACACATACAACCTACCTGGAGCAGGTGTGTTTCAGTATATCTCATTTAGAGCTTCGCTAGCGGTAATTGTGTCGCTTATTATTTCCTTGGTTTTTGGAAAAACGCTCATAGAAAAGTTAAGAAACTTGCAAGCTGCGGAGACTATCCGTACTCTCGGTCTTAGTGGTGAAGAAGCAAAAAGAGGTACACCTACCATGGGTGGCCTTATCATTATAGCAGCTATCCTTATTCCTACATTGCTTTTTGCAAAGCTAAATAATATCTATGTCCAACTCATGATATTCAGTACCGTATGGCTGGGTGTTATTGGATTTATAGATGATTATATAAAAATTTATAAGAAAGACAAAGGAGGACTAGCTGGTAGATTTAAGGTGGTAGGTCAAGTAGGCTTGGGTGTTATAGTAGCTCTTGTTCTTCATTTCAATGACGACGTTGTAGTGCGTGAGCAGTATAAAGTAGCTACCGTACAAGAAGCTCCAGAAGGAGTTGAGGTGAAAAATATCAATGGGCAGTTGATGTATTTTAAAGATGTGAAAAGTACAACAACTACGCTTCCATTTATCAAAGCACATGAGATAGATTATTCGAAATTCTTATTTTGGATGAGTGACGCTGCGGCAAAAAAATGGTCTTGGATTGTTTTTATGCTCGTGGTAGTAGTGGTGGTAACTGCCGTATCCAATGGTGCCAACCTTACAGATGGGATAGACGGATTAGCTGCGGGTACAAGTGCTATTGTTAGTATTACGCTGGCAGTACTCGCCTTTATCAGTGGTAACCTCATATTTTCAGATTATCTCAACATTATGTTCATACCAAACCAGGGTGAATTAGTGATTTATGCAGCAGCATTAGCAGGTGCATGTATTGGGTTCTTGTGGTACAATAGCTTTCCTGCTCAGGTTTTTATGGGCGATACGGGCAGTTTAGCACTAGGAGGTGTTATAGCGGTATTTGCTCTTATGATACGCAAGGAGCTTGTGCTTCCTATTTTGTGTGGAATATTCTTAGTAGAAAATCTGAGTGTGATGATGCAAGTGAGTTACTTCAAGTACACCAAAAAGAAATACGGTGAAGGTAGAAGGATCTTTAAAATGTCTCCACTTCATCATCATTACCAAAAACTAGGATATGCAGAGCCTAAAATAGTTGTACGCTTCTGGATTGTTGGCATCATGCTAGCCATTTTTACCATTATCACATTCAAGCTAAGATAAGAATTGAGCAAACTGATTTCCATATTAGGTGCTGGTGAAAGCGGTGTAGGTTCAGCCATACTTGCCCAAAAACAAGGGTATGATGTATGGGTGAGCGACTACGGTACAATCAAGCCTCAGTTTAAAGCTGAGTTAGATGAATATGGAATAGCCTACGAAGAAGGAGGGCACAACGAGGCTAAGATTCTTTCTTCTGTCAAAATAGTAAAAAGCCCCGGGATAGCGGATACCATTCCTATGGTGACTCGAGCAGTAGTAGAGAAAATACCCGTAATAGGAGAGATAGAATTTGCTGCTGCATATACTACTGCCACGCTCATTGGGATTACCGGTACCAATGGCAAAACTACGACTACTTTACTCACGTATCACTTGCTCGAAAAGGCGGGGTTAGATGTAGCCATGGCAGGCAATGTAGGGATAAGTTTTGCTAAGCAAGTAGCCTTGAATGATAAGGACTTCTATGTATTAGAGATCAGTAGCTTTCAGCTAGATGGCATGCATACCGTAGCACTAGACTACGCTGTATTGCTCAATATTTCTCCAGACCACTTAGATAGGTACGATTCGTATCAAGCGTACATTGAGTCTAAGTTTAGGATAAATAACAATCAATCGGCAGAGCAGAAATTCATCTATTGTGCTGACGACGCGGATGTCGTAAATCAACTAAAGCATCACACTACAAAAGCACAACTCATACCGTTCTCCTATGATGGTGGACCGATAGAGGAAGGTGCTTGGGTAGCAGATAATCAAATCAACATAAAACTAAACAAACCAAAAACAGAATTTAATATGCCAGTAAATCAATTAACTATCGCCGGGAAACACAACACATATAATTCCATGGCGGCTTCTATCATCGCTAATTCTCTACTCATTCGAAAAGAAAATATTAGAGAAAGCCTTTCGGATTTCAAAAACGTAGAGCATAGGCTTGAGTTTGTTGGAAAAGTAAAAGGAATCAGTTTTATAAATGATAGTAAGGCTACCAATGTAAATGCAACATGGTACGCACTAGAAAGTGCAGAAAGCCCAATCATTTGGATTGCAGGTGGGGTAGACAAAGGAAATGATTACGAGGCTTTGAGCCCACTGGTAAAAGCGAAAGTAAGAATGATCGTGTGCCTTGGGAAAAATAATATGAAATTACACCAAGCATTTCGCAAGGATGTAGATATGATGATAAATGCAGGCTCTGCACAAGAAGCTGTTGACATTGCTTACGGGCTTGGCGAAAAAGGAGAAACGGTTCTTCTATCTCCAGCGTGTGCTTCGTTCGATTTGTTTGATAACTACCAAGACAGAGGCCATCAATTTAAACGAGCTGTAAGATCACTTTAATAGACTGGTGAAAGAGTTTTTAGGGAAATACCTGAAAGGCGATCCATACATTTGGTTCGTCGTATTTGCACTCTCCGTGTATGGCGTTTTGGCGGTATATAGCAGCACGGGTGCAATGGCATGGCAAGATAGAGGCGGTGATACGGAGTATTACCTTTTCAAGCATTCTGCATTGTTGATTTTTGGTTTATTTACAATGTGGCTTACGCATATGGTCAATATTCAGTATTTCTCTCGGATAGCTCAAATTATGCTCATACTAGCCGTTCCATTGCTTATCTATACCTTATTGTTTGGGGTAGAAATAAACGATGCTCGCCGTTGGGTTATGCTACCCGGTATAGGTTTAACGGTACAAACTTCTGACTTTGCCAAGCTTGCCTTGGTGGCATTTGTAGCTCGTTTTATGGCCAAAAGACAAGGAGAGGTACACGATTTTAAAAAAACATTAATGCCCATTCTTGGGATTATCCTAGGCATTTGTCTACTCATATTCCCAGAGGATTTTAGTACTTCAGCGGTATTGTTCCTTACCAGTATGCTTGTCCTTTTCTTAGGTAGAATACCCCTCAAACAGGTAGGTTTGCTTGTAGGAATAGGCGTTTTAGTTCTAGGCGGTGCCTTTGCTTATGTGATGAATACAGACGTAGAGTTTGGTCGTATTGCCACCATGAAAAGTAGGATAGAGGCTTTTACAGATGGTAGCGATGATGGTGGTACATACCAGAGTAGACATGCAAAAATTGCCGTTGCTCGTGGAGGTTTTACAGGCACAGGTCCGGGGCGTAGTCGCCAAAAGAATTTTTTACCTTCCCCATTTGCTGACTTTATTTATGCCATTATCATAGAAGAGTATGGAAGTATCTTTGGGGGATTAGCATTAATTGTTTTGTATATGTTATTGCTTTATCGATCGTTTCGTATCGTGCTAAAATCAGAAAATTCATTAGCGGCACTTCTGGCCATTGGACTTGCTTTTAGTTTGGTGGTACAAGCCCTTATCAATATGGGAGTAGCGGTCAATATTTTACCTGTTACAGGATTGGCACTGCCTATAGTAAGTAGAGGTGGTACGTCTATCCTTTTTGTCAGTATTGCCTTGGGTATAATCTTGAGTGCCAGTAGAACCATTTATCAAGAAAGAGAAAATGCCTAGAAAGTATCGCGTACTCATATCAGGTGGTGGCACAGGTGGTCATATATTCCCAGCAATTGCTATTGCCCATGAGATAAAAGCAAAGTATCCTGGGAGTGAAATTGAGTTTGTAGGAGCCAATGGCAAAATGGAGATGGAAAAAGTTCCTGCTGCGGGCTACAAAATTCATGGTCTATGGATAAGCGGACTACAACGAAGACTTACACCCAAAAATTTGAGTCTCCCGTTTAAGGTACTTTCGAGTCTTTGGAATTCGCGTAAAATCATCAAAAAATTTAAACCTGACTTTACCGTTGGTGTGGGTGGCTATGCGAGTGGTCCGCTGAACTATATGGCTAGTAAAATGGGTGTGCCGGTTTATTTGCAAGAGCAAAATTCTTTTCCGGGTATTACCAATAAATTACTCAAGGGTGCTTCCAAGAAAATTTGTGTAGCCTATGAAGGAATGGATCGCTTTTTTCCAAAACAGAAAATAGTAATGACCGGAAATCCCATACGCCAAGATATACTAGCAAGCAAGGATACGCGCACAGAAGGTTTAGCGTATTTCTCATTAGAAAATCAGAAAAAGACGGTGCTTATTGTCGGTGGAAGCTTAGGTGCTCGTACCGTGAATGAAGCAATAGAAGCCAATTTGGTTGCCATAGAGAAAGCTGGAATACAATTGCTATGGCAAACAGGTGAAAACTATAACGGTGCGTTTGGCTCTTTTTCGTGGGGTACTCGCACAGCGTTTGTCAAGCGTATGGATTTGGCATACAAGGTAGCCGATGTAGTCATCAGTAGAGCAGGAGCAATGTCGGTTTCAGAACTATCCGCTTTGGGTAAAGCTACCATTTTTGTGCCTTCACCTTTTGTGAGCGAAGATCACCAAACCAAAAATGCGATGAGTTTGGTAAATAAGAACGCTGCACTGCTTTGCAGAGATGCTGAGGCTACTCAAAAATTGGGGGATATGCTCATATCGCTCATACAAAATGACGAGCAAATCGCTGCTCTACAATCAGAAATAATAAAACTGGGATTGCCACAAGCAGCCGAAAGTATAGTCAGAGAGATAGTACAAGACCTTGGTAGATAAGAAGAACATATATTTCCTTGGGATAGGTGGCATAGGCATGAGTGCCTTGGCTCGCTACTTTCATGCACAGGGATATGTGGTGGCCGGATATGATAAAACACCCAGTCAACTTACTACTACCTTACAAGAAGAAGGAATTTTGGTCTCTTTTGTAGATGAAGTAGCGGCTGTAGATGTAGCGTATCTAAACCATAAAACGGAAGCTATGGTAGTGTATACGCCAGCTATTCCTCAAGAGAATGTTCTCTTCAATTATTTTAAAGACGAAGGATATACACTTGCTAAGCGAGCAGAAGTGCTGGGGATTGTCACCAAGCAGACTGTGAATCTAAGTGTAGCAGGTACGCATGGGAAAACAACTACGAGTAGCATTGTAGCTACCATTTTGCAGTATTCAGAAAAGCAATTTTCGGCGTTTCTAGGAGGCATAAGTACCAATCTTGGGAGTAACTACTTTTACCAAAAAGGAAACCATGAAGAGCACATGAGTATCACAGAGGCAGATGAGTTTGATCGCTCATTTCTACACCTTAGTCCAGACTATGCTATTATCACCAGTACAGATGCCGATCACCTGGATATTTATGGTAAAAAAGAAGATTTAGAAAAGTCGTACGTAGATTTTTCTAAACGCATTGCAGAGTCAAGTCACCGTTTTTATGCTAGCGAATACGCTCAACATATCACTGGCGTAAGCTATTCTGCCAGCAGTAGCCATGCAGATTATTACGCAGTAGTAGAAAGCAAGTCAGGAAAAGGGACACGCTTTAGTATAGCCAATAATAAAGGAGATGATACCATCGAGAATTTGTACCTAAATATTCCTGGAGAACATAACTTGGAAAATGCTGTAGGTGCAGCCCTTATGACCCTCAAGGCAGGCGTCTCTCTGGAAGCAGTACGCAATGGTCTAGCTAATTTTAAGGGGATAAAACGCCGGTTTGAGTACGTTGTACAATCCGAGGTTGTGACGTATATAGATGACTATGCACACCATCCCAGTGAGTTGAAAGCAATCATATCTTCGGTTAGAAATTTATACCCTACCAAAAAAATCACGGCGGTATTCCAACCGCACCTTTTTAGCCGCACACAGGATTTTATGGCAGATTTTGCTCATGAGCTTTCGCGAGTAGATGAGTTGCTACTTGTGCCAATATATCCGGCTAGAGAAGTGCCAATAGACGGCATCACTAGCGAGGCTATTATGTCTAAAATGACGCTGGGCAGTGTCAAATGCGTACCCAAAGACAATGTGCTTGCCGAACTAAAAAATACACAAATAGAAGTGCTCCTTACACTGGGGGCAGGAGATATAGACAGACTAGTACAACCTATAAAAGAATACTACGGTGGCTAAGACAAAATCATACATACGCAAGTCATTGTACTTACTTTCTCTCTTATTGTTGATCTCTCTATTAGTGATGCTCAAAAACAATCAGGCGGATCAGATATGTACAAAGGTGATTATAGAGATAGACGCACCAAACGAGAAGCAACTTGTAACCCAACGCTTGGTGAAAAATAAAATAAGCGAGTGGTACAGTGGAGGTTTGTCCGGGAGGTCTCAGCAAAACATGAGCTTACCCGATATAGAGGAACGGCTCGAGGGTATGCCGTCGGTACGCAACGCCGAGGTAAGTTTTGATCTGCGAGGTGAGCTCAAATTACAGATAGAACAGCGTATGCCGGTAGTGCGTATTGTACGCAGTACGGGCGAGCAATACTACCTGGCAAAAGATTTTACCAAAATACCGGTGAGTGGCACAGATGTCGCACGTGTGCCCATCGCAAATGGCCGTTTAACAAACGCCATGATTAAGAAAGTGTACACACTATCCACCTATGTGCATGAAAATGCATTTATGGAAGCCTTAACTGAACAGATATTTGTAAATAATAATGGTGATCTTGTTATCATCCCAAAAGTAAAAAACCAACGCATAATAATGGGCGATACGCAAAACATAGAGAAGAAGTTTTCGAAGCTTATTGACTTTTATACCGGAGGACTAAACCACCTAGGCTGGGACAAGTACAAAACCATAAACCTAAAATATAAAGACCAACTCGTTTGTAATTAAAATGGCAGAATCACAAGAAAAAATCATTGTAGGACTAGATATAGGTACTACCAAAGTTTGCGTTATCGTAGGTCGTGCGAATGAGTACGGTAAAGTAGATATACTCGGTATGGGTAAGGTAGCATCTCATGGCGGAGTGACCCGTGGTGTCGTTTCTAATATTGATAAAACTGTAGCTGCTATACAAGAAGCCGTAAAAGAGGCGTCTGAAAAAAGTAATGTGGACATAAAACGCGTTCAGGTTGGTATCGCAGGTGCTCATATCAATAGTTTGCAGCATCGTGGTATGATCATACGCAACGATGGTGAGGCAGAGATTAACCAAGAAGACTTGAAAAAGCTGGAGAACGATATGTTCAAACTAGCGGTAAAACCAGGAGATAGAATCATACACGTATTGCCTCAAGACTATACGGTAGATGATGAGCCGGGTATAGTAGATCCAGCGGGTATGGCAGGAGTGAAGGTAGAAGGAAACTTCCATATCATAACCGGTCAAATATCTGCCGCAAAAAACATTTATAAATGCGTAGAGAAATCAGGTCTTAAAGTATCTGAGCTTGCCCTTGAGCCATTGGCCTCTTCAGAAGCGGTATTGAGTAAAGAGGAATTAGAAGCTGGTGTAGTACTAGTAGACATAGGTGGTGGTACTACAGATGTAGCTATTTTTCATGACAACATTATTCGCCATACAGCAATTATTCCTTATGGAGGAAATATCATAACAGAGGATATAAAAGAAGGGTGCAATGTAATGAAGGCTCACGCTGAGTTGCTAAAGGTAAAATTTGGTAGTGCTCTAGCCAATGAGCTCAGCGAAAATGAGATAGTAAGTATTCCCGGTATTCGCGGCAGAGAGGCTCGAGAGATCTCTATCAAAAACTTAAGCAAAATCATACAAGCTCGTATAGAAGAGATAATGGAACTCGTTTATTATGAAATAAAAGCGAGTGGCATGGAGAAAAAACTGGCAGGAGGTATTGTACTTACTGGCGGTGGTTCTCAGTTGAAGCATATTGCTCAGCTTGCAGAGTTTGTTACGGGTCTAGATGCACGTATTGGGTATCCAAACGAGCACTTGGCTAAAGGTATGGTAGATGAGGTGAAAAGCCCAATCTATGCTACCAGTGTAGGTCTTGTTCTTAGAGGTTTAGCAGATGAGCGAAGCAGCGGAGGATCGATCAATATTGGTGGTGAGCATATCGCAGATGAAAAAAAGAAAACTGCTTTGTTTGACCGTATCAAAGATTGGTTAAAAGATGAGGTAGACGTAGCGGATTACAAATAGATTAAACACGTATGAGTTTCACAGTAGAATTACCAAAAGACAAATCTTCTATCATTAAAGTAATTGGTGTAGGAGGCGGAGGCGGAAATGCAGTCAACCATATGTACCGTGAAGGTATAGAGGGAGTAGACTTCTTTATTTGTAATACTGATGCACAGGCACTGGAAAACAGTCCCATTCCCAATAAAATACAAATAGGTGATGCACTTACAGAGGGCAGAGGAGCGGGGTCAAATCCAGAAGTAGGTCGCAAGGCTGCCGAAGAAAACATCACCGATATCATAGAATCATTGGGAGTGAATACCCAGATGGTCTTTGTAACTGCTGGTATGGGCGGTGGTACAGGTACAGGAGCAGCTCCTGTTATAGCCAAAGCCGCAAAAGATATGGGTATTCTTACCGTTGGTATTGTAACTACTCCTTTTAATTTTGAAGGTGACCGTAGATGCGATGCAGCGTTTCACGGTATAGAAGAAATACGCGAGAGTGTAGACTCATTATTGGTTATATCCAATGACAGAATAAAAGATATCTATGGCAACTTGCCTATCAGCAAGGCATTTGGTTATGCAGACAATGTATTGGCCACTGCTGCAAAGGGTATTGCCGAGATAATTACCATAGCCGGGAGCATCAACGTAGATTTTGAAGATGTGAAAACAGCTATGAGCGATAGTGGTGTATCTATACTGGGTATGGGACTAAGCGAAGGCGATGATCGTGCTATGCGAGCGGTAAATCAAGCCCTTAACTCTCCATTGCTAGACGATAATAAAATACAAGGGGCTAGTAATCTACTCGTCAATATATCGTACGGCGAGGAAGAAGCCACTATGGATGAGTACGCACAGATAAATGAGTTTTTGCAAAACGAGGCAGGTAGAGATGCTACCTTGAAATGTGGACTTTGCTACGATGGTAAACTCGGTCGTGGTATTACTGTTACGGTCATAGCCACAGGCTTTAATAGAGCAGAGAATAGATATAAACCGGAGATGGAGGCAGACGGAGAAATTGAGTTTAATCTTGGAGATATCAATGTGAATGAAGAGGAGCTTTCTATGGAAGAAAGAGATGCCCGCAAGCAGACGACCATTTTCGATCAATTAGAAGAAGGCGATCCAAATGAAGTACTAGCTGCCAACCGCAAGGTAGAGGAGCTGAAACAACGCAATAAGTACCTCAAAGAGCTCAACAATACAACCAAGAAAGAAAATGGCATAGAAGAGCTCGAAAACGTACCTGCTTACAAGCGTAAGGGCGTAAACTTGAAAGATGTAGCACACTCATCTGAAATGGAAATAAGCCGCACCAGTCTCATAGAAGAGGCAGAGCAAAAACCAGAATTGCGTACCAACAACTCTTTTCTGCACGATAACGTAGATTAAGATTTTTACGAGAGGAGCATTCTTTAAGATGTTGGAGTGATTTTGATTTGTTTTATCTTGTCAAGAAACACCGGCAGATCATCTTCTATTATTTGCCAAACTTGTTCTACATCTACTCCAAAATAGTTGTGAGCAATGATATTCCTAAATGCTTTGATCTCTACCCAGAGGATATGGTGGTTACTATCCAGAAGAGATAAAGACATACATGATACAGCTTCACCTATTACAATGAAATTCATAAGAATAGCATCAAAAGAAAGTGGATTTGCAAATAGTTCATCTACAGATATCTACGTCAAGGTGAAATTGGCTCTTTATTTTCTGTTTCAGTAATGACTTTTTACGAGATAGGTTGGGAGTCCCTTCCTCTTACCCAAAATACCCGTACCGTGGGTACAAGAATTCTGTTCCGGTTATTTTACCCAGGCCTTCAGCATAGTGACGCATGGCCTCTACCAGTCCAGGTATCAATACATGGTTCTCGTTGCCGTCTATAGGGAATAGAGCCTTCCAGCCATTGAACGTACCTAGACTCAGGTCAAACTGCTCCAGTTGCTCGTACAAGCCTGTGATACGTCCGCAGTACGCCAGCAGACCACTCGTATTGTAGTGGTAGTTCTCTTCTATGTTGCGAGCGTTCTTTAGCTTTAGGGTATTTATGGCCTTGCGAAAAGCAGGCTCATCGTGCAGTATACTTATTCTGTCGGTTAGTCCACCGGCAAAGGTTTTGGCCGTATTGAGTACCGCGTCTGGACGTAGGTCTACAAATCCATTGTTGCACACCAACCAATTGATAAATTCTTCACGCTCCAGTCTGTGCTCCGCACAAATGGTATCTATGGACTCTATGAGCGAGTAGTTGGCCGTAAGTACCAAGTCTAGCGGAGCAAAGTAGGGTCCCGCTAGTATCTCGTCTTTGCCTTCGGCATTTTTGTATATGATCGGCGTTCCCAGTGAGGTAATAGCCCGTACGGTTTGGGATACCGCAGAGTGTAGTCCGTTGTAAAACGTTTTGATAAAGCCTTTGAGTTCTCCTTTGAAACCCGTGTAGGCTGCCATTTCTTCTACCGTATTTATGCTAAAGAGATCCGTAAAATTTTTGGCCAACGCAGGAATGTCTTTACCGTATTCTACTATGTTTTCGAGCAGTAGTTTGGGTGTATTGGTATCTACGAAGTCTTTCACCTCTTGGGCCTTGTACTTGCTCGTGATGTTGAGACTTACAAACTGTGGATTCAAGTTTTTCAACTTGTGCATGAGTATCATGAGTCCGTGGGTGTGCAGCTCCGCTTGGTGCTTACTGCTTCCTAGCTCTTGAAAAGCCTTGGTGGTGAATGCACTCGTTTGGTACTTGCGAAACTCCTTGCGGTTATTCAGTAGAGCAAAAACAAGACTACTGTTGTCGGTTTGTGTATAGTAGCATATACCGTCCTTGTCAAACCACGGTTTCTGAGTGTCGTCTCCTAGCAGTGCATTACTTACCAGTACATGAGCGAGTTCCTCTTGCGAGGCAATCTTCATATTCAGGTATAGAGCGTATGCATTATCCAGTGAGAATAGTCCATTCTCTCCACTACGTAGGGCGTAGTTTACATTCAGGTTGGGAATGTTCTCCTTGTCATTGCCAAAATTATTTTTCGCCTTCTCCGTAGGTTTGCCTTTAGCATCTACCACTGGGTGGCTAGCTGCTACGGGTAGTGCAGGAAATATTTTGTTGAGCAATCGCTCGCCTTTTTTGTCTTGTGTTATTTTTAGATCAAAAGGAAGGGTGTTGTTTTCTGCAGCATGTCTAAATTTTCTACTCACTCCACTGCTGAGTGGGAGCGTACTACTTTGGTAGATGTAGTCTATACCTATAGCACTTGCAGTTACTAAGCTCTTTAGGTTAAAGTGTGAATACTGTATGGTGAGTACGTTGGCGTAGTACTGCTTCTCTTTTAGCAAGTCTCCTAGCGATGAGTGAGCATATCCCAGCTTTATAACTGGTTCTCCGTTTATGATTTGATACATACCGCCTACAGAGGTAGTGTGTGCCATGAGTACTTCGTCTGCATGGTGCTTTTTGATATCGCCAAAGTCTTCGGCCAATCCTTTTAGTATCTCACTTTTGATGCTACGCTCTATGCTTTTTTCGGTATCGCCATCGCTTAGTCCATGCTCATCGAGCAATCGGTCTATGTTTTCGAAGTGATACGTTGCTACACTGGGTACAGGTATGCCACTAAAAACAGCACGTATTTTTTGGCCTTCGGCTACGCCAAGGTCCTTTTTTGTTTTTTGTATAAAAGCTTCAAAAGGAGAAGTAGTCTTACTGGCTTCGCTTATCAAGTAGTCTATTTTGGCTTGTTTACCGCTAATGTCTTTGAGTGCGGCGTTTAAATCTGCCTGAAACTTAGGCACTGCCATCAGTGTTTTGAAATGCAGCTCTACAAAACCATCAAATAGCAAAACGGACTCGTCTCCATCTTCAGCCGTTTTTGTAAACTGCTGCTTGCCAAATATCTGAAATAATTTGCTGCAAAATTGATCTATTTGGGCCTTATTTATACCGGTAATAATGAGTTGGGGACGTGAGCTTGGAGCCTTTATGCTCGCATTTTTCATATATACAAAACTCTCCAGTACTTCTATTACTGCTTGGCCTCCTACAGCTCCAGTACCGCCAAAGAATACCATTTTAAATTCAAATGGATTGGCTGCTTGACCTGCGGCAAGTTCTTTTAGTTTTAAGAAGAAAGATTGATGTTTATGTTGCCTAAAATCGTCTTTACTGAGCATTGCTTTTGGTTTGTATTCTTAATAAATGCAAAAGTAACAAAATGCGGCTCTTTACAGCAGCATATGGGCATTCGAGAAGAATAGCGAGGAGAAAATACGATTTAATTTAACCCGCTTATTTTTGGGAGTCTTATCGCTTTAAAGCATGGTGGTATTTAGGTTTTGGTGAGAATGTGGCAAAGTACCACTACCATGAAACAATGGCTATAATTTGACAATTAGGTCCATGTTGGCACTCACAAAAGCTTTTAGCGGCATATACATAGCCTTCTTTTCCTCAGTCGTATTTAAGCTCAATATATCCGGAGATACGAGTAGGTTTGAATGGTCTAAACCAAGAATTTCCTTTTCGGTTTTTATATCTAAACCGATGCACCATACGCAGGTATAGTTATCCGTTTCTTTAAGTATGCTTAGGTCCGCACTCAGGTGGTTTGCCGCATTTGGTACGTTGAGTGCAGCCAGTATTTTGCGAAATGCACTGTCTGCCGCCATGTAGCTGTCCTTTAAATTTTGAGAAGTCACTATCACAAACGGTTGAACGGCGTTATACTCTGCCTTGCTTTCTTGTGCAACTATATCCGATAGCACTTCATCGGAGTCCTCTTGACTTTGGATACTATCGTTTGGTTGTTCCCTTTTTTTAGGTTCTGCAGCACCCAAATGAGTGGTTGTTGATGTTGTCTCTGTCTCTACAGAAAGACGGTCCTTTGGTAAAACAACCAAAGAATTAAAAAGTAGGGATATATCCTCGTCTGGCAAAAGATTCACCCTACAAAGCAACGAATATTTTTGGTAATATGACTGCAGCGGAGTGCCTAATAAAAAGAATGGTTAAATGGGGTTTACACGTCATTTTGCCGTACGTATTTGTTTTCACTGAACCAAATTGGACTTTTGAGAGTTACTTTTGCACCAATGCAAGTAATACATACTCCAATATCCAACTTAAGCAGTGTAGACTTTGATAACCTCGAATTTGGAAAGGTTTTTACCGATTATATGATGGTGTCAGATTACAACGGTGAGGAGTGGAGTGACTTTGATATCCAGCCATTACAGTCTCTGTCTATGCATCCAGCAACTTCTGTATTACATTATGGTCAGGCTATTTTCGAAGGATTAAAAGCCTATAAGAATGAAACGAATGACGTAAATATTTTTCGTTTGAAAGACAACATAAAACGTATGAATGCGAGTGCACATCGTATGATGATGCCACAGTTGGATGAGGGAAAAACCAAAGAGGCAATCATGCAGTATGTGGCCGAACAAAAGGCGTGGATACCCAATCGTTCGCAAGGATCACTGTATGTACGTCCATTCATGATTTCAACAGATAATACACTTAGAGCTGTGGCCAGTCAAACGTACCGCTTTATTGTCATAGCTTGTCCTGTTGGCTTCTATTACGATACTCCATTGAGCATATTCTTGGAAAAGGAGCACAGGAGAGCAGCCAAAGGCGGAGTAGGGTATGCGAAAGCAGCAGGTAACTATGCTGCATCTTTTTATCCTTCTGTGAAAGCCAAGAACCTAGGTTTTGATCAGGTGCTTTGGACAGATATTACCAATAATTTTGCACTTGAAGAGTTAGGTAGTGCCAATTTCTTTTATGTGAAGAATGGCAATATCCATACCCCTAAAATGCATGATAGTATCCTTAAAGGGATTACCCGAGATACGGTGATTAATCTAGCCAAAGATGCAGGAATAACCGTAACATCTGAACTGATTACGGCAGATGATTTTGAGAGAGATCTAGCTGCAGGAGAAGTGGAATGTATGTTTGCCACCGGAACTGCTGCTGCAATTACCTATGTGAATGCTATTACCATAGGTGAAAATAAGTATGAGGTAAATTCGAACCAGTATGGTCCAGTTTTGAGACTAAAAGAGCAGCTAGATGCTGCAAAATTTCTAGACTCAGATAAGCATCCAGAGTGGAATGTTATTGTGTAGCTAGGTCCTTTGAAAGGAGCAGATAGGTGTCTCCTCTCTGTTTGATACCACACCACGTTTCGCTGCGGGTGTTCTAGCGCCTAATTGTGTAAATGGATATTCAATGGCTTACGTTTATGTCGTCTTTTGCGTTTTACTCCTATCTTCGTTTACTGTTTTTAACTAGAGAAAGTGAAGTTCTATACCTGTTTAATACTTGCATTGAGCAGCTTGGCTTTTGGCCAAGCAAGGGCTCAGATGTACTCGCTTACCTCTGAAGACTTTTTTATTTATTTTGATTCTGATAGTTATGAGATTACGTCTAAACAACAGAAGCTGCTAACAGACAAAATAGTATCTATAGGCGGCACCCATATTAAAGAAATCTATGTAGAGGGACATACAGATACATTTGCCACAAATGAGTATAATACTGTTCTAGCAACGAATAGGGCCTTGGCAACTGTGAAAGTTCTAGAGCGTATAGGCGTACCGCGTAGATTTATTAAGATGGAGAGTTTCGGGGAGTCTAAATCGGTGAGTGAGGTTCATCAGCAAAACAGACGAGCAAAAGTCTTTTTCATTTATGAAACAGATTATAAATCAGATCTAAGCCCGCCTAAGTGGGTTATCATTAAAACAGTAGACAAGAAAACCAAAAAACCCATCAAAGCTTCTATCGGTTTCGAATACGAAGGTCAGGAAATGAAATTCAGTCGTATCGGTAGCAGTGGAGTCTCTTCTGCTTTTAGTTTACTTTCAGAAAACGTGACCATTTCTGCCTCTGCAAGCAACTACTTAAGCGCGTATCTTGTTGTACCGAGAGAGGATATAAATAAGCCAGTAGATACCCTCGTATATACCCTAGAACTGTGTAAGGTGAAAATTACAGGTAAGTTTACATTTGAAAACATCTATTTCTTCACAGATAGTGACGAAATACGGCCAGAGAGTCAGCCAGAGTTACACAAACTTCTGGCGATAATGAAACGACAAAAAGATGCATTTATTGAAATACAAGGGCATATGAATTTCCCGATAGATAGGCCCCTAAATAGTATGCAAGAACGTTGGAATATGGAGCTGAGTTATAAGCGAGCAAAAGCGATAAATAGGTTTTTAGTGGGCAGTGGTATTAGTCAAGATAGACTCACCTATAAAGGGATGAGTAATTCTAAAATGAAATTTAAATTACCTGTAAATAAGGCGCAAGGAGATCAAAATAAGCGCGTTGAAATCTATACGCTACAAGAGATCTAATTGCTCAAATCCCACCGAAAATTTAAACGTAAGCTACGTGGCATAAGTGGAAAGTGTGGAGCACTGTAGTAAGCGTCAGTTGCCCATCCTTGCTGCACATGAAACATCTCAAGTCCAAAAAAGAAGCTCTTTACCTTGGCCATAACGTATGGGTTGATAGGAGCGGTCATCTCAAATCGTTGATCGGTGGTGTGCCACTGTCGTGTATAGGGTGTGTACGTTGGGCTATTGAAGCTACTATACCAAAAAGTGCGAGCACCTAATTCTATACCAAGGTTCTTTTGAAAGAGCCTAAATCGAGTGTAAATGTTGCCCGTAGCGGCTGTTGTAGGCCTCGGAAGTACTGTTTGATTACTGGATTGCTGTAAGATGACTGTTGTATGCGCCCCAAAATACTTAGATGCAAAGGCATAGTCTGCATGTATTTGAAGCAAGGTTGTAAGACCGCTAGTTTGCGCTATTTCACGTTCGTTTGTATAGTATACAAGGTTGCCTATTGTTTCTACACTAGCTCTACCATTCAAGTGGTGGTTTCCGATTGTTATTTTGGCTTCTCCGCCCAAACGATTTACACTTATTTTTTGAAAAGTGTTATTCCATACTACAGCAGGGCTATACATCTGTTGTTCTAAAAAATTGGGTTCTACCAGCTGTGAGAGTACGTGTGCTTTTAAGGCAAAACTGTTTATTTGAAAAGCGGCCTCTCCATCAATGGAATAATCCCCTAAGTTGTATCCGAGTACACCAAGTTTACCTTTTCCGTTTATGCTGAATCCTTTTATCTTCACTTTTGCCTTGGCTTGCAAGTAGATATTGTTTAGAAAGTCTACAATTCCGTTTAGATAGACTTTATTGTAAGAATGTATAGCACTTGCGCTCAAGGTCACAGGATCTAGTTTCACGGTGTAACCAAGCTCATTGCTTAGGGTACGTAGGTGTATCGAGTCACGAAAAGCCTGAAGAGAGTATCCATAGTTTAATGAGTCAGGATTTCCATCTTCAAACTCTACGCGTTCGCTACGAAATTGTGTGGTAATAAAAAATTGATTTCTAAACTGTGCTAAACTCATGTCGAGCGTACTATCAGTGCTCTTGCCTCCAGGTCTGAAGTATTGGGTGAGTTTAAAATTGTTCTGAGCATGCGTATTGAATGCATTGGTGTAGCGTGCCGGGATATTATTTTCTTTTTGTCTACCGCTTAATGTATTGAAGACAGTGTCATTTGACACACCGCCCGTCTCTGCATTTTTACTTTTGTTCCATACATAAGAGGCCACCAGTTCGTACTTTCTGTTGGCTGTGTAGTAGTTAGTGTAAAACTTTGAATTAAAGAGGTTTCCCATGCGTACTGAACTCAAATTTTGTAGATTAGAGTAGTAACGATTTTGATTTTTTATACGTCTGTAATCTAAGCCAAAAGAGAGTCTCTTACTTATTTGCTGTGCATGTGTTACTCCTACATTGATAAACTCTAATGGGCCTTGAGAATACGTTAGGCTTGTAAATGGTCGTGGTGTTTGGTATACATGAATCGTATTGTCATAGAAGTAGGGTGCCATATGATTCGTCCCTAGATTAAGATTGACCTCTCTAACCAAACTGCTATTCAGTGGCAATATGGGTGTAGCTTCTTGTCCTTGGTCGAGCATAGGAAAACTACGGTCATAAGCGGGGTAGTAGTTGTAGAAGAGATTGAGTTGCGTATCGAGTTCAATAGTATCATGACCAAGCGTAGTTATATCTTCTGCTTGCAGTATACTCACTTCTACCGGCTTAAAAAGGTGTACGTCTGAGGTGTCGAGCAGTTGTGCATTTACTCCGCTATGAGCCATCAATAAGATTGCCAGCACTAGAAAGGGACGTATTGCTCTGTCGCGTTTCACTTAGTTATAATTAAAGAAATATACTTTACTGTCTGCCAAGCCCAAGGAGTCTTCTACCGCAATATTTACTTCATATTGAATTGCTGTATCTATGGGTATCGTGTATAGCTTGCTATAGGTGAATATACTGCTGTCTATGGCTACACTATCTTTAAATTCAGGCAGGTTAATATCACTTGGTATTATTCGAATATTGAACGACTTCAATTTATAATCATCTTTTAGCTCATAGCTTAGTAGCACTGCTGTATCTCCGGAAAATGTCGCATTTTCTGCTGGAGAAATAATTGTAATAGTTGGTGGTGTGCTATCCAAGTAGCTGTCGTAAAGGGGGAGATTGAATTCATCTTTACAGCCCAATACAACAAGTGCAAGTAGGGTAACTACCATGTATTTTTTCATGTTGCAAATAACATAAATTATTAGCATAGTATCTTCGCACTTACGAATGCAAAAAATTGATTGTCTAATAGTAGGTGGAGGGATATGCGGTAGATTATTGCAATTAGAGCTAGAACAACAAGGTAAATCTACCTTAGTATATGACACTCCTCAGTCCAATCATTGTACTACTGTGGCTGCAGGCTTGGCAAATCCTTTGGTAGGTAAGTTTTTTACTATAGGGTGGCGGGCAGCAGAAATATTCCCATCGTTAGCGTCGTATTACCAATCGTTAGAAAAAAGGCTACACTCATCTTTTTTTAGATCAATAAATTATAAAAGAATCATTTCCTCTGCCGGTGAGCAGAATATTTGGCTCAGCAAAGCACACAAAGCCAAATACAATGGGTTCTGTTCATTTGCCAATGAAAATGTAAATGGATTAAATACTCAGTTTGGGGTGCTTAATGTGCAGCAAGGTGGAGAGATGAATACACGCGCATTTCTTGCAGCATGCGAAGGATTACTCGCAACTCGCTTCGAATCATTCGACCTTAGTTCATTGGATTTACAGAGTAAGCAGTATCAAGATGTGCAGTATGAGAATATCATATTTGCAGAAGGATATAAAGTGACAGACAATCCAATGTGGAACGATCACGTAAAAATAATACCAACCAAAGGAGAGTTACTTATACTAGAGACAGACCTAGAGCCTAAAGGAGATATATATCTGGGATCGGTGTTTCTGCAGCATTTAAGGGATAAAATATGGAGGGCTGGATCCACCTATGCACGAAATGACAGTACACTTAACCCTACAGATATGATGCGTGATGATCTTACGGATAAATTAGATAAGGTAATGACTATACCCTATAAAATTGTGGATCACTATTGCGGAGTAAGACCTGCTACGCTAGATAGGAAACCCATTGTTGGGAGGCACCCACTCTATGACCAAGTGTATATACTCAATGGTATGGGTAGCAAAGCCGTTAGTATGGCTCCACTGCTAGTAGCAGAATTGGTTCGTCATATATATCTTGGTGCGGATATAAACGAAAGCGTAAATTTGCAGCGATTCTAATGCGAACGGTTGCCTATTATTTCAAAACAAGTTTACTGTGGTTGTTCTTTTTTGCCGTGGCGAAGCTTTATTTTTTTTTGGTTAACGATGGAGCTCTTTCTGCGAATACATTTTATGCTATTTGGAAGAACGGCCTTAGGCTAGATTTATCCTTGGTGGGGTATATCACACTGATACCTTTAGCTATTTTTCTAGTGCAGTATTTTATGAGGGTTAGCTTGTCAAAAATACTTGCTGCATATTGGTGGTTGGTCTTTCTATTTATACTTCTCGTGGTTGCTGTAGATCCTTATTTTTTCAACTATTGGGGGCAACGGACAAATCTTGGGTTTTTACAGTTTTTGGGCAAGGAGAATGCTGGCATGGCGTCCATAGCATTGGATACATATATTGCTGTTTTTGCTTTTGCTGCGCTCGCTGTATGTTGGTTTGTTATCTGGGGTCGTCGTGTTTTAGCTATGCCAAAACTCAAGAGTTCATTTTGGAGCATACTGCTTATAGGTGTATCGGTAGTGCTGCTGCGTGGCGGTATTAGCAATGTGCCTATCAATGTGAGTAGTGCGTATTTTAGCGACGATAATTTAAATAATAACACTGCAATAAATGCGGTTTGGGTCTTTTTAGCAACTGAGCTAGAACGAGATAAACATGCTGCACTAGTATTTTTTGATGACGAAAAAGACCTGGAGCAACTTGCGCTTCCCAGAGTGGTATCTCCTTCTATGGATAGTGCAGTAAATATAAATGACAGTACCAATGTAATCTTGCTTGTACTGGAGAGCTTTAGTGCCAAAGTAATTGGAGGTCTAAGTGGTCCGCAGTATGACGCTACTCCTCATCTGAATGAATTGATGCAACATGGTATAAATTATCGCAAAGCATTTGCAAGTAGTTTTAGATCAGATAAAGGGCTTCTCGCTCTTACTTACGGTGTGCCGAGTTCAGCCAGACAAACGCTCACTAATTTCCCGCAAAACTTAGCAAATGAATCAAGTATTTTTAGTGTCTTTCCGAGAAAGTATCATACCAGTTTTGCCTACGGCGGCAATTTGGAGTTTGCCAATATAAAGGTATTGTTCAAAGATGCTGACAAAGTAGTTTCACAAGATGACTATACAAGTGCCAACGTAAATGCATGGGGTGTGCATGATGGAGATGTATTTGCGAATGAATTATTAAAGTTCAACACAGAACAAAGGCCACAGTTTAAAATGATTTTTTCGTTGAGCAGTCATGAGCCTTTTGATGTACCTAATTACCACAGGATCAAAAATCGGTATCTGAACAGTGTTGCCTATACAGATAGTTGCTTAGGTGTGTTTGTTGACGGACTGAAAAATTCAGGTAAGTGGGAAAATACCTTACTTATTGTTACTGCAGACCACGGGACTGTGAGGCCAGATAATGCCCCCATATATGATACGGCAAATTTTAGAATACCCTTATTGCTTACTGGAGGTGTAGTAGATCAGGATACCTCGGTATACAGTGTAGTGAGCCAAATGGATATATTCCCAACCATAGCTCGCTTATTTGATCATAGTATAAGTAGGGTTAATCCGTCTCTGCTTACTCCGCAAGGAAGAGCATTTTATTCTTTTCATGATGGTGTAGTATATGTTTCTGATTCTACCCTAAATATGTGGGACATTGGCATGAAAGCGTACATAAAGCCTCAAGAAGATAAACCGTACGAAAAGGGTTTTTATCAACTGCAAAACAAGAAATTCTTCAAGAATTAATATCTGATAAAACGAGAAGTGCCGCCTTCTGTTTTTATGAAGTAGGCACCACTTCTAAGGTTAGATACATCTATCACTGTTTTTTTTGTAGTCAAACGGCCCGTAACCAGTTCAATTCCCATAGTACTATAGATTTTATAGTCCGTGGCTTTAGGTAATTCTTGTTCTAGTGTGAGCGTTGTTTGGGTTACGGTAGGGTATACTTTTATAGCAGAAAGGGCAAACTCTTTCAATGCAGCTGTTTCGCCCTTCATCTCGTTTATTTCAGCATGTATACCTAGGCTTAAGTTTATATAGCTACCGCTACCGGTGAGTTGCTTTTTAGCTGCACGTACCATGTAGTGATTGGTGCCAGCGTAAGGCGACGTATCGATGAACTCGGTGCCTGTAATAAGTACTGTGTTAATGGGTATATATTTTCCAGTCCTTCTGTGGCTTCTGTACACGTAGTATCCAAGTGTATTTGCCTCATCTGTAGCTTCCCAACTTACCATAGTTTGGTCTCTACTATCTGTAGTTGCAAGAAGTATGTTTTTAGCTGGTTTTATGGCGTGTAGTCTTAAGCTGGGATCTCCTAAAAGCGCCATATGTGCACCGTTTTGATAGAAATTAGCATCGTAGTCTAAAAAGTTATTTTGAGATCTTCTGGTGATGTCTGCATAGCTTTCACCTAGAGCAAGGGTGTGTGTAACCCATTTTGGTCTACCGCTCCATATAGCACTATAGCCCAGACGCTTTGTGGCTAGGGAAGATCGCAAAAGATTATTTTGGATATCCCAATCACCAAAGAAACTACCAAACAAGTGATTGAAAGCAGCCATATTGCCATTTTTGAAACTATCTGATGTGCCAAAGCCGTTACAGCTCGTATACGAACCCCCACCACATACATATGATAATAGGTAGTCGGTTTCTTTGCAAGATTGCAATATATCTTCCTCCACAACTGCACTATCGCCACATACCGCATAAAAATCGCGTATAGCAGCAGAGCTAAATCCTTCATCAAAACTTGCAAAATTATTCTCTATTACTCCTTTGTTTATCAATGGAGTACTCCCTGTTTTGAATAGATGAACTTTATCCAAATACCGTTTGGTAAGAGCTACTTCGCTCATAGAGAAAAGAGGTAGATTACTCATGTCTACACGACCTACAGCAATAGTTACTTTTCCTGGAATTCTATGCTGGTCATATTTACCATCGCCAATTGCATTGTTGTTTTCTGACCTTTTGGCAAGACTGGTTGAGTCTTCGTCTGTCCAATTGCCCTCTAGGTCGCCGTAGAAAGCATCTGCAGGCCAAGCTCCACAGTGAGAGTTAGGGTCAGCCTGGTTGTGTCCATCTGGCGGGAAAGCGTATTCCTCGTCCTCACAATATATGCCAGAGTATGGTACAGGCAAGTGTCCTAGGAGGTAAACGGCATCACATCCTACCGTACTTTGCTTACTTTTTATAAATTCTTTTATATCTGTAGGCGTAGCAGCAGGATTTATTACCTCGTTGTACACATTCCATCCATCGGCCACGAGGTCATTGGTGAGTGTAGCTATTTCGTTTGGGAGACTGTCGTTTATCAGTTGAGTGATAAGTACCCAAAGTATCCCTCGCTCGTGCACTGCTGGTGCTTCTATACTCGCACTTAGGTAGGCATATCCTAATATGTTTCCACTGCTATACCGGTCATTTGTAGAAGTTAGGCGTTCAATAGCGTACTCATATACTTCATTCTTCTGTGTTGTTGCATCTGTGTACATATCTGTAGCTGCTGGCAGTGTAGCAACAGGATTTCCCCAATCATTGCTCGTTAAAGATCTGCGGTAGAGCTTAAATTCTGAGGTGTTTGGAGTGGTGTTCCAATGCAAGGTGATGGTTTCTGTTGTGTCATTGATTGTGGCGTATCCTCTTACACTTCTCGACTCAGAAAAAGACTGTGCCAAAAGGTTGTAACTTCCACAAAAGAGAAATACGGAAGCGATAATTTTCATAGTTAATTTCATCTGTATAAATAAGATTTATATTTGTTCAAAAGTAGAATTATAAATGGACAAAAGATTATTTAGCATAGTATCGTTGATCCTTTTTAGCAGTCAATTTAGCATAGCACAACGGTTTTGTAATCACTTGCGTATGCAACAACAGACAGCAATGAACAATACCCTAGATCCGCGTTCAGATACGTTTGACGTGGTGAGTTATGAGATAAATGCTTCGTTTCTTGCGTATGAGTCCCAACAGAAGATAGATGCTATTACATCACTAAAGGTTGTATTACTGCAGCCAGCAAATGCAGTTACTCTAGATCTTTTAGATCTTGCAGTAGATGAGGTGTTGGTGAATGGGAGTTCAGCTGATTTTGAGTATACAAGTCCCTCTCTGCGCATTGCACTACCTACTCTTACCACGTTAGATACATTCAATATTGCGGTAAAATATAACGGTAACCCGCAGCAAGATGCTCAGTGGGGAGGGTTTTACTTTACGGGAGAGTATGCATTCAATATGGGGGTAGGTTTTGCTGCAGATCCACATAATTTTGGTAGGGTGTGGTTCCCCTGTTTCGATAACTTTACCGATAGGGCTATTTATTACACAAATATTACAGTAGATAGTGGTAAGCGTGCTTACGCTAACGGCTATCTCACCAATCAAATAGACAATGGGAATAATACCATTACCTATAAATGGCTTATGGATGATCCCATTCCGACCTACCTCGCCTCTGTGGCTGTAGCCAATTATAAAGAGGTTACGATGAACGTAGATGGCATTCCTGTATTACTTACATCTCTGGAAATAGATACGGCAAACTTGCGCAGTAGTTTTGAAAATATACCCCAATGCATTCGCCGTTTTGAAGAGGTATATGGAGAGCATAGTTTTGATAGGATCGGGTTTAATATAGTGCCGTTTAATGCAGGTGCTATGGAGCACGCCACGAACATAGCCTACCCACGCTACGCGATAGCTAATGGAGATAAAGACAATGAAACGCTCTACGCACATGAGCTTGCTCATCATTGGTGGGGCAATACAACTACGTGCAGTACGCAAGAAGATATGTGGCTCAATGAAGGCTGGGCGTCCTATTCAGAGCGAATTTTCTTAGAGGCAGTCTACGGACGTGCTCGCTACGATGAAGATATAGAGGATAATCACCGACAAGTGTTGCAGTTTGCTCATATACAAGATGGTGCTGTGTTGCCCGTGAGTGGCATAAGTCACGCCAACACCTATGGCCGGCACGTTTACAATAAAGGGGCAGATATGGTACACAGTCTCCGTGGTATGATGGGTGATAAAGACTTCTTTAGAGCCTGTGCTGGCTTTCAACAACAGTACAAATTCAAGGCAGTTACTACGCAAAATATGGCCAATTATTTCGGTCAGTTTACCGCACTTGATCTCAATGGTTTCTTTGACTATTGGATAAAAGAAGCAGGTTTTCCTCACTTTGATATAAACTGGGTAATCAGGCAAGACCAGAAGTATAAAGTGCATATCAAGCAGACTCCGCGATTTAATGAAATAAATTATGCAGGTACCGTTGCCACGGTTACAGCATTTAGCCAAGACTGGAAACGCCACGATGCTCAGGTGATTCTAGTTAACAAGGAGCAAACGGTTGATGTCGATTGCCCGTTTGAACCCGTGTATTGGGCCTTTGATTTTGATGACAAAATAAGCGATGCCGTCACTACAGACTGGTCAGTATTTCAGCCTGGAGTATATACAGTTGACATGCCACAAGGGCTCCTGAGTGACATTAATGTAGTGAATAATTCAACAGACTCTATCTTGCTGAGAGTAGAGCACCACTGGGCGCCTGTAGACGGTACGTATGGCAAGCCAGAAGGAGTAGTGCTCAGTCGCCAACGCTACTGGAGTGTAGGTGGAGTATGGGGAGGTGATGTACGTATATCTGCATCGCTTACCTACAGTGGACTAAAAGCAAATTCGTTGCAGTTTGGCTACCTAGATGATGAGCTCATACGTATTACAGAAGACAGCCTAGTGTTGCTCTACCGACCCAATGCAGGAACTGCTTGGGAAGTAGCTACAGACTATACCAAAAATACAGGATCATTGTTTGATAAACGAGGAACTATAAACATCGCCAATCTCACAAGAGGACAGTATTGCCTTGCCATGTATGACAATGCGCTAGCGGGTAATAATGCTGTTATTAAACCCACTTCTGCATTCAAAATGTATCCCAATCCTGCAGATGATTTGCTCCATATTGCATTTGAGACCATGCACGATTGCTGCACCTTAGAGATTACCAACGTACAAGGTAAAGTGGTCCTTACTGAGAAGTTAAAAGGGAAGACCAAAGACAAGAAAATAGATGTCTCTTCGCTTGTGCCGGGTACATACTTTCTTGGAATAGTTACTGAAAATAGAGCTTACGATGTAAGGAGACTCTTAGTGGAGTAACATAGAATACTCCCGGCGGGGAATTTCAGATAGGATGGATTGTATGATTTTTTAGTTGTTTAAATAGTCGCTAGTTACCAGCTGGCAGACTACTATACGTGCCCCATCTGCTCGTTTATCCAATCTCCAAGTTCTTTGATACCATGTTTGCTGTTTGCACTTGTTTCTAGTATGACAGGCAACTCTTCAAAAAACTGTGATATCTCATCTTCAAATGCCAGCATGTTGGCTTCTGTATTTTTCTTCTTTTTCTTGTCGGTTTTAGTAAAAGCTATGCCCAATGGTACTTTGTGCTCACCGCACCATGCTACAAACTCTAAGTCAATACGCTGCGGCGGGATAGACGCATCTATCAGAATAAAAACGATATATAACGTATCGCTTCTGAGCAGATAATCAGTGATAAGGCCTTCGAATTGCTCCCGAAGTTTTTTAGAAACTTTGGCATAGCCATAACCCGGCAAATCTACCAAATGAATATGCCCTTCAATATCAAAAACATTGATTAGCTGCGTTTTGCCAGGCTTAGAACTCGTTTTGGCCATGTCTTTTTTAGAAGCGAGTGCATTTATGAGTGAGCTCTTGCCAACATTACTCCTACCTATAAAAGCAAACTGTGGTGTCTTCTCATCTTTAATCTGCTGAACTGCTCCGTAGCTCCTCAAAAAAACTGCCTTTTCAAATTTCACTGTGCAAAGGTAGGAGAGTATAAGAATAAATTTCAGCCAAAGTAAAAGGTTCGTGTATGTAGCACGTAAATGCCCAAAAAGTTGCTTCAAAAATGAACGTATAACACGCTGATTTTCTAAAAATAGTGAGCGGCAAATAGAGGGAGTAGCAAATCGAAAAACTCTAAACTATCCACTACACATAATTGTTACCTTTGCAAAGCATAAACAATGGGTACAAAAGTAAAACCATATGAAGCCGAAGGTTCTAAGAAAGAGCAGGTAGAGCAAATGTTCGATAACATCGCGCATCGCTATGATTTTTTAAATCGATTCTTGTCACTTGGTATAGACAAGGGATGGCGTAAAAAAGCGATTGCTATGCTTGCAGAGCACAAGCCCAAACGCATACTAGATGTAGCTACAGGAACTGCAGACTTTGCTATTGCTACTTTATCACTAGAGCCAGAAGAGGTGGTAGGAGTAGACATATCTGAGGGTATGCTTGAAATAGGTCGTAAGAAACTAGCAGCAAAAGGAATAACCAATATGAGATTGGACTCTGGAGATAGTGAAGATCTGAAATACGAAGATGAATCTTTTGATGCTGTGATAGTTGCTTTCGGAGTTAGAAATTTTGAAAATTTAGAAAAAGGACTTTCTGAAATACATAGAGTGCTACGACCAGGAGGAGTGGTAATGATATTAGAACTCACGCAACCTAAAGGGCTGTTTGGTGCACTCTTCAGTATCTATAACCGAACACTTTTACCTTTATTTGGCAAGTTGTTATCTGGAGATAGTGCCGCATATACCTATTTGCCTGCATCTGTAAGAGCTTTTCCAGAGGGTGAAGAATTCAAGAATATAATGCGAGGGTGTACATACGATAAAGTAGAAGACCGTCGTTTGACATTTGGGGTATGCTCAATATATACAGGCACAAAATAATAGGAGTACTTATACTCGTGGTGTTGGGACTAGGTGTTCAAGCACAACAACTCAATCCGTTGTATGACCGTAAGCCGGTTCGTTTTGGCTTTGGTATAATGGGTAATGTGGCTAAACTAAAGTTTACTGTAAAAGACAATAATCTTAACTATGATAGCCTCAAAAGCATCGAATCCAAGAGTTATCCGGGCTTCGGGTTAGGTGGTTTGGTCAATTTTAGATTAGCAGACCACTTGGACTTGCGTACAATGCTGAATATACAGTTTGCCCGCAGGGACATGAACTATCATTTCAAGGGAGAGGATAATACGAAGATAGCTGAGATAGAGGCGACGTACATGGAGATTCCGCTGACATTTGAATACAAGTCAAAGCGACACAAAAATGCTCGTTTGTATCTATTGGCAGGCGCCACATATCGTTTCGATTTTATCAGTGATATCGATACAGATAGAAGTGATACGAAGCCAATTTTAGCTTTTTATCCCAATACATTCTCCTACGATGTAGGTTTTGGTTTCGATTTTTATTACGATTTTTTTAAGTTTAGCCCTGAGTTAAAACTTAGCAATGGTATTGGCAACCAAAAAGTGCCAGATAATTTTATATACGCAAGTAGCGTGGAGCGAGTATCGCCCAAGCTATTAATTTTTAGTCTTATTTTTCAATAGTGTTTTTCAAACTACAACACACCGAGAAGGATACAAAAGCTAGAGCAGGTCTTATTACAACAGACCACGGCGAGATACCTACACCTATTTTCATGCCTGTAGGCACTCAGGGTACGGTAAAAACGGTAGATCAAGCAATCCTCAAAAACAACATAGATGCCAAAATTATACTTGGCAATACCTATCACCTATACTTACGCCCAGGTCTCGATATTATAAAAGGAGCTGGTGGTTTGCACAAGTTTATCAATTGGGATAGACCAATGCTAACAGACAGTGGAGGCTTTCAGGTGTACAGTATTTCAGATCAACGCAAGATTACGGAGGAAGGTGTTATTTTTAGGAGTCATATTGATGGCCATAAGCTACTCTTTACTCCAGAAAATGTGATGGATACGCAGCGCACAATAGGAGCAGATATAATAATGGCCTTTGACGAGTGTACACCCTATCCTGCAACACGTGAATATGCTGTCAAGTCTATGCACACCACTCACCGCTGGCTAGACAGATGCATAAAACGATTCAGGGAGACAGATCCTCATTACGAACATACACAGCAACTATTTCCCATCATACAAGGAAGTACATTTGGAGACTTGCGAGAGCAGAGTACGGAGTATTGTCTTAGACATGATACAGATGGTATAGCCATTGGCGGATTATCCGTAGGCGAGCCACACGAGGATATGTATCGCATTACCGAGCAAATTACTGCTATAGTACCCTCGGATAAGCCACGTTATCTTATGGGAGTCGGAACACCAGCAAACCTGCTCGAGTGTATACACCTGGGTGTAGATATGTTTGACTGTGTAATGCCTACCCGCAATGCAAGAAATGGAATGCTTTTCACCAAAGAGGGTACCATGAATATGCGTAACAAAAAGTGGGAAGACGATTACTCTGCTGTAGACGATGAGCATACTCCTCAGTACAGCAAAGCGTACCTAAAGCACCTTTTTAAAGCAAAAGAGTACCTCGCAGCACAAATAGCAAGTGAGCATAACCTCAAATTCTACTTGTGGTTAGTGACAGAAGCACGCAAACAGATATTGGCAGATAATTTTTTGCCTTGGAAAAATAGCATTATCAAAAAATTAGACCAGCGCTTATGATAGACGATATATACAAACGAGCAAAACTACTGAGCCAGACCTGCCTTAAGATAGCACTAGTGTTGCCTGTTGAAATACCTATGTGCAACTTGATGCGCGGCCACTTGATTGAGCGATGTACAGATATGGCGATAAAAGCAAAGGGATTAATGGTAACTCAAAATCCCGATTTCTTTCTGAAAAAACTAGGAGATGCTAAGGAGTCTTGTGATGGTTGCCAGTACTGGTTAGAGCTTATTGCAGAAGAAAAATACCTTGATTCTACCATCATTAATCCAATACTCGAGGAAAGTGTAGCTATTTCCAATTTATTTGCACAAGCCATTAGAAAGATAAAGCCAAGTTATTAGGCTTTTTTACGGCCTACATCCGTATGAAATTAACAAAAATAGACTGGTATATCATTAAGCGATTTTTAGGCGCTTTCACCCTCGCTTTGGGTCTATTTACGGTAATTATTATTGTCTTTGATCTTTCAGAAAAAATAGATGAGTTTATGGAGAACAATGCTCCATTTACTGAGGTTATATTTAATTACTACGTTAATTGGGTGCCCTTCTTACTAAATTTATTTAGCCCTGTTTTCGTATTTATCTCCGTTATTTTTTTTACCTCTAAAATGGCACAGAACAGCGAAATTATTGCAATACTGGCTAGTGGTGTGTCCTACAGACGAATGTTGCGACCCTATATTCTTACCAGTATCTTACTGGCTATGGTGTCCTTCTCACTTTTTGCATGGATTATTCCCAAGGCGGATAAGACTCGCGTAGTATTTGAGAACGAGTATATACGCGACCGGTCACACTATACCGCTTCGCAAATAAAGACACAAGTAGCCCCTGGCATTATCATGAGCGTTGGTAATTTCAATTTTAGTGATAGTGCAGGATACAAAGTTAGTCTTGAGCATGTTGTCGATGGGGACCTAAAATCAAAGCTGTATGCGGACAGATTAAATTGGAATAAAGAAGGGCGGGTTTGGCAGCTCACCAAGTGGTGGTCCAGAGAGTTTACTGATGGTAAGGAAATGCTGAACAGTGGAGCAACATTGGATACTATGATTCCATTTAATCCAGAAGATTTTTTCAGAAAAAATGATGATGTACAAATGTTCAACCTAGTGGAACTGGATGAGATGATCGTTTTAGAAAAAATGCGAGGTACGGGCAATACTTTCTTCTATACCACGGAAAGGTATAAACGCTTTGCTATGCCTTTTGCAATGATAATCTTAACGATAATAGGTGTTAGTGTGGCCTCCAAAAAATCACGAGGAGGTATCGGACTCAACCTTGGAGTAGGATTATTAATTAGCTTTAGTTTTTTGGTTGTATTTCAGTTTTTCCTTGCCTACGGAAGTAGTGGTGCATTGCATCCATTATTGGCCGTTACCATCCCGAATCTCATTTTTGCAGCAATAGCACTAGTAATGTATAAACTAGCACAGAAATAGAATGAACGAAATCAGCATACAAGAAGGAGGTTTTCTACTCATCAATAAGCCACAAAGGTGGACCAGTTTTGACGTAGTAAAAAAGCTTCGTAATATCTCACGCATCAAAAAAATAGGCCACGCAGGTACGCTTGACCCCCTAGCTACGGGGATGCTCGTCGTGTGTTATGGCAAGTACACCAAAAAGATTGAAGGCATTCAATCGCAACAGAAAGCATATACTGGTACGTTTGTCATCGGTAAGACAACACCATCCTTTGACCTAGAAACAGAAGTAGATGAAACCTATCCTACGGAACATATTACTCCTGCGTTTTTAGAAGAGAAAATAAACCTTTTTAGAGGAGATATTAAGCAAGTTCCACCGCAGCATAGTGCAGTAAAAGTAAACGGCAAGAGAGCGTATCAACACGCCCGTAAAGGAGAGATTGTAGAACTCAAAATACGTGATGCTCACATTAGTAAATATGAGATTGATGCCACTAATTTCCCAGAGATTAGCTTTGAGATACACTGCAGTAAGGGAACATATATACGTTCACTGGCCAGAGACCTAGGCAAAGCCCTAGAGAGTGGTGCATATATGAGTAGTTTAGTGCGTACACGTATCGGAGATTATGCGGTAGAAAATGCCGTAGAAATGGAGGATATTAAAGAAACGGAGGATTTTTTCAAATTCGCACAGCAATTTGCCCATTGAAAGTAATCTACAACATAACAGAGTTTAATCCAGAGAAGCCTGTAATTCTTACACAAGGTACGTTCGATGGAGTGCATTTTGGGCATCAAAAAATACTAAGACAAGTAGTAGATGAGGCCCTACATATAGGAGGAGTAAGTGTATTGCTTACCTTCTATCCTCATCCGCGGTTGGTACTTTATCCAGATGACAATGAGCTAAAACTACTGAGTACCATTGAAGAAAAGGTAGACCTGGTCTCTGCATTAGGTATAGACTATCTTATTATAATGCCGTTTACCCAAGAGCTGAGTAGGCTACGGGCAGATGAGTTTGTTCGTGACATCTTGGTAGAGAAATTGCATATTACCAAGCTTATAATAGGGTATGATCATCGCTTTGGTCGAAATAGAGAAGGTGGGATGCAAGAGATGATTCACTTTGCAGATACCTACAGTTTTGATTTAGAGGAGATTCCTGCTCAAGATATTAGTGAGAGTATAGTGAGTAGCACCAAAATACGGCAAGCATTGCTTGATGGGCAGGTGCATCGAGCAAGAGAATATTTGGGTACAGCGTATGTACTCCGAGGCAAGGTTGAAGAAGGCATGCAGCGTGGTACGACCATAGGATATCCAACGGCAAATATTCGTGTAAATAGCAGCTATAAGCTCATTCCAAAAAATGGTGTGTACGCAGTGTGGGTATATATTAACGAAAAAAAATATGCAGGGATGCTCAATATAGGTTACAATCCTACTTTTGATGACAAGAAATGGAGCATAGAGGTACACCTCTTTGATTTTAGCCAGAATGTTTACCATAAGGAGATTTCCATTGCTTTTGTTTCACGTACTCGTGATGAGCAAAAATTTGAAGATCTACGATCGTTAATAAACCAACTGAAAGCAGATGAAAAAGAGATTAGAACACTATTGGAGGTATAGCCTGCTAGCACTATCATGTGTTTTGTGTGCAGGTGCATTTGCGCAGGTAGATACCATAGAAAGCAGAGATACCGGCTTAGTACACAATATAAAGGATATATCAACTACGGATTTTGACATGGACCTATTGCCTGCACAGGGTATATATGGACAAAGTTGGAGTGCACGGAATATTGATAGCCCAGCCTATGACCACAAGACGATGAAGCTTGGATATAAGCTCGATCTTGTAGAAGAGGACTGTTATTACGTGCATCCGTTTAAAGGCCGAGTAACTAGTAAATATGGCTGGAGAAGAAGCCGTTGGCACAAAGGGATAGACATAGATCTCGATATTGGGGATCCTGTATATGCTGCTTTTGACGGTATAGTCCGCATACAGCGGTACAACCCTGGAGGCTTTGGCAACTATGTTATGGTACGCCACTATAATGGCTTAGAGACGTTGTACGCTCATCTAAGTGAAGCTTTAGTACTCGTGAATCAAACGGTGCGTGCAGGGCAAATAATAGGGTACGGTGGTAGCACAGGACGCAGTACAGGCTCGCACTTGCATTTTCAGACGATGCTTATGGGACAAGCTTTTGACCCTTCTCGAATAATAGACTTCAACAATTTCACGCTCAAAAGGGATAAAGTGATCATTAACAATACGTGGTTTCCCTACATTAAAAATGGAAATACAAGAGCGAATATAGCACCTCCCAATGCGCGTAGATATCACAAAATACGCAGAGGCAATACGCTATCTGGTATAGCGAGACGCTATGGTACAACGGTAAATTCGATTTGCAGATTGAATCGTATCAGTAGAACTACTACCCTACGTATAGGAAGAACATTGCGCGTGAGGTAGGGATGAATTTAGTACTTAAATTTGAAGGAGCCAATGCTCCGCATTATGTCCTCATTAATGAAATTGTAAATCGGCATTACACTATCCTGAGATGTCCTACTATTGAAGTAAAATGAGCCACGAAAAAAATGTTTTTTATTGTCTGTGATGTAAAAATTGAGCGGTGTAGCTGTTTTTCCTTGTAGGTCATATATCAACCCTGTAATTCCTTTAGTTGTATCTCTAATTTCTCGCTCTATGATTTCCTCTGCGCGTTGAAGATGGGGTTTAAAAACCATTTTATATGCATCTTCGGTTAGGCTATCTAAATCTGATATAGCATTTATTTTCACGTAGCTCAAGTGAAGCGTTGCATTAAACTGTGGGTATTGAAGGTTATACCAGCAAGACTCTTTGCTTTGTGTGTATGGCACTAGTTTGCTGTAACTTGGAATCCCAAATGTGAAGGGACAGTCAGTATCTATCGTGATAAAATTTCGTTCCGGGTAGTATATTCTTGGGTATGCTTTTGGTTTTGGTGTAAAGTCCTTACATCCCACCATTAGAAAGCTGCAGCCAAGTATATAGACTACAAGTTTACTCACTCTCATCTGCTGCGTTTAGGGTTCTGGATATAGTCATTTTTACACGTTTTATTTTTCTAGAGTCGGCACTTTCAACAACAAATGCAAGGTTGTCAAAGATTATTTTTTCCCCTTTACGGGGTATTTTCTCTTGTATCTCCATGAGCAAGCCGCCGAGTGTATCCGCATCACCTTTTACTTTTTCAAAATAGTCTGGTGCAAGTTCCAGTATTTTAGAGATATCGTGTAAAGCCGTTTTACCTTCAAATATATATGTGCTCTCATCTAGCTTAGAGTAGGAGAGGTCCTCCTCATCAAACTCATCTTTTATCTCTCCAAATACTTCCTCCAGGATATCTTCCATAGTAACTATGCCGCTTGTTCCCCCATATTCGTCTACAACGATGGCCATGTGTACCCGCTTGTCTTGAAACTCCTCTAGCAAATCATCAATCTTTTTATGTTCAGGTACGAACATCGTTGGGCGTATCAAATCTCTCCAGTTGAAGTTGGTTTTCCTGTGTATGTGAGGCAAGAGGTCTTTGATATAGAGAATGCCACGCACTTGGTCAAATGTGTCTTCGTATACTGGAATGCGGCTATAATTCCAGTCGATTATAACACTCAATAGTTCTTGTGAATTGGTAGTAATGTCGATGCAGTTCACCTCGGTACGCGGCTTCATTATTTGCTTCACACTCGTATTGCCAAAGTTGATTAGTCCTTTTAGGATATGTTTTTCTTCTATCTCCTTGTTTTCATCTGCGATATCTATAGCTTGGCTTATTTCTTCCATAGAAATACTGTGCTGCCTATTTTTGAGATACTTATCGAACAAGGAGGAACTGCCAGCAAGGCTCAGTACAATTGGCTTAAAGATGGTGTAGCAAACCATCAATGGTCTACTCATAAATCGTACTATTTTGAGGTTGTTTTGAGTCGCATATATTTTTGGAATAATCTCCCCAATAAGTACCAGAAAAAAGGTAATAAGGACCACTTGAATTAAAAATGAAATGCTTTCTGCAGAAAGTAAAACTACACCTAAGTCTAAACTATTAAAATGGAAAATACGTTCAAACAACCAACTCGAGAATATGACAATAAAGATATTAATGAGATTGTTCATCAATAATATGGTAGCGAGAAGTCTACGTGTACCAGTCTTCCTGTTGGGCTCATTAATGAGGTTTAGAGCTTGCGTACTTGCAGGAGTGTTTTCCTCATTGAGTGCTATCAGGTGGCTGGGACTAAGGCTAAAAAAAGCGTTTTCTGAACTAGAGAATAGGGCAGATAGACCAAGGAAAATGAGAATAACCAAAAAACCCAAAATGCCCAACATAAAATCTGAACTTATACTGGTGTCTTGAGCAGTCTGTAGTAAAAAAAATAGCTGTTGATAGGGCTCGGAGTCGCTTTTCAAGGTCGTATTTTTAGATTAAAATGGGAGGTCATCATCTCCTTCGTCTATGATGCTTTCTATAGCTGCCTCATTGTGTTTTTCAACCTCTTTGGCTGGAGTGTTTGACTGCTGTGTACTTGCTGTCGCACCGCTGCTTGTATTACTTCCTCCTCCAGCTTTCCCCAACATGTTCATAGTAGATACTCGTATTTTGGTACTGTATCTTTTGATACCATCCTTCTCATACATGTCTGTTTTTAGCCTGCCCTCTACGTAAATCATACTGCCCTTATTTAAGTATTTTTCTGCTACTTTGGCTAGCCCATCCCACATTTCGAGGTTGTGCCATTCTGTATTTTCTACTTTGTTGCCATTTTTGTCGGTGTACCGCTCGCTTGTTGCTAGTGCAAGTGTGGCAACTACTTTATTCGCATCCAGATATTTTACCTCGGGGTCTTTACCCAGATTTCCTACTAGTATTACTTTATTTATCATCGTTTTTCTGTTGGTTTAGAAACTTCTTTGTGAGCACACTCGTGGGGTACTTAGTTCCCATTTGTTCCAAATCTATTTCAAATATATTGCTTTTTGAAAAAATAGGCTTTTCGTCTAAAAATATTGTGTAAAAATGAGCAGCTATTTTACGGTGAGATAGTAAGTGTGTTGTACTAAAACAAGATCCGATTTCTATGTTTATTTTATTCTTTATCAGTAGGTTAGCCTTCTTTATAAGTTGAGATGGACTAAGGTTTTCTTCTGCAAGAGGAAATTGATGTAAATTTTGCCAAATACCGGATTCACGTTTTTCTATGTACGTATTTTGCTTATGTCGAAAGTACAAATAGCTATGCACTATATTTTTTACGTTTGTTTTTCCTTCTTTAAGCGGTAGTTTATCGACCAAGCCTTTATCCAAAGCAAGGCAATTGTCCTGAAGCGGACAGCGCGTACATAGCGGTTTTTTTGGTGTGCAGTGTAGTGCACCAAACTCCATTATGGCTTGATTAAAAAGGGCAGGCTGCTGTGTATCAAAAACTGCATGTACAGCGGTGCGAACAGATTTTTGACCGAGGGGTTTATTAATGGGTTCTTCTATGGCAAATAATCGAGAGATTACGCGGTATACATTACCGTCTACGACGGGGTGTGGTAAGTCAAAAGCAAAGCTCGATATGGCTGCAGCTGTATATTCACCAATTCCTTTCAGAGACAGAATCTCTGCATAGCTCTTTGGAAATAAACCGGAGTATTGGTCCACTACTATTTTAGCTGTAGCGTGCATATTTCTTGCTCTGGAATAGTACCCTAGTCCTTGCCAAAGGGTTAGAATTTCTTGTTCATCTGCTTGTGCCATGTCATACACCGTAGGGTAACGGTCAACGAATTTTTCGTAATAAGGAAGCCCTTGTGCTACTCGAGTTTGTTGCAGCATCACTTCTGATAGCCATATTTTGTACGCGTCCTTAGTGTGTCGCCATGGCAGATCACGTTTGTTCGCATTGTACCAGTTAATGAGTAGATTGTTGATTTTCAAAAGTTTCGCAAAAAAAAGTGTACCCGTACATTTTTATGAATAAATACTATACTTTTGCAAGATAACCAAAAAAAATGAGGAACAAATGACTAAATCAGAAGTAGTTAACGAGATTTCAGAACGTACAGGCGTGGAGAAAGCAGTTGTACAAGAGACTGTAGAAAGTTTTTTCAAAATTGTAAAAGGTTCATTGATCAAAGGAGAGAATGTTTATTTCAGGGGTTTTGGGAGTTTCGTGGTACAACGAAGAGCTCAGAAAATCGCAAGAAATATTTCGAAAAATACGCAGATTACAATACCTGCTCATAACATTCCGAAATTCAAACCAGCTAAGACTTTCGTCGAGAAGGTGAAAGCGCAGTAAGTGAAGAGGTCCTTCAGTATATACAGTTGAAAGGTAATCTAACTATTTTTAATGCCATCATTTTGGTTTTTGGCATAACACTTACAGTTGGCCTTACCCAAGCAGGATGCAATAGTGCTACATCAGAGGTTGCAGAAAACCACGATGGACATAACCATGATGAAGAAACGGCAACAGATAGCAAGCAGCCGCCAATGCGAGTCAACGATGTTACTCTTGCTCCAGGTGCAGACCTCGAGGCAGAAGTAGATACAGCTCTTGCAAATATTTCTAGAGGTAAAGAAACCAATGATATGTCTTTGGTTATGAATGCGGGTATAATGAAGCTGTTAGCTGTCTCACGAGCAGATACGAATAACCTAAGAGCTATCTATCATTTGGGTCTTTTTTCAATAGAATCAGGACAATTAGAAAAAGCTGAGAAAAGATTTGAAAAATTGATACTTTTGCAGCCCGAAAATCAGGAGTACAAAGAAAAGCTCGCTGAGATTCGCAAAGAACTAAATTAAAACATTTTAAACTATATACATTATGCCAAGCGGTAAGAAAAGAAAGAGACATAAGATTGCTACTCACAAGCGTAAAAAACGTCTAAGAAAGAATAGACATAAGAAAAAGAAGTAAAACATAATCCTAAAGCAACATGGCCTACGAAATGATAATAGACGTAGGGCAAGAAGGAGAAAGAATAGCTCTGCTTAAGGATAAGAAACTTGTTGAATTACACGAAGAGAAAAGCGATAATAGCAATTTCTTAGTAGGTGAAATTTATTTAGGTAAGGTAAAAAAAATAATGCCGGGCTTAAACGCGGCATTTGTAGATGTAGGACATGAAAAAGATGCCTTTTTACATTACCACGATCTAGGGCCATACATTAATTCATGGGTTAAAATAACCAATGAAACCTTAAATGGAAAACGAACAGAGGGAGATCTCTCTTCATTTAAATTAGAGCCCGAGACCGTTAAGACTGGTAAAATTAGCCAAGTTTTAAAACGGAACCAACAAATTCTTGTCCAGATATCAAAAGAGCCAATATCTTCTAAAGGTCCACGGCTGACAACAGAAATCTCCATAGCTGGGAGATACTTTATTTTGGTTCCGTTTTATGACACGGTCAACGTAAGTAAAAAAGTCAGTACTCTGGAGGAAAGAAAACGCCTCAAAAACTTGGGCAACAGCCTAAAAACCCCAAAACTAGGTCTGATCTGTAGGACCGCTGCCGAGCAGAAAGGCGGTCAAGATTTACATCAAGACATTTTAGAGCTGCAACAGAAATGGGAAAGTATTTTTACGAAGCTACCCAATGCTCGACCGAGAGATAGGGTCTTGGGCGAAGCGCAGAAGAGTTTTGCCATATTAAGAGACTTACTCAGTTACGACTTTGCTTCAATTACAATCAATCAAAAGCTGCTGTATGAGGAGATGAGAGCTCATCTTACGACTATAGACTCTAAGCTCCCGAAAGTACTGAAGCATTATACCGGTAAAGAAAATATCTTTAGCAATTACAGTGTAGACAAACAAATCCAAAGCTCTTTTGGGAAAACAGTTTCATGCGCTGGAGGATCTTATCTCATCATTGAGCATACCGAAGCTTTACATTCTATCGATGTAAACAGTGGGAGCAAAACAGCTCGGTCTAGCAACCAAGAAGAAAATGCACTTGCAGCAAACTTAGATGCCGCTAAAGAAATTGCACGACAGCTACGCCTGCGTGACATGGGTGGAATTGTAGTAATTGACTTTATCGACCTGCGCACACCCAGCTTTAAAAAACAACTTTTCAATACGCTCAGGGATGCGATGGAAGATGACAAAGCGAAGCACACTATTTTGCCCATGAGTAAGTTTGGCTTAATTCAGATCACACGCCAACGTGTAAGACCTGAAATGTCGATAAAGACCTCTGAGAAATGCCCTACATGCTCTGGTACAGGTACCATTACCTCTAGTGTGATGATTATAGATGATATAGAGCATCACTTGGAGTACTTACTTACAGTTGCCAAGCATAAAAAAGTGACTATTGTTACGAATCCATACTTAGCGGCATATATGAAACAAGGCGTGCTAAGTAGACGTGTGCATTGGTTTAGTAAATACAAAAAATGGGTTAACATAAAGGGAGATATCAAGCAGGGAATGCTCGATTATAGTTTTTTTGATCATAACAATGATCCAATAGACATCGATAAACCTTAATGGCTATCAAGTTGATAGTTGTAGGACAAACGAAAGAAACGTTTTACAAACAGAGCGAAGCAGAATATCTCAAAAGACTTACCAAATTTGCGAAACTAAACTATATCACAGTTCCTAGTTCTAAAAAGTCTGCCGTGCGTGAAGATTGTCTGCGTATGGAAGAAGAACAGTTATTGAAACATATCGGTCCAAGCGATTATGTATTGCTGTTGGATGAGAACGGAGATGAGTTTTCTAGTAGAAAATGGGCGCAGGAGTTGAATAGCCGTATCGTGAACGAGAGTAATCTGACATTCATAATTGGAGGAGCGTTTGGGTTTTCGGCCAAAGTAAAGTCAAGAGCAAATGGTTCTTGGAGCTTAAGTAAACTTACCTTTCCGCATCATTTAGTGCGCACCATATTCTTAGAACAGCTATACAGAGCGTTTACTATTTTAAATGGCGGTAAGTATCATAACGACTAAAAAAAATCAAAGCGAGATAGATTACAACTAATAAAAATTTGATTATTGGCAAACTTTGATATGTTTGCACACTAGCAATACGTTTCACAATGGCAAAGAAAAAAGATAAAAAAGACGACAAGAAAAAAATGGGTAGGCCGCCTACTAAACCGGTAGTCAAAAGGCCAGCATACTACGTTACGGTAAAAGTAAGTAACTCAATGAATTATCAAAAGACGAACGTGCTTATTAGTAAAGATACGATTCCAGAGATTAAGCAACTTATTGCTAGGTCACCACAGGCTGTTGATTTTTTAGGGTATTGGAATGGAAAATCTTACGAGAAAGTCCCTGAAATCGAAGCTTTCATTAAGAGTAGAAAATAATTTTATTGGATTATCAAAAATAATTAGGAGGAGCTCACAGCAGTGAGCTCCTTTTTTTATCACCAATTTTAAAAAAGCTATTGTTCGCAAAATATCCACTTCAGTTTTGGTTGCTATGTCTGAGCACACTGTTGTTCTTTTTCAGTTTCACTATACTTATTCCTGAGCTGCCAGATTATATTACATCTCTAGGAGGAGCAGATTATAAAGGCTGGACAATAGGTTTGTTTACTATAGCTGCAGGCCTCTCTAGGCCTATTAGCGGGAAGCTGGCTGACATTATAGGTCGTAAACCGATAATGATATTTGGAGGAGCTGTCTGTATAATCATCTCGTTATTTTATCCACTAATGACCTTTGTTGTTGGATTTCTAATCTTGCGATTTTTTCATGGTCTTAGTACTGGATTTATGCCGACAGGTTCAGTGGCCTACCTTGCAGATATTATTCCTGCCGACAGGCGGGGCGAAGCAATGGGTCTTATTGGTATAATGAATAACCTAGGCATGATGAGTGGCTATGCTGCTAGCAGCTACATAGTAAATCAGGTTGGGCTCAATAACATGTTTTACCTGTCAGGATTAATTGCATTCTTTTCGGTGTTTTTTGTGTTTACCATGCAAGAGAGCCTGCCAAATACGCAAAAACTAAAGCGAAAGCATTTCAGGCTTAGTACCGATGATGTCTGGGATGGAAGAGCAAAAGAGCCAGCTGTACTAATGCTACTTACGGTCACTATGTTTGGGGCAATAATTACACTAATACCAGACTATTCAGTAGGTTTAGGTGTAGAGAATAAAGGTTTATTTATCTCTGTAATGACGGTGTCTACCATTTTTACACGATTTTTTACAAGCAAGCTTTCAGATAAGAAAGGGAGAATTTTCAGTTGCAAAATTGGAACAAGTTTTTGGGTGTTAGCTGCCATATTACTCATGTTTAGACAAGTAGAGTTATTTTATGTAGCGGCTATTTTTTGCGGCATAGCCTCAGGAATCAATTCTCCAGCTCTATTTGCTTGGGCTGTGGATGTTGCAAATGGTGTAAGAGCTGGCAGAGCCATGGCTACATTGTTTATTGCCCTAGAGGCTGGTATTACGCTTGGAGCTATATGTTCTGCGTCTATATACGGTAATTCCTTTGTGAATTTTACGCAGGTATTTTTAGTGATTGCTGGTGTTAACATGGTCGCCCTCCTTTATCTTTTTAGGGGAGTAAAAAAAATGGGCGTAAATCGCTATTGACACAATTATTTGTATTTGTTCAAAATAACTTAAGATTCCCTTATTGTACGGTATCTGGCGTACATAAATATCTGTTGAAATATACCGTAAATAATTCTTGCTCGCAGGGGGGTTATTGTTTGGTCAAAAACATACATTTGCAGGAAATTATACAAGCATTTCATGGGTAAAAATGTAAAAATAAAGCGCGGTATGGACATACCGTTGGAAGGTCAACCGGAAAATACGATACACAGCGTAAAAAACCCTGCGACCTTTGCTCTAAAACCAAAGGACTTTAAAGGACTCATCCCTAAGCTTAATGTGAAGCAAGGAGATGAAGTAAAAGCAGGAGATTGTCTGTTCACGGATAAAGGGAACAGTAATATCTGTTTCACGTCGCCCGTCAGTGGTGAGGTTGCTGACATAGTACGTGGGGACAGAAGAGCTATCATGGAAGTAAAAATACTAGCAGATTCAGAAATGAGCTACAAGGCATTTGATACTTCTGGATATGCGGATAAATCGAGGGATGAGATAAAAGCGCTTATGCTAGAAGCTGGCTTGTGGCCATTCATAGTTCAACGTCCTTTTGGAGTTATTGCAGATACAGAAGTATCGCCAAAAGCTATACATGTTTCTGGTTTTGATTCAGCTCCACTTGCAGCAGACCTTAGTATTTCACTGAAAGGGGAAGAGGAAAACCTGAAAACTGGTTTTGAAGTATTGCAAATGCTTACAGACGGTAAAGTTCATTTGAATCTTCATGCCACAAAAAAATCCGAATTGTATTCGCAAGTATCGGGGGTAGAGGTGAATACATTCACTGGCCCGCATCCAAGTGGTCTTGTAGGTCTTCAGATCAACAAGATAGATCCAATAAATAAAGGAGATATCATATGGACATTAAAGCCACAACATGTTGCTTTCATTGGTAAGTTTTTTGCTACAGGAAATGTCAATCTTGAGCAGACTATTGTAGTAGCAGGCTCAGAGATGAAAGCCCCAGCATATTACAAAACAAGATTAGGTGCAAATATTACCACAATAGTAGAAGGAAACTTAAAGCAAGATAACGTACGTGTGATTAGCGGTAATGTACTCACAGGAGACAGAATAGCTGCAGATGGTTACTTAGGATTTTCTGATAACCAGTTGTCCATTATTCCAGAAGGTGATCATTATGAAATGCTAGGATGGTTATTCCCATCATACCCGAGACCAACATTAAGCCCATCACTGCCCCTATCCAGATTTCTAAAAAAGAAATTCAAAGTAAATACGAATCCTCACGGAGAACCAAGAGCTTACGTAGTAACTGGTCAGTATGAGAAAGTAATGCCTATGGATATTATGCCGCAACAGCTTGTGAAAGCAGTAATGGCCAAAGACCTGGAGTTGATGGAAAATTTGGGTATCTATGAAGTAATAGAAGAAGATATGGCGCTGTGCGAGTTTGTATGTACATCTAAGATTGACGTACAAAAAGTGCTAGGAGAAGGATTACAATTAATGGCAGAAGAAAGTTAATATGAAATTTTTAAGAGATCAAGTTGACAAATTAAAGCCAACCTTCTCAGAAGGAGGAAAGCTTAGTTTCTTGCATTCTACATTTGATGCATTTGAAACATTTTTATTCGTACCAAACCATACAACCAAGAATGGTTCTCACATACGTGATGGTATAGATTTGAAACGTACAATGTTCATAGTGGTTATCGCTATGATACCGGCATTGTTATTCGGTATGTGGAATGTGGGTCATCAGCAGAGTTTAGCACTTACAGGCACAGATGGAGATTTATTCAATAATTTCTGGGTAGGCTTGTTGCAAACTCTTCCGATTATCATAGTATCCTATGCGGTAGGTCTAGGTATTGAGATGGGTTTTGCTCAGTTCAGAGGTCATCCAGTAAACGAAGGCTTTCTAGTAACCGGTATGCTCATCCCGCTTTGTATGCCGCCAGATGTTCCCTTGTGGATGGTAGGCCTAGCTACAGCTTTTGCAGTAGTAATAGGAAAAGAGGTTTTTGGTGGTACGGGTATGAATTTACTTAACCCAGCACTCACAGCACGCATGTTCTTGTACATAGGCTATCCAAGTAGTATGAGTGGAGACACCGTGTGGGCGGCATTGCCAGAAGGTGCTGCTACTGTAGACGGTTACTCAGGTGCTACTGCTCTAGGTAATTTAGCATCAGCGACTTCTGCAGGTACAGGATGGAGCCCAGACTTATTAGCCGGAGGTAGTATAATGCCCGCTTTTTGGGGTAATATACAAGGCAGTATAGGAGAAACATCTGTAGTGGCTATACTCATAGGAGCTGTTATATTGATAGCTGCTGGCGTAGGAAGTTGGAAAATAATGGCAAGTACCTTCATAGGTGGTTTGTTCATGGGATGGATTTTCAATATCTCTGGAGCTAACGGTGCATGGATGGATATTCCAGCCATGTATCACTTAATAATAGGTGGATTTGCTTTTGGAGCAGTATTTATGGCAACGGATCCTGTATCTGCAGCGCAAACAGAAACGGGGAAATGGGTGTACGGATTTTTTATCGGCGTAATCACTGTATTAATACGCGTATTTAACCCAGGATACCCAGAAGGAATTATGATGGCAATACTTCTCATGAATGTATTTGCGCCACTTATCGACTACTACGTAGTTCAGTCTAACATTAAAACAAGATTAAAACGTGTCCAAGTTTAACAAAAACGATAACAAGTACATTATATCGTACGCGATAATAATGACATTGGTATTTGGTTCGGTACTAGCTGTAGTGGCTCTTGCGCTGAAACCAAAGCAAGATGCAGAGGTGCTTCTTGAAAAACAAAACTTTATTTTGAAAGCTGCTCTTGGCGAAAAGGCAATGAGCACAATGTCTGATGAACAAATAACAGCATTGTACAATGAGACTGTGAAAACAGTAGTAGTGAAAGCCGACGGAGTTAGAGTAGAAACGGAAGAAGCAAGCATAAACGTATTCAAAGAATATAAGAAACCAAAAGATGTACGTGAATTGCCAGTTTATAAGGTGTATGATCAAACAGATTCGAGCAAGATAAAAGCGTATGTATTTCCTGTATATGGTAAAGGCCTTTGGGATTTTATCTGGGGATATGTAGCAGTAGAGGCCGATCTTAAAACGTTAGGTGGTCTTGTATTGGATCATAAAGGTGAAACACCGGGACTGGGTGCTCGTATTACAGAACAAGAAGTTCAAAATCGCTTTATTGGTAAAGAAATATTCAATGCCAATGGCGAGCTAGATGCTCCTCATTTTCAAAAAGGAGAGGGCAACACATACGAAGGTGCACACAAAGTGGACGGTCTAAGTGGTGCTACTATCACAGCAAAAGGAGTTAATAATATGCTAGATGATTACCTAGCTATGTACAAAACATTCATTAAAGCACAGAAATAATGAGTACTGAAACAATTGAAAAAGCAAACGATCAAATAGCAGAAGTAAAAAAGCCTTCTGAACCACTTTTCAGTAAGAAGAGAAGACAACTTCTTTCTAATCCATTGGATGAGGACAATCCGATTACTATCCAAGTATTGGGTATATGTTCTGCACTTGCCGTTACCGTTGCGCTAAAGCCTACATTTGTAATGGCTGTTGCCGTAACAGCGGTACTTGTACTAGCCAATGTTGTCATCTCCGCCTTGAGAAACACCATTCCCAATAGAATCAGAATCATTGTACAACTTGTAGTAGTAGCTTCTTTGGTAGCTATAGTAGATCAGGTATTGAAAGCCTACAGCTATGATATTTGGAAGGAATTATCGGTATTTATTGGACTTATTATCACAAACTGTATCGTGATGGGACGTTTAGAGGCATTTGCCTTGGGCAATAAGCCTTGGGATGCCTTCTTAGATGGTTTGGGGAACTCTTTTGGGTACGCTTGGATTATCCTTGCTATTGCTTTCTTTAGAGAATTATTTGGTAGCGGAAAACTATTTGGTTTTCAAGTAATGCCAGATGGATACATAGGTAATGGAGTTATGATGTCGCCCGCAGGAGCTTGTCTTTTGCTAGGTGTGCTAATTTGGATAGTAAGAAGCCGAAGCGGTTACGTGGAAGATTAATTAGAAAATCTCAATAGATAGAAAAATGGAAAATTTAATAAACATATTTATCAAGTCGATTTTTATCGATAATATGATTTTTGCTTACTTCCTTGGTATGTGTTCATACCTTGCAGTATCCAAAAAATATAAGACCGCAGCCGGTCTTGGAATGGCTGTAATTTTTGTTCTAGGAATTACCGTGCCGTTGAACTGGTTAGCGTATAACTTCTTGCTAAAGGAAGGAGCTCTTACCTGGATAAGTGCAGATTTTGCCACAGTAGATTTAGAGGTGCTTAAGTTTATCGTGTTTATTGCAATAGTAGCAGCATTTGTGCAGCTTACAGAGATGGTAGTAGAGAAATTCTCTCCAGCGTTGTACAACTCACTCGGTATATTTTTACCACTTATCGCTGTAAACTGCTCCATACTTGGCGGTGCATTGTTCTTGCCTACTAGAGATTATGAGTTTGCAGAGGCTGTGACTTTTGCGCTAGGTTCTGGTATTGGATGGTTCCTGGCGGTAGTGTCACTTGCTGCTATTCGTGAGAAAATGGCTTATGCAGATGTGCCGAAGCCACTTAGAGGTCTTGGTATTACATTTATTATCGTAGGACTTATGGCTTTTGGTTTCATGAGTTTCGGTGGTTTTGAGCTACCCTTTAAGACTACAGAGCAGCAACAAGCTGAACAAGAAAAATCATCAGCAAAAGTTGAAAACAAAAGTGCAGAATCAGTAGTTAATTCAGTAGCAAACTATTCAGAATAAAGAAATGATAATAGCATTAAACACAACAGTCATATTACTTGCAGCAGCGGTATTTACCTCTGTCATTATTCTTTTGGTAGCCATGCTTATGATAGCCGCCAAAAGGTTGGTAAACCAAGGTGCTGTAAAACTGGTAATAAACGGAGAAAGAGAAGTAGAAGTTGAGGCTGGTGGTACCCTTTTGGGAGCACTACAAGAAGCTGAACTTTTCTTGCCATCTGCCTGTGGCGGTGGTGGTACTTGTGCGATGTGCAAGTGTCAGGTACACGAGGGTGGAGGAGATATTCTCCCTACAGAAACAGGTCATATCAAAAGAAGCGAGCAGAAAGATAACTGGAGACTTGCTTGCCAAGTGAAGGTAAAAGAAAATATGGTGGTAGAAGTACCTGAGGAGGTATTTGGTATCAAGAAGTGGGAGTGCGAAGTAGTTTCTAACTACAATGTAGCCTCTTTCATAAAAGAATTTGTAGTGAAGCTTCCAGAGGGTGAAAATCTAGACTTTGAAGCAGGTGGATACATACAGGTAGATGTGCCGCCAATCACTGTTGATTTTGGAGAAATTGATATTACTGCACACCCAGAGCTTGTAGCCGATGGCCGTGATGCCATGGATTTTAAATCTGAATGGGATAAATATGGTCTCTGGGATCTTAAAATGGTGAATGACGAGACTATTTTTAGAGCTTACTCTATGGCCAACCATCCAGCAGAGGGGAACATAGTAATGCTAAATATACGTATCGCTACTCCACCTTGGGATAGAAAGAACAATAAGTGGATGGATGTAAATCCAGGACTATGCTCTTCGTATGTTTTCGGATGTAAGCCAGGTGACAAAGTAACTATATCAGGTCCTTACGGTGAGTTCTTTATTAAAGAAACGGATGCAGAAATGCTCTATATTGGTGGTGGTGCAGGAATGGCACCTATGCGATCTCACTTGTTCCATTTGTTCCATACCTTGAAAACAGGTAGAAAAGTAACTTACTGGTATGGTGGACGTTCTAAGAGAGAATTGTTCTACTTGGATCACTTTAACAAAATAGCTGAGGAGTTTCCTAATTTTAAATTCTATGTGGTATTATCAGACGCTACTCCAGAAGACAATTGGGTTACCAAAACAGATATGGATGATAATGCTGGAGATGGATTCTCTGGATTTGTACACCAAGCAGTAATAGATGAATACCTTACGAAGCATGAAGCTCCTGAGGACATTGAATTTTACTTCTGCGGTCCTCCACTAATGAACCAAGCAGTTCTTAAAATGTGTGATGACTGGGGAGTGCCACCAGAAAATGTTGCCTTTGACGATTTCGGCGGATAAAATTAGAACTAAAATTCAGAGAATGAATTATAACACTACATCAAAAGGCAGAGCAATCTGCCTTTTTTTTATGCTAGTTGGCTTTGTTGCCTGTAAACAAGAAACAACGGTTCAACAAAATAAGGTGTCTGGCAACGCTCTGGGTACTACGTACAACATTGTATACCTGAGTACAGCAATAGACAGTGTTCGGCAAAAAATAGATTCGATTGTATTTGCCGTGAATCACGGTCTATCTACGTATCAGGGTAATTCGCTCATAAGTGCGTTCAATACCAACTGTGATACCCTTTGGGATGATCCAACTGAAGCAAAGCATTTTGCAAATGATATGCGTCACTTTGTGGAGATGGTAAGCCTGAGCAAAAGCATTAGTAGTAAGACTCTAGGAGCTTTCGATCCCAGTGCAAAGCTGCTTTTTGATGAATATATGCGTGCAAAAAAGGCGGAAGAGGTGATGAGTGCAGAAGCTGTAGTACACGCACTAGCTCACAAGGGAATGGGAAAAGTGCTGTTTAATGAGCAGGACATTCCGTATAAGCTGGACTCCTTGGTGCAACTTAATTTTAATGCTATTGCTAAAGGATATTTAGTAGATATCATAGGCAATTACCTTTCGGCACAAGGAGTAAATGATTATTTGGTAGAAGTAGGCGGAGAGATGCGACTAAAAGGGCAAAATGCAGAAGGTGTGCCTTGGAAAGTGGGCATAAATGTTCCCTCATTAGAAGCTAAGTCCTCAGATTTTTTCAAAGTACTGGAGCTCGAAGATATCGCCATAGCCACAAGTGGCAATTACCAAGACTTCTATTCGATAGACGGTGAGTTGGTAGGACACACATTAGATCCTCGGGATGGTAAGCCTGTGATAAGCACACTAAAGAGTGCAAGTATGCTGCACAAAGAGTGTGCAGTAGCAGATGCCTACGCCACTGCAGCCATGGTGCTCGGCCTAGAGGAATCTAGAAAGATAGTGCAACAAGATTCTACGCTTAGTGCCTTCTTTATCTATGAGAAAGGTACGGAGCTGAAAGGAGAATTTATAGAATAAAGGGAGTTCTATTTTCTCTTCTTATTCCTTTACCTTGCGGTCTTTATCATGATGACCGAAAAAGCCAAAAAAGTAGCCGATAGGCTAATGAGATATGTGCAAGTAGATACACAAAGCGATCCCTATAGTGATACATTTCCCAGTACAGAAAAGCAAAAGAATCTGAGTTTACTACTCGTAGATGAATTAAAGTCTATAGGTATAACAGACGCTTATATGGACGAATGGGGCTATGTTTTTGGTACGGTGCCCAGCAATACAGATAAGAAAATTGAAACGATCTGTTTCTGCTCGCACGTAGATACGGCACCCGATTGTAGTGGAGCTAATGTGAAACCAATTCTGCACCAAAACTATCAAGGTGAGGATATAACCTTACCAGATGATACAACACAGGTAATCACTGCCAAACAGCACAGCTACCTTACAGAGCGTATAGGAGACGATATTATTACAGCAAGTGGTTCCACTCTGCTGGGAGCTGATGATAAGGCAGGAGTGGCCATCATAATGCAGTTAGCGGAGGAGCTGATTCAGAATCCTAGTGTAAAGCATGGAGATATTCGTATACTCTTTACTCCAGATGAGGAGGTAGGTAGAGGGGTAGACAAATTGGATATGACTAAACTAAATGCAGACGTAGGCTATACGCTAGACGGTGGCACTCGTGGCTCGCTAGAAGGCGATACTTTTTCAGCCAATGCTATGACGGTAACCTTTCACGGTATCAGTGCACATCCCGGCTATGCCAAGGGTAAAATGGTAAATGCTGTAAAAGTACTCAGTCATTTTATAGAGACGTTACCTCCAATAGGTTTCTCGCCCGAAACCACAAGCGGTGCAGAAGGCTTTGTACATCCGTATAATTTGAAAGGGCAACTAGAGGTGGCAAGTGTCGACTTCTTAATCCGTGATTTTACTACTGCCAATTTAGAAAAGCACCAACAGGTTCTCATAGACTTGGCAGAGAAAACACTAGCCCATTATCCTGGTGCCAGATATGAGGTAGCGGTAAAAGAGCAATACCGAAATATGCGAGAAATGCTGGATGAGTTTTCACACATAGAAGCCAATGCAGTAGAAGCAATGAAACGAGCAGGAGTAGAGCCAAAACAAGACCTTGTAAGAGGAGGAACAGATGGTTCACGTCTTTCTTTTATGGGATTGCCCTGTCCCAATATTTTTACTGGAGAGATGGCCATACACAGCAAGCACGAGTATGTGAGCGTACAAGATATGGAAGCAGCCATAGATACGTGTATAGAGCTAGTGCAAGTATATGAGGAAAAGGGATAGGCCTACTACACGATGCTTATAACTATCCTCACTATTTTGTTTTGTATGTAATACGCCGCTGAAGAGCACGGCTATATAGCAGTACTTATACAGGCTCAGCTTGGCACTCTTCTGTTGGCTGAGCACCGCACATGGTGCAGGCGGCACCTTCTTCTTGCATCATGGGATTTTTGCCGGCACATCCACCGCGTACCTCACCGTCTTTCACAAGAAACACGCGTACTGCCATACCTATAAAGGCCAGTGACATTACAACTAAAATTAATCCAAGTAATACTAGAAACTGCATCGTTTATTTTATGTTATAACAAAGGTATTAAAGTCTAACAATACCTGAGACAGAAGCGTTACAGATTTTATCGCTTACCCATAGTGTAAAGCAAAAATCAGGTGCTGTTGCCGATATAACTGTTATTTTTACCGATGAAATCACCAAGATAACTTTTTGGCACTATATTCGTAGTACTCTAAATCAATGCATTATTGTTATGAGAGAGAAGCTTAAATCCATTAAAAAATCAACCCTTGTTATCATTGCTCTTTTGGTACTCAACATTTTTACTTTTACCGTAGTTTCTTCCAATATTAATCAGTACTACACCACTACAGAGACTATTTCTACGGCTGCAGATGGCAATAATTACTTCAAAACGGGTGTGAGTGTATTGGACTGGAGCTACAAGCTACTGAGGTACTTTCGCAAGTAGCTTTATAGAAATTTATACTCCTTTCAGCCACTAGACTCCGTTTCTTAGATATGCATCGATATCTTTGACCGTATCATAGTATGAGTATTACGCAAGACTCTTTCGTGAATTCAGTGTTGTACAAAAAAGCGACTACCTACAACCTACACCATATTTTTCTTTGGGTCATATACTACCTATTCTGGGTATTTGTGTTGAGTCCGGGTATTACAAGGCCCGATTTTTACATTAATTCTTTTGTGATAGTGGCTATACATGCCATGGTGAGCTACTTCAATATTTACTTTTTGTTCCCATTCTTTTTGCAGAAACGAGTTTACATAAAGTATTTTTTGGCAATAACGCTTTCTATATCGCTAGGAGCGTTGCTAGAGGCAGCGGTGTTTACAGTAATTAACACCATAGGTCCTGCCTTTAAGAGCGGCTTGCTTTCTCCCCGATTTTTACTTTCTACCTCCATGGCTATTACGTATACTACAGCAATTACGATGAGTCTAAAGCTTGTAAAGCACTGGTACGAGAAAGAGCGACTGGCCAAAGAACTAGCCAAACTAAATACAGAGACGGAGCTCAAGTATCTCAAGTCTCAGATTAATCCGCATTTCTTATTCAATAGTCTCAATAGTATTTATTCGCTTGCCTTGCAAAAAAATGACTTGGCACCAGATCTTATTCTCAAACTCAGCGACATACTTCGTTATATTTTGTATGAGGGTAGTGAGAAAAAAGTGAGCCTCACACAGGAACTAAAATACTTGCAGAGTTATCTGGAGTTAGAGAAGGTAAGACACGGTAGTCGCATGGACTTGGATATCGTTATAAATGGGGATACAGATACCAAGGAGATTGCTCCGATGCTGCTTATTCCATTTGTAGAAAATAGTTTTAAGCATGGACTGGGCAAGGATAAGGCTAAAGGATACGTTAGGGTAGAAGTGGATACTCAAAAGGAAGATTTACGCTTTAGTATAGCCAATAGCAAACCAGTGAACGGGAGTGAGGTATCACAACAAAAAGGATATCAAGGAGGTATAGGACTTATCAATGTAAGAAAGAGACTAAACCTGCTTTACCCACTAAAGCATTCACTGAATGTGGGTAGTACAGATGTTGAATTTAAAGTAGAACTCAATATAAAATTAACGTAATCAATTTTTAAAAAAGAATAGTATGAATTGTATAGCTGTAGACGACGAACCATTAGCATTAGACATCATTGAGGCTTATGTGGCTAAGCATCCAGACCTTACACTTGTAGCACGGTGCAACAACGCTGCTGAAGCAAGTGAAGTGCTCAAAACACACAAAGTAGATTTGATGTTTTTAGACATAAATATGCCTGAGATAAGTGGACTAAGTTTTGTAAAATCATTAGAAAACAAGCCGTTATTTATGTTTACTACGGCACATCCAGATTATGCTCTAGAAGGATTTGATCTAGATGCAATAGATTACTTACTCAAGCCTATTGCCTATGATAGATTTGAAAAAGGTGTAGATAAAGCGAAAGAGTATTTCAAGATAAAGAATACCAGCAATGTGGCTGAGTCTGACTTAGAAAATGAACATATTTTTGTAAAAGCAAATCAGAAACTCATAAAATTATCATACAGTGATATCTACTACGTAGAAGCATTTGCCGATTATGTAAAAATATTCTTAGCAGATAAGAAGATCGTAACGCTTCAAACCATGAAGAATATGGAAAAGAAGTTACCAGGAGATATGTTTAGCCGTGTGCACCGCAGTTTTATTGTCAATAGACAACATGTCGCATCATTTAGTACTTCTGGATGTGAGGTCAATGAAGTTAAAATTCCGATAGGCAAAAACTACAAAGACAGTTTTGTAGGTTTGATGAAGGCAAATAACATTCTATAGGGTTACATGGATAAACGTTTAGAGGCCTTTGGCCGTTTGCTGACAATCATGGATGAGCTCCGTGAGCAGTGTCCCTGGGATAAAAAACAAACAAATGAATCGCTACGTCACCTCACTATAGAGGAGACCTATGAGTTGAGCGATGCTATATTAAAAAATGATAATGAGGAGATAAAAAAAGAATTGGGAGATCTCTTCTTACACCTTGTGTTCTATGCTAAAATTGGCGATGAGAAAAAAGCCTTTGATGTATCTGATGTGCTCAACGGTGTATGTGAAAAGCTGATAAGTAGACACCCGCATATATACGGGGACGTAGCGGTAAAGGATGAGGAAGAAGTAAAGAAAAACTGGGAGCAGCTTAAGCTCAAAGAAGGAGGAAATAAGGGTGTGCTTAGTGGTGTGCCAACCAGTATGCCAAGCCTTGTAAAGGCAATGCGTATGCAAGATAAGGCTGCACAAGTAGGCTTTGACTGGCCCAGTAAAGATGATGTATGGGAGAAAGTAGACGAGGAACTTCAAGAGTTTAAAGAGGCAGAGGGGATAGAAAAAGAGGAAGAGTTTGGTGATTTGCTATTTAGTCTGGTCAACTATGCCCGCTGGCTAAAGATAAATCCAGACGATGCTTTGGAAAAAACCAACCGTAAATTCAAGTACCGATTTGAGGCTATAGAATCCTATGCCAAGTCACAAGGTAAGCAGCTAGAGGATATGACACTTGCCGAAATGGATGAGGTATGGGAAGAAGCCAAGAAAAAGTGAGCTATTCGCTTAGCTAAATACCCATATTATTGTTTACTATTGAACAGGCTATAATTTGGCCTCATATTTGAGATAATCGAACCAATGAATAAAGTACTATTTATCGCACTGTGTATGGCATTTTCAACCAGTGCAAAAGCACAAACCGAAGTGTATGACAATAAAAATTTTGATGATAAAATAGCGACCGTTATCCTTCAAAAAGATATTGATATATACGATCCGCTTCCGTTACTCAATTTGGCATCTGGCAGTCAGTTGCGCCTTAGTTTTGACATGCTAGATCCCAATAATGAGTTTTTTAACTTCTCATTTGTACACTGCAATAGAAACTGGGAACCCAGTGACTTGCAACCTATGGAGTACGTTACAGGCCAGTTGATGGGAGAGATTACGGATTTCAAATTCTCTACCAATACATTTACAAAATATACGCACTACGCTCTAAAATTTCCAACTGAAGAGATGCAGATAACCAAAAGTGGTAATTACATTATCAAGGTGTATCGAAACTTTGATGAAGAGGATGTGCTGCTTACACGTAGGTTTATGGTAGTTGATAATCAGACCAAAATAAGATCGGATATACGTACGGCTACCTTGGCCGAAAAGCGTTTTACCCACCAAGAAGTAGATTTTATGGTAGACTACAAAGGATTCAGTATCCCCAATCCGTTCATGGATGTGAACGTAACCATATTGCAAAATAATAGCTGGAACAATGCTATTTATAACCTCAAACCTCTTTTTGTGAATGGCGATGAGCTTAGTTTTAATTATGAAGATAAGAACCTTTTTCCGGGCACCAATGAGTTTCGCTTTTTTGACATTAGATCACTCCGTTTCTTTAGCAATAATGTCATAAAAAAATACAGGGATAGTGTTCAAAATTGTGTGCTGAGACCAGAAGAGCCCAAGGGTCACCTCAATTACGTACGTTGGCTAGATTACAACGGTAAACGTGTAATATTAAATGATGATGGTGTGAACATAGTAGAAGACGGAGACTATGCATTGATACATTTTTATCTAAAAAGCAATGACTTTAGTGACCAAGGTGAGGTATATATCTATGGTGAATTGAGCGATTGGCAGCTTCAGGAGAAGTTTAAGATGAAATACTTCCCGGATTATGCTATGTATGGAGCTTCTGTGCTTCTCAAGCAAAGTTACTATAACTATCACTTTGTGCTCAAGGACAAAGAAGGCAATATCGACTATACCTTTACTGAGGGAAATCACCAAGAGACTGAGAATGACTATACCATTTTGATATACCACAAAAACGTGTTTTATGGATACGATGAAATTATTGGAGCCACTACACGCAACAGTGCTACAGTAAAAGAGTAAATAGATGCTTTGTTTTTAGAGCGGGAATTCTATTTTCGCCAAGGTAGGAGTGGATAAGGATTTAGTCTATAAAATAGCCCTCACGCAGATACCCGGTATCGGTAGTGTTTTAGCAAAGAACTTAATTGGCTATTGTGGTGGTGTACGCGAAATTTTTGAAAAATCGAGTGAGTTTCTAAAAAAAGCCCCAGGAGTAGGGGATGTTTTATCACAGAATATAAAAGGATTCAACGATTTCAGTGGTGCAGAGCAAGAGGTGACATTTATTGAAAAGAATAATATTCGTCCTATATTTTTCTTAGACAAAGATTATCCTGCTCGGCTCAAGAATATTCCAGATTGTCCTATTCTGCTTTTTGTACGGGGTAATCAGAACCTAAATCCAGAGAAAATAATTGCTATAGTGGGTACGCGCAAAATGACCGAGTATGGTAAACAGTTTATCAATAAATTTATAGAAGACATTGCTCCATACGAGCCTACGGTAGTTAGTGGTTTGGCGTATGGTGTAGATATATGGGCACACAAGCAGTGTCTCAAGTATGGTGTAGATACTTTTGGTGTAGTAGCTCATGGTATGGATAGAATTTATCCTACTTTGCATAGTAACATAGCTCGCGATATGGTAGCTTCGAATGGTGCTATTCTTACAGAATATACGAGTGGTACTGCACCAGCTAGAGAGCATTTTCCCATGCGCAATCGGATAGTTGCAGGTATGGTAGATGCTGTAATTGTAGTGGAAAGTGCAGCACGAGGAGGCTCGCTTATCACTGCAGAGTTGGCAAACCAGTACAACCGAGATGTGCTTGCAGTGCCGGGTTCTATAGGTGAGAAGTATAGTGCTGGATGCAATTATCTTATCAAAAACCACAAAGCAAGTTTACTCCAAGATGTAGAAGATCTTGTAAAACAACTCAATTGGGATGTTAAAATGGAGAAAAACAATCAGCGAAAGCTGTTTGTGGAGTTATGTGATGATGAGCAAAAACTGGTAGACATGATACAAGAAAGCAAAGAAATGGGTATAGATCAACTAATGGTACTCTCGGGTATGTCAAGCAGCACGCTAGCTATGACCTTACTAGAATTAGAAATGAAAAACTGTATTTGTTCCTTACCTGGTAAACGATACCAAACCATCTAGAAATTTATGATAAAGAAGTCTGATTTTAATTTTAAGCTAGACGAAGCGCGCATTGCTAAGTACCCGCTAGAGCGTAGGGATGAATCCAAGCTATTGGTATACAAAGACGCCGTTTTTAGCCACCACGTTTTTAAAAATATAGGTAAGACACTCGGAAGTGATACGCTCATTGTACGTAACAACGCTAAGGTAATACCGGCACGTCTCTATTTTAAGCGGGCGACTGGAGCACTCATAGAAGTACTATTGCTGGAACCGATTCAGCCTAGCAACTACGAAAGAGCCTTTGCCGCTACATCCTCTTGCCAATGGAAGTGTATTATAGGCAATAGTAAGAAGTGGAAGGTAGAT
>ERZ1047472.19-NODE-19-length-162826-cov-23.381536_pt1 | contig 162826 bp, 140 predicted proteins | sample MGYA00383095_ERZ1047472 | MGnify/ENA primary metagenome ERZ1047472 (study PRJEB29581, sample SAMEA5548365) | metagenome | biome: marine; feature: coastal; material: water | depth 1 m | study: Short-term variability in the microbial, nano- and picoplankton... | reverse complement strand
AAATGCCTAATGGACATGGTTACACTTATGAATATACCGATTGCGAATGAGATCTGAAAGTTAGATAAGAGTCTAATAGACTCTACAAGAGCGGAATAGTTGAATTTAGATTCACTATTCCGCTCTTTTATTTGTCTGTGATTCGCTCTAGAATTGTCGACGTGCAGTCACCCTCTAAATTTGCGGTTATCTTGACTACATCTTAGATCCAATAAATTAGCTGGAGTAGTGAATTAACTTTTTTTATTTTTCTCTTCCATATCTTTAGGAAACCGACTGAAATTTCCCATTCCATCCATATCTGTGGGATCAGATAAATTGGCATAGTTATTTGTTTCGTCTTGTTTTCTATTTCCATATCTAATGCTCCACATCATAAAGCAACAATATGCTCCAAAAAGTATAAACCCAATAATATACATTACTACATTCATGATCTTCTTCTTTGTCTTATGGCTATTGCGAATAATAAAATTGTACCTGGCCAATGAGCGGAATATTGGGCCTCTTCAGTGCTGCCCGTCATACCTAACCCAACGGAGTAGACAAGACAGATAAATGCGATAATTATGGGGTACCATTTTGCTACGAAATCTTTTGTTTGTGACATATTTTTTTGTTTGATTAAGCCACAATATACGAGAATAAATTTAAGATGCAATTGGCTCAAATGATAGCAGATACTCAATGCCTCGAGTTGTATCTACCATATTGAGCCTAAAATACGTTAGCTTTGAGTTAGTATCAGGTGATTACTGAAGCGTATAAATTAGGCATTGAAGGCAATATCTACGTATTTTTTACCCTATTTTGAGATCAACGTATCTTTAGTTTTTTCGCTTCTAGCTCTTGCTATTATTCATATACTATTTAACAAGACTATCAGCCCTTTTTTTTACGTTATCGTATATTCAACATAGTCTACCGCTATTGGATTTTACTTACAGGTTGGCTACGGCTGATATCAGTTTTGTATTCGCAATTAAACAATAGGCTTATTCCGATTCTTTACCTTCATTTTGCGTAATGAGGGGTTTTCCATTCAGTGCTTGAATTAATGTTGATGTTGCAAGAAGGCCATAAAATATTGAAATAATTAGGGTGATTTTAGTATTTCTGAAAACATAAAAAGATAGCAATGGTAAAAGTTGTAGAGCGTGCATTCCAATAAAGTGTGAGACTCTTAAATCACCTACAGTTTTGCTCCAACCCACAATCCACCAATTCGAATTATCATTTAGAGCTCCTACGCTATGATTCATCCGAGAACCCATTAAACCGCCCTCAAACGAAAAAATAACAAAAATTAAGATTCCCAAACGAATTGACCATACGTAATAATTAGGTAAACTCGGGAAAGGCTGTATGAAAAATAGCAGGCCAATATATGCAGCATATAACGTAACAAGTGCGGCGGCTAAACCCATTAATGAATAAAGAAGTGAGTAGGTTGGTGTACTAATATTAAAGTGAGACAATTGTCCTTTTGATGCCTGAAAAACAATATATATTAGTTCAAAACCGAACAGTGAAATTACTGTCCAATTGAAAGGTGTTACATTAAAATCGGATAGATAGTGGCAGTACCACGCCATGGTCCAGGAGAATAAACCTATTGATATTCCAAATTTCAATGGCTTTAACCAAGCGTTTAATCCTCGAATTTCTGTCGCTGTTGTTTTAGTCATAACAAGGCAACCGATCGAAATAATAAGACATAGCAAGCCAAAATAGAATAAGTGCTCGTTACGAATTTTTAATTCTTTGAGAAAGCCGATAGTTCCTTCACTCATCAATCAATTTTCTAGTCAATCTTATATTTCGGAACGAAATAATTTAAGCAATAGAGCATTGCACCATACGTTAGAATAAGCGTAGGAATATTCGTGTTAAAACCTAAGTCAAACGCTGGTATGCCAAAGAGCTCTCTGAAAGAATGGGTAGCGATAAGTAGCATGAAAATAATGCCATAAGCAAAAACAGAGATTATACTTATTTTATTCTTTTTGCTACGGTTAATTCCCTTTTTAGTCTCTTCTTTAAAGAAATACCAGAGTACTATAATGCTGAATAATGCTTCAATAAGAATTGCTAAATAAGGATTAGAGGCATATAAACCAAAACCAAACTCCATAGTATCTGCACCAAATACGTGATGCATATGTCCTGAAAAGAAGTCCAGCACAAAGTGAATTGACACCAAAGCCATACTTACCAATCCTATTGTTGTGTTTTGGAAAAATATTTTTCCAAGGGCAAAGGCGACGGCAAGCCAAATTAGAAGTGGAAGGAGATCATGACTGTACACCATATCAACTGCCATATTGCTCAAAGAAGCGTCAAAAGCATCACTAGGGTGAGTAGGTTCAATCCCTAAATAATGGAACACAAACCATAAAAAATCTTGCAGTTGTGAGATAATTAAAAAATACAAAAGAGTTCCCTTGGGAAATTTTTGTCTCGCAACTAGTGCTGTTGTAAAGTGACCTGCTAACATACTTCTTGATTTATTTTTTTATTTTTGATTTCGAATTGATAGCAAAAATAGCTATTGCTACTGAATTGATAGTAATAATCCACTAAATAAACAATGAAAAATAAATTTCGTTCAGGTTGTCCGATTGCGTCTTCGTTAGATATTGTTGGCGACAAATGGGCTTTGTTAATTATTCGAGATATGCTTATCAAGCATAAAAAAACGTTCAAAGAATTTTCTGAGTCGGATGAAAAGATTGCCCCAAGTATTTTGTCTGCAAGACTTAAATTGTTGGAGTCTTACAAATTAATTTCAAAGAGAAAATTTCAGACAAACAAAAAAGAGAACATTTATCTGTTGACAGATAAAGGAATTGATATTACTCCTGTAATTATTGAATTCAGTTTATGGGGCGAGATGAATATGAGAGAATTTAATGAAATAGATGTTGTTGACGGCTTAAAAGCCGATAAATCAATGATTATTGACACTGTTCAGAATAATTACAATTCCATGTTATTGCAATTCGGATAGCCTACCATAGAGGCTGAGGTCTGGCGTGCCAGATATTTGCGAAGATTCAGTGTTGCTTTGAGCAGTTAATTGTTGTTCTCGTTTATGCCTATAAAAAAGATCCCAATTTTATTGATTGTCACATGTTTCACTTGTTTTTAATGATCTAGCTCTGTTTTGATTATTTTTGAAGACTACAGTAGAATCGAAGGATTAAAATCCTGTCAAAATGATGTTTTTTAATTTCCGTAATGTAAACATCTATACGCCTCTTACATGATTGAATACCTAAAATTACAGCAAACCTTTTTTGAGCAGAGAACAACTCGACCTATAGCCTATAGGATTCAACAGCTAAAGCGGTTGAAAAGGTTATTGAAAGAAAATGAGGATGAGTTTAATAAAGCTATTTATCTCGATTTTAAGAAGTCCGCTTTTGATACGACTACAACCGAGCTGAATCTGTTGTACAGCGAGTTAGATAATGCCATAGCTCATGTGACAAAATGGGCTACTATACAAGCTAAGAAAACCAACTTAATTAATTTACCCGGTCGTAGCTATGTGATAGCTGAGCCCTTAGGCGTAAGCCTCATCATAGGTGCATGGAACTATCCATATTTACTCTCTTTTGCTCCTGCCATAGCAGCTATCGCAGCGGGCTGTTGTGTGGTACTCAAACCCAGTGAAATCCCGGAAAATTCCAGTAAAGCTATTGCCACTTTGGTAAATGATAATTTTGATCCAGGTTTTTTTGTTGTGGCAGAAGGTGGAGCAAAAGTGGCTATAGCCCTTACCGAGTTGCCATTTAATAAAATATTTTTTACGGGAAGTGCTACAGTAGGTAAATTAGTCTATCAAGCAGCTGCCAAAAACGTAGTTCCAGTCACTTTAGAGCTTGGAGGTAAAAGCCCTGCTATCTTGGATAAAAGCTGCAATTTAAAGACGTCAGTAAGACGATTGATATGGGCCAAGTATCTGAATGCAGGTCAAACATGTATTGCCCCAGACTACGTTTTGGTACACAGCAGTATATATAATAAGGCCTTAGCCCAAATGAAAAAGGAGTTAGACGCACAGCAACATGATGTGGCCAATAGTAATTATGTGCAGATAATTAATGCTAAAAATTACAAAAGACTTTGTGGACTTATAGAAACGGATAAACGGGTATATGGAGGTATTTGTGATCTACAAGCACGTACCATATCACCTACCATACTTTCCCACGTTAGTATGGACGATGCGTGTATGCAAGATGAGATTTTTGGTCCTATTTTACCTCTTATTTCGTACGATACCTTAGACGAGGCTATTGCAATCATAAAATCAAAACCTAAACCACTTGCTTGTTACGTGTTTACCTCGCGCAACGAAATCAAGAAAAGAGTGCTCGAGGAGGTCTCATTTGGTGGGGGAGCCGTAAATGATGCTGTGATGCATATTGCCAACGGTGATCTGCCTTTCGGGGGAGTTGGGCACAGTGGCATAGGTTCTTACCATGGTGCAAGTGGTTTTAGGGCGTTTTCACATTACAAGAGTATTTTAGATAAGCCTACCTGGTTAGAGACAGGACTCAAATATTTTCCTAAGACTTCCCTTAAGCTCAGGATTATTCGGTTTATCACTAATTTGTAATCTACAAGGACATAATGATTTCTTGTTTGACGGTGTAGTGGTCTATCAAAGTACACGTAAATGATTGTCATGTTAATATCATAATTGATGATTTTTTGCCCGTATGAAATTTATTCCACTTATTGTACCCTTTAACCAAAAATAAAATAACATGAAAAAAACAACTTTATTACTAGTAGCAGTAGCTTTTGGATTTACTTCCTTTGCTCAAAAACCTTCTGAAGGAAACTTATTAACAGAGGTAAATCTTAGCCTCAAGGAATGGAACAATGAGTTTGCTCTTCCATCTCTTCGTGCCAGATATTTCATCGCAAGCGATGTTGTTCTGAGAGCTGATTTAAGTCTTTCTGGGTCTAATCAAACAAATACTGTTTTGGAGTATGATGGTTCAGATTTTACCGGTAAGTCTGGAGAACAAACAATATCAAACTCAGGGATAGGTTTAAGAGTGGGTATTGAAAAGCATTTTGCTGGAAATGATAAATTTTCTCCTTTCGTAGTAGCTGCGATAGGTGCCGGAATTGGTTCATACGAGGAAGAGTGGACAGACTACACGCAAGACGCTTCAGGCACTGGATTCTACATGGAAGACGCTACAGCAACTGCTGATCAATCAACAAGTCGATTTGAGATTGGTGTTGGTATCGGTGCTGATTACTGGGTAACTAACTCATTCTATATGGGTCTTGAATTTGGTATCGGATATGGTAAGGATAACTACGGAGAGGGTACGGGTACCAGAAAGAATACGGGTTTGCCTGATAACGCTAAAACACCAAAATCATCCTTTGGGTCTTACAGTACTGACATGTTCACGTCAGGATTCAGAGTAGGTTTCGTATTAAAATAACTTACGCATTAACATAACTAAAGGGAGGCAAACATATTTTGCCTCCCTTTTTTTTTCTTTTGTAAGCAATAGGATAGGTGCAGTAGAAATGGTACAATTGATTCCGTTGGGACTGAAATACCAGCTGAGTTTGTCTGTGGTGGTACAGATTGAGTTGCCATTGCCACTCTTACACCCCGCAGGTTATTTAAATGTATATTTAGTCAGAATTTATTTACAGGGTAGTTAGGTTTATCCATATGGCAAATCTATTGTGTCAGTTATAGTTTGAATTGCTTTAATACGGGTAGAGCTTTGTTGCTAAAGTCAAACAATGCTTGATTTTCCCACGGTGATGCATCTGTTCCTTGTTCTCCTTTCCATGCAATTAATTCTGCCCCCCAATAGCAAAATCCAATTCCTTTGTCTGATTCGTAGGTAATTCTCTTTATCTCTTTAATGAAGTCACTCTGGCCTTCAACCGTTGCAGGATAATCAGGTAATATCAATTGATCATCTAATCCCACGATATTATTGGTCCAATCGTTCCATTCCAGCGTAAATGGATATGCTGTCTCTGCAATGACGATTTGCTTTGCGTGTGATGCACTTAAATTTTCTAGGGTATTCTCAAGTGTATGGAGTGATTTGCCATGCCAAATAGGATAGTACGATAGTCCAATCATGTCATAATCAAGTATATTTAGTTGACTATAAAAGACATCGGCATTTTCAAGCCCAGCAAAATGCACGATGATTTTACACTCCTGTGAGTTATTCCTTACTGCAGAGCACCCTTTTTGAAGAAGGTGGATGAAGTTATTATTACTGGGGGAAATAATACCATAAGGATGAAGGATACCTGAGTTTATTTCATTTCCAATTTGTATGTAATTGGGTCGTAATTCGTGAACCACTCGTGTGGTGTAGTTATAGATACTATCTCCCAAAGACTCTAGGTCGAGCCCTTGCCATTGAGGGGGCGTTTGTTGTAAGCCAGGATCTGCCCAAGTATCAGAATAGTGTAGGGTCAACCAAATTTTAAACCCCTTATTCGTAAGGACTTTGGAAAGTTCTTTTACAGCATTAAATCTAGATTGTTTACCTAGAGAGTCTACCCAAAGCCTTAATCTGATTGTATTTATGCCATTTTCTTTCAGTATAGATAAAAAGTCTTGAGGATTTCCTTCTAAATTATAGAAAGTTGGCTTTGAATTGGCTATTTCAGAATAGTTAGAAATATCAACTGCAGAGATAAAATCAGGTTTTAATCTTTGCTGATAAGCATTCTCTACGCCTTCTTCTTTACAAGATGAAAATAGCATAATTAAGATAAGCAATACACTGCATCTCTTATTCAAGCGGTTCAAAAAATTAAATCCAAGCATAGCTGTTCACATCAAATAAACTACTTTCGGTGGACAATCAAAATCAATGGAATAAGTTTATTGAGGTAGCATGATTAAAAATGGGTGGTGTACCAAATAAATAAAAGCACTGTATCGAGTGATAGAGGCGGTGTAATTCAATTATTGGGGCACTATGCACGATTTTACAATCCGGGGTATATGTTCCTTCCCCTGATTTTTCAATTTGATCATTTGCTGGTATCGCTTTGTTTCCAACTTCGGATCGCCAGACTGAGGCTTTACCCACGTATCACTTCATGCTTCTGTATTATCTTAGTTATACGGCAGTGCCTACTGTCTAGCCCGTTTAATTTTTCTTTTGGTTGCGCCAATTATAGTTTGATAAATTTCAAGCTCTTATTTCCCACTTTGATGATATACATATTGGGTGGGAGTGAAGAGACATCAAACGTTCCCTTTTGGTTTGTACTATTGCCAGTGAGTACCACATGACCTAATAGGTTAAAAATACTGAATTCAAAATCCAGTAGACCTTTACTTTCAATATGCAGCATAGTATTGACAGGGTTGGGAAAAAGCGTAAAATGCGGTGAATACGTTGATAATTCTTGAACAGAATTAACTTCATAGTCTTTCTTAAATACCCAAGCCTTATTGGTAGAAACGAATCTGTTCGGATCAAAGCCACCAAAATAGATTGCCTTCTCATTTTGGAATGGTGAGGAAACGTAGCATCTGGTGGCGACTAGTGCAGTATCATTTTTCGTTATTGTCCCATTTATTTCCTCTAGTGCGTATTGACCATTTATATCGCGCCTAGCAAACATGGCTCCCTTGTAATAACCGTTCCATGTTGGGTGGCCTCCTCCCGCTATAGTTGCTTCAAACCCTACTAGGTGCATAGTTCTATTAAGTACTGGATCTGTGTACTCGTAAAATTCATTGTACGCTCCAAGAACGTAGCTTACCTTAGAGCCAGGTAAATAATCTGCTATTAAGGTAGATAATTGAGCTTCGTTAATACGAATAAATCCACCAGCACTGTCTGGCTCCAGACGGTAAATTACTCCTTGAGATTGACCATTTGGACACCACATTAATAATAAAGCTTGATCGTTGCTATTGGGGATATCAATAGCTGTAAGCCCTCTAATTCCACCTACCGCAGAAGAGATCTTTTCGCCGAGGTCACTAAAGTCATGCGCTGTAACGTAGCTTGCTGAAACTCCATTAATACGCTTGTAGAGTTTACTTCCCGATGAAAAATATAGGGCTCCATTGGCTATTTCAATCCCTAAAGGTCTTATGCTTAATGGACCGAACTCTGCCGTTGATTTCCAATCAATTTTTCCCGGGTTTGATGGATTGTATTGTCCTTTGAAGATACCTTGGACTCCTACACTGGCAAATACGTATTCTGCACCAGTTACTTCGTCTGTAAACAATTCTATATCTCTTATGGAGTAGCTCTCGCCAGCTGGGAAACCTCCCTGACAAATTTGACTTTCTCCCCATTTGCCATTCACATCATTGCGTACAAAACTGTTTACCTTTACTTGTCTAGTGATATAGTTTGGTGAATATCCAGCGCAAATTAATACGGTGTCTGGAGCTGAGAGCAAATTGCCAAACTGGTCTTTGGTAAAAATTAGTTGTTTCAGAATTTCAGGTCGAAGATAATTTGTGCCAAGAAAAAAATCTTCTTGCCAATCTCCTGAGGAATTATCTAACCGATTTATTTGGCCCCAACCTATGGAGCTGTTAGAGCCACCGTACCATTGGTTATTCTCATCTTCCCAGTATCCAATTGAAGCGAATAGTGCACTCTTGTGATTTACTAGCTGTAACACTTCAGAACCACCTAAGAATTTTTTGTTTTTATCGTATTCTCCTGCTGTGAATGATGTACTCCACGTCTGCGCACACAGTGGGCCCAAAGTGCTTGTTACCAAGATGAACAATAGTGTTTGTTTTTTGAAATTCATTTCTATTCGCTGATTTAGTATAGGTACTAATTCAATTAGCTACCAAATTTATTCAATTTAGTTCACTATTGTGCTTTTTTGACCACAGTATTATGGATCATTGTACTTATCGTACTCTGCACATATAACCTATATTTACCTGTCTTGTTGACTTTGGAATGTCATAGGGTGATATTGAAAGGTACTGTATAGTGTAAATGGCTTTGCATTGAATCAAACTGACCACTTGCATTATGAAACAATAAAATATACGGAAATAGTGCAAATGCTAGTTACTTCATTTATCACATTTATCGAAAAATTAGGATAATATGCATGAGCAGTTCTAGCTCGTAATATCACTCAATACACCTTCGTATATAACAGCTACAGTGGGGGGAGTATTTTTTATCCTTGCGTGTTGGGGGTCTTATCTTTTGTACTTTTTGTGATGCATATTCTCTCCTAGTTTGATTTGTTCATCATCTCAAAAATAATTTCACCTCCATTCACAAGATCACTGTGCACCAACTGTGTCCCTTTGATTATTTTTCCGTTGACCGTTACGCTTTTTACATACACATTCTCTCTGCTTTGATTTTTAGCTTTGATAGAAACTGTTTTTCCATTGCTCAAATGAATTACAGCTTCTTTGATCAAAGGGCTTCCTAATGCATAATTTGAAGTACCAGGAGTTACTGGATAGAATCCCAAACTACTAAATATATACCATGCACTCATTTGCCCAGCATCATCATTTCCACACAAGCCATCAACCGTTGGAGCATACATTGTATTCATTATCATGCGCACACGTTCTTGGGTTTTTTCAGGATGACCTGTCCAGTTATACAAATAGGGAATATGATGACCTGGTTCATTGCCATGAACATAATTACCAATAATCCCGTCGCGTGTTATGTCCTCATGTTTAGCAATATATCTTTCATCTATATCCATGGTAAAGAGAGAATCTAAATGCTGTGTAAATCGTTCATTGCCACCCATCATATCAACCATATTAGAGATATTTTGAGGAACATACAAGCCATAGTTCCAGGCATTTCCTTCAATAAAACCCTGACCATGTGTGTCCATAGGATCAAAATCCTCTCTGAACTTTCCATTCGATAATCTCGGTCGCATATAACCACTCGCCGGATCGTAAACATTCTTGTAAAACGCTGAACGTTTCATAAACTCTTCATTCACTGAGATATTGTTAATTTGATTTGCCATCTGCGCAATGCACCAATCATTGTAGGCATATTCTAGTGTTTTTGAAACGGAAGAATGGCTTTTGTCGTCTGGTACGTAGTTATAATCCTTATAGTCTTTCAGACCGTCAAAATAAGGCACATTGGCAGTATTTACCGAAGCTTGTAAAGCGCGATGATAATCAAAATCACCTACGTTTTTTGCCATAGCATCTGCAATAACTGACGTTGCATGATAGCCAATCATACACCAATTTTCATTGGCGTAATGAGACCATATTGGGAGCATGTGGTGTACACTCTGGTCATGATGCGCCAGCATGGATTTTATCATATCATTATTGCGATTAGGTTGCGTGATATTGAACAATGGGTGTAAGGCCCTATACGTATCCCAAAGCGAGAAAATAGTGTAATTGGTGAAGTCCTCTGAAGTATAAATGTTTTGATCTAATCCTCTGTATTGTCCATCTACATCTTCGTACAGAATAGGAGATAGGTTTGTATGGTAAAGAGCGGTATAGAAGTTTATCTTATCGTTATAGTTTAAAGTGGTTACCTCTATTTTCGAGAGTTCGTTGTTCCACTTTTCTTTGGTATCTGCTCTTATTTTATTGAAATTCCAATGTGGAATTTCAGTGTTTAAGTTTTTTAATGCACCATGAGTACTTACGGAAGACAATGCAAATTTAATGTTGATTTTTTCATCTTCTTTTGTATTAAAATTGAAATAAGCTCGAATGTCCTTTCCGGCCATTTCTGGGAAGTTTTCATCTTGTTTGAAACGTCTGTAAAATCCATCATAGTTTAACGCATCATACTTTTTGTGACCATAGCTTTTGAAAGCTTTGGAAAATTGCATTGCAAAAAATACTTTTTTGTCTCTTGCCCAACCTTTGGTCTGCCTGTAACCTGTAACTAGTGAGTCGTTTTCTACGCGAATAAAAGTCCAAACGTTTTTATCGTCATGGTGATATACATTATAAACCATATCCAGAATGATATGTGCGTCATTGGATTTTGGAAATGTATATTGATGAAAACCAACACGGTCGCTTGCGGTGAGTTCAGCTCTAATTTTATAACGATCTAAGTCTACTTTGTAATAGCCTGGAGATGCTTCTTCATTGTCGTGCGAAAATGTAGAATAAAAACCCTTATCACCTTCTTGAGTAAGCATTGGATCAAGAACCAAGCTGCCAGTACTTGGCATGACGAGAAAATCACCCAAATCGGAATGCCCAGTGCCGCTGAAATTGGTATGTGCAAATCCAATAATTGTGGAATCACGATGCTGGTAACCTGCACAATATTCATAGGTCTCGGGATTGTAATTGCCGTCCTCATTGAACATGACTTCAAAATTGGTTTGTGGACTTAATTGTACCATACCAAATGGAGCAGTTGCTCCAGGAAATACGTGACCCATTTTGCGTGTTCCAATAAAAGGATCTACCAATTGAGTGTAATCAATTTTTGATTCATTCAAAGCGATCTTCTTTTTCCCTTGCTTTTTACACGATGTCAATACTGCTGTAAACAGAAGCAATGTCAGTAGTTTTTTCATATTGTATAGTAGTATACTGCACGGCTAAAGTTATGAAACGTAGCGTAGAGAAAAATACTACCATACGGAATAAACTTTGGGCCATTTTTTTGAGTTTATTTTATATTTTTTGTTTTACTGCCAAGTCTAAATATCTAGCAGGCACTATTTCAAAGTGCTACTTGTTAGGTCAATTGCTACATGGGTAAACTCCTTTGGTCTTAACGCATATTAATACTTTGATATTTTTATGCATACGGCAAGGTATAGTTTATGTCTTGTACAAATTGTTATATGTTTTTAAAATTACGGAATTATGAGATATTCCGTAAAAATCCGCTAAAAAAAACTTCAACACGCGGGTTACTTTGAAGTTGCTTAGACGAAGAACTACTGTCCTGTACAATGAGTTTGCAAGGACTTTCATTCTTGTGCTTACGGTTTTCCTAACGATCGTTTACCATCGTTTCGATACCACTCATAGAGCGCATTTGCTTCGCAAGAAAATATCACGTTAAAATATACTTTTTACAGCCACTAGTATTTTATGAATTGCTTGTATTGACCATTGATGTTAAGGTAGTACAAACCAGCATCCAGGGAAGAAACGTCGATCTTTTGTTTTCGCGAACGAAGTTTGTTTTGTTGTACGGTTTTTCCCAGGTTATTTCTTATGTACAGATCAAAGGGTTGACTGTTTTCTCTATTGACATGAATATACTGTTGCGTTATCGTAGGGTATAGCTTAAATGAGGAGGAGATGAGGTGAGCAGAAGCCTCTTCTTTATTGATGTTATCGATTGAATCGGTAAGACCTAAACTCATATTCGTGAAGCTACCACTGCCAGTTTGTGTTATTGTAACAGCTTTGATCTGGTAGTGATTTTTTCCGTCATACGGCTGATTGTCTGTGTAATCTGTACCTTTTATTAAACGTGTATTTATTGGATTTCCATAATCTCCACTTGCAGTATTGCTTCTGTACAGGTGGTAGCCGATAATATCTGGTGCTGTACTCGCTTCCCATTCAATGAATACCTTGTTTCTGTCTTCATTTGTTTTTAACGATATATTTTGTGGGGGTAAAATCATGTGATGTCTAAGCGAAGGATCTCCCATAAGAGCCATTTGGATACCATTTTGATAGTATCCAGCATTGTATGTTTTCCAATCATTTTGAGAAAGTAGAGTAATTTCTCCATAGGTATCTCCTAATGCAAGTGTGTGAGTCAGCCATTTAGGGCGCCCTGACCACATGGCTGCAAAACCGAGTTTTGATGATGCTAAGGTTCCTCGAAGTAAATTATTTTCACTATCGAAATCGCCAAAAAAACTACCAAATAGATGATTAAATGCTGCAGCATTTCTCGTATTAAAATTGATTGTTGCACCAAAACCATTACACATATAGTACCATCCTGCACCGCAGGTAAATGATAGGGCGTAGTTGCGTTCTTGTGTATTGTTTAGAACATCGTCATAAATGACACCATTTTTACCACAAATAGCAGAGAAATCGCGAACAGCCCCCGCGCCAAATCCCTCAGCCATAGTGCTGAAGTTATCTTCAATTATACCTTGGTTTACTAAAGTTACTTGGCCTAGTTTGTATGCGTGTACTTTGTTCAAGTATTGTCTAGTGAGGTCAATTTCAGATTTGTTAAGTGCGGGAAGGTTACTAAAATCAACGCGACCAACACCAATAGATACCTCTCCGGGTATTCTATTGTTGTCAAATTTCCCATCGCCAATGCGATTCTTATTTTGTTCACGTTTACCCAGTGTAGTAGAGTCCTCATCAGTCCAAGCTCCATCAATAACGCCATAGTAGACATCAGAAGACCAAGCTCCACAATGTGAATTTGCGTCGGTTCTACCATGTCCATCTGGTGGCCCTGGGTAGTCCGGATCTTCACAAAACAAACCAGAATATGGAACCGGTACATTGCCCAATAAGTATAGAGCATTGCATCCTACTTGATTGTATTTTACCTTAACCAGTGAGCTCACGTCGGAAACAGATGCTGAAGAAGAAATTACTTCTTTAAAAACCTTCCAACCATCTGCTGTTAGGTCCTGGATTAAAACGCTAACCTCTGCAGAAAGACTACTTTCAATATATTCTGTAACAATCAGACCCATAACACCTCTTGAGTGTACCGCTGGTTTTTTATATGCCGTACTGATGTAGGCATAGCCTTTTAACAAGTTGGGCCTATCAAATGGATCTGTCAGCGATGTTGTTTTTTCAATTGCATATTCATAATTGATTGCAGTATCTACATCATTATCCAAATAGATGGTATCGTTCCCTGTTAAATTAGCTATGGAACTGCCCCAATCTCCACTATTATATATCCTTTTAAAAATAGCATAGGACTGTGCATTATCACTGGATTTCCATTGAATTAAAACTGATGGGTCTTCTTTATTCCAGTTGGCGTATGCTTCAATAGCCCTGTGGTTAGAATAGGTTTGAGCCATTCCAGAATTAACTAATAGAAATAAGAGTAAAGAGAGAGTATGTTTAATAGCTACGTTCATTTTAGTGACAATAAGGATACAATGTTAGATAAAATGGCTTAAATAGTTTAAGTAATTTACCTCGATGTACATTATTTATCGGATTGTACAGAATAGGAAATAGAGAAAAACGAGCTGTTTTTTAACGACAAAAATCTGCTACAATACACTTTATAGTTTCTACGAATTTTTACTTGTCTTCAATTGTTTTGAGGTTAAAGACCTTAACGGGATGAGTGCATAGCGTCTTGTCCTTTTGAGTGCGTGTATAAATATTTAAGACATTTGAGGAATTAAGATATCGCATACATGAAATTATTTTAACTTTGACACCCACCAAAGGATAATAATTCGAATGAAACTTTCAGTTCTTAAAGAAACGGAAACAGGGGAAACACGGGTAGCAATTGTGCCCAAATCTGTTTCCAAACTCTTAAAATTAGGCTTTGAAGTGATCGTAGAGCATCATGCTGGTCTACTAGCTTCGTTCACAGATTCAGATTATGAAAAGGCAGGTGCTCGTGTTGTAAATACGAGTTCCGAGGCAATATCTGCCTCAGATGTAGTAGTCAAGATAAATCCGCCTACCACTGATGATATGAATAATCTCAAAACTGGTCAAGTGTGGTTATCGCAGTTATTTCATCGCTTGAATGAACCTCTAGTAAAGCAATTGTCCGACAAAGGTGTTAAAGGATTAAGCTTAGATGCCATGCCACGAATCAGTAGAGCGCAAAGTATGGATGTACTCAGTTCTCAGAGTAACCTTTCTGGATATAAATCGGTCATTTGCGGAGCAGATAATTTGGGTAAAATATTTCCGATGCTTACTACGGCAGCAGGTACAATTACTCCGGCTAAAGTACTGATCTTTGGTGTGGGCGTAGCGGGTTTGCAAGCTATTGCAACAGCCAAGAGATTAGGGGCTGTAGTTGAAGCTACAGATGTGCGCCCAGAGTGTAAAGAACAAACAGAATCCTTAGGAGCAAAATTTATTTCTGTGGAAAATAGTGGAGTGACAGTAGAAGGGGGATATGCCAAAGATGTATCAGAAGAATACTTGGCAAAGCAGAAAGAGGCAGTCAATAAATCGCTAGCACAAGCTGATTTGGTGATAACAACAGCTCTAGTACAAGGGGCTAAATCTCCCATACTCATCAGTAATGATCAAATTGAGATTATGAAAAATGGTTCGGTCATCGTAGATATGGCTGTAGCTAAAGGTGGCAATACAGCGTTGAGTAAAATGGATGAGACGATCGTTCATAATGGGGTGAAAATAGTAGGAGTGAGTAATTTCCCAGCTCAGATACCGACAAATGCTAGTGAATTACTCAGTAGAAATATTGATACCTTTCTAGCCCACCTTATAGAGGATGGAGCTTTTAAATGGGATATGGAGGATGAAATAACAAAAGGTACATTGGTTACTAACTAGAGATATTATGAATGAATTAATACAATTTTTTACCACAAACAAGGAGATAATTTTTAGTGTCACCTTAATGATTTTTGTTGGTGTAGAGGTTATCGGTAAGGTTCCGGCAGTACTACATACGCCTCTTATGTCTGGTGCAAATGCTATTCACGGTGTTGTAATAGTAGGTGCGATAATCGTCATGCTTAATTCTGAGGCCGACAATTATTTAGCCTTAGCCCTTGGAACCATTGCTGTTTTTTTAGGTACTCTAAATGTAGTAGGTGGATTTGTTGTTACAGACAGAATGTTAGAAATGTTCAAAAAGAAAAAAAACTAATATGATTCATATTATATATCTCATAGCATCGGTTACGTTTATTCTTGGCCTCAAAATGCTCAGTAATCCCAAGACCGCACGTAATGGCAACCTACTTGCCGCGGCAGGTATGATAGCCGCCATTATTGCTACTATTGCTTTTCATGTTGGAGAAGTGGATGCGCTTATTTATCAGCTTATTTTTGGAGCTATTGCCATTGGAACTGTTGTGGGCTGGCTTACTGCTAAAAAGATTCAAATGACCAAAATGCCTGAGTTAGTTTCATTATTCAATGGTATGGGAGGTGCTTGTGCAGCGTTAATTGGATTGGTAGAGTTCCATCATAACTTAGGAGATGCTACTAGTATTTCGGTGATTCTAGCAGGAATGGTGATTGGTTCAGTATCCTTCAGTGGCAGTATGATTGCGTGGGCTAAACTGAATGGGACGATTCGCAAGGCCATTAGAATTCCCAAGTACAATATTTTTAATACAGTACTACTAATTGGCTTGTTTGTGTATGGTGGATGGATAACATGGTCTGAGACTGGATCTGAAATGCATCTATATGTGCTATTTGCAGCGGCTTTGTCTTATGGTATTTTGTTCGTTTTACCAATTGGGGGTGCAGATATGCCTGTTGTGATATCATTGCTCAATTCATTTACGGGTTTGGCTGCAGCATTCGGTGGATTTTTGTACGGAAATCAAGTTATGCTCACCGGAGGTATCTTAGTGGGTTCTGCCGGTACATTGTTGACTTTGGTGATGTGTAAGGCGATGAATAGACCCTTGTTTAATGTAGTCTTTGGGGCATTTGGTGGAGGGAATTCCTCATCTGAAAGTACAGATAGCCAAGGAAGTGTGCGTGAAGTAGGTCCCAGTGATTTGGCCGTACAACTTAATTACAGTAACAAAGTATTAATAGTGCCTGGTTATGGACTTGCTGTGGCTCAAGCACAGCATGTTATCAAAGAATTAGAACAACTCCTAGAATCAAAAGGAGTGGAAGTAGCGTACGCAATACATCCTGTAGCCGGTCGAATGCCTGGACACATGAATGTGCTTCTTGCCGAGAGTAATGTTCAATATGATAAATTAAAAGAAATGGAAGATGTAAACCCGGAGTTTGCACAAACGGATGTAGTACTCGTAGTGGGAGCAAATGATGTAGTAAACCCTGCTGCCAAAACAGATCCTGCTAGTCCCATCTTTGGGATGCCCATATTGGAAGTAGAGACCGCCAAGTCTGTAGTAGTCAACAAAAGGAGTATGAAACCAGGGTATGCAGGCATAGAAAATCAGCTATTCTTTAGGGATAAAACCCAAATGCTCTTTGGTGATGCTAAAAAAGTCCTTTCTGAACTCGTTAGTGAGTTAAAAGCGTTGGATTAAATCATACTAACCTATTGGCTAGACAAGTCAGTACTAAATAAGTATGACAAATTTTCGTTATACTTATTTTTTTCGCTTCTTTCGAATAATATTTCAATTTCATGACAAAAAGTAAAGATTTTATGCATTTAAAAAACTACATGATGGCCACTTCTTTTTGTTGGCTCCTTGTGGCTCTACTAGTGCCCGTAGGTGCCTATTCGCAGTCTGTAATGACACTTGCAGGTAGCGGAACTTCTGCAAGCATAAACGGTACAGGAACAGCTGCATCATTCAGAAATCCCCAAGGTACTGTTGTAGACGCGAATGGTAATATTTATGTGGCAGAATATTTAGATCATAAGATCAGAAAGATTACCCCGACTGGTATAGTAACTACATTTGCGGGTAGTGGAGCTCAAGGTACCACCAATGGCATAGGAACAGCTGCATCGTTTACCAGGCCGAATGGTCTAGCCATTGATGCCAGTCGAAATATCTACGTGGCAGATGAATGGTGTCACCGTATTCGTAAGATTACTCCTACTGGAGTAGTAACTACACTTGCAGGTAGTTCCTCTGGTAGTGCCAATGGTATAGGTACAGCTGCTCAGTTCAATCATCCATCAGGAGTTGCAGTAGATAATAGTGGTAATGTATTTGTCTGTGATAGAAATAACCATCTAATTCGGAAGATTACTTCTTCCGGTGTGGTGACCACATTTGCAGGTAGTGGGTCAGCTGGTAATACGAATGGTACAGGTGCAGCTGCCTCTTTTAAAAACCCAACAGGCATTGCGATTGATAATAGTGGAAACCTATATGTAACTGATTATTCGAACCATAGTATTCGGAAAATTACTTCTGCTGGTGTAGTAACTACATTAGCTGGGCCAGTGGGCGCCTCAGGAATATGGGGTACAACAAACGGCACAGGTACAAGTGCTCGATTTAATTATCCCTACCATATAGCGATAGATAGCTACGGCAATTTATATACAACCGATATGGGCAACCAAAAAGTTCGTAAAATTACTACAGCGGGTGTTGTGTCAAATTATGTGGGAGGTGGTACTGTCGGAAATGTTGATGGCGTAAGAACCGCAGCAAGTTTTAATTTTCCTCGAGGTATAGCAATAGATGCAGATGACAATCTGTATGTTGGCGATTATAGCAATCATCTTGTTAGGAAGATATGTCCATTTAGCTACGGAAAGAATATTACTATCGACCACACCAAGGTTTCCGGAAGTTCAAGCCATACCGATTTTCCTGTTCTAATTTCTTTTACGGATAATGATTTAAGAACTACATCGAACTCAGGTCATGTCCAAAACTCCAATGGATATGATATTGTGTTTAAAAACGCTGATGGTACGAGTCTTCTCACTCATCAAGTTGAAAAGTATGATGCCTCCACAGGTGAGTATATTGCTTGGGTAAAAGTTCCTTCATTGTCAGCAACTAGTAATACTGAACTTACGATGTACTATGGTAACCCAAGTCTAATAACGGATCTCTCGTCTACGATGACTTGGAACTCTGATTATATTGTTAACATGCACATGGATGATAATCCAACGGGTACAATTGGAAACTCAAGTCAACAAACATTTACAGCATCTAGTTTTGGGTCAATGACCTCAAGTGATGTTGTAACAGGGAAAATCGGAAGTGGAACCGACTTCGACGGCAGTAATGATGGTTTTGTGATGAGTGATAACAATACGCTCGATTTAAATACCAGTGATTTCAGTTTTTCATGTTGGTTTAAATCGGATGCAATTGGCGGTGTCTACCAAACACTCTTTAATAAAAAGGGATCAGGTGGGGGTCATAATGGTTTTGGAGCGGTATACGTTAATCCAAATGGAGCAATTACCTTCTATTATAAGGGTATAGGGGGAACCCAAGGCGGAGGAGTTTCAGCTGATGGTATCGTAAGTGCAAATACCTGGTACAATCTACATATAACCTGTGATGTCGCCAATAATTTAGTGAAGATTTATTTAGATGGTAATTCAGTTTTAAGTGCTGCAGTGGATGCAGGCACTTCACTTGCAAATGGTCACCATCAGTATTTTGGATCTTTTAATACAGCCTCTCATCGTTTTAATGGCGTTCTGGACGAAATGAGAATTGCATTGACCGATTTTTCAAGTGATTGGATTACAACAGAATACAACAATCAAAACTCTCCTTCCACTTTTTATTCGATAGCTTCTCAGTTAAATGGGAGCTCTGCTGCTTTACCCGTAGAACTTATACGTTTTGATGCGGATCCAGGAGCCAATCACACAGCAAAACTTCACTGGGCTACAGCTAGTGAGATGAACAATAGTCACTTCGCGATAGAACGCAGTTATGATGGTAGAAATTTTGAAACCTTAGAAAATGTAGCAGGTAATGGTACTACAAAACAACTCATAGAATATTATTTTACGGATAAGAGCCTAGCAAAGAGACAAAATGAGGCCTACTACAGGCTCAAACAAGTAGACTACGACGGTGCTTTTGCGTATTCAGATATTCGTGCAGTACGTTTTGATGTTTTGGAAGATCGCATAGACATAGCAGCGTACCCAAATCCATTTTCGGATGATGTGACGGTTATGGTCAACTTATCTCCTGGAGATAAGTACAACCTCAAAATAACAGACATAAATGGTGTTGTGGTATATCAAGAAAACCAGGTCTTCACCAATGGTATTCACCAGTTTAATCTATCCGATTGGATCTCAGGACTATATATTATCGAAGTAGCTTCTGATATAGCATCGAAGCATATCAAGCTGGTAAAGAAATAGAAAGATTAGATAGTAGGCTAAGAGTCTCTATTAAAATACACACAGAGTCTCGCCGTTAGGCGAGACTTTTTTATGCTTACAGGTTTTATTTAGCCCATCTGCAAATCCGATAGCGTATTTTAACTGTCCAAATCAGAGATTCTATTCTGTACCAAGGATTTTTCTATACGGCAAAATCCGGGTCTTATTCTTGATAGCGTGCATAATTAAGTCATATAGGGCTTATTTTTGTCCCAATGATAATCAGAAGCAAAGCTCCGCTAAGATTAGGTTTAGCAGGTGGAGGTACAGACGTCAGCCCATACGCAGACTTACACGGTGGTTCCATCTTAAATGCGACCATCAATATGTATGCTCACACGACTATTATCCCAACTTCTACAGGTAAGATTAAATTAGAAGCTCAAGATATGGGAGAGTCAGAAATACTGGACTCCGCAGAATATTTGGACCCAACAGGTAAACTAGCATTGCTCAAAGGCGTATACAATAGAGTCGTAAAACAATTTGTCAAAAAACCGCTTTCTTTTGAAATCTACACCCGAGTAGACGCTCCTCCAGGTTCTGGTCTAGGAAGTAGTAGTACGCTTGTAGTTAGTATGTTAGGAGCATTTGCAGAATGGCAAAATATTCCGTTGGGCGAGTATGATATTGCTCATTTGGCCTATGAGATAGAACGAGTAGATCTAGGATTAGCCGGCGGTCGTCAAGACCAGTATGCAGCTACTTTTGGTGGGTTCAATTTTATGGAGTTTTATAAGGAGGATAAAGTAATTGTAAATCCGCTTAGAATAAAACAACGGTATGCCGCTGAGTTAGAACACAACCTTGTGCTTTTTTATATGGGAACAAGCAGAGAATCTGCCAAAATCATTGAGCAGCAAACACAAAATATTAATAATAGCAATGAAACAGCCATAGAAGCTACACACAACCTAAAAGCACAAAGTATAAGAATGAAAGAGGCTATACTCATGGGTAAAACCAATGCTATAGGGGAAGTGATGCACTCGGGTTGGGAATCAAAGAAAAAAATGGCAGAAGGAATAAGTAATCCTATCATAGATGAAATATACGCAACAGCATTACAAAACGGTGCCACAGGTGGTAAAATAAGTGGTGCAGGTGGTGGTGGTTACTTCTTTTTTTATTGTCCCAATGTTTCTAGAACAAGACTTATAAAAAGTTTAGAGCCTTTTGGTGTGAAGGCTCAGCATTATCACTTTACAAGAGAAGGACTTTATACCTACACGGTAACAGAATGAAATTAGATGTAATCATACTTGCAGGTGGCCTAGGTACACGGCTTGCCAGTGTAGTGAGTGATGTACCCAAACCAATGGCTCCTGTTGCAGGAAAGCCTTTTTTGGAACAAGTACTGAAAAGTTTACCCGCACAGCACATCGCCAAAGTTATCTTGGCCGTAGGATACAAATACGAAAAAATTGAAGAGTATTATGGTTCAGTGTATAATACAATACCACTGGAGTATTCAATAGAAACAGAACCTTTGGGTACCGGTGGAGGAATAGGTAGAGCGCTCCGAAAGTGTACGTCTGAACACATTCTTATCCTCAACGGAGATACTTCCTTCGATGTCAACCTCGAAGAATTGATTCACGTACACCAAACAGAACAGGCCTTGTTAACGCTTGCATTGAAACAAATGGATAGCCCTGATAGGTACGGTACGGTATTGTTAGAGAAAAATACAATTGTTCGTTTTCAGGAGAAACAAACTGGTTTGTCTACGGGCCTTATCAATGGGGGAGTATATATAGCAAGCAAAGCGTTGATCTCAGAATTGCCCCAAATAGAGAAATACTCTTTTGAATCCGAAATATTGGAAGGTAAGGTCACTAGCGGTCGATTGAAAGGATATATTTCTAAAGGATTATTTATTGATATAGGAATACCAGCAGACTATGAACGAGCACAAAGCATATTTGCCTAGCAGAACGGAGCGTAAAGACTACACGTTGTTCTTAGATAGAGACGGTGTGCTCAACGAGCCTATCGTGGATGACTACGCGCGCCAACCCTCAGATTTAATATTGGTCAGTGAATTGGCTAATTCAATAGAGGCACTTTTAGTACAATTCAAACGGGTTATTCTGGTAACAAATCAACAAGGTGTAGGGCGAAAAGTCATGTCTGACATAGATCTAGAAGACGTTCACTTAAAAATGTATAACCATCTCAAAAATAGAGATGTACAGTGGTTTGATGCTGCTTTTTTTGCACCTTATTTAAAGACAGAAAATCATACATGGCGTAAACCCAATAATGGTATGCTGCATAAAGCCAGAGCCTATTTTCCGGATATAGATTGGAAGAAGAGTATTATGGTAGGTGATTCCCCTGGCGATATGCAATTAGCTGATTCTCTTGGTATTATAAAAGTCCGTATTGCTAATCCTCAGTTTAGTTTTGATAACCAAGATTTTAAATTTGATACAGTTGCTGACTTTGTCGCTGCAGAATAAAACTATTCCTTTGGTACAACTATTGTAGTATTTAAAACGTTTTAAATTAAAAAAAGTATTATCTTTTCAATATCTACTTATTTTGAACCAAGTGCTAAAACATATTATTCTTAGTTGTTTTCTTTTGTCACTCGGACTTTCTGTGCAGGCAACCCACCTGGTAGGCGGCTACATGAATTATTCATTTGTAGGTAAATTGGCCAATGGAGATTCACGGTATAAGATTAGTTTCAATGTGTACAGAGATTGTGATGATGGTGTTCCTCTGGATGATAAAATTACGCTTGGAGTATACCTTAACGATCCCAATACATCACAAAATCAGAAACCAAGTTTCAATAGAATTTTACTGAGAAGAGTAGAGGCCCCTGGTTCTGTAGATTGCCCAGATATCCGTGCAAATGTATGTATAGAATATGGCTTGTACGAGGGTATTATTACGCTTAAACCATACTCAGAGGGCTATCATATCACGTATACACGGTGCTGTAGAAATGTTCAAAATAATATTACACAAAGTGGCGCCCAACCATCCCAAGGACAAACCTACTATTGTTTTATACCCAATACAGACTTAGAAAACAATTCGCCAGCATTCTATGGTGTGCCTAGTCCGTATATGTGTGCCAATGATACCACCTCTTTTCTGTTTGATGCAGTAGACCAAGACGGAGATAGTTTAGCCTACCGCATTATGAGGCCTTTTAACTCCGGCGGTACTGGTGCTCTTATACCAGAACCCTCTATTACGCTGGATACCCCACTGCTTGCCTACAAACCAGGTTTTAGCTTTCAGCAACCGTTCGGTGCTACGGGTCATACGTTTATTGATGGGCAGACAGGGTATACAGAGCTATTTTCAGCACAAACAGGTAGGTATGTAGTAGGCGTTGAAGTTAGAGAGTTTCGTAACGGGATATTAATTAGTAGAACACGACTAGATCTATCCATAATTGTATTAGACTGTGCTATCAATAAAACACCTGATTTAGAAATTGACAAGGAAAAGAGACTACGGGTAGAAGCAGGGGTCGAAATCTGTTTCAATGTCACTGCATCAGATATAAGTGACCCCAATGGTGATATTGTTAGATTATCTGGGCGAGGTGCTTTACTAGGAGACGCTGGAGGAATTTCTGGTACACAAGCCACTTTTAGAGATACAGCTGGTCAACCAATTGTGACCAGTGAGTTTTGTTGGACCCCAGATTGTGATGCCGCCCGGCCACAGCCCTATTTCGTCTATTTCTCCGTAGAGGATGGAGGATGCCCACCCAAGTTTAACAATCTCGATGTCATAATACATGTAGACAGTTTTGAAGGAGCAAAAATATTAATAGGACCGGATAACGTATGTGCAGGTGATGTACACGTATATACGGTCTCAGATGGAGGTAGCTCATCTGCTTACGAGTGGGAGGTGACACAAGGTACCATTCAGGGAGTAACAAATGAAGATGAAGTAAGTATCCTATGGGATGGCACAGGTGTAGGTAAGGTTAGGGTGCGAGAAGTCAATGCCGGAGGTTGTATAGGTGAGTGGATAGAGGTAGACGTGACACTTGTAGAAAGCCCCCCTTCGCCAGTTATTACAGGTAAAGATACCGTATGCCAAAATGAAGCAGGACTATTGTATACCGTAGGTACAACAGTTGGAGCTTCGTACTACTGGAATACCGTAAATGCTACTATTGATACAGAAAATGACAATCAAATTCGCTTAGGTGCTTATGGACAGCCCACTTTTATAGTACAAGCTGCAGTCACTAACGCTGCAGGATGCATAAGTGATACGGTAGAGAAAGAAGTATTCGTGAGCATTCCAAACCCTACACTTACAGGCCCTATGGTAGTTTGTCCCAATTCTAAGAACATAAAATACATCGCCGCTGGAGCCAGTACCTCCATTTTTGTTTGGAGTGTGGTAGGTGGTACTATGACAAGTGGTGGCAATACCAATACGTCTACAGTAGATTGGGGAGACGAAGGTTTTGGCACGGTAGAAGTAGAAGAAACAGATAAATTTGGGTGTGTAAGTGTACCGTTCGTACTCAACGTAAATAAGACCTATGTTTTAGCGGTAGACAGTATAGTTGGGCCATTTGAGGTATGTGAGTTTGATCTGGGCGTGGGGTATAGCGTAGTAGAATCAAACGGTAGCGTATATGATTGGACTATTACTGGCGGTAATCAATCATCTGGGGACTCCAGTGCAACTATTGCCATAGATTGGAGTGTTGCTGGTGGTGCAGATGTAACAGTAGTACAAAGAGCTTTCGATGGTGTCAATTCTCGAAATTGTGTGAGCCCGCCGTACACATTGGCCGTTACAATTTTTCCCAAGCCTATTGCAGATCAAATTAGGGGTCCAATAGAAGTCTGCCAAATATCAGACTCATTTGAATATACCGTATTGGGTTTGGCTAACTCTATCTATCGTTGGGCCATTAATGGGAATGATCAAGATATTGTAGGTCAAGGAACCAATACCGTAAAAATATTTTGGGATCAAAGTGGCATGTTTACTATTTCCGTGCAAGAAATTTCAGTGAAAGGATGTCCGGGAGATAGGATAGACACGACGGTAGTAGTACATCCTAAACCATCAACCTCACCTATAGCAGGAAATAGAGTAATATGTCCCAGTAGCTATAGTGGTCAAGTATACAGCGTTACGGGATTTACTACTTCTACTTTTTTGTGGTTTGCTGAAGGGGAATTGAATGCTGTGCAAGACGGCTCCAATAGTATCACAGTAGATTGGGATACCCTACAAAATCAAGGAAAATTAAAGGTGGTTGAAGTAAGTGATAAAGGGTGCCAAGGGGATACAATTTACCTTACAGTGGAGATAGACCGTCTATCTATAGACTTACGGTATGTTAGTGTAGGTACGCCAGATGATCGTATGGTCATAGACTGGCAGCTCCTTAATAATAGCACGGCAGATAAGCTATTCATAGAGAAAAGAGAAGCAGGAGTGGGAGCCTCATGGTATCCAGTTGTCACTGTAGATGGAGGTATTACCAATCATATAGAAACGGGTATTAATACTGACCTAAATGCTTTTGAGTATAGAGTTGTTGGACAAGATAAATGTGGGGTGACTATCTCCTCAGAGCCACATACTAGTATTTGGTTATCTGGTTTTCAAGATGAAAATTTCAATTCAAGATTAATCTTTACTGACTACCTGGGTTGGGATAATGGAGTTGACTTTTATGACGTATTATTGGAAGATAATACGAGCCCATATCGCGTGGAAATCATGGATGCTTCAGCGAATTCTTCTGTGGTGCTAAGCCATAACCCACAGCAATACCGCAAGTGCTTTAGAGTATATGCAGAAGAACGTGCAGGAGAGGGAACAAATTCCTACAGCAATGATATTTGCTTCTTCTTCTCCCCAGAGATATATGTACCCAATGCTTTTACTGCTAATAATGATGGGTTGAATGACGGTTTTGGAGTAAAAGGTGTTGCCATAAATGAATTTGAGATATTCATATTCAATAGATGGGGAGAGAAGCTATACACCTCCAAAGACATCGATCAAAAGTGGATGCCTATTTACCGAGATGCAGATGTACACATGGGAACCTATATATACGTTATTAAGTACACTGATTTCGAGAATAAATTGTACCAAAAAACAGGCACAATAAATCTAATTCGGTAATTACCCTTGTAAGTCTACCTTAATAATCTTTTTGGTTTCAAAAAAATCTTCAGAATAAACGGTACTTAGTGCGGTAGAAATAAATTTAGCTTTCTTGTAGACGAAGGTTAAATTTTTCATTTCCTCTTCTAAGTCACCACCTTTTAGCAGAATATGCGTTCCACCTTTGGCTAAAGCTGTTTTGGTTAGCTTTACAAGTTTCAGTGCAGGAGCAACCGCTCGCGACACGATTACGTTGTGCTTGTCTGTGATGTTCTCAAATCGATCGTTAACCACTGTGATGTTCTTCAAGCCTAAGGCTTCAGCCACTCCACTCACTACGGTAGTCTTTTTGCGTATGCTATCTACAAGAGTAAAGCGTGTCTCAGGGAATAGAATGGCAAGTGGGATACCTGGGAATCCCCCTCCAGTGCCAATATCTAGGACTACATCATCCGATGTAAGTGGATAGAGTTGAGCAATACTTAGCGAGTGAAGTACATGATTGCAATAGAACTCATCCATGTTTTTTCTACTTATCACGTTTATTTTGGCATTCCACTCCTCATAGAGGGGTTTTAACTGTGTCAGTCTTTCTTTTTGAACAGTAGTAAGACTGGAAAAGTATTTTGTGATTAGTTCCATGTTTTTGGTTTAAGGAATGGTTTGGCAATACCAAAGAATAAAAGGTATAAGGTATATAAGATATCGTAATAGGGCAGGGCGTATCCTACTTTGGTGTAGCCCAATCGTTGGGACGGGCCGTACATTACAACCCATTGTACAATCCATTTTAGTGTCAAAACGCCCACGCCCAAATACCACATTTGAGGATATAGAATGAGAAGAGCTATTGCAAAAAAGTAAACCAACAGTTGAACTAGAGAGTAAAGACCCAAAAGAAGTTTAAACTTAAGCGAGTACAAGTTACCCGTACTCAAGTGTCTTATCTTCTGTTTAAGCCAACTGCTTATACCCCTGGGGCTATCGGAAAGTGTGAAACTGTCTGGGTCTAAACAAACGGTGGTATTTTTAAATGTGGTCACCTCTTGTACAAATAAATCATCATCTCCAGACAGAATATGCTGGTGACTTGCAAATCCCTTGTTCTCAAAAAAAAGCGACTTGGTGTAAGCTAAATTTCGACCTACACCCATGTAAGGAACACCTCTTTTAGCGTATCCTATGTACTGTATAGCAGTATGAAAAGTTTCGTAATTGACCATAGATCCCAATGGTGTTCTGCTTACACGTAGCGGAGAATTTCCAAGAACTACTTTGTGGGTTTCTAAATGGAGAGCCATACTTGCAATCCACTTGTCCGTTGCGGGTTTGCAATCTGCATCTGTAAACAACAGGTTTTCATGAGTGGCTGCTTTTATACCCATGGTTAGCGCAAATTTTTTGCCCTTCTGAAATTTCTCGTCCAACTGAATCGTTACTATCTTGAGCTTGGGGTTTATTAATGCATGTTCTTTTAAGTAGTCTTTTGTGCCATCCCAGCTTCCGTCATTTACCACAACAACTTCGAAATTAGGATAGTCTTGATTCAAGATAGCAGATAAATTTTTTTCCAGATTGGTGCGTTCATTTTTTGCTGCTATTACAACAGAAATGGGTAGGTTACTGCCTTTGGAGCTCTTATCGTTTTTTAGACGGGTAAAAAAGTACAAATAGTAAAAAAAAAGTACTAGTAACGCTATGCCAGCGGCACAAAGCAGCACAATAGCTGCTGTAGTTAATTCTAACGACATGGAGACTGATTCTAACACTTAGTTACTTTTTCTAAAGCCAAGAGTTGGTGCAGCATCTGGGACTGTTTTATCTTCATATGCAATACTCTCGATGTCATTTGCATTGATCGTTTTAATCATCTTTTTAGTACGTTTATCAACACTTAATTCACTCATTCTTAAATGTTGATTTCGGATAGCTTCTTCAATAATTTTCCGTATGCTTCTTCCATTACCAAAGTACTTATCTCTGTCTGTATACATCTTTGCAATAAGTTTCTCCAAGCTTTTAGTTGCAGAAGGTGCGAGTGTAAATCCAGAATCGCTCAATTGGTTCTTGGCTATATCCAGAAGCATTTCTTGACTAAAATCTTCAAATTCAAATACCCTGTCAAAACGTGATTTTAATCCTGGATTTGACTCAATGAACCGAGTCATGTTATCTGTGTATCCAGCGGCTATCACAATGAACTGTCCACGAAAATCCTCCATTCTTTTCAAAATTATTTCTATAGCTTCTTTACCGTAGTCAGAATTTCCGCCCTCTGTTAGGGAATATGCTTCATCTATAAACAATACGCCACCCATAGCTTTATCAATTATTTCCCCCGTTTTTATGGCCGTTTGACCAACGTATCCGCCAATCAGATTCTGTCTATCACATTCTACGAGATTTCCTTTCTCCAATATGCCGAGCGCCTTGTATATCTGTGCTAGTATTCTGGCTACCGTTGTTTTTCCCGTACCTGGATTACCCGTAAATACAGAGTGTAGACTGAAATTGTTTTGCACCTCTTGGTCTGTTTCTTTGTAGTAACGTACCAATTTTACAAGACTTTTTATCTCTTTTTTTACAGAGTCAATACCAATAAGACCGTCTAGTTTGGCAATAGATAGCTCAAGGAGTTCTTCATCGATAGGTATATCGGGTATGATACTCTTTGCGTTGATGTTTAGCTTTTCAATATCAGCTACTTGAACAAGTGATAATTCCTCTATGGATAAATCTGCAGGGTTCTCCTCATTCATTACACGAATCCCTAGATTCAATTTTGACTCTTCTATTAAGGATACGATAAGTCGGGCGTTTCCAAAAAACTGATCCCTAGAACGGTATGCATCCACTATTTTTTTGTAAAATAATTCTTCTGCATCTTCAGCAAAGCTTATGGCCTTTTTTTGGCTATGAATGTGTGCAATCTCTAGCAACTCTTGCGGAGCATAGTCAGGAAAATCATAGATCATTCTAAATCTAGATTTTAGACCAGGGTTGGATTCAATAAACGTATCCATTTCGTTTGGATACCCTGCAACTATGATGGCTATGTCTTTGCCGTCTGACAATTCTTTTAATAATATTTCTATGGCCTCTTTGCCAAAATCCTTACTATCGTCATCCTTGCGTGCAAGGGAGTATGCTTCATCAATAAACAATACGCCACCTTCGGCCTTTTTAATAGCTGCTTTTGTCTTGGGTGCAGTCTGTCCAATGAACTCTGCAACCAAGTCACTTCTGTCTACTTCATGCACATGACCTTTGGTGAGCAACCCGAGCTGTTTGTAGATCTTACCTAACTTACGAGCTATGGTGGTTTTACCCGTTCCAGGGTTGCCTTTGAAAACACAATTTAAGTTTATGGTTTCTTCTTCGGTAAGTCCTTTATCTTTTCTTAATGCAATAAATTCTAAGTAATTGGCATACTCACGTATTCTACTCTTTACGCTTTCTAGCCCAATCAAGTCATCCAATTCGCGGAGTGTCCTTTCTACATCCTTTACAGAAATATCCGGATTCATCTTCGTATTCGGAGCAGTGGTGAGCAGTTTCGTTTGTTCTCCTTCTTCAAGCAAATATTCTACGAAATCGTTACCGATATGGAAGTTTTTCTGCAGAATAAGTTGGTCCATATAAATAATATTCAAATGGTATTTACCTTTCAACCAACTTCCTGGCTTATCAGCACCCCAACCTACCGTTATTTTATATTCGTGATCCTGCTTATACACGAAAATGAGTTTACTTATTGAACCTTTCAGTAGGTGGGATTCAGTAAGAAAGTTGAATACAAATTCACAACTCCAAAAATCAATATCTCTAGCTTTGTTAATCGCAGTGATTTCTGCCCAAATATAGCGTGATTCTTGATCGCTAAATTGTTCGAAGTATTTACGGTCTTCCTCCTTTATATTTTCAAAAGACCCTTCGTAGAAATGTACAGATTTAATATCAAAGTATGGGTTGCCTTTTTTGGTAACAATACCAACGTCTTGAATATAAAAATTCTTTTCTGCTACAATAGATCCATCTATCTCAGCTACCCAAGTGTACGTTCCTGGAGTCCAGTAACTATTAGCATTGTGCGTTCCCCAGCCTTCTCTTACAAAGATGAGATTGGTATTTTGAGAAATGGTACGATCACAATTAAGTCTACAGATTTCATTCTTATGCTGGTCTCTACAGACTATTTCTAGTTTTAGATCCCAGTCCTTCTGTTTAAAGTTCAGATTAAAAAAAGAAAACTCAGCGTATACATAGGATACATCGTTTTTATCAAAAACGGAGCGATACTTTTTTTTATTATCGGCGAGCCATTCTACAGAACTATATGCCTTCAAATTTCTAAAAATATAGTTGGTGTTTTGGGTGCCTGACATTACGCTTCAAGGTTAAATAATAAATCTCAATTTGCAGTAAAATAGTTATTGAAAAAAAAGAAGAAATTTAATTGGAATTAGTATGAGGTTTTAAAAATAGTTTTAAGTTTGCACTCCTTTTTGGTGAGATGGGTGAGTGGCTTAAACCAGTAGTTTGCTAAACTGCCGTACCTCTCAAGGGTACCCCGGGTTCGAATCCCGGTCTCACCGCAACAGAAAGAAAAGATATTTTGTTCTTTTGACACTATTATTGGTTCCATAGCTCAACCGGATAGAGCAACGGTTTTCTAAACCGTAGGTTCCAGGTTCGAGTCCTGGTGGGATCACAACTTTTGAAAAATGTATTTTTCATAAAGTACTTCAGGAATCTAATCCCAATTATAGGTTTCTGAATAGTATACACCTCGGGGTGTAGCGTAGCCCGGTATCGCGCCTGCTTTGGGAGCAGGAGGTCGTAGGTTCGAATCCTGCCACCCCGACTTAATTAAGGCCTGAAGTTTTCAGGTCTTTTTTTATGCCCTAATTTTTGTTTTACTGTGGATGCTCATTGCGTAGATAGTTCATCGCCAGATTATTCTTAGAAATATTGGGACTTTTTACCCACTGGTGATGTCCTTAAATGAGTTAAATTGAGTTATGTCAAACCAAAAAAGCACCCGTGGTTAGACGGATGCTTTTTTTTGTTTTTGCTTTTAAAGTCTTATGCAGATAACATACTGCTAAATCTATCTTTGTGACTATAAACCAGCACCAACGAAAGCACTAAGAATACTACCGCTCCAATAACATTGGCGGGATCAAAGAATAGATGAAACAATGCTGCATTCAGGAGAATTGCAATGAGTACAGTTAGCGATAACGGAATAAACTTGTTTAAAAGTAGCCCTAATCCACTTAACACTTCTAGAACACCTACGATGCTCATGAAAGGTGAACTCATTAGTAGTCCCATTAATACACCCATTTGTTCTGGGACCTCAGTAGGTTGTGGCATGAAATTCAAGAACTTGTTTGCTCCGAAAACGACCATCATTAATCCAACTAGAATGCGGATTATCATTGTTGCTTTTTGATTCATTTTTTTAATTTAGTTACTATCTATCTTCCACAAGTACATATTGCGTGCCAAAGGTATAAGACTGCTATTTTTTATTTTCTAGAGCCGCCTTTACGAAGCGAACAAATAGAGGATGGGGTGTGTCTACAGTGCTCTTTAGCTCAGGATGATATTGAACTCCAACAAACCAAGGATGTGATGGTACTTCTACAACCTCGACCAAGCCATTGTCGGGATTTATACCTGTTGCCATCATACCGCTTTTTTCAAATTCATCTAGGTACTTATTATTAAACTCATAACGGTGTCGGTGTCTTTCAGAGATTTGTGCTTTCCCATAAGCAGTATAGGATTTAGAACCTTTTTCAAGCTTACACTTATAAGCTCCAAGTCTCATCGTTCCTCCTTTTTTACTGACTCCTTTCTGACTGTCCATAAGGTCTATTACGGGATCTTTAGTTTGAATCATTTCACTGCTGTGTGCAGAAGTAAGACCAAGCACATTGCGCGCATATTCTATAACCGCACATTGCATTCCTAAGCATATTCCAAAGAATGGAATATTATTCTCTCTTAAGTACCGAATGGTATTGATTTTTCCTTCAATTCCTCTATCTCCAAAACCTGGTGCTACGAGTACACCATCCATGTCTTTGATTCTGTCTGCTATATTATCTTTATTGAGGTTTTCTGAGGGTAACAAGCGCAGATTAACTTTGCACTCATTTACGGCACCCGCATGAATGAATGCCTCTATTATAGATTTATAAGCATCGGGTAGTTCTACATATTTTCCAACAAGGGCTATGTTTACTTCGTTTTTGGGATGTTTGAGTTTAAAAAGGAAGTCTTTCCAGTTGGTTAAGTCTGCTTCAGTGCTCGTAGGTAGTCTGAGTTTGGCCAAAATGACTTTGTCCAACTTCTCCTTTTCCATCATAAGCGGTACATCGTAGATGGTTTCTACATCTATACTTTCGATTACAGCATTCTGATTTACATTGCAAAAAAGAGCTATTTTATTTCTAACCTCTTTGCTTAATTTGTGTTCTGTTCTACAGACTAAAACATCGGGCTGAACTCCTGCTTCCAAGAGTTTTTGTACGGAGTGTTGAGTTGGCTTGGTTTTGAGCTCGCCAGCTGCTGCTAAGTAGGGCACAAGCGTGAGATGAATCACTGCACAGTCATCGCTACCCAGCTTTCTTTTCAATTGGCGAACAGACTCCACGTAGGGGAGAGACTCTATATCGCCAACTGTACCACCAAGCTCGGTAATTACTATATCATAATCGCCACTATCTCCCAAAATTTTCATTCTTCGCTGAATTTCATCGGTGACGTGAGGAATGATTTGAACCGTCTTACCGAGGTACTTTCCTTCACGCTCGTTATCGATTACAGTTTGATATACGCGACCAGTTGTCACATTATTTGCTTGTGAAGTGGGAACATTTAGAAAACGTTCATAATGTCCTAAGTCCAAATCTGTCTCTGCTCCGTCATCTGTCACATAGCATTCTCCATGCTCATACGGATTCATAGTGCCAGGATCTACATTAAGGTACGGATCAAATTTTTGAATGGTAACCCGGTAACCTCTTTTTTGAAGCAGCTTTGCTAAGGAAGCAGAAATAATCCCTTTACCCAATGAGGAGGCAACACCGCCCGTGACGAATACGTATTTTGTGTCCATAAATGATTAGTTTTTTAGTGTCCAAAAAAGGAAAAAAGCTGCCAAGAACTAGCAAAAAACTCTCCGTTTGAGTACGGTCATCAAAAGTAAGGGAAAGTGGGCTACAAAATGGGTAACCCTATTTTTTGGATGTCAATATGTTTTCAACAGCTACTAAATCCTCTGGCGTGTCTACACCTATTAGTACATTTTCTGTGACCATTGCTGAAATAACAATATGGTTTTGGACCCAACGCAATTGCTCTAATCTTTCTATTTCTTCCAGTAGAGAAGGATCTAGGCTTTTTGTTTCTTCAAAAGCTGTAGCGGTAAATCCATAGATGCCAATGTGCTTGAATGCTACATCTGGTTTAAAATTGTCCATGTGAGGAATAGGACTTCTGCTGAAATAGCAAATGTCACAAAATCCTTCATCAAAAGAGGTAGGTACGGCTTTCACAATATTGGGGTTAGTATATTCGGATTCACTCTGTATTGGTTGTATAAATGTAAGGACATCTACATCTTCTTCCTCAAATAGATCCAGCATTCGATTAATGTCATCTGCAGAGATGAGGGGTTCATCTCCTTGTACATTAATGATTACATCATAATCTGTACCATCAGAAGTAAGTATTTCCATAGCTTCTTCACATCGTTCTGTTCCGTTTTGTGGTTCGTCAGAAGTGAGTATGGCAGAACCATCAAAACCCTCTACAGCATTGATAATTTCTTGACTATCCGTAATTACAAAAACATCTGTTGCATCACTATTTTCTGCCGCTTCATACACCCACTGGATCATTGGTTTTCCTAAGATATTAGCCAGTGGTTTATTGGGGAAACGTGTAGATTCTAATCTACAAGGGATGAGTATTACTGATTTCATGCTGATGTATTTATATTATTGGATTTTGGAACAGATTTAGCGCATTATTGGTCTATACTTCTCTATCCTCGTCCCACTGTTCTAAGTAGTCTGCTACTCTACGCACAAACATACCGCCTAAGGCTCCATCTACAACTCTATGATCATAAGAGTGAGATAAGAACATTTTATGCCTAATGCCTATAAGGTCTCCGTGCTCTGTCTCTATTACGGCGGGTTTCTTAACGATAGCACCCATTGCCATAATAGCCACTTGAGGCTGGTTTATGATGGGAGTACCCAAAACGTTACCAAATGTACCAACATTTGTCACGGTATACGTGCCACCTTGTATCTCATCGGGTTTTAGTTTGTTGTTTCTTGCTCTGTTTGCCAAATCATTCACCGTTTTCGCTAGACCTGTGAGGTTCATGAAATCTGCATTTTTGATTACCGGTACTATCAGGTTTCCGCTAGGTAGTGCTGCTGCCATACCAATATTAATATTCTTGTGCTTGATTATAGTGTCACCACTCACAGAGATATTGATTAGCGGGAAGTCTTTGATAGCTTTGGTTATTGCTTCTATAAAAATAGGAGTAAACGTGAAATTTTCTCCTTCTCTTGCTTTGAATTCGCCTTTTATTTTGTTTCTCCAATTTACCAGGTTGGTAACATCTGCCTCTACAAAAGAGGTGACGTGTGGAGATGTATGCTTACTCATCACCATATGGTCGGCAATAAGTTTGCGCATACGGTCCATCTCTATTATCTCATCTCCTGGGTTTAAACCAATTGCAGAAGCAGGCTTGGCTGCTGGCTTGCTAGGTGTAGGGGAAGTAACTTGAGTTGTCGGAGAGTTATCGAGTGCCGGAGAAGAAGAGGCTCCTCCGTTATTTACAAAATTAAGTATGTCTTTCTTTGTAACTCTACCATCCTTTCCGGTACCGGGTACAGTTTCTAGTTGCTGCATGGAGATTCCCTCTGTGCGGGCAATATTCATGACTAGCGGCGAGTAGAATTTATTGGTATCTCCCTGGCTTATGGCTGCGACAGTGGCTTCTTGTGCTGCTGTCACCGTATTTTCTATGGCTTGTACTGCGGGTTCTGCAATTTCAGCTGGTTTCTCCTCGATTGCTGGTGCAGCAGTGGCACCGGTCGCTGTAGTTATGATGGCTATCGGCTCACCTACCTTTACAACATCGCCTTCGTTGAATAATTTTGTCGTAAGAACTCCGGCTTCCATACTAGGAACTTCACTATCTACCTTGTCAGTAGCTATTTCTAGTACTGCTTCGTCTATCTCTATTGCCTCTCCTTCATTCTTTAACCAAGTAATGATAGTGGCTTCTGCAATACTCTCACCCATCTTGGGCATTATTAATTTGTATTCTGACATAGCTTTAACGTAGTGCAAAAGTAAGATTTTAATGGTCTGATTTTACAATTTGGTCTACAAAGCACAAGAGAGACAGTGATTTAGATTCTCGATAAACAAAGGATACAATCTATAGATAGGTGTGTAAATATGGCTTACGTTCCTAACTTGCGTCTTTTAATTAGTTATGAATCTTAGAATCAAAATTGTTGCCTTTTTGGCATTTGCATCGCTATCCGCTTTTGCTCAGAACCCTGAAAGTAATGTAGACAAGAACGGAAACTCGTACACCAGTTACACAAATGATCCCACTAGCTCTAGGTGGTATACATTGGAGAACGGACTTACGGTGATACTTGCCCAAAATAGTGCTAAACCACGCGTGCAAACACTCATAGCAACCAAAGCGGGTAGTAGTAGTGATCCTGCAGTGAATACGGGTCTTGCCCATTACCTTGAACACATGCTTTTTAAAGGCACTGACAAGTATGGCAGCTTAGATTTTGAAAAAGAAAGCGTCTTGCTTGACAAAGTAGATGAACTCTATGAACAGTATAATAGCACCAAAGATGAAGTAGAGCGGAAGAAGATATATGCGGAGATAGACCGTGTGAGTGGTGAAGCTGCAAAATTTGCAATCGCCAATGAGTACGATAAGATGTTGCAAGGGATAGGAGCACAAGGAACCAACGCATTTACAAGCTACGAACGTACAGTATACGTTAATGATATACCGAGTAACCAAGTGAGTACATGGTTGGATATAGAGGCAGAACGTTTTCGTAATCCGATTTTGCGTCTTTTTCATACCGAGTTGGAGGCTGTATATGAAGAGAAAAACAGAGGACTAGACGATGATGGAAGGCAAGTTTATGAAAAGCTCTATGAGGCTTCATTCCCAAATCACAACTACGGTAGACAAACAACAATAGGTACTATAGAACACCTAAAAAATCCAAGTCTGATCAGAATAAGAAACTACTACAATACATTTTATGTGCCCAATAACATGGCTGTAATTATGGTGGGAGATATAGATGTGGCTAATACATTTGAGAATGTAAAAAAGAAGTTTAGTTATATGCAGGCTAAAGAGGTTCCTGAAATGGTTTTTGACGATGAAGAACCACTTAAACTCACAAAGAGAATAGAAGTAGTGGGACCAAGTCGAGAATCACTTACTATGGGTTATAGAGTGCCAAATGCACTAAGTGAAAAAGTTGATTTGGTGAATCTTGTAGATCTTATATTGGCCAACTCTAGTGCTGGATTGATTGATCTAAATATGGTCAAGGCTCAAAAATGCATACAAGCTTATTGCTCTCCTAGTCTACTAAAGGATAGAGGGTTGCATTATTTTTCGGGAACGCCAAACGACGGTCAAAGCCTAGCGGAGCTGGAACAACTGTTTTATAAACAACTTGATAAATTGAAAGCAGGCGAATTTGATATGGAGCTTGTAAAGAGTATAGTGCTCAATCAAAAAGTAGATAACATTCGCCAGTATGAGTCTTATCAAGGAACGGCATATTCACTAATGGATGCTTTTGTGATGAACAATAGGTGGGAAAAAGAACTGGCACGCTTAGACCATATGCTTACCTACAGTAAAGATGATGTAATGGACTTTGCTAATAAGTACTACACGGATGGCCACGTTGTGGTGTACAAGCGTAAAGGAGAACAATCAGAAAGAACAAAAATTGATAAGCCAGAAATAACGAAGGTGGAAGTCAATAGAGGAAAGGCTTCTCCAATGGTTGAGGAAATCTTGGATCGCGAAACGAAAAGTATAACTCCTCAAGAGTTAGATTATAAAAAAGAACTCGAGTTTGATGAGCTAGGTGATAATGTTCCCATATGGAGAGTAGTCAATGGTGATCAGCAATTGTTTAGTTTGTACTATGTGTTGGATATTGGTTCTCGTCACGACAAGAGACTTGCCTTAGCAGTTGAATACTTAAAGTTTTTAGGTACCGATAAGTATACAGCGGACGAAATAAGCACAGAGTTCTATAAGCTTGCTTGTGACTTTGGAGTAAACACAGGAGCAGAACAGAGTTATGTTTATTTAAGTGGACTAGCGAGTAATTACGATGCTGCCGTTACACTTTTTGAGCATCTGCTGTCTAATGCAATGCCAGACGAAGAAAAATTAAACCAAATGGTGGCCCAGAAACTTAAAGGGCGAACCGACGCTAAAACAAATAAACGTGCAATAATGGGTAGACTTCGTCAGTATGCATTGTATGGTGAATTAAATCCGAGTACAGATTTACTCCAGAAAGACGAGTTGACGAGTATACGTGGTGATGAACTTGTTCAGTATATACATAATTTAACCAGTTACAAGCACAAGGTGTGGTACAATGGTCCATTATCATTGAAAAGTCTTAAAAATAAATTAGCAAGCGCGCACCAGATACCAAAGACTTTTTTGTTGACACCAGAATTACGTAAGTACACAATGCTTGATAGGGGTGGAAAAGATGTATTCTTTGCCCACTACGATATGGTGCAATCGGAGATAATGTGGCTGAAAAAATCATCAGAATATAGCATTCAAGAAGGAGCAAAAATTTCTATGTTTAATGAGTACTTTGGGGGAGGAATGAGCAGTATTGTATTCCAAGAAATAAGAGAAGCAAAAGCATTGGCATATAGTACATACAGTTTTTATTCTGGTGCCGGTAAGCTAGGAGAGAATAATACTGTGCTGGCTTATGTAGGAACACAAGCGGATAAAATGAGTGAGGCCATAGAAGGTATGAATGTATTGCTCGAGGATTTGCCTATGGATGAAAAAACATTTCAAAATGGTAAAAATTCAATTCAACAATCTTTAGAAACGAGCAGAATTCTAAAATCATCTATTCTATTCAGTTATGATAAAGCGTTAAAACTGGGGATGGAAGAAGACAGCCGAATAATGATGCGTGAAAATTTAAAGAATCTCACCATGGATGATGTAGCACAATTTCATACCTCACGCATCAAAGGTGATTTTACATATGTTGTTTTGGGTAATAGAGATCAGGTTGACCTTGCATATTTATCAAAATTCGGAAACGTTAAAGAACTAACACTTGAAAAGCTATTTGGCTACTAGTATGGGGCTACACAAGCATTTATCGAGATACGTATTTATTCAGCAATTCTTTGTAGTGACCAAGAGTTTGACGTAGGAACTACAGTTTTTTGAATACGTGTAGACATAAGAAATTATCTTTTAAATAGCTTACATGAATTGATTTGTAATTGCTTTTTGCAATAAGAGTAAATATATCTTCCAATTTCCAGGTAGAATGATTTGTAGTTAGTTTGAAGAATAAAATAGATAATCGTATTAAGATCATTCTCCAAAAACGGAATTTTACAGAGTTGTTCAATTGGAAATCAGCAACATGGAGGGAATATTTTGGGGTACAAACAGCATCAAATGCACTTAACCAATTCAGTATTTCTTCTTCTGCATATAGGTCCAAAAAGAAGGCACAGAAGACCGCGTCGTATCGATAATTTGGTTTGGGAATAGTGTCGGCATGAATGAAGCTAATTTGTTGTCCCGCTGTTTTTTTGGTTTGGGCAAGGGCTATCATCTTGCTACTAGCGTCTATGTAGTCTATTTTTAGATGTGGACTGTGCTTATATAAATGCGGAATAATGTCGCCTGAACCGCCTCCCATTATGAGGATATTCCCTTGGTCGGGTAGCGTTTCAATTAGATCTAATTGTATGTTTATTAAATCTTTACCATGTACTGTGTACGAGAGCCAGGAGTAATAAGGTGCTACGAAGTTGTAGGTGTTTTTCAAACCAGAGCAAGTCTTAAAAAGTAAAGACCCCAGTACCTAGTACTGAGGCCTTAGATTGGCTTTCGACTGTATAAGTCAAAACAAATATACTCTTGATTTGTGAGACAATACAAATAGCTACGAAAAATGTGACAGTTAGATGACGCCACACTATTCTTTTACGAACTGCTAGCGATCATCATTGGCATGATGAGCATTAGGAGATCTTCGTCATTGCTATTGTTGCTTGGAAGTATAATACCCGCTCTGCTAGGGGTAGATAATTCCATGATTATTTCTGGTGTGCTCATATTTTGAAGCATTTCAATTAGAAGTTTAGAATTAAAACCTATCTCCATATCTTCTCCAGCATAGTCGCAACCTAAACGCTCTACCGCCTCGTTGCTTAGGTCTAGATCTTCCGCATATATGGTAAGTTCACTACCTGTTATCTTTACATTAATTTGATTTGTAGTCTTATTTCCGAATATACTGATACGTTTTACCGAATTCAAGAAATCCTGACGATTAAGTGTCAGCTTGTTTGGGTTCTCTGTCGGAATTACAGCTTTATAATCTGGATAGCGTTCATCTATTAACCTACATATCAGGCTTACGTCTCCAAAAGAAAAGAAAGCGTTACTTTCATTGAAATCTACTTTTGTTGCTGTATCGTCTTGTGGCAAGTTAGCCTTCAATAGATTCAATGCTTTCTTTGGTAGGATGAAGTTAGTTTCTACACCAGGTTTAACATCATTTCGTTCTACCTTTACAAGTCTATTTGCATCTGTGGCTACAAATACTGCGTTATCTGCATGCAATTGAACAAAAACACCCGTTAGGCTTAATCTTAATTCATCGTTTCCTGAAGCAAATATGGTTTGAGCAATACTACTACTCAAGACACCGGCCTCCATAGTAAAGCTGTTTTCGGATGCCGTCTCGGGTACTTTGGGAAAATCATCAGCATTTTGCCCTATGAGTTTGTACCTACCAAACTCTGATTTTAACTCTATTGAGTTGTTCTCCGCTGCAATGGTAAATGTAACGGGTTGGTTGGGCAGCGCTTTGAGCGTATCCATACACATTTTAGATGGTACAGCAATACGGACATCTTCGTCTGATTGTACATCCAATGAGGTGCTCATAGAAGTCTCCAAATCGGTACCTGTTATAGTCAATTTACTTCCTTGTATATCAAACAAGAAATGGTCAAGTATAGGAATTACTGGTTTTGAGACAATAGTACCGCTTATGCTCTGTAGCTTATTAAGCAGTTGATTTGTATTTACAATGAATTTCATTTCAGATAGCTGATTTATAATAACTTCAAAGAAAATCCAAAAGAAGGAGTAATGGCAAATTTTATATTCAAAACTTATCAATACTCAGGTGATTATTTTGAGCTTTTTTGTGGGTAACTGGAATGGTACTACTTCAGTAGGTCAAAAAAATCTTGCTGTAAAGCCTCCCCTTTGTTCTTGGCGTATAGCGCATGAATGGCCTTGGAGATTGCTGCATAGTCATTTCCTTCACTTTTCATGTGTGTATGTTTTTCCTGTATATACTGCGGTCGTGGACCCCATGTGTGATATACATCATTGCCGTGAGATAGGATAATTAGTTTTGGAATACTTCTGCCTCCGTTAGTAAGAAACTGATCCATGATCTCACTATGTTCATCCCTAAGGACTATGATTAACTCGATATCCTCGTTAAGCTCGGCCATCTTATTTATCCAAGGCAAGTTTTGGGCTGCGTCACCACACCACGCTTCAGACAATACGAGCCATCGTTGTGCGGGTAATGCCTTTATTTTATCTGCAAGATCCTCGTTTATGATGGCTCTCTTATCGAGCCTATTCATTCGGGCTACATTCATGGTTGTATGGCCAAGCATAGCTTCACTATGATTATCTCCAGTAGTTTTGTCTTCTAACAAAAGATTATTTATCATCTCCCGATATTCCGGGTAGGTATAACGATTTAGTTGTGTTATATCTTGTTCTAATTTCATACTAGAATTTACGTTATTATTTGTCCATTATTATTGATTAGCGATCTTTTCTTATTAGCCAAATAGCAACCAAAATACAGAGTAATCCACCAATTTGACTTGGCGTTATGCGTTCATTTGCTAAAAAACCCCAAAACAATGCTACTATCGGAATGAGGTAGGTGACAGAAGTAGCAAATAAGGTATTGGTTTGTTGAATAAGCCTATTGAACATCACAAGACTAAGTGACGTTCCAAGAATAGCCAGTAGAGCGATGGCAGCTACAGACTTGAGGTGTTGTGTGTTTCCTGTATCAAACTCAAAACCGAGGTAAATAAGCAGACCTACACCAAATACTGATATCATAGCAAGAGGGAAAGCGGCAACAAGAAGAGGAGGGTAGTTGTCTAGCTTTTGTTTTATGATATTGACATTGATTCCGTAGCATAATGCGGCTCCTACAGCCAACAGAGCATAGCGAATATCAAAGTCTAGTTCTTTACTTACAATTAGAAAAAAAGCACCAAGCAGTCCGAAAATGACACCATACATTTTGAATTTATTGAACTTTAAGCCTAAAAATAATATGCCAACGAGCAATGCAAATAGGGGTGTAAGACCGTTTATTGCTCCAGCAAGAGAACTGGATATCTTGGTCTGAGCTGCGGTGAATAAAAATGCAGGGATAGCACTACCCAAAAATCCACTAATTATAAAGTATTTGAAATCTCCTGCTTTAATTTCTAATTTTTTCCAACTAACAAATGGGAGTAGAGCAATACCTGCGAAAGCAATACGCATAGCTGCAACTTGATAGCTAGTATATATCTTCAGTCCTTCTTTCATAAGGATAAAAGAACTACCCCATATGAGAGCAAGAATACCTAAAAATAAATAGGGGTTTACCGGTTTTTCGCTCATTGGTTTTTATTTTTTAAGGATTGCAAAGGTAAATCGAGGATCTAGGAATACCACGTTAGTTGTACCCAAGTTGAAACAAACGGCACGCACATAGTTAAACACACGCAAGTTCGTACGGTAATTTAAACGTTTAGATAAGGCTAATGTTTGCAAAAAATGTATTTCATTGTACTTTGTGCATATGAAGTACAGATGAGCATATTACGCTTTTTTGCAATAGTCTAGTTGCTCCAATGGGTAGTGGTTGAGGTGCTTATGGCCTTCGCTTTTGTTTACATGACCACGTGTATTTGAAGGTCGCAATTTCTTCATTTTTTTCGTTAAATGCTGTTACAGGTAGATCAATAGTATCGCCTTCTTCAGATGCGAGTATTCTTTGAACAAATGCTTCTGCATTTTTACCTTCTGTGCATTGAAAAGATATATTGCCAATTGCCTTTTGCGTAAAACTTGCCTGCGTATCAATAAGCAACATGGAAAAGCGGTTTTTCTTATTCATGTATTGAAAAAGGAGTAAACCTGTAGCCAATTCTGCTGCCATATGCATAGCCGCAAAATACATCGACTTAAAAGGATTCTGATTGATCCAACGAAAACGTAAATTTGTTGTAATTCCTTCTTTATCAAATGTTTTTATTCTTACACCTGCTATAAATGCAAGTGGCAACTGCCGAAACAAAAATAATTTCATGGATAAAGAAGTAGCTTTCTTTTGAAACGAGGAATAATTTTTCATTGCTGGTTTAATTCTTCTACTTCGTCGGGTTCTAGGTTTAGATCTTGGGCTATTTTAGTCTTAAGCGGCCGGAAATACAGTACAAACACTGCAGCCATAAGACCGTAAAGCAGTAGATTCTGTCTGCCCGATATGAAGAATCCTATGGCACCAAAAAGGGCAGTACCTGCTAACATCGCCCAAAGTATAATCATACTTGCTCTGTAGCCTTCTAGTTTCTCGTTTAGAGGTGAATTTTGTGGAATACTCTTAAAACGCCTATTGATCACCAATCGAGCCCCAAAAAAAGATCCAATTCCGAAAATAGGGAGTAGCAATTCTAGGATTTTAAATGCATCCGAGGGTTCTAAATGCTTGCCACTTTGTATGGATAGAGTGTATAGAACACCCGTAGATACTGCGATACCCAAACACAGTATTAAGTGTACAATAATCATAGATCTAAAAATGATGTAGGATGTTTGTTTCTGGCTCATAATAAACTTATTTGGTCACCGCTTGTGAAAGTATTCTTGCCTTCATCTTTTTTTTCTTTCGAGGGGAGCTCTGGTAGCACTTCATCAGGGATCTCTTTCAATGCTGGTTCAGGCTTTTTTTCTTTTTTGACAATTGCCTTTTTGGCTATTGGTTTTCTATTTGGAGCGGGTATATCAGCTTCTTTCTTAGCATTTTCTATTCCCTCGGTATCAACATTAGGAGTGCTTTCAATTCCGGGTGTGATATCATCTCCACTTTCTGGCGGACCAGTTTCACCGTCATCATCTTTTGGTGGCGGTGGTGGCAAGAGTTTTGCCTTGACAAATTCTTTGCCACACAGCTTATTTCCAATACTCTTCCAGCCTTTAACGTCTATGAAGTCCTCCAGATTGACTTTTTCAGTCTTTTTTTCACCAGACTTAGACTTGGTCGTAAGCTCAATGATAGGTGTGGCGTGTGTTGCTACCAATACCATTTTGCTTCCCCAACCTTCAGTTATGAAAGAGAACTTCTTATCCGTAGATGCTGTTTCGATGTTGAAACGTTTTACGCAGTAGTTTTTTCCATTGCCATCGTAGTGAAGCACAGATACTATCTTTTCTGGATCAAATTTTTCTATGATTTTAATCTCCTTATTTGCATAGTGATTGGTGAGCTCGTGACTAGTTAGTTCATACTCACCGGTTTCAAATAGCACTAATATTAAATCGTCTGTTTGGAAACTGCCGAGGTACTTTCCTCGTTCGTGTACGTTTAGTCTGCCTATTCCTGGCTCGTACCAAATGTCTCTTCCGCCAATGGTAGACACCCCTTTTTCTTTAAGATCGACCTTCCGAACGGGCTGTTTAGTTACCATGTTCCCTTGACTTGCTCGTCCTTTTATGGCTAAGTCTGAGAAATCATAGTCAAATAGTCGGTTCCGTGCTTTTGCTGCACTATGGAGGTATATGTTTACGATCTCTGCTTCTCCATTTTTATTTACACTAAAGTACTGCAGCTTACTTCCGTCTGTTCCTTTTGTTACATTATATTCCTTATCTCGGGTTATACTGGTTACATTAAAACGTTTGGCCATCGTTTTCTTAGAAGTTCCGTCGGTATATACGGCATTATACGTAAGCCGCTCGTCGTTTTTACGGAAGACCGCAACATGTATAATATTTTTTCCAAAGAATGCTTTTGCAGAAACTCTACTCACAGAATAGGTGCCATCTTTACGGAATACGATAACGTCGTCAATATCAGAACAATCACAGATGTATTCTTCTTTCTTTATGCCTGTACCTACGAAACCTTCAGCTAAGTTTGCGTATAACTTTTCATTGGCTACGGCAACTACTTTAGTATTGATTTCTTCAAAACTACGGATCTCTGTTTTTCGTTCTTTTCCTTTACCAAACTTGTCAAGCAAATTTCGGTAATAAGCAATGGCAAATGGTACTAGGTTCTCTAAGTGATGGTTTACCTCTGTTAGTGCATCCTCTATTGCTCGCAGTAGTTCATCCGCTTTGAAACCATCAAACTTTGATATACGTTTAATCTTGATTTCAGTAAGACGCACAATATCTTCCTCAGTAACCTTTCGTCTGAGGTGTTTGATATGTGGTTTTAGCCCATTTTCAATAGCCTTTAGCACAGCTTCCCACGTCTCACACTCCTCTATATCTCTGTAGATACGTTCTTCAATGAATATTTTCTCCAATGAGCTGAAATGCCACTTTTCTTCTAATTCATTCCGTTTTATTTCCAGTTCTGCTTTTAGCAGATCTACTGTATTCTCTGTATTGATTTTAAGAATATCAGAAACACCCAAGAACAGTGGCTTATCATCAACAATTAGACAGGCGTTGGGGGAGATAGAACTTTCACAGTTCGTAAATGCATACAAGGCATCAATAGTCTTATCTGTAGAGATATTGTTGGGCAACTGAATCTCTACTTCTACATCCTTAGCCGTATTATCTACTACCTTCTTTATCTTTATTTTGCCTTTATCGTTGGCTTTAAGTATGCTGTCTATAAGCGAACCTGTAGTTGTTCCATACGGTACGTCTGTAATGGCAAGGGTATTCTTATCTTTTTCGACTATGGTGGCGCGTACTTTTATTCTACCTCCACGCCTTCCTTCCTGGTAGTCAGATACATCTACTTGTCCTCCAGTTTGAAAATCAGGATATATGGTTGGCGTTTTTCCTTCTAGTATCTTGATGCTACCTTTTACCAACTCAATAAAATTGTGGGGCATTATTTTGGTGCTAAGACCAACGGCAATACCTTCAACACCTTGAGCAAGTAGAAGAGGGAATTTTACGGGAAGTGTTATGGGTTCATTTTTGCGACCATCGTAACTCTTTTGCCACTCTGTAGTTTGCTTGTTGAAAGCTATTTCCAAGGCAAACTTATTTAGTCTGGCCTCTATGTATCGTGGAGCAGCAGCACTATCTCCTGTGCGCACATCTCCCCAGTTTCCCTGGCAGTCTATGAGCAAATCTTTTTGCCCCATATTGATGATAGCTCCTCCTATAGCAGCATCTCCGTGTGGGTGATACTGCATCGTACTACCTATTACATTGGCTACCTTATTGTATCTGCCATCATCTAGTTCCTTCATTGCATGGAGAAATCTACGTTGTACAGGCTTGAGTCCGTCATTTATATGGGGTACTGCACGCTCTAGAATTACATAACTGGCATAATCTAAGAACCAGTCTTCGTACATGCCTTTTACAGCACGTTGTCCATCATCCAAGTCTATTTTGGTGACCTTTTCTTCTGGATTTTGCTCCAAACTATCTTCTAACTCTTCGTTTTCGTCCATTTCTTAAGCAGCTTCTGTTTCTTTGGATTCTTTAGACTGTATCAAAACTTCTTCCTCTTGACCTGCCTCGTCTATTTCCAGTCTCAAATTGGAGATGATGAATTTTTGACGTTCTTGAGTGTTTTTACCCATGTAGTACTCTAATATTTTGTTGATATTAGAATCCTCCGTGAGCAGCACAGGTTCTAAGCGAATATCTTCACCTATAAATGCACCAAACTCATCGGGAGAAATCTCCCCTAGTCCCTTGAATCGGGTAATCTCTGCACTTTTTCCCAATTCATTTATAGCATCAAAACGCTCTTGGTCTGTGTAGCAGTAGTGCGTAGTTTTTTTGTTTCGTACACGAAAAAGTGGCGTCTCTAGGATATAGACATGTCCTTTACGTACCAAGTCTGGGAAAAATTGTAGGAAGAAGGTGAGTATAAGCAGGCGAATGTGCATGCCGTCTACATCAGCATCTGTTGCTATGACTACTTTATTGTAACGTAGGTCATCGATACTTTCTTCTATTTTTAGTGCATGTTGCAGGAGGTTAAACTCTTCATTCTCGTACACAATTTTTTTCTTTAACCCAAAACAATTCAGGGGCTTACCTCGCAGGCTAAATACTGCTTGGGTCTGCACGTCACGAGCCTTAGTGATGCTCCCTGATGCAGAATCTCCCTCGGTAATAAAAAGCGTAGTATCTAGTCGGTTATCTTTCTTTTCATCGGTAAAGTGAACTCTACAGTCTCTTAATTTTTTGTTATGAACACTTGCTTTTTTTGCCCTATCGCGTGCAATTTTACGCACACCGGCCATGTCTTTTCGCTCACGCTCACTTTGTTGAATCTTTCTGAGCAGTGCATCTGCAACCTCTGGATTCTTATGTAAGAAATTATCCAGCTGAGACTTTACAAACTGATTGATTTCTGTTTTGAGCGATGCTCCACCTGGAGAGACTTCCGTACTACCCAGTTTAGTCTTTGTCTGAGATTCAAAGACGGGCTCTTGGATACGAACGGAGATAGCAGACACTAATGAAGCCCTTATGTCTGTAGGTTCAAAACTCTTACCATAAAAATCTCTAACAGTACGTACCAGTGCTTCTTTAAAAGCAGCAACATGTGTACCTCCTTGGGTAGTGTTCTGGCCATTCACAAATGAGTAGTAATCCTCACCGTAGTGATTGTCATGGGTAATAGCCATTTCTATATCCCCATCTTTCAGGTGAATAATAGGATATTTTATTTCCTCCGCGTTGGTTTTTCTGTCGAGTAAGTCTAGAAGTCCATTTTTACTAAAATACTTGTTACCATTGAAGTTAATCGTGAGCCCTGCATTCAAATATACATAGAACCACATTTGGTTATCGATATACTCGTTGATGTATTTGTGTGTTTTAAAAATGTCTAAATCTGCAGTATACTCAACGTACGTACCGTTTTTTTCTGTGGTTGCTTCTCGCTTTTCACTTACGAGTATACCACGCTCAAAGATGGCCGTCATACTCTCACCTTCTCTAAAGCTTTTTACCATAAAGTAAGATGACAATGCGTTTACAGCCTTGGTACCTACACCATTTAGACCTACAGATTTTTGGAATACCTTACTGTCATACTTTGCACCCGTATTGATTTTACTCACTACATCAACTACCTTACCTAGGGGTATCCCACGACCGAAATCTCTCACAGAAACCTTGTTTTCTGCTAGTTTGATATCGATACGTTTACCGTTACCCATCATGAATTCATCTATACAGTTATCTATAACTTCCTTCATCAGGATGTAGATACCATCTTCGGCTGATGAGCCATTTCCGAGCTTACCGATATACATCCCGGGACGGAGCCGTATATGTTCTTTCCAGTCTAAGGACCGGATACTGTCTTCGTTGTATTGATTTTCAGCCATTTAGCTTTGGTAATTTTATTGTCTCTACGGTAACGTCCAAATGTAGTATAGATAGGTGTGTAGCGGTAATATTCCTTTTAGATTTTATAAACAAGGAGGTGGATAACGTTTGTAGCGTATAGGCTTGGGCAGAAATATCAGACCGCAGAAGGGAATTGCTCTACCTTTGATTTGTATTCATGAACCTAGCCATAGACATATACTATCATGAAAAAGGAGCTACTTGTATAGGTGTCCTCTTTGAGTGGGAAGATGCGAAGCCTCGTAAGGTTATACGAGCCTATGTAGACGAAGTAGAAGAGTATGTGCCAGGAGAGTTCTACAAACGTGAGCTGCCGTGTGTATTGGCGGTTATTTACCAAGTAAAGCAGTACAAAGTAGATTGTATAATACTCGATAGCCATGTACAGCTTGGCGCAGGACAAAAAGGCTTAGGTGAATATGTATACGAAGCAATGGATGAGCAGTATCCTGTGATTGGCGTAGCCAAAAGAGGTTTTTATAACAATGCAGATTATGTGCGAGAAGTAAGGAGGGGAGAAAGTGAAAATCCGCTCTATGTTTCTGCAGTAGGATGTGATCTAGATGGGGCTGCGGAGTGCATTCTAAATATGTACGGTGAGCACCGTATACCTACAATACTCAAGCAAGTTGATAAAATAGGGAGGAGGTAGCTATTACTCTGGTAAAGTAAAACTGACGTACAACAAAGAACTAATCTTGTTATACAGCATTGATGGATGTATGCTCCATGAGTTTACGCATGTTATTGAGTGCGTATCGCATACGGCCAAGCGCTGTATTAATGCTTACACCAGTCATTTCTGCTATTTCCTTAAAACTAAGATCTCCGTAGTGTCGTAGGATCAGTACTTGGCGTTGTTCCTCTGACAATCGGCTGATAACGTCTCGCACTATGTTTTCTTTTTCGGTGCGGATCATCTGCTCTTCACGATTGTCAACGGCTAGTTTTATTTTACGGAATACATCCTCCCCATCGCTACCTGTAATGGTAGGCATACGCTTCATCTTACGGAAATAATCGATGGCCATATTACGTGCAATACGAATGGCCCAAGGTAAAAATTTTCCTTCCTCATTATACTTGCCTTTTTTTAGATTTTTGATAATCTTGATGAACGTTTCTTGGAAAAGGTCTTCGGCGATATAGCTATCCTTAACAATGAAAAGTATTGTTGTGAAGATCCTGTCTTTATGACGGTTAATGAGCATTTCAAGACACGCTTCATTGCCTTGGATGTACTGAGTTACTAGATTTTGGTCTGTGATTTTTGAAGACTGCATAATACCTATTGTTTATTAGTTGAAAAAATGAAAACTGTGTGTTTTTAACTAGTATAGGTATATCTTATAGGCGTCTTTCTTTGTTAAGGTTACTACTAAACTACAGAAATAAATCCAAAGTCCCAAATTATTGTTTTCAATATAGACTATTTAGGCCAAATTTGTGGCCCTTTAGATCAAGGGTGTATTTACATGACGAAACAAAAATATATAGACATACAAAACGCTCATTTACATAATCTTAAAAATGTAGATGTAAAGATACCTAGAAATCAACTGACAGTTGTTACAGGCCTGTCTGGCAGCGGCAAGTCTAGTTTGGTTTTTAATACCCTGTATGCCGAAGGCCAACGACGCTACGTTGAGAGTTTAAGTAGTTATGCGCGTCAGTTCCTTGGTAGGTTAGAAAAACCGATGGTAGATAATATACGTGGACTTACGCCATGTATAGCAATAGAACAAAAGGTAAATACTCGAAATCCACGGAGTACCGTTGCGACCAGTACGGAGCTGTATGATTACCTCAAACTGCTGTGGGCTCGAATAGGTAAGACCATGTCGCCTATAAGCGGGAAAGAAGTAAAAAAGCACAGTACGAGTGATGTAATTGCCTATGTCTTGGCTCTTGATGAAGGCACCCCTGTGTATGTATGCTACACTTCCCAAACAGACAAAGACCGAAATGCGCTAGAGGTAGCCATGCAAAAAGGGTATAATAGAATTTGGGCAAAAGGTGAAACAATCAGGATTGAAGATGCCATTGGAGATAAGAAAATAAAGGAATACTATATACTCGTAGATAGGTTAAAATCTACGAAGGCAGATGATGATTACAAAAGCAGGTTGTCTGATTCCATAGAGACAGCTTTTTGGGAAGGTGATGGTGAAGCTACTATCATTACCGATGTGGAGCAAAAGACATTTAATAACAAGTTTGAGCTAGATGGAATGTCTTTTGAGGAGCCTTCTGTAAATCTACTTAGCTTTAATAATCCCTACGGAGCTTGCCGCGAGTGCGAGGGCTTTGGTAGTATTATCGGAATAGACCCTGATTTGGTTATTCCAAATAGGTCACTATCCATATACGAGAATGCAGTAGCTTGTTGGAAAGGAGAGACGATCAGCCAATGGAAGCACGATTTTATACGAACGAGTGCCAAATATGACTTTCCTATACACCGCGCAGTTAGTGAGTTAACCAAAAAAGAATTTAAGCTGTTATGGAGTGGGAACAAGGACGTTTCTGGGCTAGATGATTTTTTTGCCTACCTACAGAGTAACTCATACAAGATACAGTACCGAGTAATGCTCAGCAAATACAGAGGCAAGACTTCTTGTCCAAGTTGTTTGGGAACACGAATTCGTAAAGATGGAAGTTATGTAAAAATTACAAATCAGGGAATGAATCCAGATTTCATGCACGAAAATAAGCTGTCTTCGCTCAATGAGATATTATTGCTAAACATAGAGCAGTCTACAGTATTTTTCCAAAGTCTTAAGCTCGAAAATCAGGCGGAAGAAATAGCGAAGCCAATTTTAATGGAGATCAACAATAGGTTGGATTACCTCATGCGGGTAGGTCTAAGCTACTTAGGGCTCAACAGGCTGAGTAATACACTGAGCGGTGGAGAAAGTCAGCGTATTAATCTAGCAACATCGCTAGGCAGTAGCCTGGTGGGTAGCAGCTATATACTGGACGAGCCTAGTATAGGACTACACAGTAAAGATACAGAGCGACTTATCTCTGTATTGCTTAACCTAAAAGAGAAGGGGAACACTGTGGTGGTGGTAGAGCACGATGAAGATATGATGCGGACTGCTGATTTTTTAGTAGATATGGGGCCAGAGGCAGGTCATTTAGGTGGCGAAGTTGTATTTGCTGGGCAGTATGACGACTTAAAAGGTATGGACACCTTAACAGCTAAGTATTTGGACGATGTGGAGCGTATAGAAATACCACAACAACGAAGGAAGTGGAACAATAAAATTTCGCTAATAAAAGCGGCTCAGCACAATCTCAAGAATATCACGGTAGATTTTCCGCTGAATACACTCACAGTTGTCACAGGTGTAAGCGGTAGTGGTAAGACCTCTTTGGTAAAAGGAATTCTATATCCAGCTGTTCTGCGAGAGACACAGCAGTATAGTACGCAACGTATAGGCGAGGTGAAAGAGATACAGGGTGACTTTAGTTCATTTACTGCTGTAGAGCTTGTAGACCAAAATCCAATAGGTAAGTCTAGTAGAAGTAATCCTGTTACGTATGTGAAAGCGTATGATGCTATACGCGAGCTATTTAGTACGATGCCTATAGCTAAGCAACGCGGTTTCAAAACCAAGCATTTTTCTTTTAATGTAGACGGAGGCAGATGCGATAGATGCCAAGGAGAAGGAGAAGAGGTAGTAGAAATGCAATTTATGGCAGATCTTCACTTAACGTGTGATGAGTGTAATGGCAAACGTTTCAAAGAAGAGGTGCTCGATGTAGAGTTTAAGAAAAAGAGTATCTATGATGTACTAAACCTTACTGTAGAAGAAGCAGTAGACTTTTTTGCAGGTCAAAAAACAATAATTAATAAGCTGCTGCCGCTAAAAGAAGTAGGGCTAGGCTATGTAAAACTTGGTCAGAGCAGCAATAGCCTTAGTGGTGGTGAAGCACAACGTATTAAGTTGGCAACCTTCTTAGGGAAATCTCAGCATAAGGATAAGGTATTATTCATCTTTGATGAGCCTACTACGGGATTGCACTTCCATGATATCAAGAAGTTGCTTAAGTCTTTTAATGCCTTGGTAGACAAAGGACATAGTATAGTCGTTATAGAACACAATTTAGATGTAGTTAAGTGTGCAGACTGGGTCATAGATTTAGGTCCAGAAGGAGGAGATAGAGGCGGAGAACTTATGTTCGCAGGTACACCAGAAGACATGGTGAAAGCTCCTGTACTAAAAAAATCTGTTACTGCTCAGTTTCTGAAAGATAAGATGCAGTAGAGTGTTTACTTTTCTTCGTCAAACCATAGGGTGTAGAACTTACGACCGTTATCGTCTTCTCCACGTTCTATTTTAGTGCGATCACCATGTACATATACGGAGAAGTTTTTATCCAGTTTTATCACACTTTTAAAAACGCCTTTTTTCTTGTTTACGGCTGTTTCATTTAGATTAAAACTTTGGGGTATACTTACTGCACGCTCTCGCTGATACGATGTACTAAAGTCCTGGAAGTTATCTACGATATCCGGTTGTTGTAGCACCACATTGGCAAATTCAGATAAATCGAATTGCTCTTGTTCCTTAAAATAGTCTGCGGACTTGTTGAGCATTTCTGCTTGGTCCGCCTTGTCTGCTGCAAACTCCTTCGGCAATTCCTTTGTAATAAAGTCTTTTGCGATTTTCATTACCGTTTCTGTTTGGTAATAAGCATCTTCACGCTGCTTCACGTGTAGAAAGTGATCAAACCAAAATTTGGCATCTCCTCCTTTGTTGGTGTTGTCTATAACGCTTACGGTATATCCTTTTTCCTTTTCTGTATTGAATATGATAGCTCCTTTATCCAGTTTTTTTACGTGTATGCCTTCTTGGCTATTTACCGTGAAATTTCCATCGTTATTCTGGATGTCTAGGAAGGTGTCTTTTACCTCCGATTTGAACAAACCAATGGCATCTACTGGTTCTCCATCTAACAGTACATCTTTGATAAGAGCTACATAAAACTCGCCCCCTTTTATCTTGGGATGATTTCCCTGCTCGTAGAGGTGCTTCGCCATACTCTTTGAGTGAGCTACGATATCTTCCGGGTTGGTAAATATGGCTTCCGCATAGGCAAAAACCTCATTGAGATTGATATGCGACTCATGATGAAATCGATAGTATTCGTTTTCTTTGAAAGAAGATAGGAAGTAGGTAAGGAGGTCTTCCTCTACCTCATCACTATATTCTAGCTTGGTATTTCCTAGAGTAAGTAATTCGTCATTAAATGAATTTCCTACAAAATGAAGGACTACATCTTGTATTTTGGTATCTGAGTATGCGAGCATTGGTGCAAGTTTAAAACCAAACTAGCCTGCATTTCAAGTAAAAAGGTATTTGGTGAATAACTTACTGTGTTAACTAGGATAAGTTATGCCGTGTGACTAGATCGAAGCACTTGCTTTGGGAGCAGCATCAAGGATATCTTGGTTTACACCTTCTGCAAATTCTTCAAAATTTTTATTGAATAATCCAGCGAGGTGATTCGCCTTTGTATCATAAGCAGATTTATCTGTCCATGTATTACGTGGATTCAATAGCTCTGTTGGTACACCTGGTACTTCCGTAGGCATGGCTACACCGAAAACGGGGTGATTTTCAAATGAAGCATTGTTTAGCTTGCCATCCAAAGCAGCATTGAGCATAGCTCTAGTATACTTTAGTTTCATACGGCTACCGGTACCGTAGACACCACCGCTCCAGCCTGTATTGATGAGCCATACGTTTACATGGTTTTCGGTCATTTTATTACCTAACATCTCTGCGTATCGTCCAGGGTGTAATGGAATGAAGGCGGCACCAAAGCAAGCAGAGAATGTAGCTTGCGGCTCTGTTACACCCTCTTCTGTACCTGCAACTTTAGCAGTGTAACCACTTATGAAGTGATATCCGGCTTGGCCTGGAGTGAGTTTAGATATAGGAGGGAGGACTCCAAAAGCATCTGCAGTAAGGAAAAATATATTTTTGGGCTGCGGACCCACACTTGGCAAAGCTATGTTATCTATATTGGTGATAGGGTACGCACAACGGGTGTTCTGTGTTACACTCACGTCATCGTAGTTTACTACGTCAGAATCTGGGAAGAAACGCACATTTTCTACGAGAGCACCTTTCGTGATGGCTTTCCAAATAGTCGGTTCATTTTCTTCAGAGAGATTGATTGTTTTGGCGTAGCATCCTCCTTCAAAATTGAAGATACCGTTCTTGCTCCAACCGTGTTCATCATCGCCTATTAGTTTACGCTCTGGATCGGCAGAAAGGGTTGTCTTTCCTGTGCCGGATAGGCCAAAGAAAACGGCACTATCTCCATTCTTACCAATGTTTGCAGAGCAGTGCATACTGAGCACATCATGGTCTACAGGTAAGGTAAAATTGAGTACGGTAAAAATTCCTTTTTTTATTTCACCCGTGTATCCGCTACCACCTATGATGTAAATTTTCTTGGTAAAGTTGATGATAGAAAAATTTTCTTGACGTGTGCCATCTCTCTCGGGTACAGCCATAAAACTGGGAGCAGCAAGTATTATCCAATCTGGATCAATGTCATTTATTTCATTTTCGTTTGGGCGAATGAACATATGATGTACGAACAGATTTTGGTAAGCCGTTTCGTTTACTACTCTCACGTTTAATCTGTACTCTGGGTCTGCGCATGCATACGCATCACGTACAAATATCTCTTTATCTTCATAGTGATTTATTACCCGCCCTAGTAAGGCGTCAAATTTATCAGCATCAAATTTTTGGTTTATATCTCCCCACCAAACTTCGTCTGCGGTTTTATCATCTGCAACTGTATATTTATCCTTTGGGGAACGACCTGTGTATTTACCCGTATCTCCGGCAAGAGCTCCTGTACTTGTTATTCTTCCTTCTCCTCGCGCTACAGCAGATGCTAGAAGTTGGTCTAATGTTAGGTTTTTGTTTGCTTTTGCAGCTAAATGAAAAACCTGATCAGTAATTGGATGTGATTTCATTGTTCTAATAAAGTACAAAGGTAGTTTTGCATCCAAGTTTGGCTGCATATAACTTGGTCATTCTGACCAATTTAGCATTGATTTTTATGAATATAAATAAGGGGGGTACATGTAGTAAAAATTACTATAAGTACTTAATAATATGGTCATTAGGTATTTATAATTTACTTAGTGTAATAATGACACTAAGTAAGGTAAAAATAATTCTACTTCTCCACGTTTTTTTTACATCGTTGTTTTCTTGGCGTTATAACCCTCTTTGGTAAGAATTTTGACCACTTGGTCTGCTTTATCGCCTTGTATAATAAATGTTTTACGGTCTACAGACCCACCAACTCCGCACTGTTGTTTCACCTTCTTACAGAGTGCTTCGAGGGTCTGCGGGTTGCCTTGATAGCCTTCTACAACGGTTACCGTCTTACCGCCTCTACCTTTTTTCTCCTTTCGTACGCTCAGTTTTTGAGCATTCGTGGGGAGGTTAGCTACTGGATTTTCCTTTTTGCCGTTTTGTGCTGACAGTACTTTAAAACCAGTGTCTTCATTCTGGCTGGTGAAAAAGTTAGACAGATCAAGCTTTTGCATTTTCTTTTTTGTCATTTTGGTACTATCACCTTTAGGTTTTTGGGATGCATCACTATGTGCTTCTTATTTTTTAATAGTATAGGTTCTCCGTCTATATGCCAAAACTTACCACTCCCTTTTATCTCTATTTTTGATGCTTTATGATACGTAAGGAGCTTATTATCTTCTTGTTTTTTGCTACGCAAAAAAATGATAAGTGGTACTATTTCGTGCCACTTAGGCTTACGCATAATGGCAATGTCTAAGAAGCCGTCTTGTATGTCAGCGGTACTTGCTATTTCAAAATTATTTCCCCACTGCGCGCCATTAGCAAGCGTTAAGCTGAAAAATGGGAGTGAGGTTTGATTACCATCCAGGGTTAGTATTACTTCCTGCTCTTCACGTCCGCTAAAGGACTCCAATATGGTCTTTGCATAGCCTTTTAATCCCCTGACTCCTTCTAGACCAAACTTGTGAGCTACTTCTGCTTCAAATCCTGATCCAGCCACATTGACAAAGAAGTTTTCATTTACTTGTGCAGTATCTATTTGTATTTGCTTCCCATGCAGTAAGGTCTCTACTGCGGTATTTAAGTTTCGAGATATACCGAGAAACCTGGCGAGTCCGTCACCCGATCCTTTTGGTATAACAGCAAGGGTTTTACTGTGTTTCGTACACATTTTGGCAACGGTATTCACGGTACCATCGCCGCCTATAGCCACAAGTGTATCATACGGTGATACGTCTGCAACTTCTACCTCACGCACATCTATAAATGTGTAGTCTATAGACGGTGGTAGTTGCCCAACAATCTTATCTACAATAGAGGGCTCAAAACGCTTACCTGCTTTCTTATTGTAAATAAAGAGAATGTTCACAAAAAACTACTTTCTGGCTATAGCTCTTTTGGCTGCAGCTACTACATCTTTTACACCCAGTCCATATTTGTCTAGGAGCTCCATAGGAGTTCCACTTTCGCCAAAACTATCATTTACGGCAACCATTTCTACTGGGAGTGGAGTATGGCGAGCAAGCAGTTGGCAAATACTATCGCCTAAACCACCATTCATTTGGTGCTCTTCTGCGGTAACTGCACATTTGGTATTGGCTACTGCGTCAAGTATTGCTTTGTTATCGAGGGGTTTAATTGTGTGAATATTTATGACCTCTGCAGAGATTCCTTCTTCTGCTAGTGCTTTCGCAGCCTCTAGGGAATTCCATACGAGGTGGCCTGTAGCAAATATAGTGACGTCTGTACCTTTTCGCATGTGTAGCGCTTTACCTATTTCAAATTTGCCTTCTTCTGTAAAGATCGGCCATTTTGGTCTACCAAACCTTAGGTATACAGGGCCATTGTGGTCTGCTATGGCTATGGTTGCTGCTTTGGTTTGGTTATAGTCACAGGGGTTTATTACTGTCATGCCCGGTAGCATTTTCATAAGACCAATATCCTCTAGAATCTGGTGAGTAGCACCATCTTCTCCCAGGGTAAGACCCGCATGGGAAGCACATATTTTTACGTTCTTATCTGAGTATGCCACTGATTGGCGTATTTGATCATATACTCTTCCTGTAGAGAAATTAGCAAATGTACCCGTGAAAGGTATTTTACCTGCTGTAGCAAGTCCGGCTGCCATACTTATCATATTGGCTTCTGCTATCCCCATCTGGAAAAATCTATCTGGAAACTCATTCTGAAACTTGTTCATTTTAAGCGAACCAGTAAGGTCAGCACATAGTCCAACTACGTTTTTGTTTTTTAGTCCCAGTTCGTATAGACCGTCTCCAAATCCTGATCGTGTATCTTTTTTCTCCATTTTGGTAAGGTTGTAATTTATGTGATTGTGCTGTTACTTATTTGATGTTAATGTGTTTTATTTCACCGGGTTTTATAGTGAACGGCATCTCCTTTGTGCTCAATGTTTCCTTCATACTGCTCGCTCTGTAGATTAGAAAGTAGTCACCGGGCTGTAGTACCGTAATATTTGAATTGATCTTAAGATTTAGATTTTTTACCAGCTCCATTTCTCCTTTGTGTTTTCTAAAAATACCCATCTCGTAGCTGTTGCGGGTTACTACATTAAGTTTTCCGGGTTGCTGCACTTGGAGCGTAGTAATTTTATTTTGAGCGACCATCACATTCTCTTGCGTAATACGAGGTAGGGTGAGTAGTTCTATTTTATAATTGCCTGTGATATACTTCTGTGTATTATTGAAATCTTGTACGTTTAAGATTGCATTGGTCTTTTTATCTATGACCAACGCTTGCAGGTTTTTGTAGTTTGTTATTCCGTCTATTTTTAACTCTAAATATCCTTGAGGGGCGTCTGCAGCAATGGTGTTATGCTTGCCTGCAGTTAGGGCCACATTGCGTATTGTGACAGGTGGTATGGTATGTACCTTCACGTTGTAGAGATAAGTTGGATCCAAGTACATCGTGTCTGGATTACCTCTATAGTTGAGCGCATGAATGTAGTTATTTAGTACCTTACCTGATTTGCTATCAGTGAAAGTCATATTGACATCCGTCTCTGAGGGTTTGCCATAGCTGTCTAGTAAATTGACTTGAGCACTGGTATTATTTATTGCTTGACTAATTACCACGTTTAGTACATTTTCAAAATCATCCTCAGTCTCTGCTTCAAAATACCGTCCTACACATTCAAATTGTGTTTTAAAATTTACACTTAGACCAAGACCTATTACAAACGGTCTTAATACGACACCCTGCTTTTGTAGGGCTAGTGATACTGCACATGGGTCTCCGTCGCATTCTTCTATACCATCTGTTATTAGAATAATAATATTTCTAACACCAGGCGTTTTTGGGAAGTCGTAGGCAGCTTGTTGTAGAGAGTAAGCTATGAGTGTTGTCCCTTTAGGCCGTACACTACGTATTTTTTCTTTTATGGCTTGATGATTTCCTTGCTTGAACGGCACTTCTAGCTTGGTGTCTTTGCAGTTACGTTCTGTTTTTTGGCTTTGATGCCCATAAACACGGAGAGCCAGCTCCAAATCTTCTTTGTATTGAAGACTATCTACCATTCTAGATAGAAGGCGTTTTGCAACAGTAATCCTATTATCTTTACCCATTTTAGCATACATGCTTCCACTGCCATCCAAAACAAACAGTATGCGTGTTTTCGGTTGTTGGGCATAGGTATTTGCTGCTACGAGTAGCAGTATAGCTAGTATTGCTATTTTTTTGAGTTGTGTCATGTGCCTAGTGAGGTTCAAAAACCGTACTACACTATTAATAGTCTCCTATGCTAGAGGGATTCTGAGCCAGTGCATCGGCAAGTTGCTCATCATTTGGTGGAATTCCATGCCACTTATGGCTTCCCATCATAAAGTCAACTCCATTGCCCATTTCTGTATTCATAAGTATACAGATAGGCTTACCATTTCCGCTTAGTACGGCTGCTTTACTTAGTGTGTCTTGAACATCGGCTATATCATTTCCTTCCATTGAGATAACATTCCAATTGAATGCTTCAAACTTGGATCTGAGTTCTGTAAAGCCCATGATATCTTTAGTATCTCCATCTATTTGGCGACCATTTACATCTACTGTAGCTATCACGTTATCAATTTTATTATGGGCAGCATACATTACGGCCTCCCATATTTGGCCTTCTTGGAGTTCTCCATCTCCCATTAATACGTATACCAATTTATCTTCTTTATTGAGTTTTTTGGCTTGTGCAACACCACATGCCACAGATAAACCCTGGCCTAGTGAACCAGATGCGATACGAACTCCAGGTAAACCTTCGTGCGTAGTTGGGTGGCCTTGTAGGCGTGTATTCAGCTTTCGAAATGTAGCTAATTCCGCTTTTGGAAAATAACCGCTATGAGCCAATACGCTGTAATACACCGGAGAAATGTGCCCATTAGAGAGTATGAATACATCCTCATCGGTAGCGTCCATATTAAAATTAGATGGATTATGTCTTAGTACGTTTTGGTACAATACGGTAAGAAATTCTGTACATCCCAGCGAGCCACCTGGGTGACCAGATTGAACACCGTGTACCATTCTTACTATATCTCTGCGTGTTTGTGCAACGTATTCGTTCAGTTGAGCAATTGGTTTTGTCATTATATTCTGAACAAAGGTGGGTTATATTCAAGTTTTATAAAATCTTTGTGGACATTTCTTGGAAAAGTAACGTGGCTAGAGATATAATAGAACTAAGTATACCGATCATTGAGTATGATGCTCATAAGGAAGACTTACAGGCTTTTTTTAAAAGTAGAGTAACTTCGAAGTATGACGATATAAACGTTATACAAACACTTAAAAAGTCTTTGGACGCTAGGAAATCGAATATGAAGTATAACCTACGTTTGGAAATTTTTACAGGAAAGGATACTCCAGATGAGCTCAAAGAACCTGTTTATGACAAGCTAGACGAACGCCATACTGTTCATATTATTGGTTTTGGTCCCGCGGGCATATTTGCGGCTTTACACTGTTTGAGGGTAGGGATAAAGCCTATCGTGATAGAACGAGGAAAGGCAGTAAAAGAGCGTCGCAGGGATGTAGCAAAGCTAAATCGGTCTGGAGAGATGAATACGGAATCTAACTACTGCTACGGTGAAGGAGGTGCAGGAACATTCTCGGACGGCAAGTTATACACACGATCCATGAAACGAGGTAAAATTCAAGAAATTTTGGAATTATTTGTCTTGCACGGGGCAGATGAAAATATTCTGTCTGAAGCACACCCACATATTGGTACGAATAAACTTCCTCAAATTATCGAAAAACTTAGAGAGACTATTCTAGAAAAAGGGGGAGAAGTACGTTTTGAGAGTAAATTGACGGATATAGCCTATCAGAATGATACGGTTAAGCAGGTTTCGATCAATGGAGAATGGGAAAATTGCCAGCATGTAATTTTAGCAACTGGTCATTCTGCCAGAGATATCTATGAGTTGCTGCACAAAAAAGAAATTGCGATAGAAGCAAAGCCCTTTGCTATGGGTTTTAGGATAGAACATCCTCAAGAACTTATCAATACCATACAATACCACAACAAGCGAAATGCGAGCATTCTACCACCTGCCAGCTATAGCCTAGTAACACAGGTGAGGGGTAAAGGAGTATTTTCGTTTTGTATGTGCCCGGGAGGGATCATAGCACCAGCGGCTACGGCTGATGGAGAAGTGGTTGTAAACGGGTGGAGCCCAAGTAAACGGAATGGTGGATATGCCAATAGTGGTTGGGTAACGGAGATCGGAGAAGAAGAATGGAAAGAATACCAGCACCATGGCCCTTTAGCAGGACTCGAATTTCAAAAAGCAATAGAACAAAAAGCCTATGCTATGGGGGGTGGAGACTTTAAGGTTCCTGCCCAGACCTTAAATGATCTATTAGCAAACAAGAAAAGCACAGCATTAAGCAAAAGCAGTTATAATCCGGGCATGACAGGTGTAAATCTCAACAAATTATACCCTGAAGCTGTATCCTATAGACTTCGTGAAGGATTGCGAGAAATGACCAAGAAATTAAAAGGATTTGATCATAAACATGCAATGGTAACAGCACCTGAAAGCAGAACAAGTTCTCCGGTTCGTATCCCCAGAACCAAAGATATGAACCATACCGAGCTCACTAATCTCTATCCATGCGGTGAAGGAGCAGGTTTTGCAGGAGGAATAATAAGTGCTGCTTTAGATGGAGTACGTATTGTAAAGGCTATAAAGGTAAAGACACCTTACATTGAAACAGATGTATAGATAGGATCTGTTATCTTACTGTACGGAGTAGCCATTCGCTCACTGAGGGGTTTTTAGGCCGATTCAAGCTGACTAGACGGGCTTTGGGCTCTTCTTACCATATCCAATGCAGTATACGCAGTTCTCTCTATGATTTGAAGTCGTGTGCCATGAAACTCGCACCGCTTTACTTCTACAGTGCCATCTGGCTTTGCTAAGCCAATAAATACAAGACCTACAGGTTTCTCGTTTGTTCCTCCGCCAGGACCCGCTATGCCTGTAGTGGCGATACAATAGTCAACGTCAAGCTTCTTCTTCGCGTTCATTGCCATCATTTCACAAACCTCTTGGCTTACAGCACCAACACTATTGAGTAAGTCCTGGTCGATGTCTGCTATGGCAACTTTGGTTTCATAAGCATAGGTGAGCAAACTCCCTTTGTAGTAAGCAGAACTGCCCGATACGGCTGTAATGCTGTGTGCTACATAGCCGCCAGAGCAAGACTCAATAGTACCAATGGATTGTTTGCTTGCTTTGAGCATGTCGCCTATTATTTCAGATAGGTTTCTGTCGCCATCAAACCATACGTTTCCGATCACGGCTTTTATAGCATCAAATGCGGTATCAATGTCTTTTTTAAGCTTGCTAGAAGAACGGGTAGTAGACTTAGCACTAAGTCTTAGTCTCACCAGATTAAGGTGTGGTAGGTACGCTAATTTTACGTGAGAGGGCAGGTTGTCCTCTACACTTTCTATGGCCAAAGACAAGTGAGACTCAGGAACACCTACAACTGTTATGGTATGGTGCTCTATCGTATAATTGTCTCCAGTGGCATTTAGCTTCGCAAAAACAACTTCTTCCATCATGGCCTTCATTTCATAAGGTACACCTGGCATACTCACGTATATCTTGCCTTTTTGTTCAAAGTACATCCCTGGGGCAGTCCCTTTTGTATTAAGAATTACCTCACAATTATCGGGTACTAGAGCCTGGTCCACGTTTATTTGCAAGACTTCACGGCCTCTGCGGTGAAATATATTTTTGATATTTTCTAAAGCTTCGTGGTTAGGAACAAGTTTGGCCCCAAAATAATCAGCGAGTACTTTTTTGGTAATATCGTCTTTGGTAGGACCGAGTCCACCGGTTATTAGTATCACATCTGCACGAGATTCTGCCGCTTTTAGGGCATTTATAATGCTATCTTTTTTATCATTTATACTGGAAATCTGTATAACCTCCACACCATATGCGTTGAGGTGTTCACCCAACCAAGCGGAGTTTGTGTCCACTGTTTGGCCTATAAGTATCTCATCTCCTATAGTTATTATTTCCGCTAGCATTTCTGATTGGTTCCTTTTTGCATGATTGTAGTCTAACGATTACTAAAAATATGATACAAAGATAAGTATCTCACGTACAATAGATTATTGGCGGACGCATACTTTTATCACTTAAAAAAGTGAAGGAATATCCCCTGCATTTAAAAAGTATATGGATATTGAGGTGTTTAAAATTATTTTCGCACCAAATTATACAACACGATGAGAGAAGCAAAAGCTAATTTAGCTATCAATAAGTTACTAAAGGATGTTACCAAAAAGTTTGAAGGAGACAAGGTGGTAGACCAGTTAGCAACGATAAGAACTATGGCTCTAGAGGAAGAGGATCCCACAATAGTGAAAATATGTAGACTTGCTAGTGAGTACATTACTGAGAATAAAAACTTTGACCTTGGTTACGCAGCCGAGGAGGAAATCGGTGATATGACAGATATGCAGTATTTACTTGAGCTTATGCTGAAAGTAGATAGGCAAGCAAATCGAGAAGAAATTCAAGAGATAAGAGATCGCATAAAAGAAGAGCTTAGCTAAGCTCTTTTTTTTATGTCCTTTTTTTATTCTTCATTTCTTTTGTAGCCATTAAATTTGTAGTTACAATGACAACCGATCAGTACAACAACATAAAAGGCCGCACAGCAAAACTGGCGGAATATCTTTGACTTAGCCAAAAACCTAGCTCTCATTCACGAAGACGAGCAACAGACACACGATCCTGTTTTTTGGGACAATCCTAAAAAAGCCGAAGCTCATCTGCGAGGTATCAAAAAAAGAAAAATTTGGACAGACGCTTGGGCTGCGGTAAATGATGGTGTGGAGGAAGTAGAGGTGCTTCTTGAGTTCAAGGAAATGGGAGAGGACGTAGATGCAGAGATAGAAACCAAGTACCTAGAAACTCTCGCCAAACTCGAAGATCTTGAATTTAAAAATATGCTCAGCGGTCAAGAAGACCAGCTTGACGCTATACTGGAGATCAATGCAGGAGCAGGCGGCACAGAGAGCAATGACTGGGCTAGTATGCTCAGTCGTATGTACATTATGTGGGCTCAGAACAATGGTTTTAAGACAGAGGTGCTCGAACAAGTAGACGGTGATGTAGCCGGTATCAAGTCTATCAGTATTCAGATAAGTGGTGACTTTGCCTTTGGGTACCTCAAAGGAGACAATGGTGTACACCGTCTGGTGCGTATAAGTCCGTTTGATAGTAGTGCACGTAGGCATACTAGTTTTGCCTCTGCGTATATTTATCCTGTGGTAGATGATAGTATAGAGATAGAACTCAACTGGGGAGAGATAGACATGCAAACCTCCCGTAGTGGCGGTGCTGGTGGTCAGAATGTAAATAAGGTAGAAACCAAGGTACAGTTGACACACAAACCTTCTGGCATAATGGTAGTTTGCTCGCAAGCACGCTCGCAGCTAGCCAATAAAGAGGAAGCAATGAAAATGCTAAAGTCTCAGCTTTACGACATAGAACTACGCAAGCAGACCGATGCACGTGCTGAGATAGAGAACGGTAAGATGAAGATAGAGTGGGGCAGTCAGATACGCAACTATGTGATGCACCCTTATAAGCTGGTAAAAGACGTGCGAACGGGCGAAGAAACCAGTAATGTACAAGCCGTAATGGACGGTGATTTGGAGCCTTTTATGAAAGCGTATCTGCTGGGACAGAAGAAATAACGTTTTAATCACGTTCCTTACTCGTCATAAAGTGCATAAAAAAAAGGGGCTCATTGTGCAATACAATGAACCCCTTTTTTTTATACTACTATTCTTTCTTATTTCAAGATACTCATCAACTGATCTAACTTTGGTGTTAAGATGATCTCGATGCGTCTATTTTCTGCATAGTCCTCTTTGGTGTTTCCGGTGTTTATTGGATCGTATTTACTGCGCCCACTAGGTATTATTTTCTTAGGGTTCATTTTGCCCTCTGTGGTGAGGTATCGTACTACAGATGTAGCTCGTAGTACACTAAGATCCCAATTGTCTTGTATTGTAGCAGACTTCATGGCTTGGTTGTCCGTGTGTCCCTCTACCATTATGTCAAAGTCTTCTAGGTCTTTTAGGCTTTCGGCTACCTTGAGTAGCGCTGTTTTACCTTTCCAGTCTATGTCTGTTTTACCGGAAGCAAATAAGAGGCTATTGTCCAGCGATACATAGATTTTACCTTCTTTTTCTACTACACTAATACCGCTATTTTTATATCCAATAAGCGAAGCTGTAAGTTTATCTTTGAGATCATTCACAGCCTTTTCGTTAGCAGCTAGTTTTGCCTCTAGTTCATTTACTCTAATTTCCCTATCCTTTAGGTCTGCTGCTACGGCACTCAATTCCTTTTTAAGTAAAGCTGCTTCGGCTTCTTGTTTTTCTAGCTTTGCCTCTTTGGCAAACAGCTCGCCTTTCTTTTGTTCCAACTGTTTATCTAGTCGCTCTAGCTCATAACGAAGGTCTTTCTTTGTATTCTCATTGCTGTTTACAAGGTTTTTGTAGTTTCTATTGAGGATCTCATAGCTTGCTTGAGTCTTTTCAAATGCTCTTTTTTGCTCTTCGCATTTTTGCATAGCATTAGCATACTCCGCTTCCACAGACGCATACTTGGCTTTGAGTTCGAATATGGCTGTATCTCCAAATTCTTTCATTGTTTTCATCTCGTCAAAGTCACTCTGTAGGTTGTCGTAAGATACCTGAAGCTCTTCGAGTTTGCGTGCAGGTACACAAGCCATAGTGAGAGAGAGAAGTGTGATGAGTGTGATATAACTAAGTCGTTTCATTTGTTTTAAATGTTATTACCTGCAAGTTTAGGTGACACCGTTCATAGGAGAAGCCCCATCATGATAACATATCAACACCTCAAAGCCTCAGATTTCAAATATGTAGACGTTTTTTGTTATTGGCTACCATTTAGCAAAGCCAAAAATGGAATACTCGTGAGTAAAATCACAAAGCAGCTCCACCCAACAGAAAAAGTAAGGAAGCTATTGGAGTAGGTGTAAGATAACACCGTTGGGAGATGAAGGTATAAACTATAGCTATTTTACCTCGCTTTTAGCGGGATATTTTTTTGTCAATCGCTTCATGGTATGCATGCCTCTGTTTTTAATGCCATTGCTACCTGTTGGCATAATACGCTGGATTGCTTCTGTTAGTTCAGGAATGAGATCCGGATACCTAGTAGCTATTCGCTCGCATACGGTCATGCTAAATGCTTTGATGGCTATGGCTTCTTTGGGATCAAGAATGTAAGACATACATGCTTCATAGAGTTCTCCTTCTATTTCTTGCGGAATAGGGCAGGTTTGGTATATACGAACAACGTTGCGGCGAACGGCAGCTATTTTGGTTTTATCTTGCAATTGTAGGACTAGAGTGGAGTGATATGGAGCGATAAGCTCTGCTTGTTGCTCACCAATGTAGCCCAATGCCCAGCTGGTGGTTTGAGATACCCTGCTTGTACCGTTCACAAAGTGATCCATTAATGCAGCAAACAATGCTGGACTGTTTCCTATGAAATCGATAATCGCATTAATCGTCTGTTTGTTATTTGATTTGGTGACGAGGTTATTGAGTGTGGTGTTATTCATAACAAGGCAGAAGGTATAACATACATGACACTGGCTCCCAAAAATAGCACCTTTATCTTTTAACGGTCAACTATCTCAGCCTAAAAAGCTATACGCTGGTGTGCATCTTACCCTCGTCTTCACTTCGTTCTATTGCCATTTCTATCAAATTAGTGATAAGATCTGCATAGGCTATTCCGGCTGCTTCCCATAGCTTTGGGAACATACTTATATCCGTAAATCCTGGTAGTGTGTTTACCTCATTTACAATTATTTCCTTGTTTTTTGTTACGAATACATCTACCCGAGCCATTCCCTCACAGTTGAGTACCTTATAGGTTCGCACTGCTATTTCTCGTATGCGTTTTTGGGTGTCTAACTCCAACTCCGCTGGTATTACTGATACGGATCCGTTGGCATCCGTGTACTTGGCTGTATAGTCGTAGAAGGTGTAATCTTCCTCATTGGTTAGTACTTCGCCAACAGGAGAGGCTTTTACGTCTGCATTGCCTAGCACAGCACACTCTATTTCACGGCCTTCAATACTCTGCTCTATGAGTACCTTTCTATCGTATTGGAGTGCGTTGTCTATAGCCGCATCAAACTCTCGCTTGGTAGTTACTTTGCTTATCCCTATCGACGAGCCCAAGTTGGGTGGTTTAATGTACATTGGCACACCAAGTACTTCTACCGCCTTCTCGTAGGTTATTTGGTTGCGTTTAGAGCTATGATAGGCTAGAAACTTACTATTGGCTATGCCAGACTCGGTGAGTAAGCGTTTGGCTATTTCCTTGTCTATGCACAGTGCTGACCCCACTATTCCTGGTCCTACAAAGGGTATGTTCATGGTCTTGAGTAAGCCTTGCAAGCTTCCGTCTTCTCCACCCGTACCGTGCACTATAGGGAAGACAGCATCTAGTGTTGCCATTTCCAAGAGGGTACTCATATTTACCAGAACACCTCTTTTGCCTCCAGGTATTAGGCTCAATCTGTTCGCAGATGCGATTACAATATCTTCCTTATTAAGCTCATCCATAGATTTACTGTACCACGTTCCGTCTTTAGAAATGGCTATTAGGCTAATGGAGTATCTCGTTCTATCTATTGCTTTTGCAATGTTTCTCGCAGAGCGAATAGATATCTCGTGCTCTGTAGATCTACCGCCGTATATGATTGCTATGTGTTGTACCGACATTGATTAATTCTTTGTACAAAAATGCACCTAGACAGTCCCATGTTATTCACGCTGACTGTTTATGTGTATCTTTTTAGGACTTTATTCTATCATAAAAGGATTGAGAGTCATCGCCATAGAGCCATTTTACAACATTTTTCTCCCATATTTCAGCGTGTTGTGTCCTAGTGATGAGGTTTTCTTCTAAAGCCAAGTCCAGTAACTTACCGGGGTAACTACTCTGTGCATCACTTTCCATTTCTCCGAGGGGATAGGGATCGTCTAATCCCATGATGATTTGATCTGTTGTTTGTTGCCTCTTTAACATCACCTCAAAACTGATGGTGTCGTGTACCAATGTGTCAAAGTAAATGTTGGGATGACCTACCGCCTTACGGGGTCTTTCCATTCCCTCAAAAAGGTCTGGTCTACCATCAAAACCTTGTGTTCTTCGGCCTATATTGATATGATTGAGCTGCCCCCCATGAGCAAAACAGGTCCGGATATTTGGGTATTTTTCATAGTATCCGTTGAGTGTGTAAAAGTGGTAGGAGTCTGCACACTGTGCTAGCATCCATATCAAATGAAACCGCCAAGACATGTTTTCCAGCTTGATGAATTTCTCCCCATCGTATGGGTGTACCTCAATGGCAAGTTTGTATTTATTGGCCAATTCTAAGATGGGTTCGGTTTCTTTATTGAATATGCCTTTCCATTCTCCTGCGGTATTTAGGTAATGGGTAGGTAGGCAAAGTACTTTCATTCCCAGTTTTTCTACACAGCGTTCTATTTCCCATAGAGCACCTTCTACAAAACCCGCATGTATTACAAAACCGGTTGTGAATTTTGAGGGATTCTCAGCTTGTACCTGTGCATTGAAGTCATTTTGGAACCGAAGTGCCTGACGCATGTCATTTTGCGTAAGGCCATTACCATACAGTTGAGACAAATTAAGCACCACAGCATGATCAATTTTGTTTTCCTCCATCCACTCCATTTTTTCATTTAAGAAAAAGCTCTCAGCTGTAATTGGTCTAGACCAGTTTTTTTGCCGCATAAACTTGCGGTCATCGTCTATCCAGAAGATTTCTTTTTTTTTCATAAAGGAAGGAATTTGCTCTGGATTTGGAAGCAAATGCGAGTGGCCGTTTATCTTCATGTAGTGATTGGTTTTTTGCGAATATACCACGCCAATGTGTTCAGTGTGTGTGTTGTTCCAAAAATGTGCTTATTAAGAGCATAAATACAGCGAATGCAAGGTTTATGCGATGTTCTTTCTGCGTATGGCTTCTTTTTCAATAATGTTAGCCACAGAGCGAAAATCACTGCGTATGAGTTTCCACCGGTTGGGATACCTACTAAAGAGCTCAAACATCTTCTTTGCATGCTTATTCAACGCGTCGGTAATACTAGCATTACTCACAGCAGGGGTGCAGCAAGCGCCGATATGTTTTCCTATTACATTTAACCCTCTTTGCTGGGCTATTTGAGCCGCAGCCTCGTATCGGTCCAGGAGCTTGTAGGTTTTGGCGTATCTACCTAGATTTAAGTCATCTTCACTAGCGTATGTATTTGCTGCTATAGCGACCTGCAGATTAGTAAGGTGTGTTGGTGTCAAGAGGATTTCAGTTTCTCCTTGCAATAGAGCCAGATTTAGTTCGATCTGCACATGCTTTTCTAGATTATCTTCAAGCAAGTCAAACGGACGATTATAGTTTTTCAAATCATCTATAAACGCGCGACTCATGCGTATTTCTATGCCATACTTGTTTTGTAACTTATTTACTATTAGCTGTATGAACTGAGATATAGCTACTTCGTAATTTTGATTTTGTAAATTAAGCTGGCGCTTGGTATCTGTTATTTCTTGGTGCACAGCACTATTGCCTTTTGCTATATTTAAAAGTACTTCTTTATCGTTTTGTTGAATGCTCAATAGGGATTCTACAAATCCGCGAATACTTCGCTCAAACTGTTTCTTTTCTGCAGCCAGTAGGTAGTTTTCCTTGACCAACCCAAAAGGCTTGATTTGAACCAATAGAAAGAGAACTGCTCCTTGTGCTTCTATCTTTTTCAGCAAGAGAAAATCACGGTCTAATTCCATCTCCAAGCTAGTTTGTCCTATTTGTTGCTTTTTGCTAAATGGTGTTTCATGTATAGAGTACCACCCTGTATTACTAATTGCTAAAAAATGAGGAAGAGTAGGAGGGATAGACTTTGTGTACTCTCCATCTTCAGTTTGGATATGAATGGCGTTGTTGGGCAACTGAGCAATACAAAAGATTTGCTGAGCTTGAGGCAAAGAGTTTGAAATAAAATCTGCCACCAACTGCTGTACAGGTATGTTGCTACTTAGTAACACAGGAATGCACGAAAGTAAAGAAATTAAGTGTTAAATTAAGCTTTATTAAGATGTTAAGTTTACTTAATTTAAGGTAGACTAAGCAAGTTTAAGCGTACTATTTTTTACTTAAAACATTTATAATGAGTGTATATGAGTTATAATATTGCTCCAGTATAATATAATTATTAAGTAGTATTTTAAATATAAAATTAAGTTAGATGGAGACAAAAATTAGTGTAGAGCAGTATTTTATATACGAATTAGTAGCCACGTTTAGAGCAGCGTTGGCGTGGGTAGCAGGTAAAAATCGTAACCTGAATCTATGGAATAAACAGCTTGAAAAGTTGAAAACGGCCTTTGATTATTTCATGCTAGAAATGGAGGTGAATGAGTTCAAAGATCTTAGATTACCCAGTGAGCGAAAGACAAAACCCAACAAAAAAGGCAACCAAAATAAGGGCAGTAAAACGCATTCTGGAAAATCAAAAATAGCAAAGGAAGGAGGTAAGCAGTTGCAATTGTTCTTTGTTAAGATAGCTAAGCGTTTGTTATTAATCCTTGTAGAAGGTGTAGAAGGTTTAGTAATGTGGCACACTAAGCTATTTTTTGGTAGGGTTGAGGTTTTTGAGAACAGAACGAAAGGTCGCAGGTAGTCATTTAAGCGGCTACCCTTAGATTGGAGAACGGTGTTAGATAATTATTTAGACTTGTAGTTACGGTACAATTCTCTTGCAATACCGTCAGATAAGCCTGTTTTTGGAATGTAAATTTGCTCAGCATTAAGCCAATCTGCTGCTGTTAGAAATATCTGAGATGCAGGAATAATTACGTCTGCTCTATCGGGATTCAGCACAAATTTACTGATACGCTCGTTGTAATCTACCGCATCTAATTCTACCTTGAAATGGGCTAAGTCTGTTACATTAATCACATAATCACTTTGCTGCTTGCGGAGCACTTTGAGCAACTTATTGATGTTCCCACCTGTACCCAGTATTGGGTAACCGGAGTCCAATAAATTATGTTTGTTAAACCATGTTTTCATCTGCTCCCATAATTCTTGCTTTACTACATTGTGTAGTAACCGGACGGTACCTATTTTGAGCGAGATGGAGTCTACCTTACGTGCGTCTTTCAAATAGGTGATTTCTGTGCTACCGCCACCCACATCTACAAAAACAGCACGATCCATGTGCGGCATGTAGGAGGGGAGATCTTCGAAGGATATGGCATCTGCTTCTTGCTCACCACCTATTATATCTAAATCTATGTCTGCGTATTTTTTTATATCAGATACGATTAATGTACTGTTGCTGGCTTCACGCATGGCACTAGTAGCTACGGCCTTATAGTTCAATACTTGGTGTACATTCATCAAATGCCGAAACGATTGCATCGTTTTTATCAGTTGGTCTGATTTTTTTTCTCCTATTTTTCCATGTATAAAGGCATCTTCTCCCAGTCGAATGGGCACTCTGACCAATGAAAGCTTGCGAAAAACTGGTCCATTAGGTGTCTCAAATACATTGGTAAATAGCAATCTGACGGCATTGGAGCCTACATCTATGGAAGCAAACTTGAATAGTTTCAAAATATGGTTACGAATATAAATTTTTTTGAAATGAAGAAGACCAATAGTTGTGCGCGTTTGTTTACATGACCTATCAACAAAAAAACACTCCTAACGGTTGGTTAGGAGTGTTTTCTGATAGAAGTGATTTGAATTTATGAAAGTTCAAACATTCTGGGTAGTTTTTTCTATTTTTTCTTGACCTTCATCTGAGAATATTGTCCCAAATAATATGCAACTAAAATAGGTATGAACGAAAAGGCCGTATTCTTTTCCAGAAAACCATATTCAGATAATGTGATCAATATTGAAGCTGAAATTATAATAAAAATTAAGTCAATTAGCTTTTTTATCATTTTCATATAATTGTGATTAATTTGAAAAATACAACTCGTTTAAAATAAAATATCCCTAAAAATAAATTCTTATTCTTAGGGATAATTTGTGACCTCGTCAGGATTCAAACCTGAGACCTCTTGAGCCGTAATCAAGTGCTCTATTCAGCTGAGCTACGAAGCCATTTCCCTTGCGGGAGTGCAAATATAATTTTACCGCTTGAATGAAATATGTTTTAGCTAAAAAGATTTAATAAATATTGAGGGACTCGATCACACACGCGAAAAAATGAATGTAACGTACCGTCTCTAAATCATATACAGTAACTCACATGCCATAGGAGAGCCCGCACGAAAACAAGACAACTGGCTGCACAGGTTGGGTATATCTGACTGCGAAAGACCTGTGTACTCGTTCGTATTTTAGTTTCCTTGGTATGTCGGGTTAAAGGGAATTATCGAAAAAAAATAGTTCAACGAAGGTTGAGCCATTTAGTATACCATTCATCTGTTTACTCTTCTTCTACGTCCAGTGTGTCTTTTGGAGTTTCCATTGCTTCAATTTGCTTCAATTTTAGACTACAGATGTCGAGTAAGCCATCATCTTCTTTGTCATAATTATCGATGATGCTTTGCAATGTAGCTTTTGCCTGAAACAGATCATTTTCTTTTACGTAAATATCGCTCAAAAGAATAAATCCTTTTACTACCCAAAACTCGTAGGCCGAAAAGTCATCTTGCAATCTATATACATCTGCTCTGGCACTATCTAAGTATTCTTGCTCAAAATTAATGAGTGATCGGGTAAACAGCGCTTCCGCAGTTTTTTCGTTGCGGCTATTTTCTATCACATAGTCAAAGTGGAATCGGGCGCTGCGTAGGTTGCTATCTTTAAGTTGTACTTTACCCAATATAATATTTGCCTCTACAAGGTCCTCTGTAGGTACAGCTTGTATAGGAAGCAGTTGTATCGCTTTCTCTTTTGCCTTATCGTATTCCTTTTGCAAGTAGTGTGCTCTCATTTGCCCCATGATCGCTTTAAGGAAAGTACTTTTTGAGGCAGCTATAGGCTCCAGACGCGCATAGTAGTCTATAGCCTTGGCATATTCCTTTCTGTAAAAATAGGTGCCACTTAGTTTTATTAATGACTTGTTGGTGTAGGTATTAGTGCTTTGCGAAGCTACATAGTCATAGTGGGTGAGGGCAATGTCTTCCTTATCTGTATAGAAATCGCATTCTGCTTTGAAGTAGTGCGCAGCAATAATAAAGGCGCCATTGTCACCAAATTTTTTGATATATCCGTCCAGTTCCTTACTCGCTCCAGAAAAGTTCTCGCTATTGTAAGTACGCATTGCTTGTTGGTAGATGACACTATCTTGGTAGGTTATGGTAATGCCTGCCCCAGCTATATTTTTGGCGTATTCAAAGTATGCATTCGGGTTACCTTGGTTGGTGTATATGATTTCTATAAAAGACAGCGCTTCTTTAGACTCCTTGGTGTTTTGGAAACGGTCTACCACTGTTTTGTAGTACCGAAGTGCAGCATCATCCTTACTCTGATTGTAGCTAATGAGACCCAGTTTTAAGTAACTCTCTGGTAAAAACGGTGAGTAATCGTGCTGGGAGATGATGCTATTGAATATGTTCTCAGCAGCGCTGTAGTTGCCAATATTCATATACTCTCTTGCCGTTTGGTATAGTGCATCGTCAACGTATATACTCCTTTGGAAGTCCTTTGGTATTTGCTTCAATACGTTGATTTTTTTCAAGTGTTGGTCTTGTAGGCCCAAGAGCATCCCCTGCTGAAAAATAGCGTAGTCTGCGTTTTTGTAGTCGTTTTTGATAATGAAATTATACTCATCAATGGCTGAACTATACTGCCCATTTAAAAAATAGCAGTCGGCTAATCGTTGTATATTGTCTAGGTACACATCCTTATTTGCGCTCGAAAATTTTTCAAATTGTTTGAACTTGGCAAAGTAATTTTGGGCTTTTGGGTAGTTTTTTTTCTTGAAGTAATTGTACCCCATAGAATAGTAACCATAGGTTGTATTTTTATTTGTAACCTGGTCATCGTTGCTACTCATAAATCTATTCATCAGATTTATACTCCCGTCATTATCATCCACTTTGTAGGCAATTTCTGCTCGCCAGAAGTAGGATAGAGCTTCTAATTTCGGATCTTTGATGTACTTCAGTGACTTTTTAAAAAATACGTCTGCATCTTGGTACTGTTTGTTGAGGTATAGCTCCTCTGCCCTGTGGAAGGTAAGTTCTTGGTAAGCTTGCTTGGCATCGTCATTCAGACTGCCTATTTCTTCCAGTATTTTTATGGCAGCCTTATAGTTTTTTGTGCTCAAAAATATATCTGCCATAATGCTCTTAGCAGCGTTTATATTTTCTGAGTTTGGATATTTATCTAAGTATTCCTTAATCGCTCTTATTGCTGTAGCATTTTTTTGTAACTCTGCAGCCAACTTAGCATAGTTGAATGCAGCAATATCACTGATGTTTTTGTCGAAGTCTTTTCTTTTTGCTTCCGCAAAAGCATTTAGGGCTCTTTCCTTTTGACCAATAGACACATCTGCAACACCGATTTGATAGTTGGCCGCTTGTCCTATTTCATTGTCTTCATTGGCGATCAGAATAAAATATTGAGTAGATTTCGTGTAATCTTTTACCGTGAAGTTGGCATTGGCAAATTGGTATATCTCATTGGAGCGCAGTGATTTTATATCGCCATTGTATTTATCAAAATGACTTTTTGCGACACTCATGTTGCCCAGTTGGTAGTGTATTTTACCGGTCAATAGCTGTATTTCGTTATCGCGTTTTTTTAACGATACATTTTTTATAATGTCAAATGCTTTTTCATATTCTTCCTGCTCGTAGTACATTTGAGCAAGGTAGAGTTTCATTGTTTTGGGACCTTTGTCGCCTATTTTACTGAAGGTGGCAAAAGCACAGGCGTAGTCCTTGAGAATGTAACACTGATATCCAAAGTAGTAATTGGCCTCTACGGCATACTTGCCACCACCGTTCATCACTTTCTTAAACTGACCTTTGGCTTTTTTGAATTCATTATTCTTAAAGTAAGCATAGCCTTTTTTGAATGCTAACTCCTCACGCTGGTGTTTCGGAATATCAACTTCTTCTACCTGTTCAAAGTACTTTAGCGAGCGCGTGTATTTCCCTTTATTGTAGTGGTAGAGTCCTAGTTCATACGTAATTTCTGTATTGAGTGGGTGATTTAGCTCTCCTCTCATCATTTTGGCAAGTTCCCTACTTGCACCTTGCTTGTCTAACTTTAATCGTGCTAAACCTATATATGCCTCAGAAGCGTATGCAAAATTGGGTCCAGGTGCAGTAGATAGGTAAGAATTGAACTCATTGATGGCTGGCACATATTGCTTTTTGACGTATAACATTTTGGCGTGTTCAAAAAGACTAATGGCATTAGAGTACTCACTTGTTCTCTGGGCCTTGGTAAGTGGCGAGAAGCAAATTATACATGCGAGTACACTTAGGAAATGTTTCAACTTGTTCATTCTGTTCATAAAACGCTTCAAAATAACATACTATTTTGTTGTTTTAGTATCCAAATTGCCCACAATCTATTCAGCACTGAAACTTCTTTTTTTTTTTTAATATTATCCTTTTTGTATTTCATATGATGGGGGTAATAATATATTTGCAGCCGCTTAAAGAGGTTTTGTACCCTCAAGTAGCGAATATGGTAGTTGTAGCTCAGTTGGTTAGAGCACCGGTTTGTGGTACCGGGGGTCGTGGGTTCGAGCCCCATCTTCTACCCATAGTAAAAAGGTTCTCACTCTTCAGTGAGAACCTTTTTTTTATGCCAGGAAATACGGATTTTAAGTGGTTAAGCAATAAGCAAGTTTATCCCGCTTGTGAGCGCTAGTTGGTCGCGACGATAGATACGAATGTCTTTCTAAATAATAAGCAAATCTCTATCATTCAGTTTTAAATTCATTTATCTTCGTGGCAATGAAAAAAATATATTCAATAGCAGTCTTAGTTGTTCTATTGGCTGGGTGTACAGCACCTACATCAAATCAAAATGCAGAAGAAGTAACGTCGGAGGAGAAATCTACTGAAGGAGTGAGTTTTGGCAATATACAAGATGGAGCAACCATAACGTCACCGTTTGTACTGGAAATGGGAGTAGAAGGTATGCAAGTTGAGCCCAAAGGAGCTCCTAGAGCTGGTTTTGGTCACCATCACTTATTAGTGAATGATGATTTCACCCCTGCGGGTATTGTGATAGTAGCAGACGAGACACACCTGCATTATGGTGGCGGACAAACAAGTGACTCAGTGTCGCTAGATCCTGGCAGCTATAGGCTCACATTACAATTTGCAGATGGAATGCACGTATCTTACGGTGAAAAATGGTCGAAGACCATCACGGTCACGGTAGAATAGTTCTGCTAGCATATGTAGATTTTTTTGTGGGATAGTATTTTATACTGGTACGCTGTAGTTGTGCTTCACGCTACTCAAGACAATGCCTTGCATAGTCCTGAGCGTAAAAAAAATCAACATATTTGGGTAAAAAATATGACAAAGGATATGCCTTTGGGTGTAATCTGTAAATTTGCATCATCAATCAATTGAGAATACACATAGCTTTTGTCCTTACGTCATTCGTATGTATAGTCGCCAATGCTCAAGTGGATGAGTCTTGGAGTTATTTTTTCAATATCAAAAATCATCATTTTTATGATACGGGTGTCTATGAAGTAGGCAATACGAATCAAGCTACTGCTTATGGGTTAGGTGCACAAGCACAAAGAAGACTGAGCAAGCGATTTGGTTGTAGCTTTGGATATTCGTTGGCATTGGCAGACAGTATATCAGCCAATCAAGGATGGACTCGCAACGCTATGTATCACCAGTTTGAAGGTAACATCACGCTACAGCCCAAAAGATTTAAAAGAATCAAACCTTATCTGTTTTCAGGCTATGCATATAATATTGTCCCTCAACTTGCAAAAAACAATACAAAAGCGACCGGCCTTAATATAAATACTGGAGGTGGTTTAGAGGTAAAATTGGATGAGCGAATAGGTATTGCTTACCAAACTACCTATGGCTATAACCTCACCGATCATATTCCATATAATTTTAGGCATCAATTTGGGGTGATATTGTATCCGAGTAGATTCAAAAATCGTGAGCAACCGCAAATAATTGTCTCGCCAAAAGATCAGAAACGGCAATTTGAAAATGGGGACTCGCTTCAGATGGTAATAGATTCCCTAACTCAAATTATTGCCCAATCAATAGATTGTATTCATATACTACGCAAACTAGAGGCTACCAGAAACATCCATTTGGATACTAATATTAGTCATCCAGGGGGGAGTAACCCTCAAGACTCTCAAGAGATTAACATTGACTCTATTCCCATAGTATCGTTCAGTGGTTATGCTCTCATTGCTTCAAATGAACGAATTGTTTCCGTAGGGAATACCACATTTTTGCCTGGCTATTATCTGATGACAGATAGTCTGACAAGTCTGCAAGATGCACGAAGGTTAGGAAGGGATGATACGTATTCATCATTGGGAGCAGGTATTCATTACCTCAATAGTGGGGATACATTCACCATTTTAGGTTTTGTAGGTGTTGATAGCGACAAGGCTCTCCAACAGGCAATGGCTGCAAAACAAAAGGGAATTCAAGTGCGCGTTGTCAGATTACGTTAAATACTACCTATGATATATCGTGTTTTATCGATTGACCATTCATTTACCGGTTACAATTGTTTTTTTTGCACCAAAATTTACTGTATGAAAAAAGTAGTCCTTTTATTTAATTTAGTTTTAGCTGGTTTTTTAGCTACGGCACAATCTACCTGGGAAATGATAGAAAAAGTTGAGTCATCAAAAGATAGAGTAGTAATCCCCTACGAGAAGTATAAGCTACCCGGGAATGATCTTACACTTATCATCCATGAAGATCACTCTGATCCTATAGTGCATGTAGAAGTAGCTTACCATGTGGGTAGTGCAAGAGAGAGCGTCAGAAATAGTGGTTTTGCCCACTTTTTTGAACATATGATGTTTGAAGGATCTCAAAACGTTGCCGAAGGAGACCATTTTAAAATAATAGGAGAGTCTGGAGGGACAAACAATGCGTATACGTCATTTGACAAAACGGTGTATCACCAGACAGCTCCGTCTAATATGACGGAGACGCTACTGTGGTTGGAAGCAGATAGAATGGGTACCCACCTGGAGAGCTTTACCCAAAAGCAATTTGAGAACCAGCGAGAAACTGTAAAAAACGAAAAGAGACAACGCTACGACAACCAGCCATATGGTATGGTCAGCGAGATACTGTTTAAATCTATGTTTGCCAATCATCCATATGAGTGGACACCAATAGGCTACGTAGATGATTTGGATATTGCTACGTATGAAGATTTGAAAAATTTCTTTTTACGTTGGTACGGACCCAATAACGCTACCCTTGTAGTTTCTGGAGATGTACAGCCGGAAGAGGTGAAAGCATGGGCAGAAAAGTACTTCGGTGGTTTGAAAAAATGTCCTCAAGTAAGAAAAATGTATCCTAAGAAGCCGTTACTCTCCACGGATTACTATGTGAATACGGTAGACAATATTTTTGCTCCATTAACTGTTTTTAGTTTTCCTACTGTACCCGAGTTTCACAAAGATGAAGCTGCCTTAGATATCCTTGCCGAAATAATCGGAGGAGGTAAAAATTCTATATTGTATAAGAATTTCACAAAAGAAGAACTAGCTCTGCAGGCAGGTGCTAGTCACTCTACTTTGGAGCTTGCGGGTATTCTGCAATTGCAAGTTGTTACAAAACCAGCACAATTTGGGGGGCTCACACCAAAAGATTTAGAAGATAAAGTAAGGGCATCTATAGCGGAATTTGAAACACGAGGAGTAACAGACGAAGATCTAGAAATAACCAAAACCCAAGTGTTGAGAGGTACATATAGTCAACTCAATAGTATAGCTAGTAAGTCTGGCGTGCTAAGTCATTACGCTCTTATGAGAGGTGACGGATACAATCTACAAGACGATATAGACAGGTACAGCTCCGTTACCAAAGATGATGTAATGCGAGTTTACAAAAAGTATTTGAAAGGCAAAAAATCTGTTATCCTAAGAGTAGACCGAGATCAGTCTGAAAAAGATGAAGATGATGACACGCCTAAAAGTGTTAATCCACACGCCAACAAAGAAAAAATAACGGACAAACAATACGAAGGGCTCACCTATGAGAAGCCTAATGATAGCTTCGATAGAGGTGTAAGACCAACAAAGCCAAGTTCGAATGCCTTTACTCTTCCTGAGTTTTATAAAGAAACGTATAGTAACGGTTTAAAACTGATAGGCACTCAATCATCGGAATCTCCACTCGCTTATTTCTATATAGATATGGAAGGCGGACAACTGCTGGAAGCAGGCAAAAAGGTAAATACAGGAACCGCAATGATGACCGCTGCTATGATGGGAGAAGGGACGCAAAGATTAACGACCGAAGAATTTTCACGAGAACTAGAGAAATTAGGAAGTTCAATTAGTTTCAACTCCGGTACTATGAATAGCTCTGCTTTTGTGAGCTGCTTGGTAGTCAATCTTGATGCTACCATAGCCTTGTTTAAAGAAGCTCTATTTGAACCAAGATTTGATGAAAAAGACTTCAAACGTGTGAAAGATCAGGCTATTGAAGGATTAAAATCTCAACGAAGTAATCCCTCTGTAATGGCTTCTAAAGCTTGGAACAGTATCATGTATGAAGGGACTATTCTGGAAAAGTATTACTATGGAAATTACAAGTCGTTAAGTAAAATAGGCTTAGATGATGTGAAAGCATTCTACAAAGCAAACTACTCACCAAATGTGAGTACCATAGTAGTGTCTGGAGATATATCTAAAACTGATGCACTGAGTAAGCTTGCATTCCTGAAAGAGTGGAAAAGCACGGATGTAATAGTACCTGTTATGCCAGCATTACAAACTCCAGAGAAAACAACTGTATACCTAGTAGACAAACCATACGCAGCGCAGTCTACTATACTAGCAGGTCATCCTGGACCGAAGTATGACTATAACGGAGATTACTTTAAGTCAGGTGTCATGAATTATGCACTTGGTGGAGCTTTTAATAGTAGAATTAACCTGAACCTTCGTGAGGATAAGGGTTGGACGTATGGAGCTAGATCTGGTTTTGGAGGCAACAAACAGTATGGCACGTATCGCTTTTCTGGAGAGTTCAAAAAAGAAGCTACAGACAGTGCTGTGCGTGAAGTGATGAAAGAGATCAATGGTTTTGTAGAAGGCGGGATCACAGAGGAAGAGTTGGAATTTACAAAAAATTCTATCACATTGAGTGAGGCATTGGATTATGAAACACCTTTTGACAAACTTAACTTTCTTAGCAGCATTGTTGAGAATGACCTGCCAAAAGATTTCACTGTTCAACAAGCAGATATGATAAACAAGATGACTGTATCAGATATTAATGCGGTGGCTAAACAAATGTTGAAGCCAGACAATACAGTAATCATTGTAGTAGGTCACGCTTATAAAGTGCGTGGAGGATTAAACAAACTAGGTTACGGTAAGATTCAAGAAATAACGGTAGACTAGTTAAACTGCTCTTCACATAGTAAAAAAGGCAATTCGATGAGTTGCCTTTTTTTATGACTCAATTTTTGAATAAAAGTCCAATTGACGTTTTGCAAGAGCCTCAGTAGAGTAGCTCTCCTCTATGAGCTTGCGTGCATTTACTACTATTAAATTTCGATCTATCTCTCCCTTTATAATTTTGGAATAGACGGCTTCAAACTCCGCTGTAGTATCTGCTATCAGTAAATGCGTACCTGCTATGTAATCTATACCTTGAGCTCCTATAGTGGTGCTTACTACAAGCTTTCCTGCAGCCATTGCTTCTAATATCTTTAGCCGTATCCCGCTTCCGCTTCTCAGGGGTACTACGCACACGTCACAGTCTCTCACAAAGTGAAAAGCCCTTGGTACGTTACTGTGCACCTCTAGTTGTGGCAGATTCTGATAGTTATCTGCTTGGATACTCTTACCTGCCAAGTGGAGTTTATAATCTGTATCTAATTTTGCCAACCTCGGGTGTACTTCTTTCAAGTACCAATCTACTGCATCTACATTTCCATGCCACTCCATGGAACCAATGTGATACCAGTTTGTTGCACGTTTGCTCGGAGTGTAGGTCCACTCACGTAAGTCTATACCGGCAGGTATAGTCATAAATTCGCCGTTAGAGTGAAGTTTCTTGAACTTCTCACCATCATCATCGGTCACCGTGGTTATCACATCTACTTCCTGTATGATTTTAGCCTCGTATGCTTTCAATTGTTTAGCCAGTAGTGTAAGGTATGACTTCTTCATTAAATTACTTTCTATGAATGCGAGTCTCTCCCATATTTCATACTCAACATTGTGCATACGCAAAGCAACCAATCCTTTGTGATTATCGCGCACTGCAGCTATATATGGTGCGGCATATGTACCTTCTAACTGCACTATGTCATAGTGTTCGTCCTTCAAGAGTTTTATAATCTCTTGCTCAAAACTACGGTTGTAAAACCTACTTACATTGTATGATTTGTTCCGGATGAGATGCATTATTGCCTCATCCCATTTGATATCTGTGTCTATAGGATGTATTAAAGTATTGGCATATTTACTAAGTTCTTTTTGTGCTTCAGCAATAGGAGTGTTATGCTTTATGCCATCTAAACAATACAGAGACACTTCATGTCCAAGTTCCGAAAATGCTCTGGTATAGTTATATATACCAATGGTACCCCCTTCATTAAGTGGCCAAGGAACTCTATTGCTAATCTGCAAAATCTTCATTACTTTTTATTTAGGTTGTTTTACCCATTTTGGTGTAAGCGCTTTCACGAAACGTTTATAAGCTTCAGCATCAAATAATTGTGAGTCTGTGCTTGCTTTGTAGGTTAAGAATATCGCTAGAGGAAAAAACACAATAAGACCGAGCCACATACCCAATATAGGTTGAATAGCTCCCTGCTTAACAAGCTTTTCACCAAAAATACCCATTACATAATAGAGAATAAATAAGAGTAATGAAATAACAAGCGGTAGTCCAAAACCTCCTTTTCTAATGATAGCTCCCAATGGTGCTCCAATAAAGAAGAGTAGAATGCAACTGATAGCAAGGGTATATTTACGGTGCCATTCTACTAAATATTTTGCTCTCATCTCTCGCTGAGATGCTGAGTCATCTAAATTATTGGTACTTATTCGTTTAATATTATTTGCATTTTGGAGGGCTCGTTCTACGGTCAATTCGTGCAAGTCCTTCCGCCCTTGTTTAGGCACTGGTTTCGAACGTATTTGCTTGTTCTGCTTGGCTGCCAAATTTGTCTGTACTACAGCCTTAGCCTCTGGACGAGTTGCGTTTTTTGCTCTATTAAGTAACTGATCAATACGCTCAGTTACAGATGAATCTTCTACCACCAAGGTATCATTAGGTATGTAGAAGTAGGGCTCTATGTATTGGTACAGTTTATCTTTTCTGCCAGTGATATAGTCGGTCAGCGAGTCAATACGAGTACCGAGTTGCTGTACATTCATCATTCTATGATCTTCACTAAATCGCTCTTTTTCAGTACGATTAAAAGCAAGCTCACTTAGATCTATGGTAAGGTTATAGCTTTTAAACTGCATGGTGTTGTGCGGTCTTGTTTCTTTGTATTTGGGGTCGTTTACAAGCTCTTGATATCTGCGGCCATCCTCTAGATGTAGCGTCATAAATTGCTTATCACTACTCACCATCATTTTACCACGTTTAGCAATGAGTATGTTATTGTTACCGTTAAATTTTTGTTCATCCACATAGATGATTATATCTTCAATGGTCTGATTGTCGGCGTGTTTTTTACCTACACGAATGGCGTATCCTTCAATATCTTTAAAAAATACATTGTCGACTATGTTCATGGCCGGCTTTTTCTGCGTAACGTCGTACAAAAGAGCACCCCAACTGAGATTTGCTTTTGGGATCAGGTTATTGGCTGTATAAAAAGCTCCAATTGCCATCAGAATACTTATGATAAACATTGGCCGCATTGCTTTGAGTAGAGAAACTCCAGCAGCTTTTATAGCCACCAGCTCATATCGTTCAGCCAAGTTGCCAAAGACCATTATTGATGACAATAGAATAGCAAGAGGCAATGCCATTGGAATAAGGTGTATGGCGAAGTAGAATATAAATTCTAAAATAACAGTAATCTCAAGACCCTTGCCAACAAGGTCTTCGAGGTATTTCCAAATCGTCTGCATGAGTAACAGAAATAAGGAAATGAAGAAGGTACCAATAAATGGCCCGACAAATGACTTGACAAAAAGCCAATGCAGTTTCTTTATTAATCTCAAAATGAAGGTCAAAAATAGGTTGAAGGTTCATTAATTTGTTATTTTTGGATTGAATGTATACAAATGATAGACTAATGAAAATTAAGACTCTCGTGTTAATATGTGTATTTGCACTTGTATCATTACCGGGATTTGCCCAAATGGACAAACCAAATGCGAAGAAACTAAAGAAGGTGACTAAGCTTTACAAGAAAAAAAAATACCTTGAAGCAGGATTGCTAACACGTGAAGTTATCAATGATTATCCAATAAATGAGAACCTATGGAACCTATACAATCAGGTGATGTATGCGAATTATAGTACATCAAAATCATTGTTTAATGGCCTCAGTTCTGCAGTAGAATCAGAAGATGTAAGGAGTGAGGAGAGAATACGCTCTGGTCTTGACGCTTTTTTCAAAAAACCGATGTATGACTATTACAACGCCATATACTATAGTAGTATGTGTTTGCCTTACAATACCCGCAGCGGTTCTTTGCTTCGTACTATATATGTAGATGGTCGATATTTTACGGCAGATTCTGTCGCTACAGAGTCAAATGAATTATTTGTAAAAGGAGAGAAGGAGTTTCGAGCCAAAAACTTTCAGAAAGCCGTTCACTACTACCAAAAATCATACGATGCAGATACGTCAAACTATATGGCTCTTTTAGCTGTAGGCGATTCCTATTCCGCTATGAAATACTTGGGGCAAGCGGCAGTATGTTTCAGAAGAGCGATTGAAATGCAACCAAAACTTAACGCACCGTTAAAGCACTTAGCTGATGTTTTACTGAAAAAAGGAGAATATAAGCAAGCACTAGATATAGCAAAACAAAGCCTGTTGGTCTACCCTGAAGAGGCTATGATGCTACAGATTTATACGATTTTGAATAAACAAAACTCAGGAAAGAATTTTCAACGAAACTGGATTTTACGTTTGGCTCCAGTCAATACGGTTATAGACACCAATCACCGCACGCATTTTTTTGATGATATTCTTCACTTTGAGCATTATGTAAAGGCCAAAAAAGGAGCAGAGATAATCTATGAAAGTACAGGTATACGTAGGCCAGGCATTGGTGCGTCACAAGAAAAATACCTAGAGGTATACAGTTGGAAAAAAATGCTGGATGCAACAGCTGGCGAAGATGTTCCAGCCTTGGATTATGCCCGTAAAATGGAGTCTATAGGTATGTTAGCACCATATGTGTTCATATCCTTATTTAATGTAGACTGCTACTCTCAGTACAGAGATTTTATCGACCATAATAAAGAACTTGCTGCGCGGTACATCAATGATTTTCTCATTGTAGCAGATTAGGTACCTTATTTCAGTTGATTTTCAAGACTTTCTATTTTACTAAGCGTATCTGTTTTTTTCTGTTCCTCCTTCGCAATTACTGCTGGTTTTGCATTGGCAATAAATTTCTCATTACTTAGCTTTTTGTCTATTCCTACCAAGAAACCTTTCAGTCGTTTTACTTCTCCGGCTATTGCCTCGGTATCTACCTTTTGTACAAAGTCTTTGAATGATATGGAAACCTCGTCCGTGCCTACCAATGATTTGAAAGCGTTGTCTTCTGCACCTTCTAAGGTTGCCACATTTGCCAGTTTGGCTATAATGCCTGAGGCACGGGTATAGATAGAGAGATCTTTGACTACCAGGCCAAGACTTGCCTCTATTTTGGGGGATATACCGTTTTCATTTCGTTTTGCACGTACTTCACTTATTAAGTCAAACACACTGGCGTGAATAGTTTCATTACTCGTAACGATCGCAGGCCAATCTTGTTGATTTATGTAGTGGCCTTCTCGCTCACCAAGGCCATGCCATAGTTCTTCTGTTATAAATGGCATAAAAGGATGTAGTAACTTTAGGATTTGATCAAACATAACCGTAGCCTTATTCAAATCGTATTGTGGAATAGGTTCCCCATATATTGGTTTTATCATTTCCAAATACCAGCCACTAAAATCATCTCGCGTAAGTTTATACAACTCCATAAGTGCATCAGAAATACGGAACGAATCAAAATGTTGATTTACCAAAGCAGTTGAGCTAGCAATTTTTGCCTCCATCCATTGGTGTATGGTATCTCCATAAGTAGTGTAATAATCGTTTCTATCTGGTGTTATGGTTAGACCCTTTATGAGACGGAACGAATTCCAAAGTTTGTTACAGAAGTTTCTTCCTTGTTCACAAAGTGACTCGTCAAAAAGGATGTCGTTGCCGGCAGGAGCACTTAGCATAAGTCCCATGCGTACGCCGTCTGTGCCATATTTATCCATTAGTTCAAATGGATCTGGGCTGTTGCCTAACGACTTAGACATCTTACGGCGTTCTTTGTCTCTCACGATTCCCGTGAAATAGACATTTTTGAAAGGCATTTTGCCTTCAAAAGCGTGACCAGCCATGATCATACGTGCTACCCAAAAGAAAATAATATCTGGAGCAGTAACTACATCGCTAGTAGGGTAGTAGTAGTCCAGTTCTTTTTTGCCTTCTTCTTTGAAACCGTTGAACACACTGATAGGCCATAACCAAGAACTAAACCACGTATCCAGTACGTCGTCGTCTTGTCTAAGGTCATTTGCTTTAAGTGATTTGTCGCCGAGTAGGGCTAGAGCCTCGTCGGCAGTTTTTGCTATTACTACTTCACCTTTAGGCGTATACCAAGCAGGTATTCGGTGTCCCCACCATAGTTGGCGAGAAATACACCAATCTTTTATGTTAGTTAGCCAATGGTTGTAGGTATTCTTAAATTTAGCAGGATGAAATTGAATCTCATCATCCATTACCTGGTTAAGAGCTTCTGGGTAGTCTGCCATGAATTTTTTCATATCCACAAACCACTGTGCAGATAGTCTTGGCTCTATAACAGCTTTACTACGCTCACTTTTGCCAACTTTATTGATAATGTCTTCTGTTTTGGTTAGTATACCTAGTTCTTCTAGTTTAGCCGCCGCTAGTCTTCTAGCCTTAAAACGGTCTTCCCCTATAAATATTCCTGCGGCTTCACTTATTGTAGCATCTTCATTGAAAACGTCTATGGTTGCTAGGTTATGTCTTTTGCCAATTTCATAATCATTTAAATCATGTGCAGGAGTTACCTTGAGGCAACCCGTACCAAACTCTAGGTCTACATAGTCATCGGCTATTATAGGTACTGCTCTATCTACAAGCGGTACGATACAGGTTTTGCCTAACAGGTGTTTGTATCGCTCATCAGAAGGGTTTACGCATACGGCAGTATCTCCCATGATGGTTTCTGGGCGAGTAGTTGCTATTTCGATAGTCTCATTACTGTCCTGTATTCTATACTTTACATAGTATAACTTTGTGTTTTGTTCTTCGTGATTTACCTCTTCATCACTTAAAGCCGTTTTTCCAACCGGATCCCAGTTGATCATTCTGGTACCATGGTAAATATATCCACGCTTGTGTAAGTCGATGAACGAGTCTATTACAGCCTCAGAAAGATCGGGCTCCATCGTGAAGCGAGTTCTGTCCCAATCGCAGCTACATCCTAGCTTCTTAAGTTGTTCGAGTATGATGCCTCCATACTTATCTTTCCAATCAAATGCGTGACTCAAGAATTCCTCACGTCCAATGTCATCCTTACGTATACCTTGCTCTTTTAATAGGTTTACTACCTTGGTTTCTGTAGCAATAGATGCATGATCGGTACCGGGTACCCAGCAAGCATTGTACCCAAGCATGCGAGCTCTGCGAACCAATATGTCTTGAATGCTATTGTTTAGCATGTGACCCATGTGAAGAATGCCTGTTACGTTTGGCGGCGGTATCACTACGGTGTAGCTTGGTCTGTGATCAGGAACAGAAGAGAAGAGCTTATTCTCCATCCACTCATCGTACCATTTTTGCTCAAGACCTTCTGGATTGTATTTGGTTGAAATTGCCATTGCTGAGATATTGTATTGTTCTTATTGTGTAACCGGGTGCAAATAAAAAAGCCCATCGTGGTTTTACCAAGACGGGCTCTCTACTAAATGTTGTATAGTGCTTATCTTTTTTCCTTGATACGTGCACTTTTACCAGAACGACCTCTTAGGTAGAAGATGCGCGCTCTTCTGACCTTACCACGTCTGTTTACGTCTATTTTGTCGATGTTAGGAGAGTGTGTAGGGAAAATACGCTCTACACCTATACCACTACTTATTTTTCGAACGGTGAACGTTTCGTCTAGACCTGCATTTCTTCTTTGTAATACAGTTCCTTGGAATACCTGGATTCTCTCCTTTTCACCCTCTTTTATTTTGTAGTGTACAGAAACATTGTCTCCGGCAGCAAAAACTGGAAGATCTGTTCTGATTTGGCTTGCTTCTATATGCTTAACTAAGTCCATTATTTTAAAAGTGACCGCAAAAGTAATAAAAACTATCAAGGGATATAAACATAATATAAAAATATGTTAAGATATTTTTACGAAAATAAATTAGAAGGATATTGGAAATTCGAAATTACCTTTACCTTTGCAGTTCTATAAAAAAACGAGATGTACGCGATAGTAGATATAGCAGGGAAACAATTTAAGGTAGAGAAGGACCAAAAGTTGTACGTTCATAGATTAGCAGAAGATGAAGGCAAGTCGGTGAACTTTGATAATGTAATGCTTGTAGATGATGCAGGTAAGGTGAATGTAGGTACTCCAAGTATTAAAGGAGCTTCAGTAAAAGCTAAAGTACTTAATCACTTGAAAGGAGATAAAGTAATTGTCTTCAAAAAGAAGAGAAGAAAAGGATACAAAGTAAGAAACGGTCACAGACAGTACCTTACTCAAATACAGATAGAAAGCATAAAAGGATAATATAATGGCACACAAAAAAGGAGCAGGTAGTAGTAAAAACGGTAGAGAGTCAGAAAGTAAACGACTCGGCGTTAAAATATTTGGTGGTCAAGAGTGCATCGCTGGTAACATTATCGTTAGACAGAGAGGAACAAAACACCATCCAGGTGCCAACGTGGGCATAGGAAGAGATCACACGTTATTCGCTCTTACCGATGGTAAAGTAGAATTTCAGCGAAAATCTAACAACCGTTCATTCGTGAACATTGTGAACGATTAGTAGCAGTAGACCGCTCAGGTCAAGATGTTGGTTTTTTAAAATCATTGAAAGAAGACTTCCTTATGGGGTCTTCTTTTTTTTGTAATCACTGGCATACATTTGATGTAAATATGACCCAACGATGAATTTAATTCTCTATTTATTAATATAAAAAAAACTTTTTTTAGTTTTCATACGTCTTATATTTGTATTATAAATAACGAAAATCATTACCGCAGGGTTCCCTGCATTATAGATTAAAGAACTTGGGCGTTCTAGCCCAAGATTTAGAGTTTTCATAGTCAATTGAGAAGGTCGCCCTAGGGTGGCCTTTTCTTATTTTGTGAAATTATGAACGATCCATGAATCTACCTGTAGAAACTCTAATAGATCAAAGAAATATTTTACTGCCCACACGAATCATTGTGCTTCCCCGTGATACAGCAATAGCGTAATCGCCGCTCATTCCCATGCTTAAGGTATCAAAGTCGTTTTGAGTGGCATGTGCATCATATAAAGATTTCAATGCATCAAATTCTCCTGCAACTTGTTGTTCGTTTTGGGTATTGGTTGCCATACCCATTAAACCTTTGCATTTTACATTGGTAAGAAGTTTATACTCATTGGTCGTGAGTATAAACGCTAGTTCTGCAGCCGTTAGTCCATATTTACTCTCCTCTTGGGCGATGTGAATTTGAAATAGAAAGGGTATTACTCTATCAGCTTTTGCTGCTTCCCTGTTTATAGCCTTCAGCAGTTTTAAGCTGTCTACAGAGTGTATGAGATGCACAAAAGGAGCAATGAATTTAACTTTATTGGTTTGTAAGTGGCCTATTACGTGCCAATTGATGTCTTTGGGCAGCGCCGTGTACTTCTCTACAAGTTCTTGTACTCGATTTTCACCAAAATGTCGGTGTCCACTGTCATACACGTTTTGAAGTTCTGGCAGACTTCGGTACTTAGAAACCACAACTAATTCTCGGTTTCCTATTTCTGACTGTATTAGTTTGATATTTTCGTGTATCGAATGAGACATATGATAAGAACAAAAGTAATTCTAGTTTGCTTAATTACTTTAAACCTGTTAGTGGGGTGTACATCGGACAAGGGTAAATTGCCTGACGGTATACTTACTAAAAATGAAATGGTACGTGTAACTGCAGATATACAATTACTAGAGTCAGCTCAAAAGCAACTGAATGTAAGTATATTAGAGCGCAACAAGATGAGAGATACTTCGTACCAAATACTATTTAATAAATATGGTATAGACTCATCGTTGTACGATAGTAGCTTGCATGTGTACTCTCGTCACCCACAACTAATGGCAGAAATTATGGAACGAGTAGCCGAACAAATAAACAAAAAGAAGTAGCAGTGTTTTATCCAAAGAATATAAGTGAAAAACTTGGCATGCATCACGTCATTGATGCTGCCTTAGAAAGATGTGATACGGAGGCCGGTAGGCTTCACATGCAACGTGTAAAATGTTCTGGGGATATAGACCTTATACGTCTTTGGCTGGAGCAAGCAGAAGAGGTATGCCAAGTCACATCTAAAGGGGAACTGTCACTAGCTTTAAACATTGACTTTGACTTACACGTAAAAACGGCTCAGATTGAGGGCTTTTTTTATGAAGTAGAAACAATACAACAAATTCAAGACTGTCTCAGAAGTTTGCAACGGATCGTTTTTTTTAGTCAAGGCAGAAAGGAAGATTATCCTCGATTTGCGGCATTATTTAATGGCCTTGATGTAGACTGGAAATTAATAGAGGCGATTGATAAAATAGTTGATATAGACGGAGAAGTGAAGTCCAATGCATCTAGAGGGCTGCAAAAAATAACAGCTGCAATCAAAAAGGCAGAAAAAAGTATTATGCAAAGTTCTAACTCCATATTTACAAAGGCCAAAGAACAAGGATTGCTAGCAGATACTGAGTTAGGTATAAAAAACGGTCGGGTAGTGTTGCCAGTGCTTTCTGAGCATAAGCGCAAAGTCTCTGGCGTTTTGATAGACCAGTCTGGAACTGGAAAAGTATCATACATAGAACCTTTAGAGCTAGTTGGGCTTAATAATGAACTGGCTGAGCTTCATATTAAGAAACGGCAAGAAATAATTGCGATACTGCGTACTATTACGGCACAAATAGTATTGAGCATTAGGGATATAAAACGGGGCATGCAAAAAATGGCTGTTTATGATTTTATACGAGCTAAAGCGAGACTTGCCCTTGATTGGCATTGTATACTGCCCAAGATTAAGAATGAAACAGCTGTACTTCAAGCAAAACATCCGCTTCTGCAAGAGCGCTTAAGAAAGGAAGAGAAGGAAATTGTTCCGCTAAATTACATGTTCAACACAGAGCAGCGACTCATTGTAATTTCTGGGCCCAATGCGGGGGGTAAATCTGTTGCCTTAAAGACCATCGGATTACTCCAATATATGCTGCAATCTGGCTTCTTAGTGCCTTGTAGTCAGGAGAGTTCGTTTACACTATTTGAAAACATTTTTGTAGATATGGGTGACAACCAAAGTATTGAGTCTGATCTGAGTACCTATTCTAGTCACCTCAAAGCGGCAAAACATATCATAAACTTCTGTAATGAACGTACTATGATTCTCATGGATGAGATAGGCACAGGCACAGATCCTATGTTTGGAGGACCAATGGCAGAAGCAATATTGGAGGAAATACACCGTAAGAATGCATATGGAGTTATCACAACTCATTTTAGTAATATAAAGACAAAGGCCGATAAGTTGGTCGGTGTGTCAAATGCTGCTATGCTATTTGACTTAGATATTCTTATTCCGCTCTATAAGTTGCAAATAGGACAACCTGGAAGCTCATTTGTATATGAGGTTGCGAGTAATATAGGGCTCAATAAAAAGCTAATAAAACGTGCAAAGCAGCTGACCAATACAAAGCAATACGATCTAGATGCATTATTAGCGGAGGTACAGTCACAACAAGAGAAGCTGCGCGCAGAGCAACAAGAGATCAACCAACGGTCCGAAGAAGCTGCCTTAATGGAGTCTGAGTATAGGAAACTAAAAGGAGAACTAGATCAACAACGAAAAGCAATACTGGAACAAGCTGAGGAAAAGGCTCAATTGCTTATTCAAAGTGCCAATAAAGATATAGAGAAGACAATACGCTTGATACAAGAAACAAAGGCAGATAAGCAGAAGACACAAAAGGCCAGAAAGGAATTGGAAGGAAAAATTAAGGAGCCTCGGGTAACAAACGTTGAGAAAAAAGTTAAAGTAGACTTTAAAGTGGGAGACCAGGTGCAAATATTAAATACAAGTACCACTGGCGAGATTATAGAGCTAAAGCGTGACAAAGCGACCCTAGCTGTAGGTGGACTTATTACCAAAACAAGTATAGATAACCTAGAAAAAGTAGGTAAGGCAACTGCAAAAAAAGTAAAGAGATATATCAGCAATTCATCCTATGCAGACAAGCAGAGTTCTTTTAAAACAGAGAAAGACATACGTGGGATGAGAACCTTTGATGCTCTACAAGAGATAGATGTATGGGTAGATAATGCCATCATCCTTGGAGTGAGTACATTGAGACTACTCCACGGTAAAGGCAATGGCATACTCAAAGAGGAAGTACGAAGACATCTAAAGCCTCATGCTGCAATTCAGCGTATACAATACGAACGGGTAGATTTAGGCGGTGAGGGAATTAGCATTATTGAGTTAAAATAGATAGCGGGAATAACCCATTTTTGTGTTGGATACAGTGATACACGTACTCTTTTGTTTTGTCCTAGTCTTTGGACATTTCTCTGAGTATCCTAATAAATTTGCAGGTGAATTGCACGAGTTGTTTGATATAATGTGTTCTTTGCTTTACTAAAAACTATTGAACACAGCAGACGACTGCAAGCGGCAATAATACAGATGAAACAATTATTTAGATACGGAGATACAAAAGAGTTCTACAAAAAGGTAGGGAAGAAAGATGCTGCAATTTTCAATGGGGTAGTAGTACACCCATATTACAGTACTTACGCACTTGCACGAGATGCAGAGTGGACCAGTAGGCTCTTTGTTTTGGATATGAAAGAAGCAGAGGAAGAGGGTATTGGTATGTTTGTGAACGTAAAACATATATCACCAGCCAAGATAGGTGACGAAGTACGTTTTATCGCTACTATAAAAAGTGTTGTAAATGATGAAGTGTATTGTGATATCTCTGCAAAAGTGGGTATGCGATTAGTGGCTACCATAGAAACAGGCCAAAAAATATTGGACCAAGACGAATTAGAGGCAGTACGTAGAATAGCAAACAGTGGCTAAGAAAAAACAACGCGAACATAGTATCTCTAAAAATAAGCGAGCATATTTTGAATATGCCATAGAAGATACGTACGAAGCAGGAATAGTACTTACAGGTGCCGAGATAAAATCTGTACGGGATAAGAAAGTAAGTATAGGTGAAGCCTATTGCTTTTTTGATACCGAAGGAATTTTTAAGGTAAAGGGTATGCGCATAAACGAGTTTAAAAATGCAGGTTACGTAGGACAAAATCCAGATAGAGAGAAACTATTATTGCTCACTAAAAATGAGTTAAAAAAAATCACAAATAAGCTGAAAGATATAGGTTTTACAGTAGTTCCTATTGAGATTTTTATCTCGAAGAAAGGATTTGCTAAACTAGAAATAGGTGTTGGGAAAGGCAAAAAATACCATGACAAAAGAGAAAGTCTAAAAGACAAAGATGTGAAGCGAGAAATAGATCGCTATATTTCTTAGAAAATTCTATTTTTGAGTGATGTTCATATAAATAGCCGTCTATATTTGCATCGTCTTAAGACCACTCAATATGCTCACGTGGTGAAATTGGTAGACACGCCAGCTTGAGGGGCTGGTGTCCGCTTTAGGACGTGCTGGTTCGAATCCAGTCGTGAGCACTTCGTAACAAATTCAACATCAATCAGCGGTTTTGGATTTTCCCAATGCCCTTCTGTTTTATAATCTTCCATCCGTTTCATTGGTATATTCGCATAGGATGTAACAGCTCTCAATTTAGAAAAAAAAATAGTCCAAGGGTTCAAGTTGTAAGGGTTTACCTCAGTGATTACATTTGAAACAATGAATACGGATAAAATGAAATTCGGAACCAAGGCACTACACGGTGGTTTAGAACCAGATCCAACCACGGGAGCTATAATGACACCCATATACCAAACAAGTACCTATGTGCAAGCTGCCATAGGGCTGCACAAAGGGTATGCGTATAGTAGGTCTGGTAATCCAACACGTAGTGCTTTGGAGTCTAACCTAGCGGCTATAGAAAATGGTAAGTATGGAGCTTGTTTCGGTAGTGGTTTAGCAGCAATAGATTGTGTGATTAAAATGCTGAAACCGGGAGACGAAGTGATTTCTACGGCAGACTTGTATGGAGGGACGTACCGATTATTTACCACTATTTTTGAGCAATATGGTATTAAATTTCACTTTATCGATATGCTTGATACACTTTCTATTAAGCAGGCTTTGAATGCTAATACTAAACTAATCTGGATAGAGACACCAACCAATCCTATGATGAATATCATCGACATTGCAGCCACGGCAGAGATCGCCAAAAGTGCAGGAGTATTGCTTGGTGTGGACAATACCTTTGCTACTCCCTACCTACAAAATCCATTGGACCAAGGTGCAGATATCGTTATGCACTCGGTTACTAAATATATAGGTGGTCATTCAGATGTAGTGATGGGAGCTTTAATATGCTCAGACGAGAAGATAGCTAAGGAGATGTATCGGATACAAAATAGTAGCGGAGCGGTAACTGCACCCATGGATTCGTTTCTTGCTCTCAGAGGCATTAAAACACTTCATGTGCGCATGCAGCGGCATTGTGAAAACGCAAATAAGATAGCTCATTGGCTTAAAAATCACCCAAAAGTTGGCAATGTATACTGGCCTGGGTTTACAGATCATCCCAACCATGATGTAGCCAAGCGACAAATGAGGAGTTTTGGTGGAATGATATCTTTTTCGCTGAAAAGAAATACTTTAGAAGAGGCGAAGAAGGTAGCAGTGAGTACAAAGTTGTTTGCACTTGCAGAGAGTCTCGGTGGCGTGGAGAGTCTTATTGGTCATCCTGCTACTATGACGCACGCCAGTATACCCAGAGATATACGCGAAAAATCGGGTGTAGTAGACTCACTCATCAGGCTCAGCGTAGGCATAGAAGATGCCGATGATTTGATTGCGGACTTAGAAAGAGCGCTAGATGCATCATAAAAAAATCAAATCTCAACTCGATTCTATCCTAGAAAACCTGAATCCACAGGATTTTATTGACAATGATCCTATTTGTATCCCACACCGGTTTACGCAAAAGGAAGATATAGAAATAGCAGCATTCTTTGCCGCAATACTAGCATGGGGACAACGCAAGACTATCATCAATAACGCCAATAAACTGATGCATTGGATGGGAGAGGAGCCGCATAGGTTCGTCTTGGAACACTCTAATAGTGAACTAAGGCAGTTTGAAAAATTTGTGCACCGCACCTTCAATAGCACAGACGTACTCTATTTTATTGAGGTTTTAAAGCAGTGGTATTCTGAAGGGAAATCTTTGGAAGACTATTTTATAGGAGAAACGATGAAAGACAGAATAGCTAATTTTCATCAGTCGTTTTTTATGTTCGAGTTTGCACCGGCCCGTACCCGTAAGCACATCGCTAATCCTGCTAAAAATTCATCTGCAAAGCGACTCAATATGTACCTTAGATGGATGGTGAGGGGAGAGCGTCATAAATTGCGGAGTGAAAGTTTAGACTCCAACCACCGCAGTATTGTCTCTGTTCGGGAGCACTATTCTGTAAACTCCATAAAGACCCTAGACTTCGGATTATGGCAGTCAATAAAGCCTTCTGAACTAAAGTGCCCATTGGATGTACACGTTCAACGAGCAGCATTTCACTTTGGATTACTTAGCCGTAAACAACAAGACTGGAAGGCCGTAGAGGAGCTAAGTGACAACCTCCTAAAATTAGATGCTGCAGACCCTATTAAGTATGATTTAGCTCTCTTTAAGTGGAGTGAGGCGAAGATGGATTGACCGTCCATATTTGTCGGCTATATCTGCCACTACCAAATAGTATACTGTACCAAAATTTGAAGTGTATTGGGAAGTGTTCCTACAGGTTCACTTTCGCTAGATCAGTGGATAGATACGATATACTTTGTCTGCGAGTAACTTTTCATAGAATGCCTGCATAATTAGTAATACATCGTTACGCTGTTGAATGTCTTTTATTGTTTCAGGAGTACACCATTGCTCCAACTTTCGGTTTTCCATTTTTTACCGTTGTGTTTCCAGTATTCCCAAGTGCCGTGCTTCATATTATCTACAAACTCACCTTTGCACTTGCCAAATAGGTTATTGGCACCCAGTTCCCACTTACCATTTTTTTTACCTTGGGTGTATGATCCTACATCTCCGCCACCCTCATTATACTTGTTTTCTGTCCATTCTCCCTCTTTCATATCATCTAGATACTCACCGTAGGTATCAATGCCTTGCTCTTTGTATAGTACGTATTTTCCATTGCGCTCACCATTTCGATAGGTGATGATTTCTAACGGGTTTGCGTTCATGGTGTAGAGTATCTTTTCTCCATCGAGTTTCCCTTGTTTGTAGGATTCTTTCATTATCACTTGTCCTTCTAGTGTGTAGGTTAATTTCTCACCGGTAGCAAATCCATCCACATACTCACAAGTCTCAGCTATTTTACCGCTAATATGGTAGCGCGTAGTCATTCCGTCTCTTAAACCTTTTTTATATGTTATTTTTTTTCGTAATTTTTCTTCCCTGTCAAAAGAAGTGACTAAACCGTCTGGTTTGCCATCTTTATAGGTACCCTCTTGCTCTTTTTTTCCATTGGAGTGATAAAGGATAAACGCCCCTTGTTCCTTTCCCTCTCTGAACGTTGCTCTCTTTTTTGGCCTAGCACTCATGTAGTGAGATGTGTAGCCACCGTCTAACACTCCATTGAGGTATGTGCATTCTACTTCAGGTGCTCCATTTCTATAAAAAGTTTTGAATTTACCGTGACGTAATCCTTTGCTGTATCTTATTACTTGGTCTTGTTTTCCATCTTCGTACCAACTTTTAAATGTGCCGTCTATTTGACCAGCTTTCCAGGTGATGCGTTGCATAGGCTTATTGCTAATAGGCCATAGGAGTAGGGTCTCTCCGGTGTATAGAGTATCGTTGTGATAGTATAACCCATCACTCTGTTTTGCAAGTTTTGTAAATGCTATTTTAGATTGACTGTATCCGTGCAGCGCACAAATCGTAAGTAGAGCGAAAAGTAAGTTCCTCATTTATGTATTTATAAGTTGAAGCAAAGGTATTTATTGTAGGTGGTCTATAGAATGGCAGTTTTTCACGATTTGTTCCACATCCTGTTTTAGCATACAATCTAAATGCCCACGTGGACATTCATTGCTTCCTAATTTACTGCAGGGTTGGCAATCGAGATTGACTATATGGTTGGTAATAGTATCAGCGTGAGACCGGTATGCATACATCCCGAAGTCTGGGCTGGTGTTACCCCATAAGGTTTGTATCGGAATGTCAAATGCAGATGCAATATGCATCAACCCCGTATCGCTTGTTATTATTCCTGCACTTTGTTGAATTACAAAGGCGGTATCTGTTATAGCTAGTTTACCAACTAGGTTTATTGGCGTATCCTGACTCAGGGATACTATTTTATCAGCTTTTAGCTTATCGCTCTGGCCGCCACCTAAGAGCACTACGCGCTTGTTTAAACGTTTAATCAACGATAAAGTAATGCTTACTGGGATTTGCTTCGTTGTGTAGGTTCCGCCAATTACAATACAGATATAGTCCTTCTTTACTAGGTTAAGCGGTACCAGGTCAAAAGAATAATCCGCAGGGAAATGGTAGTCTATAGACCTATCAGAAGTATCCAATTCTAGTGTCTTTAATGCTTCTGCATATCTGTCTACAATGTGTTTTTTAGGAAGAACATTTATCTTAAAATTAACAAATAGCCACTTCTGAATATTGAGTTTGTTAAAAGTAAGGTACTGCGTGGTGAGAGACTTGCGTATTTTTTTACTACGGATATTCTTGTGTAGGTCGACAACGAGATCAAAGTTTTCGTGTTTCAGATGAGCAATGGTTCTGCCGATATCGTCATCTAATACATGAACTTTATTTACGTTCGGATTATTCTCAACAAGACTTGCAAATGATGGTTTTGTGAGGTAGTGTACTTCTGCACCTCTTTGTGTGTGAAGCCAACGAAGCACAGGTGTAGTGAGCACAATATCACCGATGGAGCTAAAACGGATTACGAGGATCTTCATTATCTTAGTTTTGGTGACCATCTTACTTCTCCGCTTGTGAAAGCTAGTTCTAGCACGTAGGCTGCTTTCTTGCCGGGTTCTATTTCAGCAATAAAGACTACTTGTGTACCTATTTTTTCTAATTCTAGCTGCATCATGTGCTTTACTATACCATAACTGCCTTTCATGCTACATGGCATACGGTGCACATCAAAATCTCCTGTATCAAAAAAGCCTTTGTAGTAGTTTATTCCTGTGGCGGTATCGGCCAGGAATTTGTCCTCTTCAAAACGTGTTTTTTGGTAATAGTCAATGTAGGTGTAATCCGTACTGGTACATTGTTCAAAATAGAGTGTATCCCCTAATTCTATTACAGCTTCTTGTGTTTGCGCTTTTGTGGCTAAAGCTGCTACTAGTATCAGTGTTGTGAATACTAATTCTCTCATACTTTGGATACTACGACGTATTGATTTTCTATACCTACTACTTTTACTCCTTCTCCTTGACCTATCATCTCTCCGAGCGTTTTAGCTTCAAAAGTAGTACCATTTATCCTCACTCTGCCCATTGGTCTTAATGCGGTCTGTGCTTCTCCTAGTGTACCGGCTGGAATGTTATTACTGTTTTTTTCGTGTTGTATAGGAACTTTTGCGTCTATAACATCATGGAGCACTAATCGTTGAAAAGCTTTGGAATTTATAAAATGCGCCCCAAAAAAGTAAAACACTGCCCCAAGACCAAGCATGGCGAATAGAACACTTGCCATGGCGTTATTCCAATCTGCTGTGGAAACTCCCTCAAAACTGAAGTTTATATTACGTACCATACTGAGAATCAAACTTCCTACTACCAATAAAATGCCACTTATACCTGCTAAACCAAATCCTGGTATTACAAATACTTCAAGGGCTATGAGAATGATTCCTAAAATAAATAGAAAAATCTCCCAGTTTTCTGCTAAGCCATCGATGTACAGTGGAGCAAAGTATGCGAATGCAGCAACAATAGAAGCAAGAATAGGGAAGCCCACTCCAGGTGTTTGTAGCTCAAAATATATACCTCCAATCATCAGTAAAATGAGTACCGAACGCAATCCAGGATTGGCAAAAAAAGCTACAATTTTGTCTACTGTAGAAGGTTTTACGTTGATGATTTTGGGATTCTTTATACCATTGATTTCTAGAATTTCATTTATTGACTTCACTTTTCCTTCGCAATATCCCCACTGTAGGGCTTCATCAGTAGTAAGCGTAATTACCTTTTCTGCGTCGTCTAATCCGTCTACGACGATTCGCTCATCTACCATTCCTTCAGCTATATCCGGATTCCTGAAGTATTTATACGTAGTGTCACCATTGCTTATTATAGTGTCTAGTCCGTGACTCTCTGCTGTACTTCTCATTTGCTTTCGCATGTAGCTTTGGTATTTGTCAGGAGCTTTCTCACCATTTTCATTTACTACGGTAGTTGCACCTATACTGGCACCTTTAGTCATGTAAATTTTATCGCAGGCTAAGGAGATAAGAGAACCTGCGCTCGCAGCATTGTTATCTATGAATACATATGTGGGGATAGCTGTATTCAGTAGTTTTGTGCGAATGCTATCTGCATCAGTGACAAATCCTCCGTAGGTGTTCATGTGTATAATGATCAGATCAGCTTGTATACTTTCTGCTTCAGTGATTGCACGATGCGTTGTACGCGTAGCTTCAGGTGCTATTTCTTTCTTTAGGTCAAATACCACTACCGTAGGCCGAGTCGTATCTTGTGCCACAGCCACCATGGTAAGCAGTAGCAGAGCTATTTGGACGAGTATTTGTTTCATATTAACCACAATACTACAACATGAAGCAATAAAGTGAATAACTATCTGTTAAATGATAATACATACATAATAAATTTGCACAAGTGATGAAACAAGGAATCCTAGTAATTTTTGCTGTATGCGTGTCAATGACTGCTATAGCTCACAAAACAGACTCTGTAGGCACCAAAGTGAAAAATGGTAAAATATACATTCTACACAAGGTAGAAACAGGAGACGGTTTGTACAACATTAGTAAACGATACAATGTAAGTCTAAAAGATATTATTTCAGAGAATCCAGGGTCTGACAAGGTGATCAAGTTGGGGCAAACAATACTGATACCAAGTACCATGAAACTTGATACAGAAGAAAGGGTTGTTAAGGATTTGTTTGTCAGTAGCTCTTTGCCGAATACGGATAACGATAAGCCGGAACACGTGAATACCGTTGAGGTTAGTACGTTTGCAAAATACCATAAGGTTGCCCTAGGAGAAACACTCTACGCAATCAGTAAAAAGTATGCTACTAGTGTGGAAATGATAAAGACACTTAATTCACTTGAAACAAATGAACTTACCGAGGGCCAAAGACTGCTGGTGCAAGATGGCTCTGCAAAGACAGAAACAGTAGACAAGAGTTTGGAGGTAGAAACAGACTACACCAAAATGAAGGCAGAAATGGTGGTTCAGAAATATGAGGACTTGGGATATGATACACCCATAGAAACGCAAGCGTCAGAGACTATAGATGGCTATACTGTAAGGGTAGAGAAGCTAATAGAGTACAACATAGAAAAGGTAGAAGAAGAAGGCACCGCAGCTGTTGGAGTGGCCTCTGTTCCCAGCGACAAAAACTTTGCGGTACATTTTAGTGCTCCCATTGGAACGGTTATAATGGTAACTAATCCTGAAAATAAAAATACGGTATTTGTCAAAGTGACTGGCAATTTCGAAATGAAAGAAGGTGATTCTGAAATTATTAAGCTTTCAGAAAGCTCTGCAAAACAGATAGATTTAGCGGATAACTCTAGGATATTATTAAGTTATGCTAGGTAAGAAATGGTTCGCCATTTCTTCTACTATTTACTTTCTAATAGCAGCCATCGGCTTTTTCGCTCTGTGGTTTTCTCCGTTTATTGTAAGCACAGCAACCATTTTAGTTGGCTTACTCTTTCTGCTTAATATAGGCTCATTTGATTCCCGCGTTTCTCAAATTAAATGGCTCATTATAAGTCTTGTATTGTTAGCTACTACAGTGCTGGTTGATGCTGCACTAAGCGGATTCTCGGGTCTTTCAGGTGCTAAAGTTGGACTTATTTTAGGATTTATATTCTCTTTTTTTTCTGGTCTTCTGTTTATGGACACACGTAAGAACAAGCTTGTTCAATTTGCGTTGCTACTCTGCTCGGCTGTGGTTGTTGTTAATCTAATCGCTATATCGAATTACCTTTTGAATAAGGCAGAGATTGACGCCTTGCTTTTACAAAGTAAAAGTATCCCAATACCAAATATGCATCATATTCACTTCGGTATTATTAATGCGATTTGTGTCATACTTCTCATGGGTGTTATTTTCCAATCTTCGGCCAAAACCAATAGCCAAAAGAATATAGCAATTGTTTTTGGCGTCATTATAGTGCTATGCGCTCATGTGCTTAGCTCTCGTACGGGGCTGTTATCATTGTATGTCGCTATACTTTCAGGTTCAATATTCTACGCTACGTACTCTAAAAACTACTTAAATGTAGTACTTACCTTACTGGGGTTGGTTCTGTTTTCTTCGGGAGCCTATGTGTTTAGTAATTCGCTGAGAAATAAGATAACCAATAGCCTTGAGGATATTAATAGCTGGGGGCAAAGTGAAGAAATAAATCACAAGAGTATGGCAATGCGTATAGAGGCATACAAGGCAAGTGCTACGGTTCTATGGTCAAATCCTTTGGGTGTAGGAGTAAATAACCTAGATTCTCAAATGGAAAAAGGATACACTGCAATAAGTTCGCCTCTGTGGCAGGAGAATAGGATAGGTCCGCACAATCAGTTTTTAGAGTTTGGAGTGAAATATGGATGGATTGGAGTGGGTGTTATTCTCCTTTTTATTGTCACTCTTTTCTCTATGGGCAACAGAGGGTCTTCTATCTATATCACTTTCATGGTACTTCTACTTGTATCGTTACAGTTTGAATCTCTGCTGGAGAGACAGACAAGTCTCTACTTTTTAGCCTTATTTGTCCCATTATTCATTCATCTTTTCACTCCTAAGGAAAGGGACGCGTAATTTAACTACTTCTAAAAACGTTTTGTTGGTAGTACATTTGAAAAATCATGAAGCAATTCCTATTTTTATCCGTCTTCGTTATAGTTGGTTTTACGAGTAATGCCCAAGTTGTATATGCCGAGCCGACGGATGAGGATAAGACTGCCGATGTTCAGCCACTAACTTCTTCTGTGACTAAGTTTACTGATTATAAAAGTAGGCTACTTTTAGGTATAGGAAGTACACTATACCTAGATTTTATTGCTAGTCCCCTGTCGTATACCACCATTGAGTTTCAAGATCCACCAATTCGTCCTGGAGGACCTAATGTTATACGTCGGGAACCGGCAGCTGTACAAACCAGTTACAATTCTTTTTATTCGCTGAGTTTTGAACCGAGATACAATATTCTGGAGCCAGCAGATAATTTTTCATTTGCTGCTCTTGCTCCGCTTACGTTAGGTTTCGGTCAATCTGGTCCTACTGATGAATCTGTTAAGGGTGCATACGGGTTTGGGCATGTACAATTGGACCTTTTAGCGTCTGTCTATTATGGTTATAACGCAACGATTAGATCTGAAGAAAGCTTTGGCCTTCATTTTGGTATTGGTTATGAGTTGAATAAAATCGGTCTTCTTAATTTAAATCCAGAATTGAATCAAGAAAAATTGAACAAACCGTGGATTATGCCTGTAACTCGAGTAGGCGCTCAGTTTTATAGAGTCGCACCCGTAGAAGTGTATGTGAAATATGGATTTGGGCCAAGAGAGAATCAATTGATTGACGGTAACGGAAGCGATCTAAATGAGGGTAAGATAGTACGGAGAGCATCTTCGTTGAAATTGGCTATCGTTTATGTAATTAATTAAAAGAAAAGTATCGAGTAATATTCGATTAAAACTATGATAAATCGAGACATTAGTTGGCTCTCTTTTAACGAAAGAGTACTACAAGAAGCGCAAGATAAAACGGTACCTCTAATAGAGCGAATGCGTTTTCTAGGGATTTATTCTAATAATTTGGATGAGTTTTTTAGGGTGCGTGTAGCTACCTCAATACGCCTCATAAAAGCCTTAAGCGGCAAAGATGAAGACCTTGTAAATACTACAACGGAGGTACTCTCAGAAATACAACACAAGGTACTCGAACTTCAAAGCAGGTTTTATAATACCTATCAAGGGATTTTTGATGAACTAAAAGAACACCGGATATTTATAAAGAATGAGAGGGATCTCAATGTGAATGAACAGAATTTTGTGCGAAGCTACTTTCTGCGTGAGGTCGAGTCTTTGATTACACCTATTATCCTAAGTAACATAAAAAAATTTCCTTATCTGAAGGATAAATCAGTATACCTCTATATATCTGCCAAAAAAAAGAATAAAAAAAAATTGCAGGCTCTTATCGAGTTGCCTACCGATTACATGTCTCGTTTTGTCGTTCTGCCAAGCAATAATGGTTCGCATGATATTATTTATCTAGATGATGTTATTCGGTATAATATGCCGTATATCCTTAGTATTTTTGAGCCACAAAATATTGAGTCCTATATTATTAAGTTAACTCGAGATGCCGAATTAGATTTGGATGATGACTTCAGTGAGAGTTACTATGAGAGACTTAATAAAAGCTTAACTAATCGTAAAAAAGGAAAAGTGGTACGCTTAGTTTATGATGAGCAAATGCCTCAAGAACATTTGGATTATATACTCAAGAATATAAAATTAAGTGTCCAAAACCACCTTATTCCTGGGGGTAAGTATCATAATTTTAGAGATTTTATGAGTTTCCCCAACTTAGGTAAGGATGATCTGTGCTATGATCGTTTAGAGCATGTAGTGCACCGAGATATACAAGAAGGAAAGTCGCTACTGAAGCAAGTGTTGGAAGAAGATAAGCTATTGCAATTTCCGTATCACTCGTTTGATTATGTAATAAATCTTATACGAGAAGCAGCTATTGATCCCAAGGTTACGGCAATCAAAATTTCATTGTACCGGGTTGCGCCAAAGAGCAAAATAATAAAAGCCCTCAAAAACGCTGCGCGCAATGGTAAACAAGTATATGTAGTCATAGAATTACGTGCCCGATTTGACGAGGAGGCAAACTTAGAATGGAGTAAGCAGCTGCAAGAAGAAAATGTACATATCGAATTTGGGTTAAAAGGACTGAAGGTGCACAGCAAACTGCTGTTAATTCAGCGGCATAGTAAAGGAGAGCGAAAAAATATTGCCTTCATAAGTACCGGTAATTTTCACGAAAAATCTGCTCTACTGTATGGTGATACAGCCTTACTTACGGCAGACAGTAGAATTGCAGACGAAGTAGACGGCGTATTTCAAATTTTTGATAAACCCTACTTGCCCTACCGTTTTAATCACTTATTAGTAGCTCCAATCAACCTTAGACCTAGTTTGTATGCGCTTATTGAGGAACAAATGGTCATAGCCCAAAATGGGGGTGAAGGCCTCATATTTTTAAAAGTAAATAATCTTGTTGATGAAAAGATGATAGTTAAACTGCAGCAAGCAGCAAGCTATGGTGTGAATATACGTTTGCTAGTTAGAGGTGTTTGTAGTTTGATACATACGGCCAATATTGATGTGCGGAGCATCGTGGGGCGGTATCTGGAGCATTCTCGTATGTTTTGGTTTGGTGGCACCGAAGATGCTAAGATTTACCTTGGTTCTGCCGATCTAATGACTAGAAATTTAGATGTACGCATTGAAGCTCTTACACCATTGTACCATAACAAAATAAAACAAGAAGCTATAGACTACTTGGAGTTACAGTGGTCTGACAATCAAAATTCTAGAATAATAGATGGGTCACTTAGCAATAAGATGTATACCGATAACGGAGAGGTTTGCAACGCGCAATTAGATCTTTATGATCAAATGAAGTAGTGAAATCTTAGTAGGATTGCCCCAGACTCGTGCCATCAAAATGTACCTCGGTTTTTATGCCTAGTACATCCAATACGGTAGGAACAATGTCAACGGTATACGCTTTTGTATCAATCATTTTTCCGCTATGTCTGGGAAGTTTCACGATTAGAGGTACATGTGTATCGTAGGTATATGGTGTGCCATGAGTAGTTCCATTTTTTCGCATATCAATAAGGTAGTTTTCTGTGGGAACAAGTTTAACGTAGTAGCCAAATTCATCTCTATGACTATTGCGTATCTGTGCAATATAAGGCTTATTGCATGACGAATCTTTGATATCCAAGAAACTATAAGCACCTGCAATGTATTCCAATCTTTCGAGCTCACTGGTCAGCATATTTATGACACTATTTAAGTCAGCCCCATTCCTTTCAAAGATGCTCATATTGGGTTCTACGCCACTATAGTTTGCTTTTAGGATTACATCATCTGAGAGCATGAAAGTATCTTTAAGTTTCTCATTTATTCTAGCGATATCTGCATCAAATTGGTCGCCTAGTATTCGTTTAGCATCTATACCCTGATCTGCTAGATATTCTGGCATAGCAGCTACTCCATGGTCTGCTGTAAGTAATAGGATGTAGTTTTCTTTACCTACATCCTTATTGAGCTTTTCAATGAACTCTGCTAAGTAAAAATCAATCTTGTTGTAATAGTCTAGAACCTCATAACTGTTTGGGCCAAAGTGGTGTCCAATAACATCTGCTGCCGATAGACCAATACTTAGTATATCTGTATGATCATCGGTACCAAGATCCTGATTTTGAATGAGTTGGTGTGCAAATTTTAATACAAATGCATCGCCATACGGTGAATTCCACATAAAAGCTCCACGCTTGTTATCGGGTACACGCATGGTGTCAAAACTAGCAAGTGTGTGCGGAAACCAAGGATTAAAATTTCCTCTTTCTCTCTCAAAACTATCTGAGCTTATCGAGGCCATTTTGGTAAATGACTGGTCCAGTACCCATCCTTTTGAAATTTCTGAATGCATTACTTCATTAGCAGTATACTTTTTTGCCCAATCAGGGTATGTTTCTTTATAGTAATCTGTGCTTACCATCTGTGTACTTGCAGCATCAAACCAAAATGCTCTATTGGCGGTTTTACCTCCCATGAGAATGGAAGCTCTATCTTTCAGAGCTATACTGTAGGACATGGATGCATTATCAGATTCTTTGACGTAGTCTCCTAGGGTATTTTTTAGTAAAGGTTTAGCACTTACCCTGTTTAATCCACAATCTTCTATTCCAACAAAACGTACCGTCGTATCCTCGATGCTGTAGTGTTTGTAACCCAATGCTCTATTATATACTGTATTATCTGTGATGCCATTGTGACTGGGAAAAAATCCCGTAGCTAGCGTGGCATGACCAGCTGCGGTAGTAGTAGTGGCATGGTTGTGATGGGCGTTGGTGTATACTATTGCCGAGTCTAATAGATATTTAAAACCAGCTTCTAATTGTGGATTAAAACGACTGAGGTACTCGCTTTTCATTTGATCTATGCTGATTAAAATCACGAGTTTTGCTGTTTCTTGTTTCTGAGGAGATTTACACATGACAAATAGCATTGCGAACAAAAGAGTAAGATATTTTTTCACCATGCAAAGTAACGACTCATTTGTTTAATATATCTGTAATCTGCTGACAATATCTCACTACTCAATTGTTACTTGCTTAAACTGAAATACTTGAGCATATTTGCGCATGCAAAAGTCCTTACTCTTGATAGTTGGTTTATTGTTTTCCTTAATATCTGTAGCTCAGAGTGTTGCTATTGGACAAGTGGTAGATCAGCAAGAAAATGCTATCCATAATGTACGAATTCAAGAAAAGGGTACCCGTAACATTGTGTTTTCTAATTCCACTGGGGAGTATTCTCTTTCATTTTTTGATACCGAAACACCCATCGTTTTTAGTCATCCAGACTTTGACACAGTGACATTAAAAATAAAACCAAATGTAAAAACATTGGTTTTTCTCTCTCCCAAGGCAAATACCAACACGTATAACCTAGGGTTTTTAGCAGGTTTTACAGATTTTACGTATAAGAATACAAACAAAAATTTGCAAAACATGCCTTATTTCTTGGGAGAATCTGATGTAAATAGGCAGCTGCAAATGTTACCTGGAATAGAACAAGGACGTGAGGGATACAGTAACCTATTTGTGCGCGGTGGAGAAGCAGATCAGAACCTCACACTCTACAATGGAACACCGATATACAATAGCAATCATATTTTCGGCATATCATCAACTTTCCATCATAGAAGTATAAAAAATACAAGTGTTTATAAAGGTATAGCACCAGCTAAGTTCGGTGGTAGAGCATCCTCCTATATAGAACTAGAAAGTGAAAAGAACGCAAAGTACAGTGGGCTTTCGGGTGAGTTTGAGATGACTCCCCTGAATGCCGGAATCTACATTGCCAATATTGAAAAGGATCACAAGTATTTTACCATAGCTGCTCGTAGGTCATGGATAGATTTGTTGGTACCTGTGGAGAGCCGAGAAAACTCCCTGAATGCAAACATTTATGATTTACAAATTAATCTAGGCAAAACGTTAAAGAATAGCAACAAGCTGGATGTTAGCTTTATGTCTACTCGAGACCTTTATTTTATTGGTTTCGCCGAGACCGACACCTTTGGTAATGCCGCTACATTAGCAGGGTTTACGCAAAAATGGTCTAATATTCTGGCCTCAGCCAAGTACTCAATGCAGGTTAGTTCTGCGCTTTCATTAGAGAACCTCGTGTACTATAGCGGTTATCGTACATCCACAAAACTTCAGCAAGAATCAATCAAGACAAGAGCCTCTGGTTCTAATAAATTACCTACCACTACCCAGGAAGATGTCACTGGTATTCAGGATATCGGCTTACAAATAAATGCCAAATATCTCTACCGCAATCAGCACCACCTCAGCTTTGGCATACAGAGCAGTACAAAGCTATTTCAGGTAGGTAAGCGAGAATTTAGTTCTGTAGACTTTCCCGATATGCCAAATGTATTTCGAACAACTGGTTCAGAAAACTATGAAGTAGCACAAGAGATAGCGCTATATGCTGAGGATCATTTAAGGCTAAATGAAAATGCCATTTTAGACTTGGGCGTCAGACAGGTACTTTTCTTTAACGATAATTCGGTCAGAGCTGGGTTTGAACCTAGACTACATGCTACATTTTTTCTTGAAAATCGAGATGTTTTTAAAATTGGATTTAATAGACATAATCAGTATGTGAGCCAGCTAAACCTTGGTTCAATTGGAAATCCAGCGAATATATGGGTGCCTGCTACACAACTTATTGAGCCGCAGATTCTTGATATTGTAGAGGTGGCTTATGAACGAAAATTAGGTAAGGAGTTCGCTGGTAGTATAAATGGGTATTTTAAACGGTTACAAAACTTAAATCTTGTAAATAATCTAAGTGATGCAAGTGATCCTAGCATAGATTGGCAGTCTAGTGTAACGCAAGGCGTCGGTCAAGTATTTGGTGCTGAGGTGATGCTACAACGTACTAAGGGTATGTTTAATGGATGGATGAGTTATACGTATAGTAAAAGTACGAGAAATTTTGAAAGCCTTTTTGCCAGTGATTTTGATTTCACGTACGATAGACCGCATATGTTCAAAATGCATGTTAACTACACCAATGAAGATGCATTTTGGAACTTCGGGGTGAACATAGTGGTAGGAAGCGGCCAACTATTTACGCTGCCCATAGGAAAATTTTTAGACTCAAATGACGAAATACAATTGCAGTACAATACCCTAAATAACTATAGAAGTCCCTTGTATACAAGACTAGATTTGAGCTTAGTACGGTTAAAAAGTAATTTTGGACTCGATCAAGAATGGCGATTTTATCTATACAATGCCCTAGGCAGTAGAAATCCGTTGAATATAGCAGCTAATTTTGAAGGAAACAGCAACTTTAACGTATTGCAAGTGGACAGAGCATACCTGGCATATATTCCTGGTGTTGCATACATCGTAAAATTTTAAGTTTATAGTAAATGAAAAAGAATAACAAGAATATACTGCTCGCATCTATCGTGTTTGTATTGTTCAGCGGTTGCCTTAATGATACCGTACGGCCAGATATCTTACAGGATTATACACCCAGGCTTGTAGTGAATGCTGTGGTGACCTCTGATGCTGTGATGGGCATTCGTGTAACGAGTAGTAAAGCTATATTGGATTCAAGCTACTTGAGTTTGGTTACAGATGCTGAACTTACGTACCGTACCTCACTGGGGCAAGAGGGTTCGTTTACGTACGACGCATTCACTGAAATCTATACAAGTACTGATATACTTGTACCCGGAGAGGTCATTAGAGTAACAGGAAAACATCCCGATTTTCCGACTATCCTCTCTGAAGTTCGAGTGCCTGATTCTGTTGCTACTACTGCATCGATGGTGCCCAATGGAGGAATAGATACAAGTGACTTGCCTGGAGACTTAATTACCCTAGAATTCACTGACAATCCAGGCCAAAAAAATTATTATAAAATACGCGTTTTATATTGGAATGGTTTTGAGTTTATACCCATCATTTATCCCCGCTCAGATCCTAGTTTTTCTGAATTTAATTCTCTTAGACTTCAAGATGCCTCTATCTTATTTACAGATGACTTATTCAATGGTAAAGAAAAAGCGGTATTTACTGTAGCAACCAATGGACTTACCTTTGGTTTACCTGCACAGCAAGATAAATACAAAGTAGAGTTTGCTTCTATATCATCAGATTTCTATGATTACTTCATTTCACTTAATCGTGCTGTAGAAGCCAAAGAAGTTAGTTTTCAAGGTGGATTTAACAATGCTGTAGTAATACACAGTAATATTGACAATGGCTTGGGAATATTAGCAACCGAATGGCGATCAGATTTCTTTCTGAAATAGTAAAATTGTACAGGTTACAAGCGCCGATAGATTTAAAAAATAGTTATGATTAAAAAGATTTTGCTTCTGGTGGTGATGATTCTTCCCATATTGGATGCATCCGCACAGAATGCAACCATTCGTGGGTTTGTGTATAATGAACAAACGGGAGACCCAATAACCTCAGCATTAATCACCTTTACTACCATAAAGCAGGGAGGTTACTCTGATGAAAGAGGATTGTATTCAGTAGTCAACATTGCGCCTGGAAAGTATACGGCTGTTGTAACGCTCGTTGGCTACGATACAGCCAAGGCTCTTATAGAACTCCGATCGGGTCAAGTGCTTGCGAAGAATTTCTACCTAAATACCGCCAGTAATACTTTAGGTACAATTAGGGTGTCAGCGGAAAAAATTCGGAAGACCAAGGAAATAAACATATCCAAAACAACCATAAGTCCAGTACAGCTCACTAAGTTTCCTTCCGTAGGCGGTGAACCTGATTTGGTGCAGTACCTGCAGGTGTTGCCGGGTGTAGTATTCTCAGGAGATCAAGGTGGCCAACTGTATATAAGAGGAGGAAGTCCCGTAATGAATAGGGTTATGCTTGACGGATTAACCATATATAACCCGTTTCATAGCATTGGTTTGTTTTCTGTTTTTGATAGTGATATACTCAAGTCTGTAGATGTTTATTCTGCGGGGTTTAACTCAGAGTATGGAGGCAGGATATCAGCCATCGTAGATGTAAAAACAAGAGATGGGAATAAAAAAGAGTTGGCAGGTAAAATAAACGCAAGCCCATTTAGTTCAAAATTTTTATTGGAAGGGCCACTTAAGAAATACAAACCAGGAAAGGGGAGTAGTAGCTTTATTCTTTCCTACAAGAATTCGTACCTCAATAAAACATCCCCTTCGGTCTATCCGTATGCTGCCGAAGGAAGCCTACCGTATTCTTTTAGCGACTTGTACGGAAAGATATCTATAAACTCCTCAAAAGGCAGTAAAATAAGCTTCTTTGGTTTTGATTTCACCGACGATGTAGCTTTCGAGCAATCGGCTGCATACAATTGGAAGTCTAGTGGACTTGGAACAGAGTTTTTATTAGTACCTGGTGGTAGTCAAACTATCATAGACGGAAGTATTACCTATAGTGGGTATGAGATAATGCAAACAGAGTTGGATCAAAAACCAAGACGCTCTGGTATAAATGGGTTCAATGTGAATCTTAACTTCTCTCGATTTTTGGGGAAATTGGATAACCTCAAATATGGTGTAGAGATGAATGGATTTTCTACTGATTTTGAGCTTTTCAATAGCTTAAATAGACGTATTACACAAAAAGAAAATACGAGTGAAGTTAGTGCATTTGTCAATTACTTGAAAAATTTTAATAAAAAATTCCTGCTTGAAACTGGTTTGAGGTTACAGCGTTACGCCAGTTTGTCCGAAACTACCTTAGAGCCGAGAGTTGGAATGAAATACAATATAAATACGCGATGGAGGCTAAAAGGAAGTGCAGGTATGTATTCTCAGAATTTAATGAGTGCTGTGAGTGATAGGGATGTAGTCAACTTATTCTATGGTTTTTTAAGCGGGCCTACGGACTTGCCAAATGAATTCTTAGAAAAACCAGTAGATTCAAAACTACAGAAGGCTAGGCACGCTGTTTTTGGTGTAGAATTTGATATAAACGCCGAATCTGAGGTGAATGTAGAAGGCTATCTGAAGTCATTTACTCAAATTACCAATATCAATAGAGATAAGATTTTTGATGACAATAGAGAGAATCAATTTAGACCATACTACTTGCGGGAAAATTTTATTATTGAGAATGGCGAGGCTTACGGATTTGATGTTACCTACAAATATGAGAATAAGAAACTGTACGTATGGACCGTATATTCATTCAATATTGTGAATAGATTTGACGGTATACGCAAGTATCAGCCGCACTTTGATAGAAGACATAATATGAACATTGTAACATCGTATGATTTCGGTAAGAACAATTGCTGGTCTTCGAGTATTCGATGGAATTTCGGCTCTGGATTCCCATTTACACTTACGCAGGGATTTTATGAGCAGTTAGATTTCAGTGGAGGAGCAAGTACCGATTTTTTGTCAGAAAATGGAGATTTAGGTATAAACTACGCGGAGATAAACCAAGGAATATTGCCCTATTATCACAGGTTAGATGCATCTGCTAAAAGAAGATTTAAGTGGAAAAACAACCAAGATAAAGAACGTAATGCTGAGCTTATATTCTCGGTAACTAACATATACAATAGAGAAAATATATTCTATTTTGACAGAGTCAACTACAAGCGCGAAAACCAACTGCCAATTCTGCCAAGCATTAGTGCTAGTTACTCCTTTTAATTACATCCTAAAACCACCAAAAAAAAGAGCTGATGTAGTATGTCTATCAGCTCTTTTTTTTATTCTGAAAATCGATTAGAGTTATATCATCTCCATCGGAGAAGATGAGCAAGATTCTTCCTTTATTATCTGAATTGAAGTGTTGTTAGGCTCACACATGGCAGTATCTAGCTGGTCTAATTGACTGACAAACATCTCCAGTTGTTGTCTGAGTATTGGGTCGTTATTAACGATGCTCATCAGCTCCTTGTGTTGGTCGGGAGGTAATTCGTTGTATGCAAGAAGAATGAGTTCGTTCTGAGTAATGTTTCTTATCATATAGAATTTGTTATTGTGTGACAGTGATTATTTTAATGGGATAACGACCTTCATTCCTGAATAGTATATCCAGTCTTATGTTTTTATAAAAAAAACAAAGACGACAGTTAGAACCTTAACGTAAAATTTTGCTTACTAAGGGCAGGGTCTATATATACAATACCAATAAAAAATAGATCTATAGTGCTGCTAATACGCTTATCTGCTTTTAGGGATTCCCATGCTTTTTCCATTTCTTCTGAGTAATGTATATCATCAAAAATGAATAGTGTCTTTGGATGTGAGGCGTGCAACAATTGATCAAAATATCGTAGGGTAGGCCCCAACTTGTGATTTCCGTCTATATAGATAATATCGTACTGTGTTTTTACAGCATCATCCAAAGTCTTTTCAAAAGGACCTACAATACTTTTGATATTGGTATGCCCAAGTTGACTCCAAACTGATTCTGCAATCTTCACCACGGATGGATCTCCTTCCAGTGTAGTAACTGTGGTGGTGCTAGCGCGCGCTAGATATGCAGTTGTAATACCCAATGACGTACCCAATTCTAAAACATTTTTAGCGTTGTAATATTCTGTTATTTTACAAAGTAATTTAGCATATTTCGGTGATTTAAGGCTGTATTTCGCAATGTCCGAAACTGCTTTTTGTAGAATAACACCATTCTTGCCGAAGTCTAGAAAGTTAAGTATTTGTTTACTTTTTTTTAGTCGTCGCCTTTCATTTTCAGCAGAACGATACCGGATACGACTTGCTTTTTGTAGTACTTGCTCCGCAAAATTAAATAGTGTAGGCGGATGGACATTGTGTTTGTTCCCTGCCTTCAGTTTGTACTTTAGGTATTTCCATACCATGTGTGGAGCAGAGTACGGAGTGCTGCTAGACGAACTCATTACTTTTCAGAATCCGGCAATACTGCGGTCTTTTCTTCAGTGGAAGTATTTGTACGTTTTACACTTTTTAGCACGCCAAGTTCCTTTTTTAAGTTACCTATTTGTGCGTTGGCCTTTTTTATCTTTGCATCAAAGTCCTTGAGCATTTTGTCAGCAGTTTTGGATTTAGAGAAAAATGACATATTCCGTTCTATACTAGCCACCTCTTCGTTTAGGGTAGTGATCCTTCGTTTTATGTTTCTCTCTTCGTTCTCTAGCTCTTTGATACCATCTTTTGATCCCTCTTTTAGTTCCTTGTAGTGATCGTTTAGGTTTGCAGCTTTCGCAGCCTCTATTTGTCCGCTATACTTGGTGTATACGGCATTATTGGCGATGTCGTATGCTTTACTAATACGTTTTACATCTTTATGTGGCACAAATCCAGCAGATCTCCATTCAGCATTTATTTGCTTTAATTCTGCAAACGCTTTTTTGTGATCTATGTCTTTAGTAGATAACTCTGTAAGCTGAGTGATAAGCGCTTCTTTTTTAATAAGATTGGCTTTTTCTTCTTCTCTCTTACCGGAGAATGCTTGATTTTTTGCTTCAAAAAAATGATCACATGCCTTTCTGAAGCGTTTCCAAATAGCTTGATTTACTTTTTCTGGTACAGGACCTATTTTTTTCCAATCTGCCTGAAGCGCTATCATAGCCTTACTGGTAGTGTTCCATTCTTTACTTTCTTGTAGTTCCTCAGCCTTTTCGCACAGCACCTCTTTGCTTTTGAGATTTTGATTTCTAGCTGCATTCAATTCTTTGAAAAAGGCTTTTCTATTGGTAAAAAAATCATTTCGAACACCGTTGAACTGGATCCAAACGGCATCTTTGTTGCTCTTCGGCACGGGACCTATCTTTTTCCACTCTGCAAAGAGCTCGTCAAATGCCTTTGCTTTGTCGTTCCAACCTTTCAAATCTTTTGGAGCAACGGCATTGAGTAAATCAGCTTTCTCGCTAAGAATAATCTTCTTAGCTAGGTTACTTTCCTTTGCTGCTTCTAATTCTTCATAGCGCTTACGTTTATCTTCATAGACTGCATCGCTGGCCATTTTAAATGCTTGCCAAATAGGCTCACGGCTCTCATGCGGCACTGGTCCAATGTTTTTGAATTCTTCATGCAGTTTATTTAGCATGATAAAACTACGTTTTAGTGACTTTTCATCCTTAATTGTTTCTACTTTTTTTGTGAGCTCAATTTTAGATTCTAGGTTTTTTTGACGGTCAAGTTCCTTCAGTTCGATATTGATTCCATGATTGTCATAAAAACTATTCAGTAGAACATTGTATCGATCCCATAAACTGCCTATAGCTTCCTTCGGTAAAACACGTATGGTTTTCCACTCTTTCTGAATTTCTTTTACTTCAGCTATCGTTTCGAGTGTTTCATCCGAACCTAATATTATTTCTAGCTGGGCGATCAAAGCTTCTTTACGTGCTAAGTTGCTTTTCTTCTCTGCTTCTACACGCTTCTTCTCTTCTTCACGGGCCTTCTTTATCTCATCTTCTATTTCTTTCAGATTGTCTATGAGTCCAGATTTTTCGTAAACAAAATCAGGCGACTCATCTGTTCTCTCTGCCGTGTATTGCTCTTTGGCTTCATCTTTGGACAGGTTGTACTTATCATAAAATACTGTACGGATAACCTTTAAGCGCATCGACGCTGTTTTTGGAGTTTGTATGAGTAGGCCACGTGCTTCCTCAACTAATTCATCCAATGATTTCCCATCGAGTGTACTGGCATCAAATTCTTGACTATTATCCTCTTGAACAATTTCCTTAAAAAGTTCTTTGTTCTTTGTATCCGTCTGATTTGCTGCTTCGGTAGTGTTAGTCTCGGTATTAGCCACAGTTACTTCGGTATTATTAACCTCTAGTTGTTCGTTCATTTAAGCGTGTAAATATAATTGCAAAAATGGTACATTTGGACCGTAATGTCAACCCTGCTTAAAGAACCTGATGTGAAGATAATTGAATGCCCAAGAGACGCTATGCAGGGTATTCTTGACTTTATTCCAACACAACAGAAAATAGCATACATCAACAAGCTTCTAACGGTAGGGTTTCACACCTTAGATTGTGGCAGTTTTGTATCTCCACGTGCTATACCTCAAATGCGTGACACCAAAGAAGTGTTGAATGCTTTGGACTTGGAGCAAACAGAGACAAAACTTTCTGTAATCGTTGCCAACAGGCGTGGAGCAGATGAAGCTGTGCAATTCTCTCAAGTAGACTATTTAGGTTTCCCGTTCAGTATTTCGGAAACTTTTCAGCGACGAAATACCAATAAAACGATTTATAATTCTCTTGAATCCGTTAAATATATTCACGATAAGTGTATGGCTGCAAATAAGGAAATGGTTGTATATATTAGTATGGGTTTCGGAAATCCCTATGGAGATGACTGGAGCCCTTCAGCTGTGAGTGATTGGGTGGGCAAATTAGAAAATATAGGCATACGGCATTTTTCTTTATCAGATACCGTTGGTATAAGTACTACAGATTCTATTGCTGAAGTTTTTAAATCGGTAAATAAGCATACGGTAGGCAGTGAATTTGGAGGACATTTTCATACGAAGCCATTCGATTGGAGGGATAAAATAGACAGTGCTTATGCCAATGGTTGCCGCAAATTTGATGGTGCTATAAAAGGATACGGTGGCTGCCCGATGGCAAAAGATGACTTGGTGGGTAATATGCCTACTGAGCGTATGTTGGAATACTTTGGTGCAGAAAAACTCCAATTAAAAAAGGCTCCCTTTGAGGAAGCCTTTTTATTAGCAGAAAATATATTTAATCGCTATTTGTGAGAGACAACCATTCGTTTTACGATGTTGTGCTCTTCTGATGTATAGGTCAAGTAATAGGTTCCGTTCTCTAGCGTACTTAGGTCAATTGTTTCAACAGGGGCCAGTTCCATTACTTTATTGCCATGTGTTGAATACAAGGTCATTTTACCGAGGTTTAGATCGAGTGAGGGGTCAAGTGTAAGATGTACTAAATCATTTGATGGATTGGGATATAGCTGTATAAGTGGGTTGTCGCTAAACGAAGTGACGCTGCCAGTACCTGTGGTAGATACAGCAAAATAATTCTCGCTTATTTTGGTATCACTCCCGTAACCATTGGTAATGTCAAGTTTCACCTCATAAAATCCGGTACTTGTAAACGAGACCTTCAGAATTTCACTAGTAAGCGAACCTTCATTTATCGCATAATTGAAAGGGGTTATAGTCCACTTACGTGAGGTAGCATTTTCTCCTCTTGAGATGTCTGTTAAGGTAGTCTGTTCGTCTATTTTTAGACTCTTTTTTGTAGATTCAAAATCAGCAATTGGTGCGAGTTCATTTATTGTAATTTTACGAATAACATGGCTGCCAACAGCTCTACTGTTTTCCGTTACGTATAGGTTGCCAGCACCGTCTGTTTCTAAATCGGAGAGTTCCGTGAAACAAGCATTTGTTCCTATACCATCTTTCACAACAAATTGTGTCGCACTTCCAGCGATTGTCGTCACAGAGTTGGTTGATTCGTTTATCGCTCGAACAACATTTTCATCAGCTACGTAGATTATTCCGTTCATTACTGCTATTCCTTTTGGAGACTTGAATCGAGCCTCGACCAATGTCCCATCTACTATGGTGGAAACTCCTGGACCGGTAGTAGGCCCCGCTAATGTTGTAGTAGCACCAGAGAATATATTTATTTTACGAATATTATTATTCCAGGGATCTGTTACTACTAGTGTATTGCTATTGTAAACGGCAACACCCCATGGTCTGCCAAATCTGGCAGCTGCACCGGTACCATCTGTTGCACCTTGTGTATTCGCTTTTCCCGCTAAAGTGGTAACAACTCCTGAAGGTGTAATTTTACGTATGGTATAGTTGCGTAAATCACTCACGTATAAATTGCCTTCGTTATCTATGGCAATATCAGTAGGTTGATTAAATCTAGCCGCAGTGCCAGTACCGTCTGCTGTGCCAGTTGTACCATTTCCAGGTAGTCCTTGGGTAGGAGCTGCACCAGCAAACGTAGATGCTACTTGCACGTTACCTAGATTCACGTATCTAGCAATTTTCCGTATGCAGTGATTGTCTACATCTGCAACATATATATTCCCGTTTGTGTCTGACGCCATTCCCATGGGATTTCTGTAGGTGGCTTGTGCACCTGAAGCATTTTTATATCCTTCAGAGAATGCGGGTCGTTGTAGACTCCCACTGCGTATGTAGAGCTTATTGTTTGTTACTATTCTTATCTTATTTTTCTCACTGATGTACATTTTTCCAGTGTTGTCAAAACAAAGCCCGTTAGGACTACTAAAATAGGTGTCTGTTAAATCTTTGCCAGACGTAGACTCATAGTTATTGTCAGCGTCATTACTCACCTTACCTGCGTAAGTGACTACATTTTGTGCATTTACTAAGTATACCGCTAGGGTGAAAAATAAAGTTAGTGTAGTATTGTTTATCATCTTTTGTTTTTTGAGAGTAGTTAAGAAAAGTATCCGTTTACGTTTAATTCTATTGTTTTATCGATATCAATGTAGCTCCTTGGCGAAAAATCTTCCCCTGTAATACTTTCGAACAACTCAATGTATCGCTCACTTACTGTGTGAATAAATTCTGGTGTCATCACAGGTATGTTTTGTCCTTCTTTGCCTTGAAATCCTTTTGAAATAAGCCACTGCCGCACAAATTCCTTGCTTAGTTGACGTTGTTGTTGATCCTTCTCTTGTATTTTTTTATAGGTGTCTGCATAAAAATAGCGAGAACTGTCTGGAGTATGTATCTCGTCTATGAGCATTATTGTATCACCTTTTTTACCGAACTCATACTTTGTATCTACTAGAATAAGGCCTTGTGATTCAGCATGTTTTGAGCCATGAGAAAAAAGAGCAAGAGCGTATTCCTTGAGCTCTGCAAGTTCTTTTTTCTTGATAATACGTTGGGCTAGTATTTCTTCGTAACTTATGTCGAGGTCGTGTCCACTTTCCGCTTTTGTACTGGGTGTAAGTATGGGCTCAGGAAGCTTGTCATTTTCCCTTAACCCGTCTGGCAGTGAAACACCGCAAACCTCTCGTTTACCAGAGTCATACTCACGCCAAGCGTGCCCAGCAAGGTATCCGCGTACTACAAATTCTACTGGGTACGGCTCGCATTTATGACCTATGGTTACATGTGGGTCTGCCTCACTCAGCTTCCAGTTCGGTACTATATGTGCCGTATCATCCAAAAATTTAGAGGCAATTTGATTGAGCACCTGCCCTTTGTGCGGTATGGCATTTGTTAGTACATGGTCAAATGCAGAGATTCTATCGGTTGCAACTAGTACTACAAAATCTTCCTTCACAGCATACACATCGCGTACCTTTCCGCGAATAAAGTTAGACTGATCTTTGAAGAAAAAATTAGTTGACATTAACGTATTTTCTTGTTCTTTTCCCATCATTTTCAAGATTTTCTCTTTCAAAAGTAAAAATAAGACTTAATAAGGCTCAAGGGGGATGTACTCAATCATAAACTTGAAAGGAATTTCATTGCATCTATTCCATCTGCAAAGTCTTGTAGGTCAGGCCTTTGAGTTTTACCATACGGTATGGTTTGGACCTTTGAATAGTTACCCACAATACATTGGATATCAGAACTGTTTGCGTCTATGAAGGTATCCAGTTGCTCCTCATTTTGGTAATATGCATAGTGTATGCATGCAAGTGGCGCATGCAAGTTCTCGCGCTCTTTGGGTAGTGCAAATCCTGTATCTAGGTGCTGTTCCTTATTCATGAGCAGTAATGCCCTATGATAGGTATAGTTGTTTGCGTATTTGTTGTGGTTTGCTAATTCTTGGTATTTCATAAATGCATCTAGAATAGTTGTAACATTCATTTTTGCTGGTAAATATATAAAACTCACATTGCGACAGCCAAGTCCGAAGTACTGAAAAACGTCATCTCCAAGAAGTGATAAGTCTCCCTCTGTCTCTGAGCCATCAAGTATTGCCATTGACTTTCGATTCTTTCGTAGTAAGCTAGGCTTATCTCTAAAGTAGTGCTCAAAGTATCGAAAACTATTGTTGCTGCCTGTTGCTATTACAGCATCTATGTCATTTACACGCTCTACAACCTCCATTCTATCAGCTAGTTTTGGCTCAAGTTCTGCAAGCCAATGTATGAGTAGCAGCATAACATACTTATCGTCGCTACTTGGTTTTATAACAGCAATATGGCCACTCAATATGACACACAACAGATCATGAAAACCAACCAAAGGGATATTTCCTGCCATGATTACACCTACTCTGCGTGGAGTTTTAGTAAACGTGTAGCGGTCAACAAAGGATAGGAGTTTATCGGTAACCAATTCTCGCTGCCAATGACCAAGTGCCAGCCAATAATTTTCTTGTGTGAGCCAGTTATTTGCTACGTAGGTTTTAGTGACCATTTGCTGTAGCGCTTCGTCTGTGCTGTTTAGTTTGCTACCTAATCGTGCAAAGGCATCTATTATAGCTTTCTGATTTAGCATAATTTGTTGTGCAAAGGTGCTATTTCTTCATAGGAAGTTTGCAATCTGCCAACATTCTTATCCATATTTTATTCGAACTTTGGCAACATACAAATGTCTAGAGTACAAAAGTAGCATCGTGAAAACTCGAATAAGAACGAGATAATCTGCTAGCAGGTAATCACCTATCTTTGCACGAGTAAACAAACATCACTTGGCAAGAATACTAGCATTAGACTATGGCGGAAGACGCACTGGCATAGCTACAACAGACCCGCTTCAGATTATAGCTACTCCACTTATCACTGTACAAACAGAAGATTTAATGGACTACCTAATCGCTTACATAGCCAAAGAGGATGTGTGCGATTTAGTGGTAGGCCAGCCTACTCGCCACGATGGTTCATTCTCTGGCATAGAGAAATATATACTGGAGTTTATCGAAAAATTCAAAGCAAAGTTTCCTTCGATTCCCGTACACCGAATTAATGAAATGTATAGCTCGAAAGATGCAATGCAAGCGCTTATAGCAAGTGGTGTTAAAAAGAAAGGAAGACGTGATAAGAAATTATTGGATAGCACCGCTGCTACCTTACTTTTGCAAGAGTTTTTGTACGAACAATGATATACCCAATACGAGCATACGGAGACCCCGTTTTACGCATTAAATGCAAGGAGATTAATGATTTTGGTGCCGATTTTCAAAAATTGGTGGTAGACATGTATGAAACGATGGACGCTAGCGATGGAGTAGGTCTTGCCGCGCCGCAAATAGGTAAACCATTGCGACTGTTTATGATAGACAGCACTCTTTTTGATAAAGAAAAAAAGGAAGGAGTACGCACAGCTTTTGTAAACCCTACTATCGTTGATGAGACAGGGGAGGAGTGGAGTTTTGAAGAAGGTTGTTTGAGTATACCTGGTGTGCGAGAAGATGTAGTTAGAAAAGCTCAACTTACATTAAAATACCAATCCATTACAGGCGAAAATTTTGAAAAGAGCTTTGACGGAATGACTGCACGTGTAATACAACACGAATACGATCACATTGAAGGTGTGCTTTTTACCGATCATATCTCGCCATTTAAAAGGCAATTATTGAAAAGTAAACTGGCAAAAATAAGCAGTGGTAAGGTCAATGTACATTACCGCATGAAGTTTCCGAAAAGAAAATAAATGAGTAAATACATAAGCATTTACAGACCTGTAAATATGGCATTTATTGCCATGGCTCAGTGGTTGTGTGCTTATTTCTTAGATCCAACGGCACAACACTCGGGTATCGCAAATGGCGGTATTTACTGGTTAATGTGTGGTACAGCAGCATGCGCTGCATTTGGCTACTGGGTAAATGATTTATTTGACCGTAGGAGAGATTTTATCAATGGAGGCTCAGTCTCTTTCATACACCGGATGGATGTAAAATTGGTATACATTCATTTACTTATTTTTATACTGATTGCGTTGTGTTGTGGAAACACCCTCAGTGCGTGGTTTGTGGGTTTATTTATAACCACTATGCTTTTTCTTTTCCTTTACAGCAAATGGCTTAAAAACGTAGCCGTAGTGGGTAATGTGGTTATTGCATTGCTTAGCTTTTGTAGCATACTATCGGTCTATGTGTTATTTCGCGATACAGATCTACTGCTCATTATTTATTTTGCATTACTGGCTGCAGGTATAACACTTTGCCGTGAAATTATAAAAGATGCCGAGGACATTGAAGGAGACCGAGAGACAGGTGCAAAGACATTACCAATTGTTGGCGGGCTCAATGCCGCGAATATTACCGTGTATAGTATTATTTTGTTTCTCATCCCTGTTGCTGTGGTAACGCTTTATTCGCAGCAGTCTTATTTTCAAGGTGTGTTAATGTATGTTTACTATATCTATTGTGCATTATTTGTTGTGTTGCCATTATTTAAAGTGGCTATAGATGTACGTTATGCGCGTGAGAAGCAAGAGTATACGCGGCTAAGCGCTGTACTTAAATATGTCTTTTTTACAGGTATTTTATCCATCCTCTTTTTTTGATTACGGCTATGGAAATTTTATTAGGATCTAATTCGCCCCGCAGAAATGAGCTTTTGACTCAGATGGACATTAATTTTACTAAGGTATCAATTACGTGTGACGAAGACTTTGATGAAAAAATGCTTTCAAGCAAAGTTCCACTTTATCTCTCACAGAAAAAATCCAAAGCATATACGTCTCTAAATGAAAATCAATTACTTATCACTGCAGATACAGTTGTAATAAATGGAGATACACTATTAAATAAGCCTGGTGATGCCATAGAAGCAGAAGAAATGCTTCGCTCATTGAGCGGTAAGTCGCACGATGTTATTACGGGAGTTACCCTAAGAACCCATAGCAAAGAAGTGAGTTTTAGTAGCACAACTAGGGTATGGCTAGACGAACTGATGCCAGCTGATATAGATCACTATATAGTCAATTACAAACCGTATGATAAAGCAGGCTCATATGGCATACAAGAGTGGTTTGGACTGTCACAAGTAAACAGAATAGAGGGATGTTTTTATAATGTAGTAGGGTTACCCTGCAGCCTACTATATAAACGTTTAAAAAATGATTACAATGCATTTTAGAAGTTTCATAGTAGTGGTGTTTTTGGGCGTCATTGGAACGGCAAATGCCCAAAATGAAGAAGTATCTAAATGGTCATTGCTCACAGCGTATGAGGTATGTTACAGTGGTAATAATGCTCTTTTGCATGCAGTATATAAACCGGGCAAAAAACAAACTATAGAGGCAGGTGTAAACTATAATTTTTCTGATGGTTTTGTTGCAAATCCTGTAGTTGGTATTGGTATATCGTATGGCTACAGCCTACTGAAAAATGCACATTGGGAAGCAACAATAGGAGTAGACTACCGCAGACAAAAACCATTGGCTATTGTCAATATTCAAACAATAGCATATACCAATAAAGTCGCTTACACGATAGATCATAACTGGTCTGTCTTTACCAGGTTGGGTTATGGAGTCGCAGTCGAAAGAGCTCGAAGTGCAGGTCCATTTACCCAAGGGAATAATAGTACAGGATCATTTAGTTTAGGATGCGTTTTTCAAATATAACTTTCATACTTGTTGGATGTCTTCTTAGTTGTGGAAGAGAGTTTCCCAGTACCAATGCCATACAATTAATTGGTCATGGCGGAGAAGGTTTTAGTAATGCAAGTGCGCTATACGCTCCAAATTCTGTTGGTAGTATGAGTAGAGCTTTAGACATGTATGGGTTGGACGGGATAGAGGTGGATATTCGTTTTACTGCAGATACTAACCTTATCGTTTTTCATGATGAGTTTCTAGAACAAAAAACCCAATGTAAAGGAGCCGTGTCCAGTGTGAAAGCAGCAGACGTCATTGGTTGCTACTACCGTAAGCAGTTTAAAAATGATTATTCGCAGTCTGTAATTGGCTTGGATAGTTTTATAGTCTTACTAAATACCAAATGGATGACTCAACCCATTTGTCTGCAATTACATACGGAACTGTTAGATGCAAAACGATTGGATAATCTGGCGAAATTGTATGCCCGTAGGATTGGGTCTATTGAAAACAGGGGACGTATAGCCACCGAAAGCTACAACGCAAATTTTCTTTTCTACCTCAGAAGGCTAGGGGACTACAACTGCCGTCTGGTCTCACCGATAGACAGCAATGGAGTACGTGATGTTTTCCGGTTCAATCTACAAGGTATAGTTTCTCGCTTTGATTCAAGGGATAACGGCCTAGAAAAACAATTAAAAGACAGCAATAAACATATTACACTTTACGGTCAAAAGATAAACCGGGATTACACCAGTTGGGGCTACCAATACATAGACGCAGTACAGGTAGACAATCCAATTAAGGCGCTCAAATTCTATAAAAACCAGTAGTATATTAGCTGGCGTTCAAGTTAAACAAATGCTCGTACTCCGATAGATGCTTGCGAAGCTTTCTTCGAGCAACAAATATTCTCGTTTTTACTGTACCTATCGGAATATCTATTTTTTCAGCTATTTCATGGTATTTATAACCCAAAGTATTCATTTCGAAGGTGATACGTAAATCATCTGGCAGTAAATCTATAGCGTTCGCTAAATCCTGGCGAATAAATTTAGATTCACCGTCATTGAAGGTGTTGAATGTCTTGGCACTGTCTATAATGAATTGCTCTTCTTGGGTATCCAAAAAAGTGTTTCGCTTGGTGATTCGTCTGTAATTATTAATAAAACTATTACGCATTATGGTAAATAACCATCCTTTTAAGTTTGTACCTTTCTTGAACTTGCTAGAATAAGTCATGGCCTTCAAGAAGGTCTCTTGGACAAGATCATTCGCATCGTCCATATTTTGGGTAAGTTGTAACGCATAATTCCTTAGCATGGGCTGAAACGTCTGCATATTTTGCTCAAAGGTTAGTTCGTTTTTCATCTTGTTTAATAATATGAGACAAATCTACAACAAATTAATGTATGTACGTATAGTTTTGTTTAGTTTTTTTTGAGAAACGTTGAACAAAACCGCAGTGTACTGAAAATCAGCGTTGTATCTATTTAGTCCGCCTTGAGCCTATCCGCTACTCGTTCAATATGCTCATCTTAAGATAATTCACAAAAACTGTGAAACAAATATCTAAAAGTAGATGTTTGTACTACCAATGATAGCCTCAGCAAGCAGAGTAGAAAGATTTAACGCGGCACACCGCCTGCACAATCCCCGGTGGAGTGACGAAAAGAATGAAAAGTTTTTTGGTTTATGCAACAACAAGAATTACCACGGTCATAATTACAAACTCGTAGTGAAGGTTACGGGTGAAGTAGACCCAGAGTCCGGTTACTTGTTAGACCTTAAGGTATTGAAAGATATAATTCGCTCAGAAGTTACAGATCGATTTGATCACAAAAACCTAAGCGTAGATGTGGAAGACTTTACCAATTTAAACCCTACCGCCGAAAACATAGCTTATGTTGCTTGGCACCGCATTAAGAAACACCTAGATCCAGCACTTGAGCTGCACATTACACTATACGAAACCGAAAGAAACTTTGTAGAATATGAAGGACGATAACCAAAAACATGAAGTACATAGCTTCAACGCAGCATTAGATACTCCGATGCGCCCCGATGCATTTGATCTTAGCGAAGATCAAAAAATCAACAAGATACAAGAACATTTTAAAGCAATAATGGAAACATTGGGATTGGATTTAACAGATGATAGCCTGAAAAATACGCCGAATAGAGTTGCCAAAATGTACGTTAAGGAAATTTTTAGTGGGTTAGATCCCAAAAATAAGCCTGCAGTGACGCTCTTTGAAAACAAGTACGGGTACAATCAGATGTTAGTAGAAAAAAATATCTCCGTCTACTCTCAATGTGAGCATCACTTTGTACCCATCATAGGAAAAGCCCATGTGGCCTACATAGCAAACGGAAAGGTCATAGGACTAAGCAAAATACATCGTATGGTGAAGTACTATGCAAAACGGCCACAAGTGCAAGAGAGGCTTACTAAACAGATAGCAGAAGCGCTAAAGAGCACACTCGGCATAGAAGATGTTGCTGTTTCTATTGATGCTCGGCACATGTGTGTTGAGTGTCGTGGTGTAGAAGATGTTACCTCTAGCACAATTACCTCTGCATTAAGTGGTGAGTTCTTAAAAGAAGCCACACGAAGTGAGTTTATGCGGTATATCCACATGAGTTAAAAACTATAAGGCTAAATCCCAATCCTCAGATTAAAAAACGACTAGCTGCTTTTCCAACGATGAGCAGCTTTTTTATGGCATATGTTTTAGTTTAGCAACAGAATATTGATTTCCTTTGCTCAAAGGCATGATAAAAGGGATAAATTTAAGCAAAAGCTATGGAGACTTGCAGGTCTTACAATCAGTAGATGTAGAGATAAAGCAAGGTGAGATCGTTTCGATTACCGGTCCTAGTGGTGCGGGAAAATCTACTCTGCTCCAACTTCTGGGTACTTTAGATGCGCCAAAGAAAGGCTCCGTGCGCTATGATGACCTTGAGGTATCTGCTCTGAAACCGGCAGAGATGGCTAAGTTTCGTAATGAAAATATTGGTTTTATTTTTCAGTTTCATCATTTACTGCCAGAATTTACAGCCCTCGAAAATGTATGTATGCCTGCGTTCATAAAAAACGTTAGCAAAAAAGACGCAGCGATACGGGCTAAAGAGCTTTTAGGCACACTTGGACTGAGCGAAAGACTAAGTCATAAGCCAAATGAACTGAGTGGCGGTGAACAACAGCGTGTGGCTGTAGCAAGAGCTCTAATGAACAATCCTACGGTGATATTTGCAGACGAACCGAGCGGAAACTTAGACACGGAGAATGCAAACGACCTGCATAACTTGTTCTTAAAGCTACGTGATGACTTTGGTCAAACCTTTGTAATAGTGACCCATAACGAGGACCTCGCTGCTATGGCAGATCGTGTTATCAAAATGAAAGACGGTAAGATTATTTAATAATCCAATCAATCATAGATTCTATTTTTCAATCATTCCGTTATTTTTGCACCAATGAATTTAGTAGTCAAAAATCTGCCAACCAGTTACAATGCCCATTATCTAGAGATGCTTTTTGAAAAGTATGGAGAAGTAGAGTACGCTAAAGTTGTATATGACCGAGTAACCAAAGAGCCTACCGGTACTGGTTTTGTAGAATTTGTGAATGAAGCAGAGGGTCAAAAAGCAATTGAAGAAATGCACGACAAAGAGTTTCACGGCAAAAATCTTATCGTAGAAAAAGCGAGACCACGTAAGGTGAATATCTGGAGCTAGTCTTCCAAAACATACCATTCGTATAAATAAAAATCCCAAGAGCATCAGCTCTTGGGATTTTTTAGTCTAGACTTTTAATGTGATTAATAGAATCCAGAACCTCCAGAACTCAACGCTCCTGTGGGCTTCGGGTTGATACACATTACAGGAGTTCTTGAAGAACTATTTACGACTTGTTCTGCGTAGCTACCTACAAAGAACTCCGAGAGTTTTGCACTCTCAGATTTGGTCATAATCATAATGAGGTCTGCATCAATTTCTTCTGCGTACTGAATAGTGTCTTTGCCTAGGTTATCCGGATATTTTCTATCATCTAGGAGGTGAGACTCAAAGTGTACTCCGTTCCGCTTGAATATTGTTTCTGCTTGATTTAAGTTGGCTTTTATTTTTTTCAGTGCTAACTCATCCTTGTCAAGTTCCATAATAATATGAATCGTGCTATTGTACTTCGTTCCCAGTTTTACGGCCCAGTCAATTTTTTGTCGACTGGTTTTTGTAAGGTCTATAGGAATGACAATTTTGCTAAATTTAGGATTTGTCTGTTTGTGCTTCACTGCAATTACGGGTATATCAGAGCTTTTTATCACGCGTGTAGTTGTACTGCCTGTAAATTGCTCTATCCCATTGGCACCATTTGTACCCATAACAATAGTATCCGTTTTGTTCTCCTTAGCAACACGATTTATTACCTTAAATGGTTTGCCTTCTGCCACCAATGTGCTTACCCGCATATTTGGCCATTTTTCGAGTATTTGGGATTTAGTTTCAAGTAGTTTGTTACGAACCTTGTCTCTCAGCAAAGCAATCTCACTATCATTAGTAAAGAGCGATTTCATTGCACCTGTACTAAGAACGTGTAATAGTGTGATTTCACTATCAAATAAATCAGCCATTTCTACTGCATAATAAACAGCATTCAACGAAGAATCCGAAAAATCAATCGGAACTAAGATGATGTGATCTTGAGGAGTTTTTATATCTGTCATAAAATTTATATAAACTTGCTGCAAAGATAAAATTCTTTTAATCGTGAAACAATTATCAAATAGTGAACTTATCGTGAATAGTGATGGTTCCGTATATCATTTGGGACTACGTCCCGAGCATTTATATAAAACAGTGATTACTGTAGGGGATCCTGAGCGCGTGAGCGCTGTTACAAAGTATTTTGATGAGGTGCACTACACCATTCAAAATAGGGAGTTTAAAACTGTAGGTGGACGGCTTAGGGGCAAAGACATTACTGTACTTTCTACAGGTATAGGTACAGATAACGTTGATATCGTATTCAATGAATTGGCCTTTTTGCTGAATTACGACTTAACAACATTAAAACGAAAGGATGAGACGACGTCCCTAGATATTATTCGGTTGGGTACTTCAGGAAGTGTTTCCGAACAAAATTCAATGGATAGTATCGTTTATTCCAAAGCAGCTATTTCTTTCGAGGATTTATTTCAATTTTATACTCACAATTTTGATACCGTTGATTTTGACGGTAGACAGTACCCTGTAGTGCAGTGTAGTGAAGGTTTGGAGACCAAGTTCAATCAGTATGCTCCAAGTCTTACACTTACCGCAAAAGGCTTTTACGGGCCTCAGTTTCGCAATTCCCAACTGGTACCGAAGTATACACTAGACGATATCATAAGTCTACGCTACGGTAATCAGTTGGTAGGAAATATTGAAATGGAAACAGCGGGTATCTATGGACTGGCAAGTCTTCTCGGTTTCAATGCTATTTCCATTAACGCACTCTTGGCCGATAGGCTAAATGGTACGTTTAGTAAGGATCCTGCAGCGGTTGTGGAACGTATGATAGAAGAATGCTTAATCATACTATGTCCGTAGTCTTACGCGAAGTCATATCAACCAAAGCCAAAAAGAATTTCCATTCATTTTCGCGAACACTCTATGCAGATGATCAATACTATATTTCGCATATTGATCAAGATATAGAAGCTATTTTCGATCCCGATAAGAATTCTGAGTTTGAAAAGGGAGATGCCAAACGATGGCTGGCGTACAGCGATGGTAAGATTGCAGGTAAACTGGCAGCATTCTACAGCCAGAAGAGTCATGTAGCTGGCATTGGATTTTTTGATTGCATCAATAACCAACATGTGGCCAACGCTATGTTTGATACAGGAACACTATGGCTCAAAGAGAAAGGCTACACTAGGGTAGAGGCTCCCATTAATTTTGGTGAGAGAGATAAATACTGGGGATTACTCGTAGAGGGATTCCAACACCCTGCATATCAAGAAAATTTTAACTTTCCATATTACAAAGCACTTTTTGAAAACTATGGTTTTCAAAAAACAATCGAACAAACGACAAGTGAGGCCAGACCAGATGGTATAGATTTTGACAAGTACAAGCGTTTTACAGATAGATTGCAAGAGAGAAGCGGTCTACGAGCAGAGCATTTTAAGATTTCGGAAATGGATCGTTTTGTTCGCGATTTCACAGTCATCTACAACCAAGCCTGGCAGCAGCACGAGCATTATGTGCCATTCAGTGAGTCCAGGGTAAAAGCCCTATTTATGGAGATGAAACCCGTTATACGAGAGGATATACTGTGGTTTTTGTATGATGGAGACAAGCCGGTAGGCTTTTATCTAAGCATTATTGATTTGAATCAGATTTTCAAACACGTAAATGGTAATATGAACTGGTGGGGAAAGCTAAAATTTTTCTATTATCTCAAAACGATAAAAATAAATAAAATACGCGGAATTATTTTTGGTGTGGTGCCCGAGTATCAAAACAAAGGAGTGTATAGTATCATGATAATGAAAATGTTTGAGATAATGCAAAAAGACCGTTATATACAGAGCACTGAACTTGCTTGGATCGGAGATTTCAATCCAAAGATGCATGCCTTATTTGACAGTTTAAATGCTAATAAAGTGAAGGTCCATTATACTTTTGAAAAACTTTATTAAAAGTGTTTGTTTGGTTAAAATTTAGTTCTAAGTTTGCAGCCGCTTAAGCGATAAGAACTATGATTCCTTAGCTCAGCTGGTAGAGCATTACACTTTTAATGTAGTGGTCCTGGGTTCGAGTCCCAGAGGGATCACAAACGAAGCCTTTCAGAAATGAGAGGCTTTTTTTATGGTGTGATTATTCGCTGCATCCACCGTATTTCATCAGCTGTATTTGAAGAATATAATGATAAAGTACCCATGATTTTATAGCTAAAAAACCTCAGATACAAACAACAGAATGCATACACTTTTAGTTGCATATGTGCCATCTGTTGTTTTAGATATAGTAAGATTATATATTCATCCTTGTGTCTGAAACTTTAGTAGCGCCATTGCATATGACAGTTTGTTTTTGTTACTTTTGAAAAAAGTAATTTCATATGAATAAAATCAAATACTTCATCCTCTCTTTGTCATTTTTTCTTACAAATGCAATTCAAGCTCAAAACGACTCGATTGCTTTACAACCCAAGGTGTATGAAGTCGAATTAATTTCCAGCAAAATATATACGGGAACAATATTAAAAGATGATGGAAGAGAAATTGAAATGATGACTCAATCTATGGGAAAAATGATTTTTGCTAAAACTTTGATAAATAGAATTTCTGTAATTAAAAAGGATGTTTCTACAACTACGCAAGATGAGAATGGAGAAATAACTGAAGATGTATATAAGACTGTAAATGAAGAACCTTTTACAACGAGATACCACTTTACTAATAATGCTTTACCCAATAAAAAAGGCGATCATTACTTTCTCTTATCTTTATTTGGACCCGAAGTACATTTCGGTGTAACAAAAAATTTGACTGTGGGTATGATGACTTCTTGGGCAACTGATCCAACTGTACTTGTAACTAAATATGCTTTTAATAGTAAGTCAAATACACATTTCTCGATAGGTAATCTAGTAGGAGTGTTAGGGTATATTATTGGTCCTGATAACTCACAGTTTGGTGGACTTCACTGGGGGACTATCACGCAAGGAGATAGAAGTAATAATTTAAGTTTATCTCTTGGATACGGCTGGCGAGAGTCCAATAATGAAGCATTGGTCATTGGATTAGGGGGTATAGCGAAATTAAGCAAAAAAGCTAGCTTAATTTTTGACTCAATGGTCTTCAGTTCTGCAAATAGCACAACGTTTTTTATTATGCCAGGCATAAGAATTGCACAAGACAGGGGTAAAGCTTTACAATTTGCACTTACAAGTATTACACTATTACCTGATGATGTCACTGTTCCAGTACCATATATCTCATGGTTAAGAAAGTTCTAGAAATGAAATATGAAGAATAAATTTTTAGGGTTAGTTGTTCTAGTTGTTTCAATTTCGTCATGTAAATTGAAATATGGAAGCAGGATGGTTAGAACAACTAAATTAGAAACTGTAGAAAACATTTCTTCGGAACTTGAATCAAATAAACATGCTATAGTTTCTACACCGCCATCCAAAAAAGTGGGGATGTCTTATGAGGGAAACCCAACGATTAACAACTATATCTTCGGTATCTCACCTACCGGATTAGAAAAATACAATATTACAAGTACCCACGGTTGTACCACTAAAAAACTGTTAAATAATAACAATAGAGCACGTACACCTTTAGATACGGCAAAAGAGGACCCTCTTTTAGTGTTTATCAAAGGAGAATATGAAAGAGCAAATCGTTTGGTCAAAAATCCAGCCAGAAATAGGTTTGTGTACTTTTTTGGTTTGATAACGCTAATAAAATCTGCTCGAACAAGGAGGAGAGATTTAAAATTAGCACTAGAGATTTACAATAAGTATAGTAATCCTGGAGTCATTGATTATAAAAAAGAAGCTAAATCTTCTTTAATTTTTAATACCATTTGGCTTGCGTCATTGACACTTGTTGCAGCCTTATCACTACTGTTTATACTAGTTATAATACTCGTGGCTGTAGCATTTAGCATATAAGTATACGCATATAAGTATACATAGTACTCAGCAAATAGATTTGAGTCTCAGAGGTGTTTAATGGAGTTGTTTGTCAGCACTTTTGCTAGCTATTTCCAAAATAAAACCTCGTAAAATTAAGAAACCACAACAGATAAAACGATTGTGTTTTGTCTGTTGTGGTTATGGGTGCACTCGAGAGGATTCGAACCCCTAACCCTCGGAGCCGAAATCCGATATTCTATCCAGTTGAACTACGAATGCAATTAGACCGCAAATATAAAATCTATTCTTGTTCAGCCCATTTCTTTTTGTTCTGACTATTAAAATATATTTTTACCGCTTATGTCAGAACAATACACATGGTTTAAAAGCTATCCAGAGAATGTGCCGCATACGGTAGATAACAACAAATACGAGTCATTGGCCAAAGTCTTTGACGATGTAATAAGCCGATACGGCGATCAGGTGGCTTTTCAGAATATGGACAAGACACTTACATTCAATCAACTAAAAGAGAATGTAGACGCCTTTGCGTGGTACTTGCAGAATAAAACAAACTTACAACCGGGCGATAGAGTTGCTATACAAATGCCCAACTTACTACAGTTTCCAGTCGCTATGTTTGCTGTAATAAAGTGTGGTTTTGTAGTTGTAAACACAAATCCCTTGTATACTCCCGAGGAAATGAAGCATCAATATAAAGATAGTGGTGCTAAAGCATTGGTTATACTCGAAAATTTTGCGACCAATTATGAGCACATACAAAAAGATACTGATATAGAAACTGTGATAGTAGCTCGTATTGGCGATATGCTTGGTTTCAAAGGGAACATTGTCAATTTCGTTGTGAAAAACGTAAAGAAAATGGTTCCAGCATTTAACCTTCCAGAGGCAATAGCTTTCAAGACTGTTTTAGCTGAAGGAAAAGGAAAATCTCCCGCTCCAGTTACCCTAACACACAAGGATATGGCATTTTTGCAATACACAGGTGGTACTACCGGTGTGAGCAAAGGGGCTATTCTTACACACGGCAATATCTGTTCTCAGCTATCGCAAATAGATGGTTGGTTAACAGGACTATTCAAAGACGGAGAAGCAGTAGTTATCACGGCACTACCACTATATCACATATTTGCACTCACGGCCAATTGCATTACGTTCTTCAATTATGGAGCTAAGAATGTATTGATTACAAATCCACGTGATATGCCTGCATTCATCAAAGATCTCAAGAAAAACCCATTCTCGCTCATTACTGGAGTGAATACTCTTTTCAATGGTTTGTTAAATCAACCCGATTTTAAAGATGTTGATTTTTCTAACCTTAAAGTATCCTTAGGTGGTGGAATGGCCGTACAAGACGCTGTGGCTTCCAAATGGCAAGAACTAACTAATTCTCCATTGCTAGAGGCATATGGGCTATCAGAGACTTCTCCAGCAGCTACAATCAATCCTACAGATGGGAGCCATCGTATGGGAACCATTGGTTTACCAATACCCAATACTGATGTGAAAATATTTGATGACGAACGGAAAGAGGTACCTACTGGTGAGCGCGGTGAAATAGGCATAAAAGGCCCACAAGTAATGGCAGGATACTGGAACAGACCAGAGGCTACTACAGAATGTATGCACGGTGAGTATTTCTTAACGGGAGATATAGGTATCATGGACGAAGATGGGTACTTCAAAATAGTAGATCGTAAGAAAGAGATGGTTTGTGTCTCAGGCTTTAATGTATATCCCAGTGAGGTAGAAGCTGTAGTAAGCAGCCACCCTAAGGTGCTAGAGGTAGGAGTGAGGAGCGAACCAGATCCGAAGACTACCGAGTGCGTAATGGCATTTGTCGTAAAAAAAGACGATAGCCTTACAGAGCAAGAAGTACGGGACTTTTGCCGTGAGAAACTAACGAACTACAAGGTGCCAAAAATCGTAGTATTCCGCGATGAGTTACCTAAAAGTAACGTAGGAAAAATCCTTAGACGTAAGTTGATATAGAAGTTTTCTTTTGTATCCAACCCAAAAAAGAGTTCTCAGATTGTCTGAGAACTCTTTTTCATTTACAGCAATTTGGCTATGGTAAGCGCTTATCGCACCGTTAGTTTATTGCGTTCTGAAGCTGAGCAGACACTACTTGCTGAGGTCCTAAATAAAATAATTTTACTCCTTTATCCGTACTTATATTTTGTGTTATTCTCTCACAGTAAGATATTTTATCATAAAAAAAAGAGCTTCCAGATTACCCTGAAAGCTCAATCAAAATAGTTGACCTATTCTACCTTATTGATTTCCTAGTATCAAAGGCAATCCGTCTTTCCCACTTCCTACTACAACTACTTTTGAGTTGGGAGATGCAGCTAGTCTTAGGGTTGCTTCTATACCTTTTTCTTTCAGTATTTTATCTGTGAGAGATGCACTCAATATCTTGTTGGCTATAGCTTTACCTTCAGCATCTATTTTTTGGCGCTCTGCTTCTTTTTTAGCCTTTACGAGTCTAAACTCATATTCTAGAGCTTCTTGCTCTTGTTTCAGTTTACGCTCTATTGCTTCTTTAATAGTTGGTGGTAGGGTTACGTCTCTTACCAGTATTTCATTCAACTGTATGTACTGCGAACTCACTATTTTTTTAGCCTCTTCAAATATTTCCTTTTGTATAGCATCCCGCTTGCTACTGTAGAGCTGTTCTGGTGTATACCGTCCCACTACACTTCTGGCTGCAGAGCGTATTGTTGGCAGCAATATTCGATCTATGTAGTCTTCTCCTTTTTCTTGGTGTAGTTTACCCAAGTTTTGGTAGTCTGGTTGAAACCATGCCGATGCATCTAGTTTTATCTCAAGACCGTTGCTACTGAGTACCGACATTTTCTCAAATACCTCTTGTTGCCGTACCGCATAGATAATCATCTTATTCCATGGAGCTACTATATGAAATCCCTCGCCAAATGTTTCTTCGGTTACTACACCACCGCTAAAAGTCTTGTAGAGCACGCCTGCTTGCCCAGAGCGTATAGTTTCTGTAGATTTAGCAAAGAGGATGAGTAGAAATAGACCCAATACAAGTAAGCCTAATCCTTTGCCTGGTAATTTTGGGAATTTTGGTGTGTTGATGTTATAATTTTGTGCCATGATAATGTTGTTATTCTAATTTTCACGCAAGATATGGTATTGTGAAGAGATAGTGGTTTAATACTGCATTAACTTAATAATCTGTCAACGCTATCTAAAACCTCATTTGTCTTTATACTAAAAATAGTAGAATTTTCTAGTGTTTGCTGGTCATGGTTTCTTGCCAAAAAGTAGTGATGTATTATGCTTTTATCATTTTTTGGATAAAAAACGTCCCGTACTCCAGGACCAAAGAGAGCTATAGTTGGCGTATTTTGTGCAGCGGCTATATGTAGCGGACCGCTCTCATTCCCAATAAATAGTGCTGCTTTTTCACAAAGTGCAGCATATTCCAATAGGTCAAATGCTCCAACTACATTTAAGTTGGACTTACTTTTTACCAAGGCTAAACACTGGTTATTAATTTCTTTGTCATCTGGTCCGCCTACCAATAGACAAGGTAAAGAGTAGGTTTTGTTTATATGGGTAATTACCGCTGCATATCGCTCAACAGGCCATCTCCGAGCTTCATCTCTTGCTCCGAGGTGCAGTATTACAAAGGGTAGAGCACCTTCTAGTGCCAAGTAGTGGTCAACTTTACTGTGTTCCAGTGGTTTGGTAACCACCTTGTTACTCCAGATTACTTCCTCCTGTAGCAGAGGTTGTATTACGGCCATATTGGTATCTATTTCGTTTTTCTGCCCTCCACTAAATTTGTTTTTAAAACGAATACTGCCTCTGTCTAGCCGTAGTTTGGGTTTGTATTTGAGAGCGTAGTTTAACGTAGCCTCGGTTCCACGTAAATCTATTATTAGGTCGTAAGTGTTTTGAGCTACTTCGTTAAAATTATTTACACAATCTACGTAGTCTACATGCTTAAAAAAAATGCTATTAAATCCTTTACATACCAATGTTTGCTTGGCAGCAGGGTAGAGGATATTCAGATTATAAAATACCGGCAGAGCAGTCACCAAATCACCTATTTCATCCATTTTAATGATGAGTATAGATTTAAAGTCATACGATTTGTCCCCCAATAAGTTGATATACTTACTGGCAACCCAAGACTTGAAATAGAGTATTTTTTCGTTCACTTTTACCCTGCAATAATAGGATATAACACTGGTCTACTCGGTGCAGCATCAGATTCAAAATTGCTAATATTTAGTTTTAGCAAGTATTCACCATCTTTTATGTCATCTTGTATGAAGGCAAATTCTGTAATAGAAGCATCCAATCTTGGATTACCGGGATATTGCCAAAAAGTGTAGTGAGAAGCCATAGCCCCGCCATCCCATTCAGGATCTACACTGGGTAAATCAACGATGAGGTGCGAGATGCTAGCAGCTACAATGTGTTCCATGTCAGTAGGGTGTATACAGGGTGAACTTTTGCCAGAGTAGTCTTTGTTTCGTTTACTGATGGTATTGGGTAGTGTTCTTATGATCAGAGCTTTTACGCTAGACAAATCATCAAAGTCTATCGGGCTGAAGTCTAAGTATCTTGCATCTTCTTCGTTAGCTGCCAAGGTGTGTAGTTCAGTTAACATAAAGCTGTCTTCGATACAGTCGTTTACAAAGTAATCCTCATCGGATATGTGACCCAAACATTCTGTATGCGTACTATTACCGTGAGGTGTAAAAGTGATAGTCTCCAGATTACAGGGACCTCCTTTATCTTTATTACCAACGAAATCACCATCTTGATAATTGCGGTATATGGCTCCTGGAATACTAAAACTGGAAATGCTGTGCTCTCGATGTACGCTTATGCTTATATGCAACGGTTTAGATAGATCTGCTTGTCGAGTGGTGCTTAGATGATCAAATGTTAAAATCACGGGGGCAAAAATACTTTTTTAGGTGATTTTAAGTTGACTTAAGTAACTTCGAACATTAATATTTTGAGATTAAATAATTACGAAATAAAAAAAGTACTAAAGGTGGTACTTCTTGTGTTTGCCTTTTTTATCGGTTTCTTTTCCTTGTGGTATACCAATAATTTGGTAGACAAGCTAGCCGAACGGGAAAGAGAAAAGATTGCAACATGGGCAGATGCGACACGGATACTTGCAACCTCAGACTTAGATGGGGATGTTAATTTTCTATTGAAGATAATAGAGACAAATACAACTATTCCTGTGGTGCTAACCAATGCAGAAGGTGTCGTCAACGGACAAAAAAATTTAGATTCCTCAGGATACCATGGTGCTGATTTCATGGCACATACTATACGGGGTATGAAGGAGAAGAATGAACCTCTGGAGATAGAATACATGGAAGGTCAGACCATTACAATCTATTATGGTAATAGCAAGTTGCTCAATCAACTGCGTATTTACCCCTACTTCCAATTGGGTGTAATTGGCTTATTTTTAGCAATAAGTTACTTTGCTTTCAGCTACAGTCGTACGAGTGAGCAAAATAAAGTGTGGGCGGGCATGAGCAAAGAAACAGCTCACCAGCTGGGTACACCCATATCCTCGCTTATGGGTTGGATAGATTATATAAAAGCAAGTGATGTAAAGGTACCACCCAAGGTGCTCAAAGAGATGGAGCACGATATGGAGCGGCTTGGTCTTATTACTGAACGATTTTCTAAAATAGGTTCAGAACCCTCTCTCACAGACTATGATTTGTTAGAAGTATTGGACGAAAGTGTTTCGTATATCAATGCACGAACCTCAGATAAGGTGGATATAGCTATAGTTGGGTTAGAAAAATTTAAAGGTATTCGAGTTGCTGTAAACAAACCCTTATTTGCTTGGGTTGTAGAAAACCTCTGCAAGAACGCAGTAGACGCTATGGATGGACAAGGTGAGATACGGTTTGAGATAGCCGGAGTAGGAGATGAGCAAATACAATTTGATGTAGTAGATACAGGCAGAGGAGTGCCTAGTAACAAACAAAAGACAATATTCAAACCTGGCTATACTACCAAAAAACGTGGTTGGGGTCTAGGACTATCTTTGGTAAAACGGATCATCCAGAATTATCACAACGGAAAGATATACATCAAATCGAGTACCTTAGGAAAAGGCACTCGATTTAGAATAGAATTACGCAAGGCTTAATTTTTTGTTTATATCTCTATCAACTTTGATTATGTTAGTGGTAAGGTTGTGAAGTTACCTTCGTATCTATAAACAAATAAATATTATGGCATTAGAATTTTCAGATTCAAATTTTGAACAAGAAGTATTAAACAGTGACACTCCAGTATTAGTTGATTTTTGGGCTGAGTGGTGTGGACCTTGTAGAATGATAGGACCGTTAGTAGAAGAATTGGCTTCAGAGTATGAGGGCAAAGCAAAAATAGGTAAGATGAATATCGACAACAACCCAGGTACTCCAATGAAGTACGGCGTGAGAAGTATTCCAACACTTTTGGTATTCAAAAATGGTGAAGTAGTAGATAAAATTGTAGGTGCAGTACCCAAAACGACTATTGCTGGTAAAATAGACGGACAATTAGCATAAGCTAGTCCTCAGAAATTCGTATTATTGAGCGGTGTTTCTCGTTAAAGAGATACACCGCTTTTTTTATGCCTATACGTCCACAAGATATAGTACATACAGGAAATCTAGAGTTGCTTGCAAAAAAGGCAATAGAAGGATTTATAACGGGATTTCATAAAAGTCCTTTTCATGGATTCTCCGTAGAATTTGCAGAACACAGACAATACAATCCGGGAGATAGCACCAAAAATATTGATTGGAAATTATACGGTAGGACAGATAAATTATACAACAAACAATTTGATGAGGAAACTAATCTGCGCTGTCAGTTTCTCATAGATATATCACCTAGTATGCAAGTGGCTCAAAAAAACGAACTGAGTAAATTGCAGTTTGCTGTATGGGCTACAGCGGTGTTCTCACAAATACTCAAAAAGCAGCGAGATGCCAGTGGCATCTGTTTTTTTGATGAGAGCATTAAAGACTATACCAAAATAGCCTCATCTTCTAGACATTACAAAGAGCTGCTCTTTAAACTTGATACGTACCTTTCGTACAAAACAGAGCAAAAGACGACAAACATTGCAGACGCGTTACATACCATCGCAGCGCAGATACACCGCAGAAGTATGGTGGTGTTATTCACAGATTTTTTTGAAAAAGGGAGGGATTTAGAAAAAATATTTGATGCTATCAAGCATCTGAAACATAACAAACACGAGGTGATTGTTTTCCATACCTTGCACCACAAGAGCGAAATAAACTTTGATTTCATGAATACACCTATGACTTTTGAAGATGCTGAAACAGGAAATCAAGTCAAACTGCAACCCGCAGATGTGAAGCAACAGTATGTCGATGCCGTGACAGCCTATACCACAAATATTAAATCAAGACTGAATCAGTATAAAATAGATTACATAGAAGCAGATACTTCGGATGGAATAGAAAAAATAGTCACATCGTTCCTAGTAAAACGTAGAAGAATGAATCGTTAAGCCAACTAAAATATAGGCATAGTGCCCAGTAGTTACTGGTATCCTCGTGTATGTAAATCTTTTCGTAATTTTTTTTTCACTTACTGTACCTTTTTATTTTTTAAAATAAGAAAGGGATTATTTTTGCACCCGCTTATCAGGAAGAAAATGAAGTTTTCTGCTGGCGACCACGGAGAAATGGCAGAGTGGTCGAACGCACTGGTCTTGAAAACCAGCGTACCGCGAGGTACCGGGGGTTCGAATCCCTCTTTCTCCGCTTACAACCAAGGTCTAGCCTTTCAGCTAGACCTTTTTTGTGACCATTTTTTTAGTAAATTGGAATCTCCAATGTATCAACATCAGATTTGTAGTCTCCAGCTTTGTCGATACTTCTATTAAGCTCAAACCCAATAAGAACCACAAAACAATTGACATAGATGAGAATCATAAGCACAAGCAATGTTCCTACTGAACCATAAAGTTTATTATAGGAGTTGAAATTTTCTACATACAGTCTAAACCCATACGTGCTTACTATGCTAAGTAGGGTGGCAACCGTACTACCAGCCGAAAAAAATCGCCACTTCTTTCCCTTGTTACTCCCAAAAAAATAGAGTGAACTAAAAATAAAGTATACCAAAGATACCGTAAGAATATACTCTACTGCGGTAAGTGCAAATTTTATGAACCTATCGCTCAGCGCTACCTTACCTTCTAGAAAATTAAAGCCGTAATTAAATGTTATGGATAGCAATACTGTGGTTATGAGTAGGGATACTACTAAGAAAAGAAGGATAATACTTTTCAATCGTATGTCAAACCAATTGCGTTGCAACTTCGAGGCTACTCCAGTATCAAACGCTGCTAGCATACTTGCAAAACCATTGCTAGAAAAGTATAACGCTGCGATAAAACCAAAGGATAGTAGACCCGCATTTTGATTGTTAATGATATCAGCTATGGTACCATCTATAAATGCAAATGTTTTTGCTGGCAGGAATTTTTCGATGAAGGCCGTTATGAGTTCCTCAAGATTTTCTATTGGGATATAAGGTATAAGCGTAAAAAGGAAAATGATGAGCGGAAAAATGGCAATGAAAAAGTTGAATGCTAGTGAAGATGCACGCAAATTAAGGTCTTCTTTAAAAAGGCCATTCACAAAGAATTTACCAACTTGGTAGATAGATTTACCTTTAAAACCAGGTAAACTAACCTGAACCAGCTTCTTATCCAAAAAATGATCAAGCGATTGGAATTTAGATCGTATATTCTGTTTAATTTTCAATGTATATAAGGTTGCAAATAACAAGAATTAAATAGTTTTGCCATAATTAAGTTTTATGAGCAAAATACATAATTTTTCCGCAGGACCAGCCATCCTTCCCCAAGAGGTTATTCAAAACTGTGCAGATGCAATATTAAACTTTGCAGGAACCAATTTATCTCTCATTGAAGTGTCTCACCGCAGTAAAGAATACGTAGCTGTAATGGATGAAGCTCGTAGTTTGGTAAAGAAGATAATGAAACTAGATGATAGCTACGAAGTGGTATATCTACAAGGTGGAGCAAGTACTCAGTTTCTCATGACTGTAATGAACTTACTCGAGACCAAAGCAGCCTATACCAATACAGGTACTTGGGCTAAAAAAGCCATAAAGGAGGCAAAAGCCTTTGGAACTGTAGACGTACTTGGATCGTCAGAAGATCAAAATTTCAATTTCATTCCAAAGGATTACACGATTACTGAAGAGTATGATTATTTCCATTGTACTTCCAATAACACCATCTGTGGTACTCAGATGCAATCATTTCCCGATTGCCCTACCAGTTTGGTGTGTGATATGAGTTCAGATATTTTTAGTCGTCAACTTGATTTTAGTCAATTTGACTTGATATATGCCGGTGCTCAGAAAAATATGGGACCTGCTGGTACTACGCTTGTAGTTGTTAAAAAAAGTATTTTGGGTAAGGTAAGTCGACATATTCCTACTATGCTTGATTACACTACACACATATCCAAGGACTCTATGTTCAATACGCCGTCTGTATTTGCAGTATATGGATGTTTACAAACATTAAAATGGATAGATAAGCAAGGGTTACAGCATATAGAAAAAGCAAATACAGAAAAAGCTGATTTACTTTACAACGAGATCGATAGTAATCCTTTGTTTGAAGGCACAGCGGCTACCGAAGATAGATCTAAAATGAACGTTACGTTCGTGCTAAAAGACGATAGTAGAAACAATGATTTCTTGAATGCATGTGCAGATGCCAATATTAGTGGTATCAAAGGACATAGAAGTGTTGGTGGTTTCAGAGCAAGTATGTACAATGCACTCGGTTTGGATAGCGTTCAAGTATTAGTAAACGTAATCAAGAACTTTAAATAATATACACATGAAAATACTCATAAACGACGGACTACACCCTGCAGGACAGCAATTACTGAAGGATGCAGGGCACGATATAGAAACTACTAATATTCCACAAGAGGAGCTGCTAACCAAGCTAAACGGATATGATGCTATCCTAGTTAGGAGCGCAACCAAGGTGCGAAGAGATCTAATGGATGCTACTCCTAGCCTCAAACTAGTAGGTAGGGGTGGTGTAGGTTTAGATAATATTGATTTAGAAGCAGCGAAGGAAAAAAATATTGCTGTGTTCAATACACCAGCCGCTTCATCTCGTTCTGTAGCAGAATTGGCTATTGGGCATCTATTTGGTATCGTGCGTTCTTTACCTATGGTAAACAAGGCAATGGCATTAGATGGGGTAACAGATTTCAAAGCCTTAAAGAAAGTGGCAAGTAAGGGAATTGAACTTCAAGGAAAAACGTTAGGAATCATTGGTTTCGGAAGAATAGGACGTGAGACTGCCAGTATTGCTCTAGGATGTGGGATGAAAATCATTGCTTTTGATCCATACGCAGAAGAGGGAGAAGTGACCATTAATCTGCATCCAGATTACGACACTAACGTCAAAATAAACGTTAAAACCATAAGCAAAGACGAGCTTCTAGCACAGGCAGATTTCATTAGTTTGCATATACCTGGCGGTCAAGGGTATGTATTGGATACAGACGATTTTGCTAAAATGAAAGAAGGAGTAGGCATAGTAAACTGTGCTCGCGGTGGAACGATCAGCGAAGATGCGATGCTTAAATCAATAGAACAGGGAAAGGTGAAATATGTTGCTACTGATGTTTTTGAACAAGAACCTCCGGTAGACGACAGAATTCTTCGAATAGACGAAGTAGGATTGAGCCCTCATATTGGTGCCAGTACTGCAGAAGCTCAAAAACGTGTAGGTGTTGAGCTTGCAGAAAAAATCATTGATTTTTTTAAATAATATCAAATGCCAAAGATATTCCCATTTAAAGCACTGCGTCCTACAGCAGATTATGTAGGTATGGTTACAGCCAAGTCTACTGATTTCCCAAATCAAGAAGACTTAGTACATGAAATTCGGCTCAACTCATTCACATTTCATCATGTCACAAAGAGTCATCTAAGTTATAGTGGTGCTTTTCAAGAGCCTGAGAAATTTCTACCTTTTGCCTCACAGTATATTCAATCCATGAAGACAAAAGGTGTGTTTATGAAGGAAGATGAACCTGCTTTTTATGTCTATGAACAGATACGCAAAGACGGTAAGTCCTTCAAGGGAATCATAGCGCTTTGTTCCATAGATGACTACAAAAAAAATAATATAAAAAAGCACGAAGAGATACGACCAAACCGCCTAAAGTTTTTAGTAGAGCTGTTTAAAACAACAAAAGTGATGGGCGAGCCAACACTTTTGGCATATAACGGTATAGTCCCACTTGCAGATGTGGCTAAAGAAGATGTTTTTTCTTTTTTAACTGTTGATGAGAAAAAACATATTGTACAGAAAATAACTCGACCAGAGGATATTGCCAAGATAGAAAAGGCGATGGCTGCTATAGATTCTTTTTATATTGCTGATGGTCATCATAGATCTGCATCTACAGAGGAATTTAATAGAAAGGTAACAAGATTACAAAATGATCGTACTATGTGCTTTATTGTGCATGAAGATCAGCTAGAAATATCTCCTTTTCACAGACTCATAAAACCAGTACTAGCTATTTCAGAAGACGCTCTTATTAAAGGATTATCGGCACATTTTATAGTAAGTAAATCTGCGAAATCTTTGTATGAGGTGCAAGAGAAAAACACCTTTGGTATGTACGCCAATAAGCAATGGTACAGTCTAAGACTAAAGACTGAAACCGCTATGATGGATGTTGATATTATAGAGCATTATATAGTAAGAGAAATATACGGTATAGTAGATAGCAAGACGGACAGCCAAATATCATTTCATCCGCATACATCTGGTGAGCAGATGATGTGTGATTTAATAAACGATGGCACCTACGCCGTTGCTATTACCAATAAGGCGTGTTCATTTGAAGAAGTACGAAACGTATCAGATGCAGGCAAAACACTGCCACCCAAGTCTACCTATATAGAGCCCAAGCTTCGTGCAGGAATGATTGTTCAGGAGTTTGAAGTCATCAAAAAGTAGTCACATAAAAAAAACACAGATTGTATAATCTGTGTTTTTTTTGTGCCCAAGGGCTAAAGTCTCTTAAATCGCTATTAGCTAAGCTAAAGCTACTTTCTTACTAGTTGCTAGTTGATATACTAGATATATACTGCAGCTAAATATTAGTTGGCTCACAAGTGTGGCTCTGAAAAAAGGTAAAGCCATTTCGTAAGAAGTCATTAAACCAGCAACATCTTTTGAATATTGTGGCATTAGCAGCCAAGAACCTGCGTTTGATATCAGGAAGAACGCCACAGCAGCTAATATGCTTCCTCCGAAAACTTTCGTGAGAGATGGATTTTTGCGAAAAAATATTCCTACACCGATTATAGCGGCAAATGAAGCATATACAAAAAAGAAGTTTGCACTAAATAAATATTCTGCATGCATGGGGGAGGAGAGACCCATTATTGCGTCACCTAAAAATAAAGCTGCGAACGGAAGAACCCAAGCCCACAATTTTTTAGCGGCTAGCATTCCGCCCATTAAGGCTACAGCACCCATAGGATTGAAATTTGGAATATTAAAAACGGAGCGTACAACTACTAAGGCTAATAGAACTACTGCAAGTATGATTATGTCTGTCTTTTTCATCTAATTGTTAAATACTACGCAAAGGTAAAAATCTTTCGGATATAGCGTGTCAGGTCAGCATGGCACAGGATTAATAAATGTTAATTAAATAATAACATAACACTAGTAATCAGCTATTTGATGGCCATTTATAAAGGCGATTTTAGGTGTATAATTTAATAATTCAGGAGTAATGTTTAACAAATGTTAACTTAACAAATGTTAATTGTTTTACATTTGTTAACTAAATCTATGAGCATAAACAATCGCGTAGGACAAATCATTAAGAAGACGACTATCAGTAAGTCTGCCTTTTCAAAAGCGACAGGTATTAGTACCGTAATTCTATCGCATATCAGTAGCGGCAGAAATAAGGTAAGTGTCACAGCTGTAGAGCAAATCCTCACAGCTTACCCTAAGGTTAACGCAGAATGGTTGCTGTTAGGAAAAGGGCAGATGTTTAAAGATGGAATAGATACAGAAACAACAGATATGCTGCAGTATCAGATACAGCATCTGAGCGAAGAATTGGAAAGATTCTATAAGGCAACAAACGGTAAGCTAACTAAATTGTTAACTTCAATAGACGACCTTAAAGGTTGATTAGTAAATCATACCAAGTGTATCACTTTAAAACTTAAGTAGAAAATGACAAAATTATTTACCATAATAGCGACATTGTTTGCGTTAGCGGCATGTGCTTCCAATACGCCAGATGAAACGATGATTGAGGACCATTTAACCGCTGCCATAGCCAAAGATGGTTTCATCCCTCAGTTTAGAATCACAAACACGGTTGCTACGAGCACTGGTGCGCAGGTTATTTATGGTGTACAAACCTATCTTGGGATTGATGTTTTTCAGGCAAATTTTGTAATGACCATTTATGAAGAGGAAGTTCTGGAGGTGAACCAGAAATTTATTGTAAACATTAAGACCCTAATTCCATCAGAACATTTTGGTCTATCTGCTTTGGATGCGCTCAATGTTATGGTGAAATCTAAAACGAAAGTAGCTAGTGAAGACGTAAAAGAATCATCCACAGGTTTCTATGAGTTGCGCAATACTTCCATGTCAGATGAAATAATCAAATTGCAAAAACTTTGGGTACTCGTAGGAAGAGTTGTGGTACCTGCATACAACGTGTCCATTTATGATATAGATCACAAGCACTGGTTTAATACCCGAATAGATGCCAGTAATGGTGCACTATTGAGCCAGAACGACTGGGTTGTTTCTTGTCAGCTACATTCATTTGATCAGGCAAATGCTACACATCTTCCTTATGCCCCCATACAGACAGGGATAAAGTCCAAAGATAAAAAGTCTGGAAGCTCATCTTACAACGTATTTGCAATGCCTTTAGAAAGTCCCAACCATGGCGTACGTAGCATTGAAATAGATCCAGATGACGCAGACGCTTCTCCTTTTGGGTGGCACGATATAAATGGTGCAACAGGGCCTGAGTATAGCATAACGAGAGGTAATAATGTTTACGCAAGTGAAGATAAAGACGATGACAATGCTCCTGGTAACAGCCCTGATGGAGGCAGCACACTCACGTTTAGTAGTGCTTTTGATAAAAATAAAAGTGCAGCATTATATACAGATGCATCTATCATAAACCTGTTTTATTGGAATAACATTCTCCATGATGTCTGGTGGCATTATGGTTTTGATGAGCAGTCTGGAAACTTTCAAGTAAACAATTACGGAAACGGTGGATTAGGAAATGATCATGTAAATGCAGATGCACAAGACGGTAGTGGTACAAACAATGCAAACATGGCCACTCCGCCAGATGGTGTAAACCCAAGAATGCAGATGTTTTTGTGGAATGCTGCTGCTCCCAGCGACTATTTTCAGGTAAATACTCCTACCAGTATTGAGGGTAAAAAAAGCAGTAACGTAGCATCCTTCGGACCACGGCTAACGGGAACACCTATCACTGGTAAACTAGTGCTTGTGCAAGATGGATCTTTGGAACCTGACAAAGGATGCCAGCCATTAACCAATGCTACGGCAGTGAACGGTAACATCGCTTTTGTCGAACGAAGAGGTTGTAATTTTACTGAAAAAGTTAAAAATGCGCAAAATGCGGGAGCTATTGCCGTGGTTATATACAGTGATGATAATACTCCTAGACTAATGGGAGGTACCGACAATACGATCACCATACCAAGTCTGATAATTGGAAATACAGATGGGATGGCTTTAAAAAACGTATTAGCTACACAAGTGGTAACTGTAAGTTTATATGACTCCAGCACGGTCACTGCCAGTACATTCGACTCAGATTTTGATAATGGTGTAATAGCGCACGAGTTTGGCCATGGAATAAGTAATAGACTAACTGGAGGTCCTGCCTCTAGCAATTGCCTTAGCAATGAAGAGCAAATGGGTGAGGGATGGAGTGATTTTTTTGGTTTGGTTATGACGCACAAACCTGGTGACTCTGGAACGGATTCTCGGGGAATAGGAACATACGTTAGCAATGAGGCTACAACCGGAGGAGGCATACGACCATACCCATACTCTACGAGCATAACGAATAGTCCGTATACATATGATAAAATCAAGACTTTCTCTGTGCCTCACGGAGTAGGCAGTGTATGGTGCAGTATGTTGTGGGATCTATACTGGGCAATGATCGGTAAGTATGGTTATGATGCGGATATCTATCGAGGAACAGGCGGTAATAACATAGTTATTCAGCTAGTTATAGATGCGCTCAAATTGCAAAAGTGTAACCCGGGGTTTGAGGACGCCAGAGATGCCATTTTACAAGCAGATGCGCTCAATAACAATGGTGAAAATGAACTGCTCATTTGGCAAGTTTTCGCAAGAAGAGGTTTGGGAGCAGATGCAGATCAAGGCAGCAGTGATAGCAGATCTGACGGCAAGGAGGACTTTAGCATCCCTGAGTACCTACTGCAAGATATAGTGTTATCCAAAACAGCGCCGCGAGAGGCCGATACAGATAGTAGTTTGACGTACAGTATTAGTGCAGCTAATAAAACTCAACGTACGATCCAAAACATCATCTTACGGGATACTTTAGATGACAACGTTACCCTAGATATTTCAAGCTTGAGTTGCGGAGCTACTTTTGCTGATGGGATACTCACCTATACCATTGACTCGTTGAAACCAAACGATTCATTGATATGCACGTATACTGTAGTCCCAAATTTCAACGAATCGACTTCGGTTGTTTTTGAAGATGATATAGAAAATGGAAGAAATAATTGGTTGACAAACGCTGCGGCCGGAGCTAATGGGTTTGTTATTACTTCTGCCAGGAAAAATAGTGGATCAAACAGTTGGTACGCATTGAACGAAGAGTTTCAGAGTGATTACATTCTTTCCAGATCATTGGATTTGACGGATATAACTAACCCTGTGTTAAGCTTCTCTCATTGGTACATTACAGAAAAAACTTGGGATGGTGGTGTAGTGGAAATAGGCGTAGGGGGTGCTTGGACAGACGCTAGACCATTTTTTATAGAAAACGGTTACAATGATGAGATTCAAATTAATCCTGCAAGTGCGATTTCTGGCAGAAACGCGTTTACAGGTAACAGCGATACGTTCATCCGTTCTACAATAGATTTGAGCTTGTATGCGGGTCAGTCAATTGATATTCGATTCAGAATGGTGAGTGACGGTGGTGCTCGGGCGGAAGGTTGGTATATAGACGATGTTAAAATTATTGATGCAGTAACACTGAGCAATTTTGTTACAGCTACTTATAATTTTAATAGATCACAACGTTCTGGTGTGTCAAGCTATATTTACGGTACCAAAGAAGATAAAATAAGTGTAGAAGCACTCGCAAGGGCAAATTGGAAAGTATATCCCAATCCCGCAAATGACTTTATACGTATCGCACCTCAAAGCAGTGTTACGTTCACCTATGAGCTTCAATCCCTGACGGGCCGAGTGTTATCAAAATCGACAGCCTCGGGTAATGTACAAATTGATACCAAAACATTGAGCACAGGTGTTTATTTATTGCGTGTGGCGCAACCAAATGGCATATTGGCTAACTACAAGGTAGTCATAGAATAGTAGGCAGGCGTACGAACGTCTCGGGTAGTTCTACGAACGTGTGTTTATTTCATCACGTACGATTGCCGCACGGTCGTAATCTTCTACCTGAATAGCTTTTTCTAACTCTTTATTTAGCTGATCAACGGTCATAGCACTCAAGCTATTTGCTTCTGGTGGTTTTACTTTTTCTTCTGCTATATGGCTAGGCTCGTCTAAATCACCCTCCTGATTTTCATATTCGACTCCTGCATCATTCAGAATATTTTTGTAAGTGTAGATTTCGCATTTTGCTCGTAGCGCAAGTGCAATGGCGTCGCTCGTACGCGAGTCAATAGCGTGTTCCACTCCGTTTTGTACGGTTATTAGTTTAGCGTAAAAAACTCCTTCTTTTAAATTGTCAATAACTACCTCTTTAATCTCGATACCAAACTTGACCATTGTTTCAAACATGAGGTCGTGTGTTAGTGGACGCTGCGGAGATAGGCCCTCTATGACCAATGCGATAGACTGTGCCTCATAGCTTCCGATTACAATAGGCAGCTTCAGCAAACCTTCTTCTTCACCAAGTATCAGTGTGTAGCTATTGCGTTGAGAATGACCGGCGGTGAGACCGATAATATTCAATTGTATTTTTTCGTCCATACTAGAATATCAAGAGTTAGGCCTGGCCTTTTACTTCTTTTACTCTTTTGAGCAATTTGGGTAATACTTCGAATGCGTCTCCCACAATTCCATAGTCTGCAGCTTTGAAAAAAGGAGCTTCAGGGTCAGTATTTATAACACAAATCACCTTACTACTGCTCACACCTGCAAGATGTTGTATAGCTCCGGAGATACCTGCTGCAATATACAAATTGGGCACTATTGTGATTCCTGTCTGTCCAACGTGTTCACTGTGGGGTCTCCATTCCATGTCACTTACTGGCTTACTGCATGCTGTTGCAGCACCGAGTGCATCTGCCAAATCTTCTACCAAGTTCCAGTTTTCTGGCCCTTTTAGTCCCCTGCCGGCAGATATTACGAGTTCTGCTTCCGTCAAGGGCACTTTGCCTGTTTCTTTATTGGTAGAAACAATAGTACTATTTACATCTCCATCTGCTGTAGATGTAGATACTTCTTCTACACTTATATCGTTGCCATCTTTTGATATTTTGTATGAGTTTGGCACTACAGTAAGTACTTTATTAGCTTGATTAATGCGAACGTGTGCAATAGCTTTACTTGAAAAAGTAGTTTTCTTTACTGTAAAGTCCCCATCTGTTTCTGCCATGTCTATTATTCCTGTTACCAGTGCGGCATTTTGTTTTACTGCGCTAAGAGGAGCAATTGATTTTCCGTTATAAGTTTGAGATAGCACCAAAACACTTCCATCGTTCATTTCAGTGACTTCACTGAGTACTTTGGCATATGCTTGTGGATTGAAAGTAGCCAAAGCGTCGCTATCTATGTGCATGTGCTTATCTGCACCAAAGGTCCCTAAGTTTTCGTCTCCTTTGTTTCCTATTGAAACAGCTAGACAAGTAGTTCCCAGTTTATTTGCCAAGTCCTTTCCGTAGGTTACGGCTTCAAAACTTGATTTTTTATAAAGTCCGTTATCGCTCTCTGCGTATACTATTACTGCCATCTTCTAAAATAATTTTTCTTCGTTGTGTAATATATCTATTAATTGCTCTGCATCTGCCGCATCTATCATCTTCACGCCGCCTTTTACTGGTGGTAGTTCATACTTTACCACGCTTGTGTAGTCGTACTTTTCTGTTGCTGTAACAACGCTTAAGGGTTTGCTACGCGCTTGCATGATGCCCCTCATGTTAGGTATGCGTGGCTCACACAGGTCTTTCTGTGCACTCACCACGCAAGGAAGTGATGAAGATACCGTTTCTCTGCCTCCATCAATATCCCGTGTAGCCGTCACTGTATCGCCCGATACATCAATAGACGTTGCAACATTTATTAGTGGCCATTCTAGCATCTCGGCTACCAGACCTTGGACTTGTCCTCCGTTGTAGTCAATAGACTCGCGGCCAGTAAGTACCATATTGTATTCTCCTATGTGTGCCTGTTCGGCTATTTGAGCTGCAACGTACATCCCATCTTTGGCATCGCCGTCTACACGAATAGCATCACCAGCACCCATAGCTAAAGCTTTTCGTATGATAGGGTCAGCATCAGCTGTACCCACTGTAATTACAGTAACAGTGCCTCCGCTTGACTCAGTTAGTTCTAATGCTCGCGTTAGCGCTAGTTCATCATATGGGTTTATTATGAACTGAACACCAGCCTTGTTAAACTTTGTATCTCCATCGGTAAAAGTGATTTTGGTAGTGGTGTCTGGCACTACACTCACGCATACTAATATTTTCATTCTAAAAAATTGTATTAAAATTGGACCACAAAAGTACGGATAAATAGCCAAAAAAGATGTCAACCAACGCCAGAATAGAACAGATTAAAACCTTTTTAAATGAGACACCAGATGACGCTTTTTTGCTCTATGCTCTTGCAACAGAGTATGTGTCTCTTGGTAATGATGAAGACGCACTATCGCTATACCTTGTTCTTGTTGCAAAGCAACCTGATTATTTCGCCACATACTACCATTTAGGTAAACTGTACGAACGTATAGGTGAAGACGGCAAAGCAGAGAAAACATACGAACAAGGCTTAACCATAACCAAACGACTTGGCCAGAAACATGCGCATGGAGAACTGAGAGGAGCATACGAAGAACTGACCTTTTAATAGAATAGTTTGTAGGATTTGTTTTTACTTATTCAACCCAAAATACGGTTGGAGTTATAGTAGGATATGCCCCTTGACACGCCAGTGTTCCGTAGTATATTTGCCCAATAAATGAACAAGTTTCAATCTAAAGACCCGAATTTCAAAAACAAAATAAGAAAGCGTTTAAGTGGTCAGCACTTTATGCATCACATTGGTTTTGATTTGTCCGAGATAACTGCGGGCAAGATAGTAGGAGAAATGTCCCTTGAACAAATACACTTGCAGCAATATGGATTTTTACACGGCGGTGTCTCTGCAACAATATTGGATATAGTTATGGGTTTTGCAGCATATACGCTTATGCCAATAGATAAAGGTGTTGTAACTGCAAATATCAGTGTTGATTACTTGCATCCTGGTGACGGAGAAACAATAATCGCTATTGGTGAGGTAGAGAAGTCAGGAAAAAAAATGGTGTTCACCACGGGCAAAGTATTTGTGGTAAAGGATGGAGTAAGGAAGCAAATAGCCTCTGCAAGAGCTGTAATGGCTGTAATCGATACAACATAGCAGTTTTAGGTCACAACACGAATTAAGCTAATCCCGATTATTGGCTTTACCAGTAATATTTTGGCCGATAGGTCCTACAATAACCACAGCAGTGACATCGGAGTACATTAATTGTTGGGAATCCTCTGTTTTTTACGATTTTAATAACTATACATTTGCATTGCTTTTATGAAAATATTAATTGCTGGCGGCGGAGAAGTAGGGTATCACCTTGCGAGGTTACTCACCAAGGAGTCACATTCTATCGTGTTGATTGATACACGAGCTAAAGTTTTGCACCGTGCAGATTCAGAAATGGATTTACTTACAGTACATGGCAGTGCGTATTCTTTGAGTATACTTGACAAGGCAGGAATATCAGATGCAGATTTACTAATAGCGGTAACATCCTCAGAAACCACAAACCTAACTATTGCTACTTTAGGAAAACAGTTGGGTGCTAAAAAAACAATCGCACGCGTAAACAATTCAGAATTTTTAAAGCTACGAGACAGACTTGACCTAGCAGGAATGGGTATTGATGTAATCATTAGCCCAGAAGATCTGGCATCAAAAGAAATCATTAGACTATTACGACGATCTTCATTCAGCAACGCTTTTGATTTCGAATTTGGTAAACTAACGCTCTTGGGGGTTTACCTACAAAAAGAAAGTAAACTAATAAATAAGAGTGTAAATGCTTGTAAAGAGTACAATAAAGAAAAGTATTACAAGACCATAGCCATAGAGCGAAGTGGGGAACCCATCATCCCAGATGATGAGTTTGTTTACCAAGAAAATGACCATGTGTTTTTCTTGTGCTTGCCTGCGGGTATAGAGCAGATTAGAGAGGTCTCCGGAAAGACCAAACACGCGGTAAAAAATGTAATGATAATGGGAGGTGGTAATGTGGGATACAATACTGCCAAAAAAATCAGTCGAAAGAAAAATGTTAAACTCATAGAATCCAATACAGAAAGATGCAATGAGCTAGCAGATGATTTACCCGAAACACTCATCATAAATGATGACGGTCATGATGTACACTTGTTAGAAGATGAGAACATATCAGATATGGATGCGTTTATTGCAGTGACTGGAAATTCTGAAACCAACATAATGAGTTGTTTGGTCGCCAAAAATCATGGTGTCGAAAAAACGATTGCAATGGTAGAAAATATGGATTACATTAATTTGTCGCAAACTATTGGTATTGATACACTTATAAATAAAAAACTAATTGCGGCAAACAACATATTTCGGTATGTAAGACAGGCAGACATAATCAATATTGCGGGTATTCACGGGTTAGATGCGGAGGTTATAGAAATCCACGTCGGTGAAAATGCCAAAGCTACAAAAGTAACTATTGGAGATATGCAACTGCCCAAAGATGCTACCATAGGTGGAATTATTCGGAATAACGGAACGTGGATTGCCGAACCAGATTTTCAAATAAGAGCCAATGATAAGGTTGTCATCTTTGCTTTGCCGTCGTGCATTAAAAAGACACTAGAGCATTTCAGCTAAAAGGATGTTTCACTTCAGAGCTATATTTCATATTTTGGGTCTTTTGATGATTCTTAATGGGATATTTATGGCCAGTATATTGCCCGTAAGTTGGGTCCAAGAATCAGGTGATTTTAATGACTTTCTAATTTCGGCAGCAATCAGTGCAAATTTAGGTGCAGCGATTTGGTTTCTGACACGCAAAACAAGGAGAGAGTTATCGAAGAGAGATGGGTATCTTGTAGTTACCTTTGGTTGGATAATACTAGGGCTCACTGGAGCCGTACCATTTTTGCTAAATGGTGCTATTACCAGTGTTCCTTCTGCTATTTTCGAAACTTTCAGTGGATATACGACAACGGGAGCCTCTATACTCAATGATATAGAGTCCTTACCTGCTGGTCTAATGCTGTGGCGTAGTATGACGCAATGGATAGGTGGGATGGGAATAATCGTACTTACTATTGCCTTATTACCTCTTTTTGGTGTTGGGGGTGTGGAGTTGTTTATGGCTGAAGCTCCGGGTCCGAGTAGTGGAAAAATTCATCCTAAAATAACGGATACTGCCAAAAGACTGTGGATTATCTATGTATTACTTACCGCTTTTGAAGCGGTATTGTTGAGACTAGCAGGGATGAGTTGGTTAGATGCAACAAACCATTCGTTTACTACAATGAGTACAGGCGGTTTTAGCACAAAAAATGCCAGTATAGCTGCATTTAATTCGCCCCAAATTGAGTACATAATAACAACATTTATGTTGGTTGGTGGTATCAATTTCAGTATGCTCTATTTTATCGTAAAAGGAGTGTTCCATAAGATTGTAGATAACGAAGAGTTTAAAACCTATTTGGGCATTGTATTGGTTTTTACAGTGGCCATCACAGCCGTGTTGTGGGGTAGTACAGACCGAGGTTGGGAAGAGAGTTTTAGGCACGCTATATTTCAGGTGGTGACCATCGTCACAACTACAGGGTTTTCAACTTCAAACTATGCGGCATGGGCTCCATTTGCCTATATGCTTATTCTGTTTTTGATGTTTACAGGTGGTAGCGCAGGATCCACCTCTGGCGGCTTAAAAATCCTTAGGCATCTTATTATTTTAAAAAATGGATATATAGAGTTTAAACGATTGCTGCATCCCAGAGGTATTATACCAGTGAGAATCAACGGAAAAAGTGTAGAGCAGAAAACGGTTTATAACGTTCTAGCTTTCTTTTTTATATATTTATTTGTGTTCATTATAGGAGCACTTGTGCTCACTGCTTTTGGGCATGACATTGTGACGTCTGCAGGCGCAAGTATTGCTTGTTTAGGAAACATTGGCCCGGGTATCGGAGATGTTGATCCTACACAAAATTTTTCCTTTTTTTCGGATGGGGCAAAACTGTTTCTGTCGTTTCTTATGCTCTTGGGCAGATTGGAATTATTTACTGTGCTCATTATTTTGACTCCTGCATTTTGGAAAAATGTGTAAAACCTGACATTGGAGTTACATAATATTAAGCTTTATTTTGTAGTAACTAACGCTTCTACGATCATGCGACCATTATTCCCAACTTTAAATTTTTTCAAAACTCTAGTTTTTCTTTTAGCTTGCGTAAGCTTGAGTATTTCAGCTATGGCTCAGTCTAAATCTAACAAAGGAAAGGAGTTCTGGGTTGGATTTATGTTTCATTACGAAGGAACAAGTGCTGGCCACTCATTGTATATTACGTCTGACTCTAACACAAGCGGAACAGTCAGTGTACCAGGTGAGAGTTGGTCAAAGTCGTTTACAGTAAGTGCCAACAACCTTACCATAGTCACCATTCCTAGTTCTGTGGCCTACAACGGTTGCTCAAATTGTATCACGCCGAAAGGAGTAAAAATAGTGTCACAGGACGACATTGTGGTGTATGCTCACCAGTACCTCGGTAATCAATCAGATGCAACCTTGGTTTTACCAACTAAAACCTTGGGTAAAGAATATTTTGCTGCTTCCTATTATCAAAGTTCAGCGAGTAACACAAGAGGTAGAAGTACTTTCTTAATTGTATCTACTCAAGACAAAACTGTAGTAAAAATATCACCTAAAATAGCGATCCAAAAGGGTAGTGCAACATCGAGCACAGGCTTTCTCCCTGCAAATACGCCATACACAGTGACATTGAATAAAGGAGAAATTTACCAAGGTTATGGGTTTGGTGCATCTTCGTCTGACGATGTAACTGGGACGTCATTTGAGGTTATTGACACTGGTGCCACAGCAAACTGCAGAAAAATTGCGGTGTTCACCGGAAGTTCTTATGCTCGCGTGGGTAGCAACTGCTCTAGCCGTTTTAGTTTTAATTCAGGGGACAACCTATATGAGCAGATGTATCCGACCAATTCTTGGGGTAAAAGATTTATTCTGGTACCCGCATTGGGTAGAAATGGGGATGATTTTAGATTCATTGCCAAAGAAGACAATACAGAAATAGTTGTTTATAAGGCCACTGGGGGAGCTCCAGATATATTTTATGTCAATAAGGGTGATTTTGCTCAGATTGATAATGAGCCGGGAGTTAGAAGTTGTCAGAGTAGTAAACCAATCATGGCTGTCCAGTATCAAAGAACAGCTCGGTGTGATGGTGGTGGGAATAGAACTGGCGATCCCTCAATGACGGTCTTAAACCCTTTAGAACAAACGTTGAAGGATATTACCGTATACAGTAGTCGTTACTATGATATAGATAACCATTACATCAATGTAGTTATGCCTACTTTTGCCACTGGCTCGTTTAGAGTAGATGGTGCCACAGCTTCCTTTTCTTCCGTACCAAACAACCCTTTTTATAGCTATGCTCGAATAGCTGTAAAAAGTGGTAATCACAGGCTAACCGCCAATGAAGGATTTATTGCGACTGCTTATGGTGAAGGGGAGTACGAGAGTTATGGTTATGCTGCTGGAGCAAGTGTAAAGAGTTTAACTTCGAAAGCAGAAGTGGCCAATAGTACACAAAACAACAAAGTAACCACTTGTATTGGAAGATTAACCAGCTTTAAAGGATCTGCAGAATATGCAGTTGTGAAATGGGAATGGGATTTTGGTGACGGTTCGATAGATTCAGTCCAGAATCCATCACATGTATTTAAGGACACAGGTACTTATCAGGTCAGACTATATACCTATAAGCCATCTTTTGATGGATGTTCATTGTATGATTCTGCCTTTATAGACGTAGCGGTATATGGTCTACCAGAAGCACGTATTGCAACATCTAATTTGTGCGATGGTCTAAAAGCTACTTTTACAGACAAGAGCATAATGCCGTCCCCGGACACAAAGCTTGTGTCTATTTGGAGTCTTCAAGGACAGCCTGGTTTGAAATATGGTAATAGTTTTTCCAATCTATTTGACACCTCAGGTACGTTTGAGATTAGTATGGTGGTTTTCACGAACAATCAATGTAGTGACACTCTTTTAGACTCCTTGGTGGTTAGTCCGATACCCGTCGTAGATTTTCAGGTTTCTGATATATGTTTTTTTGATAGTCTCAATCTCGTAAGTAATTCGACCGTATCTTCAGGTATTATAAACAAGTGGATGTGGGATTTTAGTAATGGTTTTAGTGGTGGAACATTTAGTCCAGACTCTAGTCCAACAGTGTTTTTCGCAGATTCAGGTCGGCACTATGTGGATCTAACGATTACATCAGATAGTGGTTGTACGAATACGATTCAAAAGAGCTTTTATAAATATCCGAAATTTAAAGTTGATTTCACATACAACGATACATGTCTTGGTTTTGGACAGAACTTCAGAAATACCACCATCTTGGACGGCGGGTCATTTACAGATACTTTCTGGTACACGTCAGATGTAAATCGATTTGCCAGTACCTTCAATTATACAGATACTTTTAATACCGTTTCATCGTATGATATTTCCCTGGTTATGGAACAAGATAGTTTCTGTAGAGATACGTTAACTCAAACTATACAGATACATCCACTAGCCTCACCTGATTTCTATTCTAAGAATTCTTGCTTGGGAGATAGTACTTTGTTTATAAACGATACAAAGGTGTCTGTAGGTTCATTCACCTCATCTTGGATTTTCGGAGATGGAAATGTCTCTTCAGATAGAGACCCTAAAAATGTGTTTGCTTCAGGGGGTACAAAAAATGTAAACCTTGCTATTACTACAGATGAGGGATGTGTGACTGACACAACAATACAAGTGTTAATTACGTTTCCGGAGATTACCCGACTAAATGTAAAAGATATTTGTGAAAACGATAGTCTCGTAATTACAGCAGATACCGTTCGAGGTTTAGACAGTTTTAATACGTATTCGTGGAAGTATGGCAGCATGTTATCTGCACGCCCTGAAGTGAGAGCTTTATACGGTGTGGTAGGAAAAACTATAGTTACATTGAATGTGGTTACGAAAAACGGCTGTTTACTTTCTCAAACGGACAGCTTTATCACTAAACCTAAACCAAGTCCAAATTTCTTTGTAAGCGGCATTTGTGAAGGTCAGTTCATAGAGCCTATCGAAAATAGTACGATGGCTGCACCGGCGGTCATAAAAGAGTACACCTGGTTCAGTGATAACACACTTATTTCATCAGATCAAAACCCGACAATAACGAGTGGCGTGTTTGGAAATAGAACTATAAAATTGGTTGTTTCTGGCGACAATGGATGTACAGATAGTATTCAGAAACTTGCGTTGGTTCATCCTGTACCACTTAGTTCGTATACTGCTACCAGCATGTGCCTTGGTGATAACAATACCCTCACTAGTACGTCTAGCGTAGCTACTGGTACAGTAGATAACTTATTTTGGTTAGTAGATGGCGCCGTGTACACAACTGCTTCTATAAACCCGCTTTTTGCTACTGATGGCAGTTATGCGGTAGAGCTAATTGTAGAAAGCGATAATGGCTGCAGAGATACGTTAAATAATACAGTCGCTGTTCACCCACTTCCAGTTCTATCGTTCACTTCATCTGTAGACAGCGGTTGCGTTCCGTTAGACGTATCAGCCCAAAGTGCATCTACTATAGTAAAAGGCTCTATACGTTCATTTACGTACCAATGGGGCGACGGCAGCAGTACTACTACCAATGATTCGTCACATACGTACGCCATACCGGGTACATATTCCATAAAAGTGATAGGAGAGAGTGACCAAGGTTGCGTAGATAGCGTAAGGCTATCTAACACCATTAGGGTATTTGAAAACCCAGTGGCAGACTTTACATATTCTCCAACGGAACCAAGCACACTTACGGAGTTTGTCGAATTCAAAGACAGTTCAAAAGGGGATGCAACTAAATGGGAGTGGGAGATAAGTGACGGTTCTTCATATAGTGGTTCCCTTGTAGCTCATAATTTCAGTGATTCAGGGTCTTATTCAATAACGCTAAATATAGCAGATGATAATGGCTGTGAGCACGATACTACAAAACGTATATATGTTAATGCAGATTTATATGTGTACACCCCAAATTCTTTTACTCCTAATGGTGATGGACTAAACGACCGTTTTGGTTTGTCAGGAGTTACCGCAGGGGTAAATAAGATGGAAATGGAAATATACAATAGATGGGGAGAACGCATATTTGAAAGCTCAGACGTAAACAATAGATGGGACGGAACTTACAAAGGTGAGCCTGTACAACAAGGCGTTTATATCTATAAAGTAAGGTTCACTAATCCAAAGCAAACAAGATGGTTCTTTTTGGATGGGGAAATACACCTTCTAAGAAAGTAAAGTAGGAGCGAAGTATCCATGAGGCGAAAACAATCCTTGTTTGTCGAATTTTATCACGTCGTTCGTTAGGATGGTCATACCATTGGACCTTATTAATGAAGAAAATACTAAATATTTTAGCTGTAATGTCGCTTTTCGCATGCAATAGTAATAATGGTAAAATCATTCCTGCGTTTAGTTTCGACACGTTGGATGGTGAGCAGATATCACACGAGTCCTTGAGAGGGAGAGTTAGTGTACTTTGTGTTTGGGCCACATGGTGTGGCGACTGTATACGTGAGGTGCCAGAGCTCAATGATTTAGTGGAAAAGTATAAGGACAATAAAACAGTTCGATTTATAGCTTTTAGTGATGAGGATGAAGCAACAGTAAGCAAATCGCTAAAACGTTTTCCTTTCAATTTTCAGCACGTAGTAAATGCAAAAGGCTACAGCGATCAACTGAAAACAGGTCTAACAAAGCACTTTCCACAAGTATTGGTTATAGATCAAAACCTAAAGGTTGTATATGATGTGACTGAAAACAAAGACAAGATCTTCGGTGTTTTAGATAGTCATATACAGAAGTTACTAAAAAAATAAAACTTGACTATAATACAGAAAGCGGTACAGCGTACCGTAGACCATAGTAGTACTCTTTTTTGCACGAGTATACATCAAGTAAGTAGTGATTGGGATAGAATTGTTGGAGACAAAAATGTATATCTCACCAGAAATTATTTACAAGCATTAGAAGAAGGGTTGGAACATACCCGATTCCACTACATTCAATTTTTCTCTATAGATAGGGATCTTGTTGGGGTAGCGTACTGCCAAATTATCCCCATTACGCCAAATGAGATTAATGTAAAAGCCCTTTCTGAACGGGTGGGAGGCGTGCTGCCAGAGAACCTAATCAATTCCATAGATATGAAGCTATTGATCTGTGGAAATGCATTTGCTACAGGAGAGAACGGCTTTCTTTTTTCACCGAATGTGCACTGGGACACCGCATGTGATTCAGTAAATAAAGCATTAGGTGAAATACACTTACGCGAAAAAAAAGAAGGGAATAAAATCGCTATAACACTGATTAAAGAGTTTTGGTCAGCAACGATCAAGGGATCAAATAAATTCAAAGAAAGTGGCTTTAGTGAGGTAAATATAGACGTGAATATGGTTTTAAGACTGGATGAATCTTGGAAATCATTTGAAGACTATTTAGCAGCAATGAATTCTAAATTTAGAACAAAAGCTACTCAGGTACTTCGTAAGTCAACGCGTTTAGATTGTATAGATTTTGACGGTGACCCTGATGACCAAAGCATACACCAGGTAGATGAGTTGTACAACACTATTGTAGATAAAGCGAATTTTAGCTTTGGCCGGTTAAATGGTAGTACATTATTTGCCATGAAAAAATCGTTGGGAGACAATTTCTTTTTCAGGGGATATTACTTGGACCAAAAGCTGATTGGATTTAGTACTGCGACGTTGCTCAATGATGCTCTTGATGGCAATTTTATTGGATTAGATTACGATTACAATCAAGACTTTGCGGTGTATCAAAGAATGCTATATGATTTCGTAAAACATGGAATTGATAAGGGCGTTCAATACGTTAGAATAGGAAGAACTGCCGAGGAGATTAAAAGTGGAGTAGGGGCTCAGCCAGTAGAAATGAAGTTCTATGCCAAACACCGAAACAAGTTGAGTAATGCACTTCTCAGACCATTTATTCAACATCTAAAACCGAGCAAATTCAATCAGAGAAGGCCATTCAAATTAGAATATTACGACACAAATAAATGGATTCACTAACACAGATTGTATTAGGTGCCGCCGTAGGAGAAACTGTCCTTGGTAAAAAAATTGGAAATAAGGCGATGTTGTGGGGTGCCTTAGCAGGCACAATACCCGATTTAGATGTGTATCAGTCATTTTTATTCGATGCTCTTACGGCAAATGAATTGCATAGAGGATTTTCGCATAGTATTCTATTTAGCATAATCTTAGCGCCCATATTGGCATGGTTAGTAGTCAAGAAAGAGAAAATTACGTTAGCCATATTGGTTGGTATTATCCTCGCATATCCTGCCATACGTGCGGGAAATATATGGGTTATTGGAGTATTATCTTTAGCTTATTTAATATGCTTGTTTTTTATTATTCAAAATAGAGATAAGCCGACTCGCGTTACGCGGTGGGAATGGACACAACTCTTTTTTTGGAGTCTGATAACACATCCTTTACTAGACTGCCACACCACCTGGGGAACACAACTTCTCTGGCCGCTTCCCTATAAATTAGCGTGGAATAATATTTTTGTTATCGATCCGCTATATACTTTGCCGTTTCTACTTCTTGTCCTTGTAGCTATGTGCTACAACAGACGATCTCGCACGAGAAAAATACTCAATTGGACAGGTATAGCTATAAGTAGCTTGTACATGGTATGGTCTCTCGGAGCAAAATGGTACACATATCAAGTGTTTGAAGATAGCCTTGCTGCCGAAGAGATAGAATACACAAGACTTACTACAGTACCTACACCGATGAATACATTCTTATGGAGTGCCACTGCCGATGGAGATACTGTTCTCTATTCTGGTCTATTCTCTATATTTGATTCAGACAAAAATGTTGATTTTCAGGTTATTAGGAATAACCATAAGCTTGTAGAAAAATACAAAGACGAAGAAGTATTGGCTAGACTAATGCATATTTCTAAGGGATGGTACGTAATTAACAATGATAATCCGGACACCTTGGTATACAGTGACGCTCGATATGGTCCCGTGTATATGGGAGATAAGCCAACCTATACTTTTGGATATAAGCTAATTAGATCAGATGAAGGAATATTGGAAGTAGAAGAAAAACGACCCAAAGGAAACCGCGCATTAATGAGTGAAATTCTCAACACACTTTGGTATAGAGTTTGGGGTAAGTAAGTGCCCCCTCGTGTGGTTGCTGCGCACCTATGGGGTAACGCTATGCATCATATGGTGATGTGTTATGCTACGGCATTTTATACGAATGCCATCGCAATAAGCCGCATAGCAAATCCGACGATTATAATACCAATGACCTGATATGCTTTTTTGAGGTAAACAGGCTTGAGATATGGTCTAATACGGTGAGCTAAAAAAGACTTAAGAACGTCTGTTACCAATATGCCGACTAGAATGAAAGCTAAAAATAGAATAAGTTGATTTCCACTATAACTGTTCTTTCCTATGGTGATATATCCTATCCATACAACAAACACAAAGGGATTTACTCCATTGACTAAGAAACCTTGAACAAAATAGCCCAGATATCCTTTTTGGGTGGTTTTGGTATTATTAGCTAGGTTTGGTGATGGCCAAAAAACAAAGCGAATACCCATAAATAGTAAAATAGAAGCACCTATTAGTTTGACTAGAGGTTCTGTTTTGATGGAATCTAGGAGTGAGGCTGTAGCAAGAAAGCAAATACTTATAACGATTATATCGCTTGCTATTATACCCAAAGCAGTAGCAATACCCGCATTCCTACCATGGTGTATGGCATTTTTAAGAAGAGTAAAAAATACCGGTCCTAAAAGAAATGCAGTGAGTAAGCCAAGTATTAGTCCTTCTAAAATTGCCATTGAACGTCAAATTTAAACCAAAATAGCCCACCATTGAATGAGTGTTGTTGTAATTTTATATTTTTTTAATATTAGCTGAAAGACCAGTTCTTTAAGACGAATTGATCTGCAAAATTACAGCGGATTATAAATATTTTTTATCTACGTAAAATGTTCCAAAGGGTATAACTGAGGCAATTAAAACAATAATAAATGACAGTGTATTCCATTTTAATTTTTGGCGAACAACGATAGCCATGAAAATATAGACAATAAATAGTACGCCGTGAGGCATTCCGATGGCTTTTACGATACTTGGATCACCTGCAATGTACTTCATAGGAACACCTATGAAAAGGAGTATTAAGTACGATATACCCTCTAAGTAACTGATTATTTTGAAGACGTTAACTTGGGTTAGAACTGGTGATTTTGACATAGGACAAAATTAGTTGAATAGTATGTATAAGCAAATCAGTTGCATTTCGCCTATAATTTATATTATGTTAACTAGTCGATTGAAAAGAAAAGAGAGTATGGTGAATACTCCCTCTCTTGTACTCTTATTTA